>Ga0209373_10001278_pt1 | contig 30939 bp, 33 predicted proteins | sample Higcelweek5metaG_FD_187173 | JGI IMG/M metagenome (GOLD analysis project Ga0209373, IMG submission 187173) | Freshwater pond sediment microbial communities from the University of Edinburgh, under environmental carbon perturbations - High... | ecosystem: Environmental > Aquatic > Freshwater >... | reverse complement strand
ACGGCAGAAACTACCATCAATCTGGCATTTTTGGCTATGAACATAGTCAAATTGCTCCATGCCTTTTTGCAGTTTTGGCTAGAAAAACTGCAGCTTTCAAAAAAGTGGGCTTTTTAAGGAAAGCCTATTTACAGAATATAAATCTTGACTGTAGCGCCGCTGTAGAGTGATAGATATACCTAACCTAATTGAAGGGAGGGTATAGATAATATGGATGAGAGATTTAAAATGGCCATGGAGGAATTTATAACCGGCAGAATCAACGATTGGGGATATGTTTCCTCTAAAGCTGTCTCTGAAGCAATGGAACAGGCAGAGGAACAGGAGAAAAAGCTGAAGGATAGCTTATCAGAGGAACAGCAGAAACTGTGGAATGCCTATGAATCCACCCACAGCGTACTATCGGGCGAGAAAATCCATTTTTACTACAGGGCGGGCTTTAGCGACGCACTGCGGTTTTTGTGCCGGATGCGGGAGGAGTAAAATCAAGGAAAAAGATAACGACAGAAGGAAAGCGCTCCGATATAGGGCGCTTTCCTTCTGTTACGAGGTAATGCATAGAACTGCATTCACGCTTTTTTGGATGGTTTGACATTCACATCAGGGTCAATTTCCCCCTCAATTCTGCCGTGCTGGTTTTCGAACGCCTTAATATCCTCCCTGATCAGAACCAGAATATGACTGTTTACAGAACGCCCCTCATAATCCGCGACATACCCGATTTTTCGAAGCATTTCTTCTTCAATGCGGATGGACACGCTTTTGGTAGCCATAAAAATCACCCTCCATATATTATGTATTTATTTTATATCTATTATATGATATAATGTTAAATATAGATATACGATATATCTAAAATATATTTTCTGGAGGAATGATAATGAAAGTCGCAGTTATTGGTTCAAGAACACTTGCGGTTCGGAATCTGGAGGATTACCTACCGCCGGAAACCACGGAAATTGTCTCGGGCGGTGCTAGGGGCGTTGACACAAGTGCGAGGGAGTATGCGCTTGCACATGGTCTGAAACTAACAGAGTTTTTGCCGGAATATCACAAATATGGCCGGGGCGCGCCTTTGAAGAGAAATATCACTATTATTGAGCATGCGGATATTGTTCTGGCATTCTGGGACGGCAAAAGCAGGGGGACAAAATTTGTAATAGAAAGCTGCAGGGCGCGGGGGATACCGGTCAGGATCTTCTTTTTATAGATGTCTGAATCCCATAAGTTGTTTGTCACATTGATACAATTCTTTATGCAATACATTTCCGATAAACGGCGGTTTATATCTTGCATTATACAATAATAGTATGCTAATATAAGAACTGAAGGGAAGTGCTTTTTATGGAACGAATTGTAAGGAAAATACCGCCGTCAGTGCATGTCCTACCAAAGAAACTGCGGGTGGCGGCCTATGCCAGAGTGTCGACAGGAAAGGAGGCAATGATCCATTCCCTGTCGGCACAGGTCAGCTATTACAGCGAGTTGATTCAGAAAAATCCGTTATGGGAATTTGCCGGCGTGTTTGCCGACGAGCCGACCACCGGCACCAAACAAGATCGGCCGGAGTTTCAGAAAATGCTGGCGGAATGCCGAAGCGGCAATATCGACATGATTGTCACCAAGGCAATATCAAGGTTTTCACGAAATACGGTTACCACCCTGACTTGCGTACGGGAACTGAAAGAGCTGGGTGTGGCGGTGCTTTTTGAGGAAGAGGGTATCAACAGCCTGTCAGAAAATGGGGAGCTGATGCTGACGGTGCTGTCCGCCTTTGCGCAGGAACAGAGCTATAACGTTTCGGAGGATTGTAAATGGCGGCTTAAAAAACAGTTTGAACAGGGGATTTTACCAATGAGCCTGAAAAGGCTCTACGGATACAGGCGAACGGATGACGGAGGTTTCGGATTATACAGGAGGAAGCCGAAGTCGTCCGTTTGATTTTTTCCTCCTATTTGTCAGGATTGGGATTAAAACGTATCTGCGATATGCTGAATGAAAAGGAGATTCCCTCGCCCAAGGGCAGGCTGTGGAACGAAAAAGGGCTGAGGCATTTAATCACCAATGAAAAATACTGTGGTGACATATTATTGCAGAAAAGTTATCGCACAGACCATATTACAAAAAAGAGAGTCAAAAACAGGGGCGAGCGGGACCAGTATTTTGTGGAGGATAATCATCAGCCCATTATTTTAAAGGAAACCTTCTTCGCCGTGCAGGCAGAAATGAAAAAACGTGCTCGTGAAAACGCGAGCGTTCAGCCCAAATCCAAATATCTCTTCAGCGGCATGATTCTTTGCCGAAACTGCGGCAAAAATTATACCCGAAAGGTGAGCAACTGCAGTAACAAGCACAGGCGCGTTTTCTGGAATTGTGCCACTTTTCTGGAAAAAGGCAAGGCTGCTTGTCATACCAAGCAGATACCCGAGGATACGCTGATGGAAATTACGGCGGAGGTATTGGAAATTCAGGAATTTGACGAGAAAGTTTTCAAACAGAAAATACAAAGAATTGAGGTTTCCGAGTGGAATAAGGTTGTTTTTATATTCAAAAACGGCACTGAAATTGAAAAAGCATGGCAGGATAAATCAAGGAAATGGACGGAGGAGATGAAATCATGTCAGAGAAAAATGTCACATTTATCCCAGCAAGAGAACAATTCATAACACAGGGCACATCCGCGCCGAAGCTCAGAAAAATTCGGGTTGCGGCATATGCACGGGTTTCCACCGATACAGAGGAACAAGCCAATTCCTATGAAGCGCAGGTGGATTACTATACCAACCATATTCAAAACAATCCCCAATGGGAGTATGTCAATGTTTATGCTGACCAGGATAGAACAGGGACATCCACAAAAGGGCGGGAAGGGTTCAACCGCATGGTTGAGGACGCAATCGGCGGCAGGATTGATTTAATACTGGTAAAAAGTGTTTCTCGGTTTGCGAGGAACACAGTAGATACATTGGAAACGGTGCGGAAACTGAAAGAATGCGGCATTGAGGTGCTGTTTGAGAAGGAAAATATCCGGACGCTGGACAGCAAAGGGGAGGTTCTGCTGACTATATTATCGTCATTGGCGCAGGATGAAAGCCGTAATATTTCAGAAAACGTCACTTGGGGTATCCGGAAGCGGTTTGCGGACGGCAAGCTGATTATACCCTATGAGCATTTTCTCGGTTATAAGAAAGGGAAGGACGGCACACCGGAGATTGTGCCGCGGGAAGCGGAAACGGTGCGAAGGATATATAAGTGCTTTTTGGAGGGGCATAGCCTGAAAGGCATTGACACTATGCTGACACGGGAGGGTGTCGAAACACCGTGCGGCGGGGAAAATTGGCATGCCAACACCGTTACCAGTATCCTCCAAAATGAAAAATATTGTGGCTCAGCGCTTTTGCAAAAGACCTATACGGTCGATTTTCTGACTAAGAAAAAAGCGGTCAATAACGGCGCAGTATTTCGTGGAAAACAGCCATCCAGCAATTATCTCAAAGGAAATATTTCAGATGGCGCAGGGCGAGTTTAAACGCAGGGAAATGAGCGGTGGCATTACCACCGGTGGCAGGGAGCTGTCGGGTAAAATTATCTGCGGCGAGTGCGGCGGCGTATACGGACCAAAAGTATGGCATTCCACCAGCAAGTACCGCAAGGTGATCTGGCAGTGCAACGGGAAGTATAGAAAGAAAGGGAAGAGAGCCTGTAGCTTGCCTCATATCAAGGAGGAAACCGTCAAACAGGCTTTTGTGGAGGTTTACAACGGTATGGTGGAGAATAAGGGGAATTTCATTTCAGTATTAGAGCAATCCCTTGCGGGCGGCACAAAATCTGATGAAATCGTGGTGGCACTGGCAAAAACGGAAGAACAGTTAGGCGCAAGGAAACAAAAAATAAAAAAGTTGATTGATGCTAACGCTCGCAGCGCTATGGATCAGAAGAAATACGATAGGGATTACGCCGCGCTCGCTAAAGAGCATAACCGCCTTGAAGCTGAAATTCAGAGGCTGAAGGATGAAAAGCTTCTATGGGATACAAGGCTGGTATACCGGCAGGATTTCATCCGGCAGATGAAAAAATACGGTAAAATCATCCCTGAATTTGATATAGGCTTATTCAACGGTATTGTGGAAACAGTGATTGTGAAGGAAAAAAATATATTTACTTTTGTTTTCCGTGATGGGACGGAAATAGACCGGAAGTATTAAAGTAACAAAACTCAATAGGCAGGGAGATATTGTGCGATATCTCCCCATTGTAATGTACATTGACTTATCAATTGTTTCCTTGATTGATGAATTAATTGCAAAAGTGCCGCTATCCTTAGTCACGCGGGGCAAAAGCGATGGACTTAGTTGATGTGGAAGTAACAAGTAATACGGTTGTACGTGCATTTGAAATTATTGGAGCTTGAGGACCGGCAGAGTTTAGTCGAATACGCCCATTTTACTTATTGACAGAATGAAAGACAATTGATATAATATTTACAGTGTTATAAACGTGCGTCGTTATTTAGCGGCGGAATGGAGCTGCATATGAAGAAAGTGCGAATCAATGAGAGAAAAACGAGTATACTTGTTTTTACCTTAAGCTTTACATATTTATTGTCGTTTCTATTTGAAGGACAGGTTTTTTACCGTCATGCCGAATACTTTGTGTATGACGGCAGCACAGTAATTTTTGCGGTCATGGTCGTCCATTTGATAGGGCTTATTATGTGCGGTTTTATTGTTGGTCATGCGAAAACAGCGAAAAGAGTAATCATTCTAAGCAACGTCATTTGCGCTGCCGCATCCGTTTCTTTTTTCTTTCGGCCGACGGTTTTTTGGGAGATATCTTTGATCATATCTTCCCTGTCCTGTGGATTTGCGGTTTCGGCGTGGGGGTATTTCCTGAAAATCGGGGCTACCGGAAATCATAGAATGAAAATTTGTGCGGACGTATTGATTTTCTCAAATCTGCTGATGATTTTGATTAGCTTTATTTCGGGATGTATATCATCGTTTGCCGCGTTGTCTGTTTTAATTGTAACGCTAATATTGGCAATCATTTTTGCGGGTTATCTTCCGACCGAAATAGAAAAAAATGAGCCGAAAAATGATTCTGCGATCAGCATAAAATTGCCATTGAGGCTGCTTTGTTTATTTATAGTCGTACTTACCATTAATTCCGGGCTGATGTATCACGTTATCAACCCAGCGTTTGCGCATTTGACATACCTTACAAACTGGTACTGGTCGGTTCCGTATCTTCTGGCTCTGATTTTGATGAGAAACCTTCCCGGAAAAATGAATCGCTCGGTTTTTTTATATATAGGCATGAGTATGATCATGTCAGCCTTTATATTATTTATGCTGCTTGACCGTTCGGCGGCAAGCTATATCCTTGTGGATACGTTCATGCTTGGAGCCTGCGGAATATTTGATTTGTTCTGGTGGAGTATTTTAGCCGAGCTACTGGAATACGGCAAAAACCCCGCGAAAATCTTTGGACTCGGGCTGGGAGCAAACGTACTGGGCGTATTGGCAGGAGGAATGATTGGTACGGCGGTGACCTCGGTTCATCTGCCGGAGGAACAAACAACTGTCATCGCATTAACTGTTGTTTGTCTTACACTTTTGATATTGCCGCCCCTGAACCGGCAGCTTGTTTTGCTGTTGAAAAACCATGTTTATTTAAATGCGTTTTCCGGGCTGGATGAAATACAGAAGAAACAGATTGTAACAGCAGAAATTTCCCATACGCTTACAGAACGTGAAAACGAGGTATTGAATTTAATTTTGGCAGGCAAATCGAATCAGGCGATAGCCGAAGAATTATTTGTCAGCATCAATACAATAAAAACGCATGTTAAAAATATTTATTCAAAATTTGACGTAACTTCACGTGCGGAGCTGATCAGCGCTGTTTTGAAAAATCAAATATAAATTTTCATGGTTTCCGTAATTGTAAGCGGAAGCCGTTCTTTTTAGTATAATTGATGCGAAATCACCCGTATGGGTGATGACTTTTCACCGGAATTATGATAATCTATTCGTAAGCGTACTAATCAAGAAAGGTGGGTTAAAATGAAAATATTATTCTGGGGATTATTGATTGCCGCTCTTGCCGGCATAATTATTTTTTGCTTAATGAATGAACAAATCAAAACTGCTCAGTTGATTACAGAAAATTCAATTATAAATACTAATCCGATTGAAGTGGACAAGCGATCCGTTTGTGTTATTATATCCTGCTTTGGCATTCTGATTGGAGGAAGATCGTATAAATTCAACCGTGAAGGAATCCGGCTGATTAAGGTGGATATAAACACGACTGAAATGACATTCTGCTTCGGAAATGAGGAAAAACAGAATAAAATAAAAGTATTGCACGGGCTATGTGATAAATCCGAAGTAGACAAAATTGCGGAAAAGTTCCGGTATGAAACAGGTGTAATTCCTACGGTAAAAGGGTGGGAATGATTATGCGATTTATTAAACACGTATACTGATGAAAACGCAGTTTAGAGGGGGGATTTGTATCAATAAGAAAAAAGGAACTCCTACAGTGTTCTGGAGAATTGTAATATCGTCCGTCGGCGCAGCATTAATCGTAATAGCAATTGTCAGCATTTTTCTGTTTTTCTTCGGAGAAAGCACGACGGCAGATGTTAATACGAGAAGAGTCGGGGGAGCAAGTCACAAAAGACTGGCCAGCCAGCGCTATGAATGGTCGTTGGACTACGACTTCAAGGATAAACAGGGAAATACATATAACGGACATTCAACTAGGTGCGGGAGTGATATCTCGGTAAAAGCTGAAAACAAGGTGTATTATTTCGCATTTGCTCCTTTTATCAATACACTTGAAAGCGAGGCGGAACCGAATGCCATGCAGTTGTTATTTATCGTTATCGGATTACTGCTGATTTTTCAGTCAATTAGAAAAAACGAAAAAGGATCTTCAATAGTAAAATAAAACGTTGGGAGGATAATAATGTCAGATTCAACAATCGGTATAAATAACACCGATAATTCTGAACTAATCGGGTTCTCAGGCAGGATAAACGATCCAGCTTTTGCATCGTACAAAAAGAAATCGGTGGCATGGTCGTTTATCTTTGCGGGAATACTTGCTGTAATCGTTATTGTAGGTTTTCCGATTTACGGCGAGAAAAGCGGTGAGGTGGACTGGCCGCAATCTCTTTATTACGGAATGATCATCGGCGGGATGTTTATCGTGATCGCTACGCTTCAGACACTGAAAAAATCGCTTGATAAAACGTGGGACGGCGTGGTGGAGTATAAAGACACATATAGGCAAAGGGAGCGGACAAATAATGGGCATACACATTATACAACGGTCTATGTTCTCAAAATCAGAAAGGACTCGGGGGGCGTCAAAAAACACAAATGGAGAAACAGCCCCGGGTTATACGGCTATTACAATGTTGGGGACAGGATTCGCCATCACAAAGGCTTTTACTGTTATGAAAAGTATGACAAGTCAAAGGACGAAAAAATCATGTGTGCGGCGTGTATGGCGTTTGTTGATACGGACAAGGACATATGCCCAAGGTGCAAATGTCCGCTATTAAAATGACGAAAGGAATGGTAAAAATGAAAAAAAGCTGCACCGTTTTTTTAGCATTTACTTTATTCATGTGTTTTACAATTCTTTCAACCACTCAATATTCATACGCATATGAGTATGAAGCTAATATCATTGTGGGCAATAGAGATAACAACAGCATTGACTTCTTTGGCATCGATGCAAACGGCAATGTTGCTCCGGTAAAAACAATCAGGAGTTCCGGCTATTTTGATCGTCCCTTATCTGCTTATGCTTATAACAATGAATTGTATATTCTTAACCATGGCGGACACTCAATCGAGGTTTTAAACATTACAGACAGCGGCGACATAGCGCCTAAGCGGCGCATTGCCGGAGCAAGCACGGGCATGAGCTATCCCTCGGGGTTTGTATTTGACAGCGGTGAAATTTATGTTACAAACTACAGCGGCAATATTACCGTATATAACGCATCCGACAGCGGAAATGTCGCGCCTAAACGCACAATCCAATTTGGAAATGCGATGAGCGTTGCGGTTATCGGCGAGGAGCTTTTTGTGACAAATTATGGCGGCGGGCAGGTTTTTGTTTATAATAAAACGAGCGGAGAACTGCTTCGGACGATATCAGGCTCAAACACCGGTTTTACCGGGTATTTATACGGACTTGCGTCAAGGGGCGATGAGCTGTACGTATCTGACTTTACAAGCAGAGCCATAAAAGTTTTTTCCGCTGACGCAAACGGTAATGCTGCGCCGAAAAGAGTCATTGCGGGAGATCAGACAAATTTAATCAATAACCGTGAAATCTGCATTTTTAATGATGAGCTTTTTGTAATTAACCAGAATGGCACAAGCAGCACAGTAAATGTTTATAATATAAGCGATGATGGCAATGCTACGCCAAAAAGAGTAATTGCAGGCTCCAATACAACATTTAATAACCCTCAGGGCATTGCGGCGGCATTATTATGGCATACCCCCATTATCCCGGGAATAACGACTAAATTAATAGATTATTTCCCAAAAACAAATCAGGGCGAAAACGGAATATACCTGCAATCGAGAGATGAAAACGGTACCTATTATGATTTAAGCTACAGCTCCGATTATAACTTTGTAACAACGGGAGCGCCGTATGGGGTTCCTCTGGTAAACATTCATAGCCGGGATTTGGGAACAATTCAAGCGGCACCCTCCGCGGTAAATCAATGCGGGACGGAAAAGGATGCCGTGATAAAAACGGTTCTCAAAGGTAACTGCGGGAAGGTGCATATATCAGGACAATCGTATGTTGACAATGGCAGCGTCAGGTTTTATATTTATACAGGCGAAGCTGGCTATAACAATCCCATTTGGGAGGCAACCGATAATGGAGCATTTGACTTTACAATATACTATAATGACGGCGATTCCATATACTTTGCTGTTGATGCCGGTACGGATGACGTCAGCGATTGGCCAAGATGGAAGGATATAACCTTTGAAACATCAAACGCTCCGTCTGTTCAGTCTGCAGGAAATGCGGTGTCTTTTTCACAGACTAATAGCTCCTATATCAGTGTGCCTGACAGCGACAGTCTTGATTTAACAAGCGCGCTTACAATCGAGGCATGGATTAAGCCTGACGGCGGCGGAGAATGGGCTTTAATCTGCGGAAAACAATATAGCTGGAGTGATACGAATCCGTGGTATGCTTATCGTTTGTGTGCGGCGAGCGCTAATTCCGGCGAGCAAGGCTTCCCCAGAAAAATAACGTTTAATATTTCACCCGAATACTCATACGAAGTGGGCGTGACCTCGGATACTGTGGTTCAGAACAACCTCTGGACGCATGTGGCAGGAGTGTATGACGGTTCCAGTATGAAAATATATATTAATGGTATTTTGGAAAAGATTGTTCCGCAGACGGGAAATATATCAGTAAGTAATTATCCGTTATTTATTGGCAAGGCTCCGTGGACGCCTTATAATAATTATAACGGTCAGATAGACGAGGTTCGTATCTGGAATGTCGCAAGAACAGCAGATGAGATATATACAAATATGCACAAACGCTTAGCGGGCAACGAGACCGGACTGGCAGGATATTGGGCGTTTGATGAGACGGAAGGCAGCGTGGCAGCAGATTTATCGAGCAATTACAACGATGGAACGCTGAATAACGAAGCACTTTTTGCTCAATCCGACGCACCTATAGGCATAAATAATTTCAGCACTGATTATAATTGGAAAATAGATGATATTACTTATTCGTGTGATTCTGTTGTGGTTTCCGTCAGTTTACTTGCAGAAACAGTACAAAGTTATCCTGATATTATTATGGGGATATATAACGAAGATGGAAATTTAATTAAAATCATGCGGCAAACAGCAGAGCAAAATACAACGGATTATCCTTTTGATATATCAGGAGTTTCAGAAGTAAAAAGTCTTAAAGTATTCATCTGGGAGGATTTAAACAGATTAAAGCCTGAATCGAAAAGTTGTAATATTATATACAGGTGAGATTTATTTTTATATTTAAATGCACGCTGTTAAAATAACGAAAGGAATGGTAAAAATGAAAAGAATTATTGGTATTTGTGTAGTATTAATGTTTATGTTCTCCTTTGCCTTGCCGTACTTGCCCGCAAGAGCCAAGGACGAATCCGTAACCGCCGCATTGCCGGGTCAGACCCTCTATAATCTGACGGGCAAATGGTCGATCAACGCCAATGGGTATCTCGGAACCTTTGAGGTTGCCACCCAGTCGGGAAACGTATTTAGCGGAACGATCAATATTGACGCTGGCAGCACCGAAAAGCTGATCAACGGTCGGATTGACGGAAATACGATCACCTTCACGCGCATGTGGGATGGAGAGAGCCTACGCCAGGATTACACGGGAACCTTGACCGTGGACGGCGGCGGCAATGCCAGGATCAGCGGCACATTTACGCAAGATTACGCCGGCTCCTATTCGTGGGAAGCGAGCAAGGCTGCACCCATATCCGTATCTGCACCCGCCGCGCCTGTTCCTTCGGCGCAACCCGGTACAGTCATGCTGGAGGACGCCGGATGTGATTTTTCCGATTTGATCGGACAGGTTGAGATATTACACCCCACCGGATATGACGAAAACGGCGTACCTCAATATGATGACGAGGAGGCTTGGGAATTTGCCAAAATTGATACCAAGCTTTATACGGGAACAAAAATAAAAACAGGCCTTGACAGCGGCGCAATCATAAGTTTTGCCGATATGTCAACCTTTAACGAAGGGGCGAATACAACAATAACTCTTTCCAGCCCAACGCACAAGGAGAGCAAGCTAAAACTGGCGATAGGAAATATCTGGGTAAATATAAAGAAAATGATGGAGGGCGGCTCGATGGAGGTTGAGATGAGCCAGGCGGTCGCGGGAGCAAGGGGCACAACCTTTATTCTGGAGGAAACAGGCAGCAGCTCGACCGTAAAGGTAATAGAAGGCACTGTTTTTTTCAAAACGAAAGCCGGTAATACCGCAGAAATAACAGCTGGAAACATGGCTACATCCGATTCTTTCGGAACTATTCAAAGAGCTACTTTTGAGATTAGCCAAGAATCAAATAGATGGGAAAAAACGGTCATAGAGCTTCAAATAAATAATAAAAACATGAAAATAAACGGGGAACTAAAAGAAATAGACCCCGGAAGGGATACCGTTCCGATGATTTATAATGACAGAACCTTGATTCCGATTAGGGCCGTGTTTGAAGCAATGGGCGGAACTGTCGGATATGATGACAAGGAACAAAAAATCACATTGAAGATTGGGGATAAAACATTGGAAATGTGGGTTGACAAATCAGCTCTTAAGCTAAATGGGAACTCGAAAACAATGGACGTATCGCCAATGGTAATTAATGATAGAACGATGGTGCCCGTCCGTTTTGTCGCAGAAAACTTCGGGTACGAGGTGCAGTGGAAGGAGAACGAACAAAGAATTATAATACAGTAAATTGCGTTGCCCAATTGATTTATAAAATCGAAAATGTACAAAGTTAAAACTTAAATATTCATAGACTAAGAAATCAGACGCTATTTCCTTGATAGTGCCTGATTTCTCGCTATTTATTATTTACTGCAAGTTTTCAATTAAAGTCTTCAAGCTTGTGGGTGATAGCTGCCTCTAAAATGTCGTAGTATGCCCAATGAGATTTATCCGCATGAATAAAATATAAAAATGGGCAAATAATATAATGAAATTAAAATTTGGAGGTTTGAAAATGGGAATAGTTACAACTAATACAGACAAATATCAAAAGTGTATTGATGCATGCAATCGATGTGCTCAGGCTTGCTATGAATGTATGAAGGCATGTTTAAATGAACCCGATGTAATGGCAAGGAAAAACTGTATAAGCATTTTGCTTGAATGTGCATGCATTTGCAAAGAAGCAGCTTCTTTCATGTCCACGGATGCTCAGTTTGCAAAGGACCTATGTCGGCTTTGTGCAATGATTTGTGAAAAATGCGCAGGAGATTGTGATATGTTTAAGGATGATCATTGCAAAAAATGTGCGAATGAATGTAAATCATGTGCGAATGAATGTAATATGATGTCAAAATAAAATTGCGTGCGGTATAATAGATTAATAACAAATATAGGAGGAAATCAAATAGGATTTCCTCCTATATTTGTTAGAATACCCTATGTTTTATCTGTATGTATCTTGACATATATATGTATATATGATATGATAATATCTATAGGTGGTGATATATATGAGTCGTACATTTACTGCAAAGGAAGATTTTATCTGTAAAGTGGAACAATTAATATCTAATGGTGATGGGCCTTTTAGTATTGCGGTTGCTGATATTGATAATTTTGACAGCATAAATAAAATCTATGGTTATCCCATTGGTGATGAAGCTATTAAGAAGCTTGAAGCGGTATTTGCACAAAACTTAGGGGATACAGACGCAATATATAGGCAAGGTGATGAATTTAGCATATTGCTTTCGGGCAAGGGGTCAGAACGTAGCTTTATGGAGATGGAAGAAATTCGGAGGTATCTATCCGATAATACCTTTGATTTAAGCGATATTAATAAGTCGGAAAATGTATACATTACATTTAGCTGTGGAATAGCAAGCTATCCGAGGGATGCAAAAAACAGTATAGAACTCTTTAGAGTAGCTGACAGCGCATTGTATAGAGCTAAAAAGATTGGAAAAAACAAGGTTTGTCTTTCAGAGGCTGAAAGCATGGTTTTAAAATCAAGCTATTTTACAAAAACACAGCTTGATAGGCTAGCGCAATTATCTAAAGAACATGACAAAACAGAAGCATCGTTATTGAGAGAGGCTCTTGATAACCTATTTAAAAAATATAGCAAATAAATTTTATTTAGTTAATATTTAAAGATAATTGTGGTGAGAAAATATGATATTTAGCGAAAAAAAAGATGTTCAATCAACAAACAGAATAAATTATTTAAATAACTACATCGGTCACAAAAGCACAAAAGCACGACTTGTATTCGAGGGAATAGCATCCGGCGCGGTAGCGTCAATTATTACTGTTATATATAGAATATTAATTGATAAAGCGGATTATTTAAGAAATATTGCAATAAACATGGTAAGAGCAGACTGGAGGCTTGGTTTTTTTTGGATTTTATTTCTTGCTTTGGGCGGTTTTGCAATAGCATTGCTGATAAAATATGAGCCTATGTCTTCGGGAAGCGGCATTCCTCAAATTAAGGGTATGATTCTTGGACTGATAGACGAAAATTGGATAAAGGTTATAATAACAAAATTTCTCGGAGGAATAGTGGCGATTTTAGGCGGTCTTTCTCTTGGACGCGAAGGTCCGTCCATTCAATTGGGAAGTTCTGCCGCGACTGGTTTTGGGAAGCTATTCAAAAGAAATAGCGGCGAAGAAAGATTTGTACTGACATGCGGTGCCAGCGCGGGTCTTGCAACTGCGTTTAATGCACCGTTAGCCGGCTTAATTTTTTCACTTGAAGAAATGCATAAAACCTTTTCGCCTATAGTTTTAATATCGGCGCTTTCATCCTGTGTTGTGGCTGACTTTATTTCAAAACAGGTTTTCGGTATGTCTCCTGTCCTTAATTTCACAGGGATTGAAATGCTTCCGCTCCAATACTATACATATATAATTCCTCTTGGAATTATTATGGGGTTTATAGGTCTTTTATTTAATAAAACTATTGTAAATACCCAAAGTTTCCTTAATAATAAGTATTTTAATAAAATAGCTGTTCCGGTTATTGTTATGGTCATTGTCGGTACGGTTGGGCTGTTTTTTCCTCAAGCGCTCGGTGGAGGACATAACCTTATTATGAGTTTATCAAAAATGACCTCAATAAAATTTCTTGTAATTTTATTACTTGTAAAATTTGCGTTTACAATGATAAGTTACGGCTCGGGCGCACCTGGCGGGATATTTCTGCCTCTTTTAGCTATCGGAGCTTTGGTTGGCAGTATTTACGGAAATGCACTTGCGCTGATTTTAAATATACCTGAAACGTATGTTTCTAATTTTATTATTCTCGCAATGGCGGGAGCTTTTACGGCGATTGTAAAGGCTCCCGTAACAGGTATAATACTTATTGTAGAAATGACAGCGTCATTTAAGGTATTGCTTCCTGTATTATTAGTATGTCTTATAGCCTTTATTACTGCTGAATTATTAGGTTTTGAGCCAATATATGATACTCTTTTACATAGACTTCTTAAAAGGAAAGGAATAAAAATACCCCAAGGCTCAAAAAAGGATATTTTAGAGTTTGCAGTCAATGCCGGAAGCCTGATGGAAAATAGGTATTTGAAAGATATATCGCTTCCGGATGATAGCCTTGTAATAAACATTACGAGAGGAAATAGGGACATTACTCCTAATGGAAAGTTTAAGTTCCATGTCGGCGACATAGTGGCGATTTTATGTGATAAAAATAGTATTAGTGATATAAGAGAAAATATAATGAAGATGACTATGTGATAGAATTTTAGCAATACTATATATAGAGTTTAGGAGGAATACACATGAGTTTAGAAGCAATTAAAAGCATTAAAAAAGCCGAAAAGCAAGCGGAGGAAATAGTTAGAAATGCAGAGCAAGAGGCAAAGGTGATTACCGAAGAAGCACAGGCGGAAGCAAAAATAAAAACAGCTGAATCAATAGAAAAATTTGGGCTTGAAATGGACGAAATAACAAAGACAGCCGAATCAAAGGCTCAAGAGCAGGCCTCGCAAATCATGTTGGATATGGAAAATCAATGTAAAGGTCTTAAGGAATCAGCAGATAAAAATATGAACAAGGCTATAGAATTTGTTATTAAAGAAATAAAGGGCAAGTGAAGGTACTGATATGATTGTAAAAATGAATAAAATTTCAATTGTCGGTCTTATGGACGAGCGTTCAGCTATTGTCAGGCGGCTTATGAAGCTTGGGGTTGTGGAGCTTAGTGAAGCAGACATGACAAATGAGGAAAAAGAGCAGGCTCTTGGTATGGCACAGTTTGATGATGCGTCTAAACGGATTGCCGAAATAGATGAGGAGCTTTCTAAAATTAGGGAGTCAATCACTTTTTTAACAAATGTCGTAAAAACAAAACCTAAAATTACAAAAAAAGAGCTGTCTTTTGAAAATTTTACAGATCCCGAAACATATAAAGGAATATGGCAAAAGGTATATAAAGCTAATGAAACTCAAAAAAATCTGCTTGACAAAATGGGTGAGCTTAGCAACCTCAAAAACGAGCGAATGTCTCTATCTTTATGGGAAAAGCTTGGCACTCCGGTTGAGCTTATGGGAACAAAAAGCTGCGTACTTATGGTCGGAACAATACCGGCAAACGCTGATATTAATACTCTTTTAAGTGAATTAAACGATATCGGCTGCGTTGCCTATGAAATTTTAAATTCCGATAAGGATCAAAGCTATTTAAGCCTTATAATTCATCAAAGCGTGCTTGAACAAGTAAATGAAAAGCTTAGAGAAACCGGTTTTGTAAAAGCAAACTTCGGCACAATGAAAGGCACAATTGCTGATAATATAATAAGAATTGACAAACAGATACAAATCGTCCAAAACGAGATACAAGAAATTACTGTTTTAAGCCAGCAGCAATATGAAAACCTGCTTGCTATTCAATCTTTATATGATTATTTATATAATATGCAGGAGCGGCGCAAGGTAAGAGGAAAATTTCTTAAAACAGACAAAGCATATCTTGTGGGAGGGTGGACTCCTGCGGATGTAGCAGATACTGTGAAAAAAGATATAGAAAGCAGCTTTACAGCATGCGTAGAGATATCGGAGCCTGCCGAGGATGAGGAAACTCCTGTTTTGCTTAAAAATAACAGTCTGGTATATCCGTTTGAAATGATAACCGAAATGTACAGCCTGCCGTCATCAAAGGGAATAGACTCCAATGCGGTTATGACACCTTTTTATTGGATATTTTTCGGGCTTATGCTCAGTGACGCAGGTTATGGCATATTGCTTACCGTTTTGTGCGGACTTGCTATATGGAAACTGAAAACCGAAAAAGGCACGCTTATGGATAAAATGCTGAAAATGCTTTGTTTCTGCGGAATATCTACTATTATATGGGGCGCGGCGTTCGGCGGCTGGTTCGGCGACCTTTCATTGCAGGTTTTCGGCAGGGAAATACAGCCGGTATGGTTTAACCCGAATCTTGACCCGATGAAGCTTATGATCTGGTCGTTCCTGTTCGGCGCAGTGCACCTTTTGGCAGGTATGGCGCTGAACGCGTATATGCTGATAAAAAGAGGCAAATGGCTCGACGCAATCTTTGATGTTGGCTTATGGTATCTTGTGCTGATAGGAATTGGCTTCCTTTTTGCGGGAGATACTTTGGCGGGAATAGGAAAAAACATGGCAATTGCAGGCGCAATCGGCTTAGTTCTTACGCAAGGCAGGAATGAAAAAAATATACTTAAAAAGGTTATGACGGGAATATTGAGCCTGTATGGCATAACCGGATATATCAGCGATGTGCTGAGCTATTCAAGGCTGCTCGCGTTAGGGCTTGCTACCGGCGTTATTGCGCAGGTTGTAAATCAGCTGGCGATTTTGCCGGGCGGTTTAAAAAATGTATTTTCAACTATTGTGCTTATAATAATCTTAATAGGCGGACATTTTTTCAATATGTCAATTAATGTTCTTGGAGCCTATGTTCATTCGTCAAGGTTGCAGTATGTTGAATTTTTCGGTAAATTTTATGAAGGCGGCGGCAGCGCGTTTGCGCCGCTAAAGCCTACTTTAAAATATATAAAAATAAAATCATAAAATATCAAGGAGGAAAAAATAATGAATGAAACGGTAACTTTCGCACAAATATTTACAAACGGAACATTTTTAGCGATTTTAGGAGCGGCATTGGCAGTTTTGCTTGCGGGTTCAGGCAGCGCAAAGGGTGTAGGAATAGCCGGCGAAGCGGCGTCGGGACTGATATCGGAAAACCCCGAACGATTCGGGCAGGCAATTCTTCTTCAGGCGCTTCCGGGAACTCAGGGTATTTACGGACTTTTGACAGCATTTATGATTTTAAACAAAATAGGATTACTTAGCGGACACATCGTTGTATCATCACTTGAAGGCGCGGCGCTTTTTGCCTCGGCTCTTCCTATTGCGATAGTGGGATATTTGTCGGCTATTGCGCAAGGCCGTGTTTCGGCAGCGGCAATAGGCATCATCGCCAAAAAACCCGAAGACCTTGCAAAAGGCATAACCTTCGCGGCCATGGTTGAAACATACGCGGTTTTAGCGCTTCTTGCTTCAATACTTGCTATCAACGGCATAAAAATAATGGGCGCTTAACGAAAGGAATGTTTTTATGACAGGTCTTGAAAATATAACGCAAAAGATATTGGATGAAGCAAACGAAAAAGCGAAAATTTTAATTGACAGCGCTAATACGCAGGCAATACAAATTAAAAAGAGCGCTGATGTGGATATAAAAGTCAAACAAGAGCAGATGAAGAAAAGAACCGAAGAAAACGCAATGGCGCAAGCTCATAGAATAGTGGCGGCGGCGCAGCTTGATGGTAAAAAAGAGTATCTTGCCGCAAAGCAGGAAATTATAGATAGTGTTTTTGAAAAAGCGATAGCGTATCTCACAAGCTTAAATGATAGTGAATATGATGAACTAATCAAATCCATGTCGTTCGGCGTTAGCGGAGATATTACATTGCTTCCGCGTGATAAGGAAAAAGGCACGGGGGGCGGTTTTGTCGCCAAAAACGGCAATATAGAGTATAATTTCTCCTTTGAAGCGCTTGCTAAAAACGCAAAGGAGCATTTGGAAAAGGAGTTAGTTTCCATACTATTCGGTTAAAAGAGGAGTGTTCACCTATGGCAAAAACTACTTATAACGAGCTTGATTACACAGCTGCCGTAGCACGCCTTCGCGCGCTTGAAACACGTCTTCTCACAGCAGCGGATTATGAAAAACTATTGAATTCCCCGTCGGCGGAAGATACGGTAAAACAACTCGGCAGTCTTGGCTGGAAAACAGCTGACGATTACGAGGAAATGCTTGACAGCGAGCTTGCGGGCGTTTTTGATTTAATTGAGAGTCTTGGAGGCGGCAGTTTTCTTAAAACGCAGCGGATAAAGTATGATTATCATAATCTTAAAGCGCTTATTAAATGCGAGCTTACAAAGCAAAGCTGTGATGATTTACTTATAAACTTTGGTATAATAAAGGTTTCTAATATGAAAAGCACGGTACTCAACCGTGATTATCATACATTAACGGATGCTATGAGAGCGGCTTTGCCGCAGGCATACGAGCAGTACGCAAGAGTAAATGACGTTCAGCTTGTGGATATGATACTTGATTCCGCCATGTTTGCAGATATGCTGAAATTCGCCGAAACCCAGCCCGAAAATAAGATTCTTGATTTAATCAGGCTGCAAATTGATATGCATAATATAAAGACGTTTGTCAGAGTGCGCAAAATGAATAAAGTTTTTGGGTTTGTCGAAAACGCGTTGGCGGACGGAGGGACTATTCCGCTAAGCTTTTTCATAAACCAAATAAATCTAAAAGCCGAAAGCGAAGGAAGTATTTTTGAGCGCACGCCGTATGCAAAAGCGTTTGCGCAAGGAGCGGATATAGAATTTGCGCTTGACAATATATTTATGGAAAAAGTAAAAAGCGCGCGGCTTGGCGCATTCGGACTTGCGCCGGTTGCGGCATATTTTTGGATGAAGGAAAACGAAATTCGAAACGTGCGGATTATACTTACATGCAAAAGGGCGGGAATCGGCATTGAAGCGATAAGGCGCAGATTGAGGGGGTAGAGCAATGTATCGTATAGGAATAATCGGCGACAGAGAAAGCGTGCTGGGGTTTAAAGCGGTAGGCTTTGACGTTGCGGATGTAACGGAGCATGACAAGGCGGCGGAGGCTCTTTATAACTTTGCTTCCAAAAACTACGCGATAATATATATAACCGAACAAGTAGCTCAGCTTCTTGAAGCGGAAACAGAAAAATATAAGGACAGCCCATGGCCGGCTATCATCGTACTTCCTAACAACAGGGGAACAAACGGAATGGGTATGAAAGCAATTAAAAAATCGGTTGAGCGTGCTGTCGGAACTGATATATTATTTAAAGATGAAGATTAAGGCAGGTGTTTTTATTGGGAACAATCATTAAAGTTTCAGGGCCTTTGGTTATAGCCGAAGGCATGAAAGATGCAAATATGTTTGACGTTGTGCGTGTCAGCAATCAACACCTTATCGGCGAGGTTATTGAGATGCGCGGCGACAAAGCTTCCATACAGGTATATGAAGAAACGGCGGGCTTAGGGCCCGGAGAGCCTGTTGTAACGACGGGATATCCTCTTTCGGTTGAACTAGGTCCGGGGCTTATAGAAAAAATGTATGACGGGATACAAAGACCGCTTGCGAAAATGCGTGAAATCGCCGGTTCAAATATAACAAGAGGTATTGATGTAAAAGCGATTGACAGAGAAGCATTGTGGGAGTTTATTCCTACCGCAAAGGTTGGCGACAGCGTTACCTCCGGCGACATCATCGGCGAGGTTAACGAAACTGTTCTTGTTGTGCATAAAATAATGGTGCCAAACAATATTTCGGGAAAAATTACTGATATAAAAAGCGGACAGTTCACGGTTGAGGATACTGTAGCAACCATTCAGACAGAAAAAGGCGAGGAAATCAACCTCACAATGCTGCAAAAATGGCCTGTACGTGTCGGCAGACCGTATAAACAAAAGCTGCCGCCCGAAATGCCGCTTGTAACAGGACAAAGGGTTATCGACACAATGTTTCCGATTGCGAAGGGCGGCGTTGCGGCTGTTCCGGGTCCGTTCGGAAGCGGTAAAACAGTGGTACAGCATCAGCTCGCAAAATGGGCGGACGCCGACATCGTAGTTTACATCGGCTGCGGCGAGCGCGGAAACGAAATGACGGATGTTTTGATGGAATTTCCGGAGCTGAAAGACCCTAAAACAGGTCAATCGCTCATGAAACGTACCGTTCTTATTGCAAACACATCAGATATGCCTGTTGCCGCCCGTGAAGCGAGCATTTACACAGGTATCACAATTGCGGAATATTTCAGAGATATGGGATACTCAGTAGCTTTAATGGCGGACTCCACATCACGCTGGGCGGAAGCGCTTCGTGAAATGAGCGGACGTTTGGAGGAAATGCCTGGCGAGGAGGGTTATCCCGCGTATCTTGGCTCTCGTCTTGCGCAGTTTTATGAAAGAGCGGGGCGTGTGTTATCAAACGGCACAACCCCACGTGAAGGCGCGCTTACCGCTATCGGTGCTGTTTCGCCTCCGGGCGGCGACATATCCGAGCCGGTATCGCAAGCGACGCTTCGCATAGTGAAAGTGTTCTGGGGGCTGGATTCCTCCCTTGCATACAGACGGCATTTCCCTGCTATAAACTGGCTGACGTCATACTCGCTGTATCTCGACACACTTCAAAACTGGTTCGGCGCGAACGTATCGCCCGAATGGAACGCTCTCCGAGCGGAAACAATGAGAATATTATCCGAGGAAGCAGAGCTTAACGAAATCGTTCAGCTCGTAGGCGTTGACGCGCTTTCAAGCGAGGACAGAGTAACCTTGGAGGTTGCCCGCAGCATTCGTGAGGACTATCTCCACCAAAACGCGTTCCATGAAATAGACACCTATACATCGCTTACAAAACAGTACCGTTTGTTAAAGCTGATTATGATGTTCTTTGAAAATGCGAAAGAAGCTGTTAAAAACGGAGCGTCAATTGAGGAAATATCATCAGTTGCGGTTTTGGAGAAAATAGGCAGAGCTAAATACACGCATGAAAATGATGTTGACAGTGCATTTACACAAATAGAGCAGGATTTAATAAAAGAAATTGAAAACCTGACAAGGAGGAACGCATAATGATTAAGGAATACAAAACGATTGCCGAGGTCGCGGGTCCTCTTATGCTGGTTAAGGACGTAGTAGACGTAACCTATCAGGAACTTGGTGAAATTGAGCTTACAAACGGAGAAACCAGAAGATGCAGGGTGCTTGAAATAGACGGAACAAACGCGATAGTACAGCTTTTTGAAAACAGCGCGGGGTTAAATCTTGCGGAAAGCAAGGTGCGTTTTTTAGGCAGAGGAATCGAGCTTGCAGTGTCAAAGGATATGTTAGGGCGTGTATTTGACGGAATGGGCAACCCAAAAGACGGCGGCCCGGCAATTATTCCGGACGATAGGCTGGACATTAACGGAACGCCCATAAACCCTGCCGCCCGTGATTATCCGTCGGAGTTTATTCAAACAGGCGTAAGCGCAATCGATGGTCTGAACACGCTTGTAAGAGGTCAGAAGCTGCCTATATTTTCAGGCTCAGGGCTTCCTCACGCCAACCTTGCGGCGCAAATCGCGCGTCAGGCAAAGGTAAGAGGCACAGACGAGAAATTCGCCGTTGTATTTGCGGCGATAGGCATCACATTTGAAGAAGCAAACTTTTTTATAAGTGATTTTAACCGCACAGGAGCAATTGACAGAACAGTTACATTTGTAAATCTGGCAAACGACCCTGCGATTGAGCGTATAGCAACCCCTCGTATGGCGCTTACAGCGGCGGAGTATCTTGCGTTCGAATGCGGTATGCACGTTTTGGTTATTATAACAGATATAACAAACTATGCCGAAGCGCTCCGTGAGGTTAGCGCGGCTAAAAAAGAGGTTCCGGGACGGCGCGGTTATCCGGGATATCTGTATACAGACCTTGCGACAATGTATGAAAGAGCCGGAAGAAAAATAGGTATTGACGGTTCTATTACGCTTATTCCGATACTTTCAATGCCCGAGGATGACAAAACCCACCCAATTCCCGACCTTACAGGCTATATTACAGAAGGTCAGATTATTCTAAGCCGTGAGCTTTACCGTAAAAACATAATGCCTCCGATTGACGTTCTGCCGTCGCTGTCACGTCTTAAAGATAAGGGCGTAGGCAAAGGTAAAACCCGTGAGGATCACGCAGATACAATGAATCAGCTTTTCGCCGCATACTCACGCGGCAAGGAAGCAAAAGAGCTTATGGTAATACTGGGCGAAGCGGCTTTAAGCGATGTTGATAAGCTGTACGCAAAATTTGCGGATGAATTTGAAAAACAGTATGTTGCGCAGGGCTTTGATACAAATCGTTCAATTGAGGAAACGCTTGACCTTGGCTGGAAACTGCTTGCGATACTTCCAAAATCCGAGCTGAAACGTATCCGCGAAGAATATATAGAAAAGTATTTGAATAAGTAGGTGGAAGTATGGCTATTGCTAATGTTAACCCAACCCGTATGGAGCTTACGCGTCTGAAAAAAAGGCTTGTAACAGCGAGAAGAGGGCATAAAATGCTGAAAGACAAGCGTGATGAGCTAATGAAGCAGTTTCTTGATATAGTTCGTGTGAATAAAGAGCTGAGAGATAGCGTAGAATCACGCCTCGGCGAGGTATATGATAACTTTTTAGTCGCCAGCGCTATTATGTCAAAACAGGTTTTGGAGCAAAGCCTAATGTTTCCGAAGCAGCGTATAGAGGTAGATATAAAAACAAAAAATATTATGTCGGTAAACGTGCCTATTTTTGAAACAAACGCTACAGAAACCGATCTTTATTCATATGGATTTTACGGTACGTCGCAGGAGCTGGATACAGCCGTAGACCGCCTGCAAGATCTGCTCCATGACCTTTTAGCGCTTGCAGAAAAGGAAAAGAGCGCCCAGCTTCTGTCGGCGGAAATTGAAAAAACACGCAGGCGTGTAAACGCTTTGGAATATGTTATGATTCCGCAATTTACGGATAAAATAAAATTTATAAAGATGAAACTTGACGAAAATGAAAGAAGTACTACAATCCGTCTAATGAAGGTCAAGGATATGATGATAAAAGAAAATTTGAACAACAATGTAAATTAACAAATCTTTTTTCTACAATGATAAATTCTTTTTTGAATATGAAAAAAAGCTTGTGTAATTAACTTAATTTATAATGCATAATTATTTTAATATTTTAATAAATGTTTTTATGACAGATAGCCACCTTGTTTTAGATCTCTATCTGTCATTTTTTGTATTTAAACTTTATAATATTTATTTTATAGATTTAGTCGATTTATAAAAATGTAATAAAAATAATAAAGCTATTGACAGCAAAAATACTGCAGCAACAATTTTCACATGAGAAAACTGTTCATAAACAGGATAACCTTTATTGGCAATCACTAATATATTGCTATGCAAATCCGCTTCACCGCCATGCTCCGGACATGCTCTGTAAAATATACCTGTTATTTTAATAGTATCACCTTTATATTTATAATTGCCAAAGGCATTAATTTGTTCCGCATCACCTTTTCTTAGCCATATCCCGATAGCGTTTGTTCCATCATTTATATTTACCCATGAAAAATCCCCTCTGTTCATAAATTCACCTATTGCTTCGCCTTGGACAGTAACCTCCTGACCATCAAACTCCTTTGCATTTTCTATCAGATTATTAATATCAGTTATATCCGCTGCTTTGACTATTAGTAAAAGTGGAAATATTGCAAATAGAATTATTATTAGTCTTTTAATGTATTTAAGCATAACTTTTTCATACCTCCCACCACATAACCTATCAGAGCAAAGACAGAAAGGAACTCAAGCCTTCCCAAATACATTGCAATCGCATAATAAACTTTCAAAACCGCAGGCATTGACGGTGTTGTGACCCCGATAGTTAAACCTACATTACCCGTTACGGAAGCCGACTCAAAAGCAGCACTTGAAAGAGGATAACCGTAATACGTTCCAAGTATTGTTCCAATGGCAAACATAGCAGTATAACAGCAGATTATTAATGCTGATGCCTTTACCAAGCCGTCATCCAAAATGTGTTCTTTAATATGATGAAATTTATATACCTTTAAATTTCTTTCTGAAGAAAGAAGCTTTTTAACATCCATGATCAGACCTTTAAAAACTACTCCTACCCTTAAGCCCTTAAAACCGCCCGCAGTCGAGCATGCGGAGCCGCCGATAAGCATAACAGCAGTCATTATCATAATGCCAAAGTCGCCCCATTCCAAAGCAAACTGCCTTGCGTAGATAGAACCGAGTCCCGTTGTGGTATGCGCTGAAAGGACATTAAAAACAACCCTTCTGAAGCCGGACATAACATTCGGATACACATTTAACTTAGCTAATCCTGCAAGAGCAAGCACACATGCTACAAAAGATGTTATAAAAAAACTTTGTGTTTCTATATTTTTTATAATTTCTTTTTTCTTACCAATCCACATTGCATAATGCAAACCAAAGTTAAACGAGCCGAGAATAAATAAAACCATAGCAACTGTTTCATAAGAAACGCTATGATAATACATAATATTTTGAGTCATCGGAGCAAAACCGCCGGTGCTCCATGATGATTCAAAAATATAAAGCGCATGAATAAATGCGGAAGCTGGCTTTAAACCAATAAGCATACCGTTTATCCATAATGCGGCAGTTCCAATTATCAGATAAACCATGCTGATTTTCCAAATTATTCTTGCCGTCCCCTTAACGTTCGGGACAAGCTCAATGTCCTTACCCTCACCAACGTAGAATTTATAAGCTCCTCCAGTTTCTTTAACCAAAAAGGTAAGAGCCAGAACAATCATTCCCTGACCGCCTATAAATGTCAGCATATGTCTCCACATTTGCAGCCCGTTTGAAAGATGATCTAAGTCCTGTGTCAGTACCATGCCTGTTGTTGTAAAACCGCTCATAACATCAAAGCACGCATCCAGAAACGATTTTGTATGACCGCTTAAGCTATATGGAATTGCGCACAATACAGTTAGTATTATCCATGAAAGTGAGGCGACGACAAACCCGTGCTTCCATTGAACATTTAATTTGTTTTCCTTTGTCTGCATACCGAATGATATCAACGCAAGTCCGGCAATTGTAGAAATTGACAAGCTTATTAAAAAGTCAAGCATAGGATTCCACTCTCTGAAGGCTAATGAAGTTATGACAGGGATAATCATTAATGCCGCAATGCAAAGTATGATGTATCCGGTATAATAGCTGATGATTTCTATGCTGTATGCCCTTAATCTAAATTTTTTCATTTCATCACCTCATAATCATAACGGTTGCGGCATATGACAATGCTATATAAGCTGAAATTGTAAGCAGTTCTATTATAATTCCTTTTATCTCATCTTTTCTAATGTGCATTTTTTACGCCCCCATTGTGCAGCTTCTTAGACAAAACCGATAGAACAGGTTTGTTTGTTATAATTAGCACCTTATCATTGTTTAATATTTGTGTTTCTCCTCTCGGATAAATAACTTTCTCTCCACGCAATACGGATACGAATACACATTCTTGCGGAAGCTCAAGGTCTTTAACCATTCTATCGCACCAAATATTGTTTTTATCAATTAAAACCTCGGATAAAATCATTGAGCCCCGTTCAAAGGTTTTAACTATCCTGTAATTTTCTTTATCAAGCTCAAATTCAATTAAATTTGCAATAACCTCAGTACTGCAAACCGTATTATCAATTCCGAGCGTCTTAAACATTGTCATGTTTTTAGGATTGTTTACTCTTGCAATAGTCTTTTTATTATCAAAACTCATTTTTGCAATTTGACAGATTACAAGATTTTCCTCGTCTGTGCCTGTTACAGCAGCAATTATTTCGGCATCCTCGATGCCTGCATCCTTTAAAACTTCCAAATCGGTACCGTCACCCCAAATTACATTTGCGTTAATATCTTCCGCAACTTTCAGACAAGTATCCTTATCCCGTTCAACAAGAGTAACCTCATGACCTCTTTCCTTCAATGTTCTAAAAAGGTTGTAGCCGATTTTACCTCCTCCGATAATAATTGATTTCATAACAACATCTCCCTGGTAAATGAATTAACAAACCTTACTTTGTTCTTCTTTTGAATAGTGCAAATTATTCTGTCACCGCTTGAAATTAATTCACTTTTTTGAGGAAGGCTTATATTTCTGTCTCTTATTACTCCTGATATGATGCAGGAGTATTTTTCTTCGATCTCACCAACAGTTACAGATTTTTCCTTACTCACAAGAAGCTCAATTATTTCATAATCATTATCCAATGCCGATACAACATCAAGACTCTTTACAATTAACCTACTTTTTAAAATTTTAACTCCCAACTGTACAGGATTAATTGTTTTAATCTCCAGCTTATCATAGATATATTTTCTTCCCGGGTCGTTAACTCTTGCGATAATTTTGGGTACATGATATACTTTTTCGGCTATCAATGAAATCGTTATATTTACGTTATCATCAGATGTAACAGCCAAAAGAGCATCCGCTTGTTTAATTCCTGCCTCAAACAGTTTGTCGCTGTCAAACTCTATTCCTTTTATACGCTGACCGTTAAATCCGCTACCCAAAGTCCTCAATTTGTCACCGTCCCGATCGATGATGCAAATGTCATGACCGTCATCAGCTAATTCTTTAGCTAAATTACTGCCTAATCTTCCGCAACCGATTACAATTATATACATGATCTCTCACTCGCTTATATTTTTATTTTTTTTTAAATGACCTACATTCATTTCATCATACTCAATAGTATAAGGTATAACTTCTTCTTCTGGTATATCTCCGTAAATAGGACAAGTATTAACGGGATTATAGAAAAAAGATGTTACCCTATCTAGGTTCTTGCTTGCAGGTTTAAACGTCGGGTCAAGTGCATAAGATGCGCGATAATGCCTGCAAGCCAAGTTCAAATCTCTATTAAATTCCGCAATAATCCCTAGCAGATTGTGTATTTCCGGGGAAGCTTGATCTTCGATAACCGCACTTTTGATATAACCCAATGCGGTAATAAAATCATTTTCCTGAATTGCATTTATCGCTTTCTCAATGTTCATTTTATAAGATAGTTGTTTTTCGTTACTGACTGACATAAATATCACCTCCAAATTATTCTATTTATATATTATCATAAAACTTATAAATTTGGTGTTAAGGAAAAGCTGTATGTATAAAGATAATGTTAAGGAATATCCGCATGTATAAAGATAGTGTTAAGATTTACTTATTGTTTGGTGCACAAAAAAAGAAGCCTTGCAAAAGGCTCCATTTATATAATCTATTCATCCGCAAGCATATACCCCACCCCTACCTCGGTGAATATATATCTTGGGTTCGTGGGATTTTCCTCTATTTTTCTTCTTATATTCGCCATAAATACCCTAAGTGACTGAGTTTCATCTCCGGAATACGATCCCCATATTTCATTGAGTATAAATCTATGAGTTAGAACTCTTCCCGAATTCTTTGCCATAAGAGAGATTAACTTAAATTCTATTGGCGTCAGGTGTACATCATTATCTGATATTGTAACGCGATGTTTATCAAAGTCTATCTTCAAATCACCAACCGAAAATACGCTCTTGCTCTCGCCTATAATTTGACCTCCTTGATTTGAATGTCTGAGCGCCACTCTTATACGTGCCAGAAGCTCAGCCACACTAAATGGTTTTGTTAAATAATCATCAGCGCCGCTGTCTAATGCTTCAACCTTTTCTCTTTCGCGTCCTCTCGCCGATACTACGATAATTGCAGCATTTGTAATAGGTCTTACATTCTTGATAACCTCGATACCGTCAATATCCGGCAATCCCAAATCTATAACTATAATATCAGGGTTATGAGAAGCTACCATAGCAATAGCTGTTTTGCCGTTAGACGTTTCAATACACTTGTAACTCTGCGTTTCAAGCGATACTCGAATAAAATTCCTGATAGGCTTTTCGTCCTCAACAACAAGAATTATAGGTTTCATAATATCAGACCTCCATAGGTAGTGAAAACTTAAACGTCACACCGCCTGTCGAATTGTTGAATGCCGTTATATAACCACCGTGCATAATAATAATTGACTTGCAAATTGCGAGACCAAGACCTGTTCCTCTTCTTCCGTTAGTGTCTTGTTTTTCCACAGTGTAGAATCTATCGAATATATATGGAATACTTTCTTCGGGTATTCCGTTACCGTTGTCGCTAACTTCAAAAACAACTTTTTTACCTTCAATATATGACTTTACTTTAATTACTGATCCGTTAGGTGTATATTGAATTGCATTTTCAAGAAGATTTACAATTACCTGCTCGATAAGCATGCCATCAATCGGGAGCATTATTAATTCATCAGGTATGTCTATATATATTGTATGGTCTTTTATATGTTTATTGACTCTCGACACTGATTCTGTTACAATTTCCTCAACCGCTTCCATGTTCTTATTTATTTCAAGGCGGCCCTCGTCAATCCGGGTCAGACTCAATATATTTTCCACAGAATGTATAAGCCAGCTTGCGTCCTCGTAAATTCCGTGCAAAAGTTCTGTCTTTACCTTATCATCAAGAACGGATTCATTATCAAGTATCGTTGTGGTAGCACCAAGAATACCCGTTAGCGGAGTTCTTAAATCATGTGAAATCGCGCGCAAAAGATTACCCCTCAGCCTCTCACGTTCCATGTCAATCTTTGATTTATGCTGCTTTTCGGATAATCTTTCACGTTCTATCCCAAGTGCTATTTGCATTGCAACAGCATTCAAGAGCGTTTTCTGATCATCCGTCAAAACCTTTTTATCAAAGCATGAAATTCCTACAACTCCCAAAGTACCGCTTTGACCTTTTATCGGAATATAATAAGCCGGGCTTTCATTAAATAATCCTGTACCAAATCCCGATGGCTGTGATGTTAAAAAAGCCTGTGATATTGCCTTCATTTCATTTTCTGATTTAAAAACATTAGCACGCTCATCATTATTGTGCGGATATATATGAGGTTGCCCGATCTCATCCGCTGAATTAATGGTTACTATAATAACCGAACGGCCAAACAGCATTGCTATGTCTTTACCACCAACTTCTGCAATTTGGTCTATACTCCTAACCCTTAATAAGCCTTTGTTTATCAGATAAAGCATTTGGGTTCTTTTTTCGCGAAGCAATGACATTCTCATCTCACGCTTTGCCTTTGCGGTAAGCGTACTTGTAATGATTGCGACTATAAGCATAATTACAAAAGTTACGGGATAGTCGGGACGATAGGCTATAAAAGTATAGTATGGTTGAGTGAAGAAAAAGTTGAATGTTAAAACACCTATTACAGACGCTAAAATGCCGTAAAGATAACCAGATGTCAGAGTTGCAACAATTAACACACCCAATATATATGCCATTATTATATTGGATTCGTGAAAATGTATATGCCTGAATAAGAAGGATAAAAGCGTTGCACCCGACATAATCGCCACAGTTACTAGAACCCCTTCTAAATCTAATTTCTCAAAATTTAATTCTTGTGTCACATTATCTAATGTCACATTTTTATTTTCTTTCATTCTCATCACACCTATTCAAACCCCAAAACTACAATATAATTGATTTTACTTCTTATAAACATCTTACAGCCATTATACCCTATACATATAAAAAAGTCAAATACTATTCCATAATTATACAACATTCTTAAATAATAACCTATGCTAAATCTTTAAAACAAAAATGGATATCTATATTTTGTTGGTAGATATCCATTCTATTTTTACAATAATTACACAGCCTATACCTCTTTGGAAATATATGACGATACCCTGATTGTGAGATTATGGCAATATAGTATAAAGCGGTGGTGGTCTAAAATGACAGCTGAAATCAAAGAGAGGCTTCCAAAAATGTATTCTAAGGAACTGATATATCTTTTATTTTATGAATTTTACACTAAAATACAGTTTATTGTGCAAGGCATATCGATTTCGAGGCGCACGGTGGTTACTTATGTACAAACAATAGAAAAAGAAGGTTTTTCTGGTATCGGAAAAGATTGGCAAGGAACGCATTTATAAAAACATAATATTATATGACTTGGTAAAGTATAATAAGAATAGCTGAAATAGCGGTTTTTGCGGATAAATTTGGAGTTGAAAGAAGTAAAACGTAAAAAGGTTGTGTATTGAAGTGTACCCCGAAGAGTGGACAAATATTAATTGTGCAATTGTATCGAATTCTTAGTTTATAAACATAATGACGAATACATTTTAGCAAAATCATACAATTTAGCAGAAGTAAAATACTGCCTGATTGTATTAAAATCAGGCGTCATAGACATAAGCGTATACAATGCTTAATACACAGAGAAAAGCCTTATAATCAGGCTTTTCTTTGTTATACAGAGATTATTTTCTATTCAAAATAATCTCTGTAATTGGGTTCAAGAAAATTCATGCACCGAAAGCCGGAAACGTGAAACCCCCTTTTCGTGGATTTATGAAACACCCCCTTTGGGTAAGAGAAAAGTAATCCGGTGTATTGTGTCAGGGGTTCAAAAGATATAAAATAAGAGATACTACCGAGATGGGAGTTGTCTCTGATGAAATATGAAGATGTTACTTAAAAATAGGATTAAAGCGCTCAGTGTATCGTTAGCGTTGATAACAAAGGCATTGTAAGAATAGATAATTTATTCTCATAGACGGTGATATGTCAATAGGGTGCCTGATGAGCTTCCCGTTGTACTCGGTTATGGTGAGAGGCTGCTCACATATGTTTCTGTTAGCAGTCGACTGAATATTTAATTTTCTTGTTTTGGCTATGTCTTGAAGTTTTCGCTAAATAAGAAATAAAAAAATCATGACCACCAGTTGTTGGTCATGATTGATATCCTATGCAGATGCATATTTATTTAATAGCCTGTACAAATTTGAAGTGCAACATCAGAAGCGGAAGCGGCGTCGGATGTATAAAAATCAGCGCCTATACTGTCGCAAAAGTTTTGCGTCACCGGAGCTCCTCCAATCATAAT
>Ga0209373_10001277_pt1 | contig 30944 bp, 39 predicted proteins | sample Higcelweek5metaG_FD_187173 | JGI IMG/M metagenome (GOLD analysis project Ga0209373, IMG submission 187173) | Freshwater pond sediment microbial communities from the University of Edinburgh, under environmental carbon perturbations - High... | ecosystem: Environmental > Aquatic > Freshwater >... | reverse complement strand
AATGCCGGTACGCATACTGGAACTATTTTCAGAGAATAGAAAAGAATTTTTGAAAAAATAAAAGTTGTCCTTTTTGTCACGTTTACCTGTGATATACTATAAACTGTGGAGGTGAAAGGATAATGAATTTATAAAAAACTGTGAAAAATGAAAACTTGCCGAAAATGCCGAAAGGAACGTGATATAATGATAGTATAGTAAAGTGAATATGGAGGAAGCCTTTAAAAAATTTTAAAAATGTACAGTAATGTCTATTTAAGTCCACTATGAAAGTATGATATACTTATAATCAGAGAAATTGGATAGACGGACAAAGGCCCTGCCACATAAAGTGTCGGGGCTTTTGTTTTGCCCATTTTGAAGAGGTACAAAATGGTATTGTAGAAAGCATAATGAATCAGGATATGCAGGGATATGGGCTTTGCGTGACCGGGTTATGAAAATAACCTGAAAGTTCCATATTCAGGCAGAGCAAAAATGATTGCTTCCGGAGATGGCCGGCCTTTGCGTGGTGAGAGCCGCAAGGGCTGGCAGGATTCGGTATTTTTATAAATTGTGCGGTAAAATTTCTAATGGGATATCAAAAAAACAGGCTTGCGTTTGCTGCCTGTTTTTTTGTTTCTGCCATACCGGCATACTGAGGGGAGGTGAAAATTATGGTGATAAGAAGAAAAACGAATATGCGCGAAATACACAGAAGCAACAGGTAACCTAAATATGAATTTGAAAGAAGGATAAGAAATGACGGATAACAGTATATGCTTTGCGAAAAGAGGAACGAAGTGCCTGATTACAAACAATGAAAGCTGTCCGGACAACTGTGGTTTTCGTAAAAGCGAGGATAAATTCAGACAGGACTTTTTGAAAAGTAAAAATCGGCTGCAAAAACTTGGGATTCTGGAAAACTACCGGTGTACATATCCCGTGCTGGACAGCATGTGCAAAGTCATAAAGCTTTAACGGAGGTACTGAAAATGACAGCAAAAGAATATCTATCAAGGGCGTATCTTCTGGATCAGCGGATTGTAAGCAAGCTGGAGCAGGTACAGTCGCTGCAGGAACTTGCGTGTAAGATAACGGTAGGGATGGACATCGGAAATGTAAACGGTACCAAAGATCCACAAAGGATGGAAAACCTGATGGTGAAGCTCATGGATTTACAGAATGAGGTCAGTCTGGATGCCGAACGGCTGGTTGAGGTAAAGCTTGAAATTATGGAAAAAATCAATACAGTTAAAAATTCCACACACAGGCTTTTGCTTGAACTGCGGTACTTATCAGGAAAAGATTGGTCTGTAATTGCTGATAAATTGGGGTATGATCTTCGGTACACACATAAAATTCATGCAAAAAGTTTAAAAGAAATTCAAACAGGACACTAAAAGACATTGTATGACACTGGCAAAGTATGATATATATATAATCAGAGAAATTGGATAGACGGAGAACAGCCCTGCCATATAAAGTGTTGGGGCTTTTGCTTTGTCCAATTATATGGAGGAGCTGTAGATGCCGACAAAACCAAAAAAACCGTGCAGGCATCCGGGATGCCCGGAGCTGACGCTCGATACCTACTGCGAAAAACATAATAAATTACATAACCGCCCTTCTGCGCATGATCGCGGATATGACTGCAGATGGCGCAGGCTGAGCAAGTTGTATCTGCAGTCGCATCCGCTCTGTATTGAGTGTAACAGGCAGGGTAGGCTGGTGGAAGCGACTGCTGTTGATCATATTGTTCCGCACCGCGGCGACCCAAAGCTGCTGTGGGATCAAAGGAATTGGCAGCCATTGTGTAAGAAATGTCATAACACCAAGACCGGAATGCAGGACAGTATACCAAAGTATCGGTATAATAAAACCAAATGATACGTAATTTTTTTAATTTCGTATGCAGTTGAACACCGGAATCCTCTGATTTAATGAGGGGTTGCGGTGTTTTTGCATATAAAAAACATCAGCAGAGGAGAGTGAAGATGCATGGAGAAAGTGTTTCCAAAGGCAATGGCGGGGGATATTCCCGTCTACTGTGCCCACGACGAAATTGTGGATATCACAAAGCTTGTGGGCAATCCGAGAAACCCCAACACCCACAGTAAGGAGCAGATTAAACTGCTTGCGAGGATTATACAGAGCCAGGGATGGCGTGCGCCTATTACCGTTTCCAAACGAAGCGGTTTTATTGTCAAAGGGCACGGGCGGCTGGCAGCGGCAGTCGAAATGAAAACGGAGAAGGCTCCGGTGGATTATCAGGATTATGAGAGCGAAGCGGCGGAATGGGCGGATCTGGTGGCGGACAACCGATTGTCCGAGCTCAGCGAGCTGGACAAAGATATGGCAGCGGATATTTTAGCGGAAATCAAGGCAAGCGGTGATATCGACTTCGAGCTGACCGGTTTTACCGTGCAGGATCTGGATGAAATGATGTCCAATATAACAAACGAGAACGTAAAAGAGGACGATTGTGAGATTCCGCCGCCTGAAAATCCTGTATCCAGACAGGGAGATATCTGGCTCCTCGGCAGGCACAGGTTACTGTGCGGTGACAGCACGAAACCGGAGAGTTATACAGTTCTGATGGAGGGCAGACAAGCGAACCTTGTTATAACCGACCCGCCGTATAACGTGGCTTACGAAGGAACAGCCGGAAAAATTCAGAACGATAATATGGCGGGCGCGGAATTTAAAAAGTTCCTGCTCGCCTTTTACAAAAACACATACGAAGTTATGGCGGACGGCGCCTGCATTTATGTATTTCACGCGGATAAGGAAACGGTAAATTTCAGAACCGCCTTTACAGAGGCGGGTTTTTTCTGCCATGAAACCTGCTTGTGGGTGAAAAACAGCTTTGCCATGGGCAAGTGTGACTACCATTACCAGCATGAACCGGTTCTGTACGGCTGGAAGCAGGGCGGCAGCCACAAATGGTATTCGGACAGGAAACAGTCGACGGTCTGGAATTATGACCGCCCGAAGAAAAACGATGTCCATCCAACCATGAAACCGCTGCAGCTGATTGCGTACCCCATTATGAATTCCAGCATGGTGAATTCCGTTGTTCTGGATCCGTTCGGCGGATCGGGCAGCACTCTGATTGCCTGTGAACAGACAGATAGAATATGCTGTATGATTGAATTGGACGAACGGTACGCGGATGTGATAGTGGAACGGTTCATCAATCAAATGGGCGGCAGCGATAATGTTTTCCTGATTCGGGACGGCGTAAAAACAGCGTATGCTGAAATCGAAAAGGGTGATAAGGATGCCTGATATAACGATGGGCAGTTTGTTTGATGGCTCAGGCACTTTTCCGCTTGCTGGAAAGCTGAACGGCATTACACCGGTCTGGGCGAGCGAAATTGAGCCGTTCCCCATAAGGGTAACCACAAAAAGGCTGCCGGAAATGAAGCATCTCGGTGACATCTGCAAAATAAACGGCGGGGAAATACAGCCTGTAGATTTGGTAACATTTGGCTTTTGCTGTCAAGATTTATCGTGCGCTGGGAAGCGTTCCGGACTTGACGGCAGCAGGTCGCGCCTGTTTTTTGAGGCGATCCGTATTATTGAAGAGATGCTGGCGGCAACCGGCGGCGAAAATCCAAAATTCATAATAGCAGAAAATGTGAAAGGTCTTTTGTCCAGCAAAAAGGGAGAAGATGTAAAACGGGTGCTGCATGAATTCAGCCGTTTGGGGTTTGCAGTTGACATGAATATATTGCAGGCGCAGTATATGGGCGTTCCGCAGCGGAGAAACAGGGTGTTTATGGTCGGCGTTCAAAAAAGGCTTGTTACAGCGTCATCGCTGAAACAAACAGTGCCGAGAGCAAAAGCAATCGAAAGAGCCCTCAACGGTTTTGACGGCCTGCAGTTTTACGGGATTGCGACAGCGGAATTTACGCCGGTACAGACTTTCCTGAGAGATATTCTGGAGGATAACCCCGATCCGAAATACAACCTGTCCCAAAAGGCCTGCGAGGGAATCCTCCGCCGCGCCGCTTTGCGTGGGAAAACGCTTCCGAAACCGCTTGACGCAGCGCTTCGAAACCAGTCGGGCGACGGCAGCCTGGATACCTATTGCTTCGAACCCGGGGCTGCAAGTCGCCTCGGAGGCCACTGCTCCAAAGAGCATACCTGTACGCTCAGGGCGCAGATGGGGGATAATCTCGCGGCAGTTGTGATCCCTGTTAAAAAAAGTGCGGCTACCGGAGCAATCGCGGTTGAAAATTATCCGGCTGACAGCAGAGTAAAGCTGTCATCTGACGGCATGTCTCAGACATTAACATCAAGAATGGGTACGGGCGGATGCAGCGTCCCGATGGTTATGAGCGAAAGACAGCTGTCCCTGCCGGTAACGGAGGATATCGCGCAGACTCTGATGGGCAGCGATTATAAGGGCATGCAGCGCATCTGTGAGGAAAAAAAAGCCTTTGGTATCTGTTCGCAAAACAGTAATGCAATGCTTTCAAATAATGCATACAGCGGAATTTATGAGGCGGAAACGGCGAGAACGCTTGATACAAGCGGAGGCGACCCGGCATGCAATCAGGGAGGCGTTGCTGTTGTGGAAACGTATGCCCTGCAGGGCTCCATGATAGGAAGGAAACATAAAAACGGACCGCAGGGCAGTGGGGTGAATAAGGATGTATCATTTACACTAAACACTGCTGACAGGCATAGTGTGGCTTACGTGCCTAACGGCGAAACTGCTGAAACGGAATATATCGTGAGGCGACTTTCAATAATGGAATGCCTGAGGCTCATGGGTCTGCCGGACGGCTGGTGCAGCCATCTTGAAACGGAAAATCCGACAGAGGTGGATATCGCGTTCTGGACGGAGGTATTTGAAACCCACCGCCGGATTATGGGAACGTCGTCAAAGCCCAAAAGCAGAAACCAGATCATCAAGTGGCTGAAAAATCCTAACTCCGATTCGGCGGTCTACAAGCTCTGCGGCAACGGCGTTGTAAGGCAGTGTGCTGAGTTTATCATGGCTGGAATCGTACGGTATTATACACAAATTAACAAAAAATGATTGTCAGATTTACATGTTGATTATTATCCTGTTTACGTTTAACATATACGATAACCCTGAGAATCTCAGGGAAAATAAACGATTGGAGTGTTATCTATGCAGGAAAAACAAACGGGAACGGCGTATTTCAAGCATCAGGCGCGGAGGCTGAGCGAGCTGGAGGATTACCGGACGGAATGTATCAGTCGCGGCAAAAAGCCGCAGCGGTATGTGATTGAAAAGGTGATTACCCTCAGCAAAATTGAATTTGAGAATCTTTCAAGCGACTTGATTATGCCAAGGCAGTTCATCGCGGACAATATACCGCTGATGACGGTGGACGCAAATAATTTCTGGCACTGCCTGCTGGTGGTTCAGAAGGGCAATGAGGACATAGGCATTCTGGTGGAATGCAGGAAACAGGAATTTCCAGCCTACACCGCGCTGTATAAAAAGCAGGGATTTAAAATAGCTGATTAAGGGCGAAGGGAGTAGCGTAAATTATGGACGCATTTTTCAAAAAGACACGATGCGACAGGTGCGGCGGGTCGCTGGAAGGCGGGAGGATCTGCTCCATGTTTAATCAACAGACAATCTGTATGGGCTGCTCGGAAAGGGAACGTGAGGATCCTGATTATTCCAAAGCGGTGGAAGCGGATCACGAACAGATCAAAAAAGGAAATTTTAATTTTAAAGGCATATGGGGGTAAAATGGATGAAAGAGGAGCTTGCGAAAATCGCGAAGGAAATGCTTCTGATTGATACGCTGGAAACAAGGAATTCCGATATTATGGATTTTCATGAGGTATCGGTATGGCAGCTGCGCAAGGCGTTGGAAGCGGCATACGCGCTGGGTAAAAAGGAAGCGGAGAAACGGTAAAACATATATATTTTCAAAAAAGGCCAAGCGAAATGCAAGGCCTTTTTTGGTGTTTACATTTTAAAACAGGAGGTGGTTCAATATGGCAAAGGGAAAAATCCCCAAACCAACGGCAATCAAAGTGCTGGAAGGCAATCCGGGGCGGCGGCCGCTGAACGTGAATGAGCCTAAACCGAAGGCAATCGTTCCGCGCTGTCCGTCATGGCTGGACGATGAGGCAAAAAAGGAATGGGCGCGGATGTCCAAACGGCTGGACAGCCTTGGGATGCTGACCGAGGTGGACGGCAGCGCTTTCGCGGGATACTGCCAGTCCTACGCCCGGTGGAAACAGGCGGAGGAGTTTGTCACAAAACACGGCTTTGTCATTAAAACCCCGTCGGGGTATCTTCAGCAGATTCCGCATGTAGCCATTGCGCAGACGTATTTAAAATGCATGCAGAAATTCTGCGAGGAATTCGGCATGACTCCTTCTGCGCGCAGCAGGCTGTCGGGCGAGGATAACAGCGGGGAGGACGATTCCATGGAGGGGCTGCTGTCCGGCGTAAACAGAAGCAAATAGCCGGAGGAGGAGTTTGGTATGTTTGACAAGGAAAAGGCGGAACGAGCCGTTCACTTTATCAATGCCCTCAAGCATACCAAAGGAAGATGGCGCGGAGTTCCGTTCGACCTGCTGCCCTGGCAGGATCAGATTATCAGGGATATTTTCGGGACAGTAAAAAAAGACGGATACCGGCAGTACAACACGGCTTATGTTGAAATCCCAAAGAAAAATGGCAAGAGTGAGATTGCCGCGGCGGTCGCCCTATACCTGACCTGCGCCGATATGGAATGGGGCGCGGAGGTATACGGCTGCGCCGCCGACCGTCAGCAGGCGAGCATTGTATTTGACGTGGCGGTTGCGATGGTGGATCAGTGCCCGCCGCTGAAGAAACATTTTAAACCGATTATGTCGGTAAAGCGGCTGGTATATAAGCCGACGGGCAGCTATTATCAGGTCTTATCCTCCGAAGTCTTTACAAAACACGGCCTCAATGTCCACGGCGTTGTGTTCGACGAACTGCATGCCCAGCCCAACCGCGACCTATATGACGTTATGACCAAAGGCTCCGGCGACGCAAGGGCTCAGCCGCTGTTTTTCCTGATAACTACAGCTGGTACGGACAGAAACAGTATCTGCTATGAGGTGCATCAGAAAGCGGCGGATATCATCGCAGGCAGGAAAATCGACCCGACTTTTTACCCTGTTATATATGGCATTCCGGATGAAGCGGACTGGACAGACGAGGCGAACTGGTATCTGTCCAACCCGTCGCTGGGGTATACCATTGACATTGAGAAGGTCAGGAACGCCTGCAATTCAGCCAAGGATAACCCGGCTGAGGAAAATATATTCCGTCAGCTCAGGCTGAACCAATGGGTGAAGCAGAGTTTAAGATGGATGCCCATGGACAAATGGGACGCCTGCAATGAAATGGTTAATCCATCTACTTTAATCGGCAGAGAATGCTTTGCCGGGCTGGATTTATCCACTACCCTTGACCTGACCGCTTTTGTACTGGTGTTCCCGCCGAGGCATGAAAACGAGAAATATATTATTCTTCCATTCTTCTGGATACCGGAGGAAAACCTGAAACAAAGGGTAAACCGGGATCATGTGCCGTATGACGTGTGGCAGGCGCAGGAGCATATACGGACAACCGAAGGTAATGTGGTGGATTACCGCCGGATTGAAGCGGATATTAAGGAAATTGCATCAAAATATGTCGTTAAAGAAATCGCCTATGACCGGTATAACGCCACGCAGATTATATTAAACCTGCAGGACGACGGCCTGACAATGATCCCCTTCGGGCAGGGGTTTAAGGATATGAGCCCGGCGACAAAGGAAATATTCACGATGGTATTGCAGAAACAGCTGATACACAACTGCCACCCCGTCCTCCGCTGGAACTTTGACAACGTCCATGTGGAAACGGATTCTGCTGAAAATATAAAGCCATCTAAAAAATGCAGTACAGAGCGTATCGACGGCGCTGTTGCAACAATTATGGCGCTGGATCGGGCGGTCAGGAACAGGAAAAGCGCGGGCAGCGTTTATGACAAAAGGGGCCTCATCGTTCTCGGCTAAGGAGATGATATATCAATGAATTTATTAACACGATTGTTTCAAAGCAGAGCCAGCCCAAAAAATCAGATCGGCGGGCGGCAGTTCTATTTCGGCAGAGCGCTGTCGGGGAAAAACGTAAACGAACGCACCGCCATGCAGACGACAGCGGTTTACGCCTGCGTCCGGATAATATCTGAAACCATCGCCAGCCTGCCGCTGCATACATATAAATACACGGATGACGGTAAGGAAAAAGATTACGCCCACCCATTATATTACCTGCTCCATGACGAACCTAACGACGAGATGACATCCTTCGTGTTTAGGGAAACGCTGATGAGCCATCTTTTAATATACGGCAACGCCTACGCGCAGATTATAAGGGACGGCAGGGGCAGGGTATTGTCGCTGTATCCGCTTCTTCCCGATAAAATGCGGGTGGACAGGGGTACGAACAAGCAGATCTATTATACTTATTCGTCTGATGATAACGGTCAGATACCGCTCAGACATGAGGAGGTTCTGCATATTCCGGGGCTAGGTTTCGATGGACTCGTGGGGTATTCGCCCATTGCGATGACCAAAAATGCAATAGGAGTTGCCATAGCCGCAGAAGAATACGGCAGCAAATTCTTTGCCAACGGCGCTAACCCCGGAGGGGTTTTGCAGCATCCAGGGCAATTGAAGGATCCGGAACGGGTGCGGGAAAGCTGGAACAGCGTATACGGAGGGAGCAGCAATTCAAACCGCGTAGCTGTGCTTGAAGAGGGACTGGAATTTAAATCCATTTCTATTCCCCCGGAACAAGCGCAGTTTTTGGAGACGCGCAAGTTTCAGGTGAATGAAATCTGCCGCATTTTCAGGGTACCGCCGCACATGGTGGCGGACTTAGAAAAGTCCAGCTTTTCCAACATTGAGCAGCAGTCACTTGATTTCGTGGTCAACACAGTCCGCCCCTGGCTGGTTCGCTGGGAACAGGCAATCGGTCAGAAGCTTCTCTTGCCTGCGGAAAAAGGGAAAACCTTTGTTAAGTTTAACGTGGACGGACTTTTAAGAGGAGATTTCCAGAGTCGCATGACAGGATATTCCATCGCACGGCAGAACGGATGGATGTCGGCTGACGATATCCGGGAGCTGGAGAATATGAATAAGCTGCCCAAAGGCATGGGAGGGGGCCGGTACTTATGTAACGGAAATATGGTAGATTTAGAAATGGCAGGATCCTGGGTGAAAAAGGAGGGAAACAAATAGGTATGATAAAATTCTGGAATTTTAAACGCGCCGTTAATGAAGACGGCACAGAAAACATTTTAATTTTAAACGGACCGATTGCGGAGGAGTCATGGTGGGGCGATGAGGTCACGCCCAAGCTGTTTAAATCGGAACTGTCCGGATACGAAGGGGATATCACGATATTTTTAAATAGCCCTGGAGGCGACTGCTTTGCCGCCAGTGAAATTTTCACAGCTTTAAAAGAGCACAAAGGCAGGATTACCGTAAAAATTGACGGCATCGCAGCCAGCGCCGCCAGCGTTATTGCCATGGCGGGCGATATGGTGGAAATGTCGCCGACGGCTATGATGATGGCGCATAATCCGTCCATGATGCTTTATGGGGAAGCAGCGGAGCTGGAGCAGGGGATCGTGTTTTTAAACGAAGTCAAGGAATCTATTATTAACGCTTACGCGATGAAAACCGGGCTTTCCAGGGCGAAAATATCGAAGATTATGGACGCCGAAACCTGGATGAACGCACGGTCGGCGATTGATCTGGGGTTCTGCGACAGGATGATGTATACGGAAAGCAAAACAGAGGATACGAGAGACAGTTATATTTTCGACAAAACGGTGATGGTCACCAATACCATAGCAGCGATGAGAAAAAAGCTGAATCCCATTGCAAAGCCTGAAAAAACAGGCGGGGAAATATCCGGTTTTGAAAATAGGCTGGAACTTTTGAGGAGATAGAAGGAGGCAATTATGAGCAAAATACTCGAACTCAGGGAAAAACGAGCTAAGGCATGGGAGAAGGCCAAAACATTTTTGGATCATGCCAAACGGGAAGGCGACGTGCTGTCGGCGGAGGACACGGCAAGTTATGAAAAAATGGAATCCGATATTGTGGCGCTGGGCAGGGAGATTGATATTCTGGAACGGCAGGCGCAGATGGAACTGGAACTGAATAAACCTTTGAATACACCTATTAAAAACGCTCCCAAAGGCGGCGCTGATTCGAAAACAGGCAGGGCAGGCGAGAATTACAAAACCTCATACTGGAAATATATGCGCAATAAAAACGCCACGACAGAGGTGCTCAACGCCCTGCAGATCGGTGGCGACGACGGCAGCGAGGGCGGATATTTAGTGCCGGATGAGTATGAAACCACCCTGATCGACGGCTTAACGGAAGAAAATATCATAAGGCAGGTTGCCAACGTCATATCAACCTCGTTCGGCGAGAGGAAGATTCCCGTTGTAGCCGGCCACGGCAGTGCGGCATGGACGGATGAGGAAGCGGCTTTGACCGAAAGCGACGACAGCTTCGGCATGGTAACGCTGGGGGCGCATAAGCTGGCAACTATCATTAAAGTCAGCGAGGAGCTGATCAACGACAGTGTGTTCAGTATTGAGAATTATCTTGCCAGAGAATTCGCCAGAAGAATGGCGTCCGCTGAAGAAGACGCGTTTATCACAGGAAACGGCACTGGAAAACCGACGGGGATTCTAATAAACGCTGAGGTGGGCGTTACGTCCGCCGCCGCAGATACGTTAAAAAGCGACGAGCTGATCGACCTGTACCACAGCTTGAAAACCCCGTACCGCAAAAAGGCGGTCTTTATCGCCAATGACGTAACGGTTAAGGCAATCCGTAAGTTCAAGGACGCAAACAACAATTACCTATGGCAGCCGTCGCTGACGGCGGGAACGCCGGACACAATTTTAGGCCGTCCGGTGAAAACATCGAGCTTTATGCCGGTGATTGCCCCAAACGCCAAGGCGGTGATGTTCGGTGATTTTTCATACTACTGGATCGCCGATCGAACCGGTAGGACATTCCAGCGGCTGAATGAGCTGTACGCCGAAACCGGACAGATCGGGTATCGCGCAGGCCAGCGCGTCGATGGGAAATTAACGCTGAACGAAGCGGTTAAGGTGCTTCAGATAAAGCAGGCGTAGGATGAGAGGTGATTGCTTTGCTAAATCTGGACGAAGTAAAGTTATTTTTAAAAATTGATGATCATACTGAGGATGGATATTTAAATATACTCATCCTGCTGGCAGGGGAGATGTCGGAGAATTATATAAGGACAGCTCTGCCGGATCCCTTGCCGGAGAGTATCCGTCAGGCAATGCTGATGGTCATCGGGTATTTCTTTGAAAACAGGGAAGGCACAAAGGATGGTATTCCGTCAGCGGTATATACGCTTTTAAATCCATATAGGAAAGCAGTGTTTTAGATGGTATTTTCAAGGCTCAGGCACAGGATCATATTTTTAAAACCGCTCAAAACCGCGTCCAATTCGATGGGCGAATCCGTGCCACTGTGGATTCCGTTCAAACCGACTCTGAATCCAAATCTTACTGTGAATGATGAAAATCAGGTGTACCTCACCATGGATTATCTGGGCAACGCCGTTCTTGTCCATCAGGATGGAAAACCCTACGCCCATCCGCTTTCTATAAATGATTTTGCCGTATGGGCAAATGTATCGCCTATGACCGGGCGGGAATATGAGGAAAGCCAAAAAATACGCGCCGAAACGACGTATAAAGTTTCTACACGGTATTTTCCGGATATAACGGCTGATATGAAGATATTGTACGGTAAAAAGACCTTTGATATTGTATCGGTTTTAAATCTGGAGGAACGGAATACTGAGCTGCAGATTATTTGTACGGAGCGTGATACAAATGGCACAGGATTATAATATTTTCGGTTTTGAAGAGCTTACCGCCTCTTTTCGTAAGCTGGAGGCGAAATACCCGAATCAGGCGGACGCAATGCTGGTGGCACAGGGGAAGGCGGTAGCGGATAAGACAAAATTGCTGTCCCCTGTAGGAAAAACAAAGAAGCTGCGCGGCAGCTGGCGGGTAAAAAAGCCGAAGGTATACAAAAACGGAACGGTGCGCGTGGTACGGGTACAGTCCCAGGCGCCTCATGCGCATCTGGTAGAGCAAGGACATCAAATAGTGCGCGGCGGAAAAACCAGAGTGAATGGGCGGACGCTCAACCGTGTGCAGCGTTCCGTCCGGGGGATTCAGTCCGGCGGGAGGGTTGAAGGCAAACAGATGCTTGAAAAATCCATCCGTGAAGCGGAAAGCCGATTCTACCGGAACGCTGAAAAAATGCTTGACATTTTGACAAACGACGTTGAGGTATAGAAGGGAAATGACAGATGATTGAATTAAAAGATATACAGACAGCCATTGTGAAGCGGCTGACAGATAACGGCAATACGGTAACGGCGGCGGAGGTGATAGAAGGATTTTCGAAACCGACATTTTTTATAAATCTGTTTACCAACGGCACAGAGGTGCAGAATCAGTTTCATGAACTGGTCAATGTCGGCGTAGAACTAAAATATATTCCTACTGTGGAAACGCGCGAAGAATGCGTAAACAAATCAGAGCAGGTCAAACAGATGTTTTTACAAACGCCGCTGCCGGTGGAGGACAGGTTTCTTTCCGTCAATGAAATCCTGTTTGACATCGATGAAAGTAACCTTATATCATATTTTGAACTGGAGTTTTTACAGGAGCGTAATATACAGACAAAGGAGTATGAAAAAATAGAAAATATAGAGATTGGAGGTGTAGAGAATTATGGGTCTGCCGCAGATACTCATTGAATTTAAGGCAAAGGCGGATACGGCGGTTAAACGAAGCGGAAGCGGCGTGGTCGCTGTTATTTTAAAGGATAACACAAGTACGTTTGATACAAAAATTTATGTCAAAGAGAGCGATATCGTGCAGAGCCATTATACAACCACAAATAGGGATTATTTGGCTAAAATCTTTTTGGGCGGGCCGTCTAAGGTGATCGTGGAGAGGATCGGTACAACCGATACCTATGACGCCGCGCTTGCGAGGCTGCGGAACAAAGCGTGGAATTATCTCACCATTCCGTCGATTGCCACAGAAGACGTTACAACAATCGCGGATTGGGTTAAAACCCAGCGGGCGGATAAAAAGACGTATAAAGCCGTGCTGCCCGGTGCCGCCGCCAATCATGAGGGGATTATTAATTTTTCAACAGAAAATATCAAGGTTGGTACCAAAACATATACCACAGCTGAATACTGCGCGAGGGTCGCCGGCCTGCTTGCCGGCCTGCCGCTGACGCAGAGTGCGACATATGAGCCGCTCGCCGAGGTGGAAAGCATTACGGAAAGCGTTACGCCCGACACTGATATTGACGCGGGTAAGCTGATCCTTATAAACGACGGCAGCAAAATCAAAATCGCACGCGGCGTAAACTCGCTGGTCACGCTGTCAGACGGAAAAACAGAAGAGTTCAAAAAGGTCAAAATTGTCGAAGGAATCGATATCATCAGGGATGATATACGGACGACATTTGAGGATAATTACATTGGTGAGAATAACGATTACGATAATAAGGTGCTTTTTATTGCCGCTGTGAATCAGTATTTTCAGCTGCTGGAGCAGCAGGGCGTGTTATATGATAAATATGATAATCTTGCCGCGATTGACCTGACCGCCCAGCGTGAATATCTGATACAGAAAGAAGATATATCCGACTGGTCGGATGAGCAGGTCAAGCAGGCGGATACGGGTACATATATTTTCGTTTCCGCTGATGTAAAACTGCAGGACAGCATCGAGGATATACAATTTAATGTTGCAATCGCATGAAAAGAGGTGATGGCAGATGGCGACAAAACCGACCGCGCCGAGGGTGATGTCAGGCACCTACGGCATGTTATACTGGGATTCGGAACCCGTGTTTGAGGTTTCATCCTTTGAAGCAAAACTGAAGATAAACCGAGAAACTGTTAATTTTGCGGGAGACCTGATGGAGGACAGCAAAATGACCGGCCTCGCGGGTGAATTCAGCTTTAAGGTAAACAAGGTGTTTTCAAGGGGACAGATTAAGATCGCAAACGCAATCAAAAGCGGCATAGACCCGCGCAGCCAGCTGATCGGCAAGATTTCAGACCCGGACGCCTACGGCAGCGAGCGGGTGGTACTCTCGAACTGTTGGTTTTCGGATATATCTTTAATGAAATTTGAATCGAAAAAACTGGGGGAAGAAGAATTTTCCGGCGGGTTTACGGATTACTCCTTCCCCGATTTAGTTACCCCAAGATAAGCTTTATAAAATAGCCCAAAGAAAGGAATTGATAACAGTGTCTAAAAATCAATTAAAAAAAATAACCCTGGCGGAGCTGCTTCGTCGCAAGGAGCAGATGCTGGAGAGCAAAAAAATTAAAAAGACCGGTACCTTATATGTAAAATCCCTTGACGGTACCATTACCATCGAAGGCCCCGATTCCGCTCTCGCAAAAGAGTCACAGGAAATGGAGGGCGGCGACGCGTATCTGGTTTATCAGTGTATGGTTGAGCCGGATCTCAAATCCAAGGAACTTCATGAGGCCTTTTCCTGCGTGGAACCGATGGAGATCGTCGAGAAAATCTTTGACGTAGGCGAAATCCCGCAGATTGCCATGGAATGCCTGAAATTATCAGGGTATGTAGATGGCGTCAAAATGGTAGATGACTTAAAAAAGTCATAAAATCGGACGGCGAGATGTATATGCTGCATCATTATCTCCAGCGGGGATTCAAACCGGCATATATTATTAACCTTCCGATTGCAGAAAAGCTGTTTTTCAAGGCTAGTTTAGAGCTCTTTCTTGAAGAAGAAATCGATAAAATCAATTCCATTACAAATGGCTGAAAATGAGGTGATGCGGTTTGAGAAAAAGTGGTAAAAGTATTGGCGCGACATTAACTTTAAACAATGGGAATTTTTTTACTAATATCAAATCCGCCATCACCGGAACAAACCAGCTCAAAAGCGCGGTCACAAACGCCACAGGCAGTCTGAAAAAGATGGGCGGCCAGGGCAGCGCCACCGGCGATGTGTTGGGAGGCATGGCAAAAAAGGTAATGGGCGCCGCCGCGGCGTATCTGGGGTTTTCACAGGCAAAGGATTTTTTGACTGATTGTGTCACGGGTGTGATGGAGCTGGAGCGTGCTAACACCAGGCTGGGAACATTAATGATGAATGTATCCGGCACCACGCAAACACAGATTGACGATATTATCAGCTATGGCGACGCGCTGGAACAGGTGACCACTATTGAGGGTGACGCGACTGTCGCCGGAGCGTCACAGCTGGCTACCTTCCAGCTGCATGCCGATACCATCAAAACCATTCTGCCGGCGTTTCAGGATCTTGCCGTCGCACAGTACGGCGTGAATGTATCGCAGGATCAGATGATTCAAAGCGGCAACCTGATGGGCAAGGTCATGATGGGGCAGACCGGTGCGCTGACCAAAGCGGGCGTTACATTTACAGCAACGCAGGAAAGTATCTTAAAAACAGGAACAGAGTCACAGAAAGCCGCAGCATTGGTGGAGGTGCTGGGCGCGAACTTCGGCGGGCTGGCGCAGAAGATGGCGCAGACCCCGGAGGGCAGGATTGTACAGCTTAAAAACGCGTGGGGATCGGTCAAGGATATTGTGGGATACGCCGTTCTGCCGGTAATCACAAACGTCGTGAATTTTATGGCGGCAAAAATCCCCGCAGCGCAGACGTTGGTAACAAACGCTGTGAACGCGGTAAAACCTCCGCTGATGTGGATTAAAGATTCTCTTCTGCCGCCGCTGGTTTCGGTATTTCAAAATATATGGAGCTTTGGTGTATCGGCATTTGAGAATATAAAGGGCGCTGTAGAAAATAACGCCCCTGCGTTCGATTCGGTCAAAACCGTTTTGTTGGATATTAAGGATAAGCTTGTTATGGCGTTTGAAAGCGCACAGCCGGTAATTACATGGCTGAAGGATGTGGGGCTTCCGGCGGTTGTTGATGTATTGTCCGGCGTGATCAGCGGAGCGGCTGACGTATATAACTTTATCAGCAGCAACTGGGGAGTGATCGCTCCGATTGTGGGAGGCATTGCGGCGGCGGTGGGCGCGTACAGCATCGCTGTCGGAATCAACAACGCGCTGGTAACCTACGCCGCAGTGGTATCAGGGAAAAAGGCGGCGGCGCTGGCCGGGCTGTCTATTGCGGAACTTGCACATATCGCCATTACCGGCACGGCAACGGCAGTCACCACGGCTTTCGGAGCAGCGCTGGCGTTTGTAATGTCGCCTGTTTTTCTTGTGGTACTTGCCATCGGCGCGCTAGTAGCGGTGGGTATCCTACTTTGGAAGAATTGGTCGAAGGTCACCGCCTTTTTCATTTGGGCATGGGAGAACATCAAATCCGGCGCGGTGTTCTGCTGGAATGCCATCGCGGGTGTGTTTGTCAGCGCGGCAGCGTGGTTCAATAATTCGGTAATACAGCCGGTGTGGCGGGTATTTGGGCCGATCGTTACCGGAATCGCATCAATCTTTATGAAGGTGTGGGAGATTATCACCGTGCTGTTCGGCGTTCTGGCAGGTTGGTTTAATAATACGGTGATACAGCCAGTGATCGCATTTTTTATGCCTATTGTAACGACGGTTGTGGGGATATTTCAGAATGTATGGAATGGGATAACCTTCATTTTCTCAGCAGTGGGCGCATGGTTCGGCGGGATTTTTGCCGGCGCGTGGAACATGATTGTATCCGCCTTCTCGGGCGTGGCTAACTTTTTCGGCGGGGTATGGGATACCATTACCGGCATCTTCACCACTATCGGCACTGCAATCGGCAACGGAATCGCCGGCGCGTTCAAGTTTGTTGTAAACAGCGTCATTTCCTTTGCGGAAAACACCATCAACGGGTTTATCAAAGCGATCAACTGGTCGATTGATGTTATCAATAAGATACCGGGGGTTAATATAACCAAGCTTGCATTAATTGAAGTGCCGAAGTTGGCGGAAGGCGGTATCCTGCGTAGTCCCGGGCGTGTGCTTGTCGGAGAAAGAGGGCCTGAATTTCTGGATCTGCCCAGAGGTGCGCAAGTGACGCCGCTTGGTAAGGCAGGAAACAATAATACCATCATCATTAATATCTATGCTGACGGGAAATCATCGGAAGAAATTGTGGATGAGGTTGTGCCCAAACTGAAGCTTGTGATGCAGAATTTATAAATTAAATATGACAAAAATCTTGCAATGACTTAAAAGATGGTGTATAATAATGAAGTCGGATAAATTCCGGCGAAGGGTGAGATCTCTTAACGGCTTAAAAACCGGACGGTTATGCCGCTTCCCGAAAGGGGGTGGTTGCTATGAGAAAATACATATTGAGAATTTTTTTTCTGATATTGATTCTGCTGATAGCATTTACTATAAAAGTAAAATAACCGCCCCATCCGTCAAAATGTAGCGGTTATTTTATAACACATATTTTGGCATAACCGTTTGAGGTCTTGCCTTTTATATATTTATTATACACCTTAATTTTGGTAATGTCAATGATTTTGTATCATTTTTACCGGAACGAGAGGTGTTTTTTTATATGGAGATATATCTTTGCACTAATAATAGGGAGCAGGTTTTAAAGCTTCCGGTTGTGCCGAAAGAATTTACAATCACAAAACCGCAGAAAAACGAAGTATTTGAAACAGTCTCTCAGGGAGAACTGCGGCTGATCGGCACTCCGGGGTTGAAAGGGATTGTTATCAATTCTTTCTTTCCTGTAAGGGATTACACTTTCCTTCGGGACAGGACGTATAAAGGATTTGAATATGTTTTTATTATTGATACATGGATATTGCAGAAGCTGCCGATGCGGCTGGTTATAACAGAAACGCCCATCAATATGGCAGTGTCTGTTGAAAACTTTGAATATACCATCCGTCAGGACGGGGATTTATACTATATGCTCAGTCTGGGGGAGGTGAAGCTGATATGAAGCTTTACGCTGATGATATGGATATAACAAACGCCGCCGGAGGGCTGTCGTGGCAGAACACCATTTCAGAGCTTGCGACAACAATGTCTTTTGAGGTAGCTAAAACAGACGCAAAGTACATGAACATCTATCAGCCGGACTTGGGAAGCATTATACGGCTGTATACCAATGAAGAGGTATTTCGTGGGATTGTCATCACCATGGATGACGGGGCGAAAAATTCAAATAAATACACGGCTGTGGACTTCGGATGGTACCTCAATAAGTCGAAAGAAACGTATCAGTTTAACAGGATGCCGGCAAAAAAAGTGATTGAGACAGTGTGCGCCGATTTTGACATAGGGATCGACAGCATATCCGAGCTTATAGTGGAGATTACGAAAATATACCTTGATAAAACAATCAGTGAAATCATATCCGATGTGCTGACCCAGTGCGGCGGCTGGTACAACTTTGACATGACGCCGAAGGGGATCCGTATATACAGGATCGGAGATATCTATGCCTATCCCGAATTCCGGATTTTTCCGAATACAAGGTTGATTTACTCGCCGGGCGCGCGGGGAAACGTATCACATTCCATATCAATTGAGGATACGAAAAACTCTGTTAAGGCTATATCCGGCAATGAGGATGGATTTTCGGTTCTGGCTTCCGCGAAAGATGACGCGCTCATCGGCAGGTACGGGCTTCTGCAGGAGGTTGTGTCAATTGATCCGGAAAAGGAAGATCCGGGTGCGGCAACGCAGGCGAAACTGCTGGAATTATCAAAAATAAAGGAACAGTTTTCATTTGAAATTATCGAATCGGAGGATAGTTATACCAGGGCAGGCGCGGTTATCACCATTGATGGTGCGGATTTTGTGATTGAAGGAACGCAGCACAGTATCGTGAACGGTATCTATAAGGTCAAGCTTGATTTGAAGAGGTTGTAATAAATATTTTTAAGGCGATTGTCATTAAAACAACCGTCTTTTTTGATGGGGTGAATGAGATTTGAACGGTATAGAAGAACTTGCAAAACTGCTGAAGGAGAGAGAAAACAAACAAGGATACAGTCCGGTTTTCGGAACAATTATTGACCTGCCGGGACTACAAATTCATTTGGGCGGGAAGGTCATTCTGACAGAAGAACATATTGTCCGGTGCGTTTCGATTGACGGCAGAGATGAAGATGGAGAATATGAAAATTTAGGGAAAGAAGCGGTTTTGCTTCCCTTCGCGGATGACCAGAAATTTATACTGATTGGAGTAATAATCAATTAAAAATTTAATCATTATTAATGAGGAGGCGTGGATATGTTTCCGAATACGCAGGATTTGTCTGATTCAGCAGCTAGCGAAAGTGCAGCCGCTGGAACGGGCAAGTCCTTTTTGTTTGATTTTTCCGCCGGCGAGTTTGTCATCCAAAACGGCAGGCTGGTAGAAACTGAGGATATATCCGTTTGGATTGAGAAAATACTCCGCACAGAAAAAGACAGGTTTGATATTTACGCGGATACGAATTACGGGGTGCATCTGGAGGATCTGATTATCGGCACAAATTATGATCAGGCGTTTGTGCAGAGCGAGCTGAAACGCGAGATTGAGGAGGCGCTGCTGACGCATCCGGATATTACGGGCATATCAAACTTCACAGCGGAGAAAACAGAAACGGGAATCATCATCAGTATGGAGGTGGAGACGGGTGACACGGCAGCAACTTTTAGCACAGCTCTTGGGTAATATTTCTGATGAATACGACAAATCGGCGGGCAGCTTCTTTTATGATGCGCTGATGCCGGCGGCGATTGTTCTGGAAGGCATTTATGCGAATATAGAAAAAATACTGCCACATGCGTTCGCCAAAACCGCCGCGGGGATTTATCTGGACTATAAAGCAGCGGAGCAGGGGCTGACAAGAAAAGAAGCGGCAAAAGCATCCGGCTCGGTAACGGTCAGCGGCAATAACGGTGCGGTCATTAAGGCGAGCGATAAGGTAGCATCGGATACAGTTACATTCACTGTAATGCAAAACGGCACAGTTACAAACGGCAACGTTGCGGTTTCGGTGGAATGCGATACGGCCGGTGCTGTCGGCAACCTGCCCGCTGGTATAATTAACCGGTTTCCTGTTACCTTATCCGGAATCATCAGCGTCACAAACACTGAGCCAACCTCCGGCGGGTATGATGCCGAAACGGATGATGAACTGCGGGAACGGTATTTTGAAAAGGTATCCCGCCCGCTTGCCGGCGGCAATATTTACGATTATATGCTGTGGGCAAAAGAAGTAGGCGGCGTGGGTGAGGTCAAGGTACAGCCACTGTGGAACGGCAACGGAACGGTGAAGGTTATGGTGATTGATTCTGGTGGCGCGGCGGCGGACAGTACGCTGATCGCGAAGGTAACGGCCAATATTGAACAGAAGCGCCCCGTGGGAGCGAGTGTGACGGTGGTCAGCGCCGAGCCTCTGCCGATCAACATCAGCGTAAGGATATATATTAAGGAAGGATATCTATTGGAAGATATAAAAACCAATATTCAAAGCGCCGTATCAGCCTATTTGAAAAATATTGCGTTTCAGCAGGATTATGTGTCCTACGCACAGATTGGCAGCAGGGTTCTTGTGCAGGACGGTGTTCTGGATTATCAGGAGCTTCTGGTAAATAGTGGAAGCGGCAATGTGGTTGTGTCAGAAAATCAGGTGCCGGTACTGGGCACACTGGAGGTGAGCGTTTGAATATTACAAAACCGCCCTATTATAAACACTCCAAGGTTATGAACAGCATTTATAACGTGCTGGATCAAGAAATGGAAAGATTATCGGGAGAGGCATCGTTGACCGAAAATCAGTTCTTTGTTCTGCTGGCGGATAAAAGCCTGCCGGAGCATGAAAAAGATGTAGGGCTTAGCGCCAGCAATGCGGATACTCAGTCCAGACGGAGCAATATTTTATCAAAGCTGCGCGGTTCAGGGACGACCAATATTAATGCCTTGAAAAATATCGTCGCTTCCTATGAGGGCGGCGAAATTGAGGTTGTTGAATATGTAAGCGAATATGCCTTCGCCATCAAGTTTGTGTCCAAAAAGGGTGTGCCCGTGAATCTGGATGATATTAAAAAAGTAGTGGAGGATATCAAACCGGCCCATCTGGAGGTGCGGTATATCTTTACCTACCGGCTGTGGCAGGATGTAAAAAGCACAATCGAAAACTGGGAAGCGGCAAAAAGCAATTCATGGGAATGGATGCGCAGCTTTGAAATCACGTCTAATTTATATATTTCGGATGATGGATTGGTGTATTATAGGGATACAAACGACGGAAACGCATATATTGCGTTTATTAACGGGAAACCCGCAGCAAAGAGAATGGAGGGATGATTATGGCGGTGATGCCAAACGATATCGGGCTGGCGACAGCCACAGATGTGGGAGATGTGGCAAACTTGAACACACAGAGCAAAACGGTGGTGGAGGCCATCAATGAACTGCTGGCGAACGCCGGGGCGGCGGATTCAGACCAGATTTATGTGGAGGGCGAAGGAAACGCCGTGCTTGGAAGCGGCAATATTATCTACGGCAATAACAACAAAATCATCGGTTCAGGGAATGTTGTTGTAGGCGACAATCATATTGTGATCGGACTGGATAAGAATATCTATAACGGGGTCAGTGGCCTAAGTTTTGAAAATGTCGATATACCCTCAAAGACAATCTATTACTACGCCGGTAACGGAGCCGCCGATATTGCAGTAGGTGATAAAACTGTACTGAAATTCGGACAGTCATGGTACAACAGTGACTGGACGGAGGAAACCGTGATTGAAACAGAAAAGGTTGTTACAACCATTACAGCGGTTGGTGAGGGAAATTTTACAGTGGCGGATATGCCGCTGAGCGGTTCTCCGCCGGATGATATTCATACCCAGCTTTCCATGACCTATGTATATTTCTTTGACCTGCTAAGGGAGGACGCAAAGGTCATCGGAAACGGGTCGGTTACCATGGGATACAGATCGTCCGATGTGAACAGCTTCAGCGCCAACAGCGGAACCGCGTCCGCTTCCACAGCAGCGGCTATCAACTCCGCGGCGGCAAGCGCTCCTTTTGCCTTTGCATGCAACTTCGGCCGGGCATCGGGATCGTATGGATTTGCGGCGAATTACGCACAGGTGTATCAGGAATACGGCGCCGCCGTCAATAACGGATACGCTTACGGCGGCTATTCGTTCGCCGCGGGCTATGGCAGAGCCGCAGGGCGGCCTATCAAGTGCACATCCCTCAGCTGCGCTGAACAGTCGGTCACAGCGTCAGCCGGGGAATCGCTGAGCGGGCTGTACGCGGGAAACAAAATTCTGATACGGTACAAAAATAACGCAAATACCATTATATTCGGCCTATTTACGGTCAAAAGCGTGAGCGGGCAGAAAATCTATGTGGAGGAATCCTTCGGGGGCGGCAGCTTCGGCGAGGCGCTCATGCCGGACGGGTATATCTTCAGGATCGAAACTACCTACGGATATAACTTCGCGTCCGGCTACGGCATGGCAGGCAACAAATATTCTCAGGCACATGGGTATTATACCATCGCTGCACACGAAGGCGCGAGCATTTACGGCAAATATGGAGTCACGCCCGAAACCTATTCATGGTGCCTCGGGAACGGAACATCATTTTCTGCAATGGGGCTGGCGGCAAAAATCCTGCAGTCCGGCAATATGTTTATTGACGGTACCTATTCCAGCCCCTGCGCCGACTATGCAGAGTGTTTTGAATGGGCGGACGGGAATACCGATAATGAGGACAGGGTTGGATATTTTGTAAAGCTTCAAAACGGGAAGATAAAAAAAGCGGAGGACTTTGAAACTGTCCTTGGCATTACTTCCGGCAATCCCGCCATCCTAGGGGATAGCGCCGGCTTGAGGTGGAATAAAAAATACGACACCGACGATTTCGGTCGGATTCGGTATCATGAGGTGGAAATCCCGGCGGTTACGGACGAACAGGGCAATATCACTGAGCAGGCAAAAATCGAAGTGCAGCCCATGCTGAATCCGGACTATGACCAGGCAAAGGAATATGTTCCCCGAATGGATCGCCCAGAGTGGGCGGCGGTCGGGGTTTTAGGAAAACTGCCGGTCAGGGATGACGGAACAGCAAATGTCGGTGATGTGGTGCGCCCGACAGCAGGCGGGATTGCGACAAAATCCATCAACAACGGATATCCGGTTCTGGAGAGGATATCCGCCAATATAATTATGATCTGGGTGAGGTGATAGAACAATGCCTGCAAATACAACAAACTATGGTTTTAAAAAGCCGTATTATACCGATAACGCCGATATCGGCGTGCTCAATGAAAATTTTGAACTGCTGGATATAGAGCTGGCACCGACGGTCAGCCAAAGTAATGCACCGCCAACGACCAATCAGAAAGGAAAAATATCCGCTATATTAGGATGGCTTGCTAACCGGATCAAAACCATTACCGGTAAATCAAGCTGGTGGGATTCGCCCGCTGTAACGCTGGAGGACTGTGCCGGACATATACAAAACGGCACGCACGCAGACGCAACCGGCAGCGCAGCCGGGTTTATGTCCGCTCTGGATAAGCAGAAGCTGGACAATGCCGTATCAGCCTATACAGCAAACCGGCTGATACTCCGCGACAGCTACGGCAGGGCACAGGTGCAGTCTCCCGCTTCCTCGTTTGATATCGCCAACAAATCTTATGTGGACGATAACTTTGTAGCAAAAAACACAGCGACAACTATGTCCGCCATGCTGACAGCGCAGTCCAATATTTCGTACACCACCAAGCAGGTTAGGAATATTGTGATCTGGACGAGCGGCGACACCCCGCCTGCCAGCGGGTATGGGGACATATTAGTCAAAATTTTTTGAGGTAATTTATGAGTAGATCAGTCAGTTTTATTTATGATTACCCATATTGCGGGTACAAAGATACTGCAAAATATGGGAACCGGTGGTCTGATAACAGAATTACGCTTAACGGCTGTTATACTTATCCGATGGCATTTAATAACACCATTCCCGGATGCCGACACATGAAAATCAGTGTGGAAATCACCAATACAGGCTCAGGAACAGTATACGACAGGGCGTGGGATTTCATGGTTTACCGGCAAAGCTACGGCTGGACAGATATAGAAACCTTTACTCTGCCGGACGGTGGAGCCTATACCATAGACTGCGATATTCCGGGATATAACATCAGCCAGTTTGCCGTAGTGCCGTCATCCAATCCCGGCAGCAGCCGGACATGGGACAGCTGGTTCGGGGTGGAACAGCTGATAATCACCGAGAATGTTACGACAGCTGATTTGGTAACGGGAGATTTCCAGTACGGCATATTTCCCAACCGGTACGGTGTTACCCAGCAGCCCACCGAGGTGTTTGTCAACATCGGCGGCACGCTGACAAAGGCAAAGAAAATCTTTGTCAACGTCGACGGCACGCTCAATGAACTGCCGAAGGTATATTCAGGGTATTTCAAATCAACCAAAGAAGAAATGAGGGTATTTGAATTCACACCTCCATCAAACGGAACCTATACCATCACGCAGAAAAAAATCTCCGGCGACCATGAAATCCGACTGTATGACTCAACTTTTACTCCGTTGTCGGAGTCATATTTTTACAATCAGGCTTTCGCTTTAACAGGTGGGAGTCTTTATTATATATCCGTCACCCATTATTACAACAGCACAGAAATAGGAGAAAGCTATCTCCAGATCTACAAAAAATGAGGAGGATTTCATTATGTTAGAAAAAATGAAATGGTTTTATGCCGCTTTATGCGGATTATTCAGTTACATATTCGGCGGTATGGATAAGCTGTTATCCATACTTATTATTTTCATATTGATAGATTTCGTCAGCGGGTTCATTAAGGCTTGGGCGAAAAAAGAATTCACTTCAAGCGTCTTTTATATCGGCGGGGTCAAAAAGATAGGGATACTGCTTATCGTAGTGGTAGCGGCACAGCTGGATCAGCTGATCCTCGGCGGCACAGTCTTACTGCGCACTGCCGCCATTTCCTATTACACGGCGAACGAGGGTTTTTCGATACTGGAAAATTGGGGCCAACTGGGGCTTCCCTTACCCAAAGCCTTAAAAAATGCGCTTGCAAAGTTAAAAGGACAGACAGAGGAGGATAATAACAATGATTCAAATTGAACAGAGGTTTATATCCAGAAATTACTCTAAAGGCGTGGTAATCACGCCAAAATATATTGTTGTTCACGAAACCGCAAACACCGCCGCCGGTGCAGATGCTGATTCGCATTATACCTATTGGAACACAAATGAATATGCCAATGCCAGCGCGCATTTTGTGGTGGATGATACTAAAATTCTTCAGCTGCTGCCGCTCGACGCAAAGGCATGGCATGTTGGGGATAACAAAGGACACAGCGATATCACGAACAATAATGCCATCGGACTGGAGATATGCGTCAACAGTGATGGAAATTACACCGCTGCCCGCCAAAATGCCATTGAACTGGTACGATATCTGATGAAAATAACCAGCCTTTCGCCTGATCAGGTTGTCACCCATAATGACGCCAGCGGCAAGTGGTGTCCGGCGATTATGCTGACACAGAATTTATGGGAGGATTTTAAAATGCAGATCAGAAAAACGGATGAATTGATAGATCCCAATGATATAGCCTGGGAATACGGAAACAGGGGGATAGTTACGGATGTGGACGGGTTTTTAAAGGATATGGAGCAGAACCCGGACGGGCGGCTGTACTGGCTGGCAAGAAAAGCGTTAAGCTATATGAAAAAACATGACATATAGGGGGTGATGAGTATGACATCAGAAGAAAAGCGCGAAGCAGTCCGTTTGCGTCATAGCGGGCTGAGCTATTCTAAAATTGCGGCGACGCTCAATATTTCAGAAAACACAGTTAAATCCTTCTGCCGTCGAAACAGCATTAGCGGATCCGCATCCACGCATACGGACGAAGCGGATAAGAAGGACATCGGCGGATGTAAGCAATGCGGAAAATCGCTTGCACAGATACCGAAACAAAAACAGAAAAAGTTCTGCTGCCCGGAATGCCGGTTTGCGTGGTGGAATGCTAACCGGGAGCACATGGCGAAAAAGGCGGTGTATCATTTTAAATGTAAATGCTGCGGAAAGAAATTTGATAGCTACGGCAATAAAAACCGTAAATATTGCAGCCATGCGTGTTATATAAAAGATTATTATTATTCTGAAGAAAGATGAGAAATGGGGAGATAGGGATTGACACAGGATCAATTGCGGGATGAGGGACACTATCGCGCGTCCGCCGCCGTTTTGAAATTTATGCTGGATCAGGGGTGGCTTTCTGAGAAAGAACATCAAGTTGCGCTCAGAAAACTGCTCCGCGCATACCGTCCGGCGGTCGGGAGTCTATGGTGTAAATGATACAAGAAAGCGCCGGTAAATTCGGCGCTTTTATCGTATATAAAGCTTGATAATGAGGCGGCTTTATGGCATATATGGTATGATGAAATAAAAGGGAGGTTCATGAATATGAACGAAAAATTTGAAAAAACCATGGAGGAATTTATAACCGGGCGCATCAACGACTGGGGTCTCGTTTCTTCCAAGGCAGTCTCTGAAGCCGCCGAAAATGTCGTGCAGCAGGAAGAAAAACTAAAGGGCAGCTTTACCGAAGAACAGCATAAGCTGTGGAACGCCTATGAATCCGCGATAAGCGTACAATCAGGTGAAGAAATCAATTTTTATTACCGGGCAGGATTTGGTGACGCACTGCGGTTTTTGTTCCGGATGAGGGAGGAATGATGGTATGCAGAAAATAATAACCAAAATTGAACCCTTTGCCGCCGAAGCCTGCCGCAGGAAGAGGGTATGTGCCTATGCAAGGGTGTCGGCAGAAAAAGACGCGGCATTGCATTCCCTGTCGGCGCAGGTCAGTTATTACAGCGAGTTGATTCAGAAAAACCCATTATGGGAATTTGCCGGCGTGTTTGCCGACGAGCCGACCACCGGCACAAAGCAGGATCGACCGGAGTTTCAGAAAATGCTTGCGGAATGCCGAAACGGCAATGTCGACATGATTATTACCAAGGCAATTTCAAGATTTTCCCGAAATACGGTTACAACCCTCACCTGCGTACGGGAACTGAAAGAGTTGGGTGTGGCGGTGTTTTTTGAGGAGGAGAACATAAACAGCCTGTCAGAAAACGGGGAGCTGATGCTGACGGTGCTGTCCGCCTTCGCGCAGGAGCAGAGCTACAACGTTTCAGAAGATTGTAAATGGAGGCTGAAAAAACAATTTGAACAGGGGATTTTGCCCATGAGCCTGAAACGGCTCTACGGGTACAGGCGAACGGATGACGGAGGCTTTCGGATTATACAGGAGGAAGCCGAAGTCGTCCGTTTGATTTTTTCCTCCTATTTGTCAGGATTGGGATTGAAACGTATCTGCGATATGCTGAATGAAAAGGAGATTCCGTCCCCCAAAGGCGGGCTGTGGAACGTAAAAGGGCTGAAACACCTGATAATTAATGAAAAATACTGTGGGGATTTGTTATTGCAGAAAAGCTTCCGCACAGACCATATTACAAAAAGAAGGGTCATAAACAGGGGCGAGCGGGATCAGTATTTTGTGGAGGATAACCACCAACCCATTATTTTAAAGGAAACCTTCTTCGCCGTGCAGGCGGAATTGAAAAAACGCGCTCGTGAGAACGCGAGCGTTCAGCCCAAATTCAAATATCCCTTTACCGGCATAATCCTTTGTCGGAACTGCGGCAAAAATTATACCCGCAAGGTCAGCAACTGCAGTAACAAGCACAGACGCGTTTTCTGGAATTGTGCCACTTTTCTGGAAAAAGGAAAGGCTGCTTGCCATACCAAGCAGATACCCGAGGATACACTGATGGAAATCACCGCGGAAGTTTTGGGACTCAATGAATTTGACGAGAAGGTTTTCAAACAGAAAATACAAAGGATAGAGGTTTCTGAGTGGAACAAGGTGGTTTTTGTTTGTAAGGATGGAAAAAGGACAGAAAAATCATGGCAGGATAAATCACGGAAATGGACGGAGGAGATGAAAGCATGTCAGAAAGAAAAGTCACATTTATTCCGGCAAGAGAACAATTCATAACCCAGGTCACATCCGCCCCAAAACTTAGGAAAATACGGGTCGCGGCGTATGCCAGAGTTTCTACCGATACGGAGGAACAGGCCAATTCATATGAGGCGCAGGTGGACTATTATACAAATCATATTCAAAATAACCCACAATGGGAGTATGTGAATGTTTATGCCGATCAGGACAGAACAGGGACTTCCACCAAAGGAAGGGAAGGGTTCAACCGCATGGTTGAGGACGCAATCGGCGGCAGGATTGATTTAATACTGGTTAAAAGTGTTTCTCGCTTTGCTAGGAACACGGTAGATACGTTGGAAACTGTGCGGAAGCTGAAAGAATGCGGTATTGAAGTGCTGTTCGAGAAGGAAAATATCCGGACGCTGGACAGTAAAGGGGAGGTTCTGCTGACTATATTATCGTCATTGGCGCAGGATGAAAGCCGTAATATTTCAGAAAACGTTACTTGGGGTATCCGGAAGCGGTTTGCCGATGGCAAGCTGATTATACCTTATGAGCATTTTCTGGGGTATAAGAAAGGGAAGGACGGCACACCGGAGATTGTGCCGCAGGAAGCGGAAACGGTGCGCAGGATATATAAGTGCTTTCTGGAGGGGCAGAGCTTGAAAGGCATTGCCGCTACGCTGACGCGGGAGGGCATCGAAACACCGTGCGGTGCGGAAAACTGGCATGCCAATACCGTTACTAGTATCCTCCAAAATGAAAAATATTTTGGAGCCGCGCTCCTGCAGAAATCGTATACGGTTGATTTTTTAACCAAGAAAAAAGCGGTCAATAACGGCACGGTAGCGCAGTATTTCGTAGAAAACTCCCATCCAGCAATTATCTCAAAAGATATATTTCAGATGGCACAGGGCGAATTCAAGCGCAGGGAGATGAGTGGGGGCGTTTCCAACGGCAGTAGGGAGCTGTCAGGTAAAATTATCTGCGGAGAGTGTGGAGGCATTTACGGTCCAAAAGTCTGGCATTCCACCAGCAAGTACCGCAAGGTGATCTGGCAGTGCAACGGGAAATATAGGAAGAAGGGAAAAAAATCCTGTAGCTTGCCGTATGTCAATGAAGAAGCCGTTAAACAGGCATTCGTTGAGGTTTACAACGGCATGGTGGAGAATAAGGGGAACTTCATTTCCGTGTTGGAGCAGTCCCTTGCAGGTGGTACAAAATCTGATGAAATTGAGGCGGCACTGGCAAAAACGGAAGAACAGTTTGATGTAATGAAACAAAAAATAAAAAAGCTGATTGAAACCAACGCCCACAGCGTTATGAATCAGAAAAAATACGATAGGGATTATGCCACGCTTGCCAAAGAGCATAACCGCCTTGAAACCGAAATTCAGAGGCTGAAGGACGAAAAGCTACTGTGGGATACACGGCTGGTATACCGACAGGATTTCATCCGGCAGATGAAAAAGTCGGGTAAAATCATTCCTGAATTTGATATTGATTTATTTAACGGCATTGTGGAAACGGTGATTGTGAAGGACAAAAATACATTCACCTTTGCTTTCCGTGACGGAACGAGAATAGACCGGCAGTTTTAAAGCAGCAAATTTAATAGGCAGGGAGATATCATGCGGTATCTCCCATTTTCTATTTATAAAAATATATGGATGGGAGCGGTGAACATGGCGGTATTCAGAGTAGAAAAAGTGGCGGATTATACGGTGATGTCGAATCATCACTTGAAAAATATACGTTTGTCTCTTAGGGCGAAGGGGCTGATGTCCCTTATGCTTTCCCTGCCGGAGAACTGGAATTATACAATGAACGGGCTGGCGTGTATTAGCCTTGAAGGCGTGGACGCTATCCGGAAGGCGCTGCAGGAGCTGGAGGCGGAAGGGTATGTTGTTAGGAGTAGAATCAGGAACGCAAAGGGCCAGCTGACGGATACAGAATATGTGATTTATGAAAAGCCTGTGCATAATACACCCGAGCCGGATGAAGCGACAGAGAAACAGCCTATACAGGAAAAGCCTATGCAGGCGGAACCTATGTTGGAAAAACCTATGTTGGAAAAACCAATATTGGAGAAGCCTATGTTGGAGAATCCAACGCAATTAAATATATATAATAATAAAATATATAATAAATTAAATACTAATCTATCAAGTACTAATCTATCAAATCCTATCCCATCCAATCCTGCGGAGAGGGAAGGATCGGATGGGATTGTGATGAGAGAACACTACAGGTCTGTCATTTTAGAGAATATCGGCTATGAGGTCTTGTGTGAGCGTGAAAGCAAAGAACGTCTGGATGAAATTGCGGAACTGATGCTTGATACGGTCTGTACCGCCAGAAAAACCGTCCGTATCGCCGGAGACGACTATCCTGCCGACGTTGTGCGGTCAAGGCTGCTCAAGATCAACAGTACGCATATTGAGTATATTTTTGACGCTATGAAAAGCAATACAGGTTATATCCGCAATATTAAAAAATATTTACTTGCCACTCTGTTCAATGCGCCGTCAACCATGGATAATTATTACGCCGCACAGGTCAATCATGACCTTTACGGCACATAATAGGGATAAGCACTAAAATTTGAGAAAATTATTGCAATATGTTGGATATTGTGTTATAATCAAACATAGTGCGAGCTGCGAAGCGGCACGCAAAGCGTGACGTTTCCACTTGAAGGCGGAAGGAATTCTGTTTTCATTTGTAAGCTGATAATATACAGTGGGAGAATCCCACCAGGTAATACCTAACCAGTAGCCTGTACCCAGTTCCTTGGAGCCGAAATGGTAACATTAGGTTTAAGCGTAGGGCGGG
>Ga0209373_10001276_pt1 | contig 30972 bp, 31 predicted proteins | sample Higcelweek5metaG_FD_187173 | JGI IMG/M metagenome (GOLD analysis project Ga0209373, IMG submission 187173) | Freshwater pond sediment microbial communities from the University of Edinburgh, under environmental carbon perturbations - High... | ecosystem: Environmental > Aquatic > Freshwater >... | reverse complement strand
CAGATTTTCCCTGAGCGTCGGGGACAGGATAGCGCGGTCATATCGGGCTGTATAGTAATCGGCAAAGGATGCTTTTCCGCCTGCCTGCTGGTAATTTTTAGTAAACCGCTGCAGCTCCTGCATCGGATAGATACCTTCCTGAGCCTTGCGGATCACCTCGGCATCAATATCGGTAGCATAGATCCGAAAACGTCCTTTCAACCCTTCCTCATGCAGCAATATCGCCATTGAGTAGGCCTCTTCACCGGACGCACAACCTGCATGCCAGATCTTCACAAAGGGGTAGGTTTTTAAATAAGGCACCACCAGTTCCCTGATCTCCTTGAAAAATGAGGGATCACGGAACATCTCGGACACATTGACCGTGATCCCCCGCAACAGCATCTCGAACAGAACCGGATCGCGCAGCAGCTGCGATTGGGCAAGCGACAGGGTCGCAAATCCCGAACCGGAAAGCCACTGGGTCAGACGTCTGCGCAGCGAAGCCTCGGCATAGTCCCTGAAGTCATAGCCGTAGACCTGAAAAATCCCCTCCATCAGCAGCTTCATCTCAAGATCAAACAGCTCACTGTTGTTCATGTTGCCTGACCCCGCTCATAAAACAGCCGTGCCCGTTCTTCCAGCTCCTCGTTGGTCTGCTGCAGCTCTTCCTGCTGAACCCTCAGCTCTTCTGCCTGCAGCTGGGTTTGTTCCAGCAGATCACTCACCAATAGACGTGAGCGGTTATTGATAACGGCAATAGCGATCCCCTCCAGGGCCTGCTGCAAAAAATCAATATCGTCATTGCCGAACGGCCTGAAGCTGCCCAGCTCCAGGACACCGGCCAGCATAGCATTATGCATGATCGGCAAAATGGCTACCTGCAGCGGATCAGCCTCCCCCAGCGCCGAGGCTATCGGCAGATACCCCCTTGGCACCGTAGCCAGATGGATCATCTTGCGCCCGACCGCCACCTGGCCAACCAGTCCGTCACCCGGTTTCAACCGACCACCATCAGGCCGATCTGCAAGGGAAATGGCGTAGGTTGAAGCAGGCTCCAGAAGCTCCTCCCTTTCATTATACAGATAGAGTATCCCCACACCAGCATCCAGAAAAGCGGCCATAAATGCCAGCGTATATTCCAGTAGTTCATCAAGCGCATGTTCTTCACGCAGGATTCGATTCAACTCATGCAATCCACTCTTCAGACGATCCCGGCGCATCTCTTCATCCCGGCCGGTGCGAAGCGATGCGGTCATATCGGCAAGGGCTCTGTCCAGGGTCGTCTGCGCCTCACTCATCCCCACCACCGCACTCAGCACCAACCCCATTTCATCCTTTTGCAGCTGCTTTGTATCAAGCCTGAGCAGGTCGCTGATCGTAACCTGACAATCCAGATCACCACTGGCAATCGCCTCGGCAAGTTGCGCTTTTTCCTGCCCCTGGGACTGTTGAGCCCTGACAGCGCCAAGCACCACCCTCAGCGGCAACAGCACCGACCGGTAAATCCAGTAACCGAATGCCATGCCGAGAACAATTGCCACAACACCGATACCGACAATCTGGTACAGGCTCCTGCTCATCACGTTTTTGACCGTTCCAACCGCCTGTTCCTGTTCTCCCCTGGCGGTAAGCACAATCTCATTCCCTTTGGCAGCCTGCCTGAGCACCATGGCATGCAGCTTTAAACCGATCTGATCTGCCTGTTGCAGCCCCTTCAGCTTCATCCTCAACGCGACGAGAATACCACTGGTCCCGACCACTTCGGAACGGGTCATTGCCAGCGCCTCGGTTGCAGCGCGGAGGGTCTTCAGCTCATCGACGGCCTTCAACCGGACAAGGGCGGTTTCAATACGCTGGGTCCGTTCCTTGATCTGGCTAAAGAGTGTATGGATATCATGCTCCAGCCGGTCGATCTCGGCAGCGGTTTCAAGGGTAAACAGACGGTTGATCTCAGCGCTCAGCTGCAATCCTGCAGCCACCAGCTCTGAATTTTCAACCAGAATACGGTTAGCGCTGTTTGACTGGCTAAAAATCTCCCGCTGCCTGATCGCTTCTGTTTCAAGTTGCCCTCTGGCCAGCTCCGTTTCCTGATCAAGCACCAGAAACAGTACACTGAACTTTGGCAAGAGCTCTTTCAGCGCCTCGATCACCCTGCTTTTTGTCTCTTCGTCCCTGCGTGACGAGACACTATACAGTTGCTTGATCTGTTCAGACAGTTTGTCGATAAGCTCCTTGCATGGTACGTTAAACACCGGATTATTTTTAAAATGCTCATTCTTCTGTATCTGGCTGGCAAGGGTATTAAATTTGCCTTTAACAAGCAGTAAAGAGGAGCTTTTCTGGGAATTTTGCAGGTTTTGCGCAAGGTGCTGCAGATCTTTGAAATGATCCCGCAGCTTTTCAACCGTTCTCAGCCTGGTGGAGATCGCTTCCGTATGTTCCAGGGCGCGGGCAAAGGCTGCAGCACGAGCAGTCTGCAGTTTTTGTAACGAACCATCAAGTTCCTTCAGACGGGACGTGGAGAGCTGGGTTCGCTCGATCACCCTGGCATTGGCAGTAGTTGCTGCATTGCTGCTGTTAATCCGCGCAGCGGTTGCGGAAAAGAGATCCTGCGCCAACATGCCAAGTTCAACCGAAAGGCCAGGAACAGCACCGTGCTGGCTTTCCAGCAGCTGTTGGCTGACCGCCACCTTTGCCAGTTTTTTTTCTGCTTCCTTTCTGGCACCGCTGTACTCAGCCATATCCCGTGCTGCAGTTACCGCAAGCAGGGATGAAACTGCGCCCTGCAGCTCACGTTGCAGTTCAATAGTCCGGATCTGAAACGGAGTGCTCTTCTCGGTCAGGTACAGCAGCTTTTCCCGAAGAAAGCCCATTGAAAAGAGACTTGCCATGGACAGGGCTGCCACAATGACGGCTGTGACCAGCACATTGGCTATCAGTTTGGTTTTGATGGTCACAAGCTACCCCGCCGAATACAGCCAGACCCGCAACAGTGAGAAGAGCTTCTCCATATCAACCGGCTTCGGAATATAATCACTGGCGCCGGCCTTGAGGCATTCCTCCCGATCACCCTTCATCGCCTTGGCGGTAAGCGCAATGATCGGCAGGCTGTGAAAACGCTGATCCTTCCGAATCATGCGCATCGTTTCATAGCCGTCCATTTCCGGCATCATAATGTCCATCAGCACCAGATCAATTTCTGGATATGCATCCAGCTGTTTCAGCGCTTCACGACCGTTTTCAGCTTCATAAATCACCATTTCCTTTTCAGACAAGGCGCTGGAAAGCGAAAAGATATTGCGCATGTCATCATCAACGATCAGCACCTTTTTACCGGCCAGCATCGCCTCCTTATCCAGGGCGGCCCGGATCATCCGTTGCTTGCCAGGATCAAGGGATGACTCAACCAGATGCAGAAACAGGGTTACTTCATTCAGCAACCGCTCGGGGCTTTTCGCCCCTTTGATGATAATACTCTCAGCATAGTGATGCAGTCGCATCTCATCTTCATGGGTCAGTTCGCGACCGGTATGAATAATGACCGGAATACGCCGTTCAGGATCAAGTTTTTTCAACTCCTCCAGCATCTCGAAGGCCCCCATATCAGAAAGCCCCAGATCCAGCACGATACAGTCAAAGGATTCCCGGCCAAGTCGGTCGATTGCCGCTGCACCGTTTTCCGCCACACTGATGGTGACATTGCGCTCCTCCAGCAGGGCGACCATGGCCTGCACCTGGGCCGGATCATCCTCAACAATCAGGAGCTTCTTTGTGGTTTTCTCGATGGCGTTCTCCAGAGCGCCAAAAACAGAATCCAGCTGGTCACTGGTGACCGGTTTGGTTACAAAACCGATCGCCCCCATGCTCATCGCCTTCTGACGTTCCTCCAGACAGGTAATGAAATGAACCGGTATATGACGGGTCTTCGGGTTGTCCTTCAGGCTGCGCATGACACCCCAGCCGTCAATATGGGGCAGCATCACATCCAGAATTACCGCATTGGGCTGATAGCGTTCGGCCAGGGCGATGCCGCTCTCACCATCGGCAGCGATCAACACCAGGAAGCCCCGCTGCCGCACCATATCAGCCAGTATCCCGGCAAAGGTCAGATCATCCTCCACCACCAGTATGGTTTTACTCGCTTCTGTCAGCAGGTCACGGTCATCAGGTAACGGAGCTGGCAGGGGATCAAGGTTTTTGGGTGGTGCAGGATTTGGGTTTATATGTCCTATAGGACCTATAGGACTTAAGACTTTCTCTACAATTGCCTGCCCTGTCTGGCCAACCGGCAGATAGAGGGTAAAGGTGCTGCCCTTGCCCGGCTCACTGGCTACGGTAATCTCCCCTCCCATTGAACGGGCAAGTTGACGTGAGATGGAGAGCCCCAGACCGGTTCCACCATACGTGCGGCTGGTGCTGCCGTCAGCCTGCTGAAAGGCGTTAAAGATCAGCGACTGTTTGTCTGTCGCAATGCCGATACCGGTGTCCGTAACCGCAAAGGCTACCGTTTCGGTTGCCAGCGGATTTTCACCCCGTCCCGGTTTGTAGACATGTAAGGTGACCGCTCCCTGACTGGTGAATTTACAGGCGTTGGAAAGCAGGTTCTTAAGAATCTGCATGATACGCTGACTATCGGTGACACATGAGCGTGGCGCTGCATCATCCACCGTAACCGACAGGCCAATCCCTTTATCCGCAGCAATCGGATGAAACAGGGCCTGCATCTGCTCGCCAATCTCCTTCAGCAGCAGCTCCTCATAATGTAATTCAAGGTGACCCGATTCGATCTTGGACAGATCAAGAATGTCGTTGATCAGATTCAGCAGATCCCGACCTGCGGTATTGATGGTGGCGGCAAACTCAACCTGTTTGGCAGTCAGATTTTCTTCACGGTTGTCCTTTAACAGACTGGAAAGAATCATCATACTGTTTAACGGGGTACGCAGTTCGTGGGACATGTTGGCCAGGAATTCAGATTTGTACGCACTCACCCGCTCCAGCTCATCGGCCTTGCGCTGCAATTCGTGGCTGGCCTCCTCCACCGCACGGTTCTTGGTGCGGATCTCCTCACGCTGGCGTTCCAGCATCTCGGCCCGTTCTTCAAGCTCTTCGTTGCTCTGTTGCAACTCTTCCTGCTGCACCTGTAACTCTTCGGTCTGGGCCTGGGTCTGCTCCAGCAACAGGTTCACCCGCTGCCGTGAACGGTTGACGCCAAGTGCTATTGCAATCGATTCCCTGCACTGGTCAAGGAAGGCCAGTTCGTCATCACTGAACAGCTTGAACGCCCCGATCTCCAGCACACCGGTCAGGGTCTCATTATGCACCAATGGCAAGGCAACGATGCTCACCGGCTGGGCCTCGCCAATACCGGAACTGATCGGCAGATAACCGGGAGGAGCCGGACTCAGACAGATAGTTTTCCGCTCACGGGCGGCCTGTCCTGCCAGCCCTTCACCCAAGGCAATCCGGTCATTTAACCGTTTACGCCGGACAAAGGCATAACTGGCTGTAATCTGTAAAACTGCCTGCTCTTCATCGTGGACATACAACACCCCGACGCCAGCCCCCAGATACTCAGCAAGAAAGGATAGCGACTGATCCGCCAGGTCATCGGTGCTCTTGTCACCCCGCAAAATGGTATTAAGGCGGCTTTGACCGTTTTTAAACCAGTCCTGTCGCAACTCCTGATCATGATTCTGACGCAGGGCCAGCGCCATGCGGAGAAACGCCAGATCAAGCTGGTGCTGCGTTTCACTCATCTCCACAACCGCTTTCAGCAGGGTACCGGTTTCGTCGCAACTGATCCTGTCATCGGCAACATGGAACGGTTCGATGACGGTCATCTCCTGGCTCAGATCACCACCGGCAATCGCCTCCACCAGCCGGGCCTTTGCCTGTCCCCCTTCCTGCAGTTTGGTAACCGCATCAAGGACTATCTGAAGAGGATTAACAATACTTCTGGTGATCAGCAGAGCGACGGCGACAGCAAGCAGCGCAGACATAATAAGGAATGACAACAGCCAGTGGCGGTACTGTCCATATGATGAACGGCTCTGTTTAAAATGTTCTTCCGCTTCCGTGCTGTTAAAGCGCAGGAACTGCTCAATAGCGGTCCCCATCTGATCGGAGAGTTCCCGAATCTGTCGCTGTTCCCCCCCCTGCGCATCGTAGTTTACGCCGACACGGATTTCCGCTCTCCCTCTGCCAGAGCTGGCAAAAAATTCTTTGGATAGCGAGGTCACACGGTTCAAAATTGTTCGTTCCTGGGGTAAAAGGGGGTGTTTCCCAAGCTGCTCCAGCAAGGCGTTGATGCTGTTCTCAAGTTTAGCCAGCCTCGCGTCCATCTCTTTGTGGAGCTGTGGATTCCTGTCAAGCATATAACGCAGATAGACCCGCCGGTATTCCTGGGTCTTCCGGTCAAGCTCACCAGCCACCATGATCGACGGGATCAGGTTATTATGTACATCCTCCAACCGTTTATTGGTGTCGGACATCCCTTTAAGCGCATAGAGACCACTCAGCCCACAGAGCAACACAATAGCGGCAAGGCCCACAACCAACTTGTTCCTGATCTTGAGATCTGCAAAAAAATTCATGCAGGGTACTCCTCTATACCATCAAATCCATGCATCATTGCTGCATCAAGAGGTTCAGGTTACAGCTTGAAACGCCCCACCAGAGCGGTAAGTGAAGCTGACATCCCGGACAGGTTATTCGCTTCCTGGCCGGTTTCCTGGGCACTGGACACGTTCTGATCAAAGGCTGCAACGATTCTGTGCATATTACTACTGATATCATTGGTGGTGGCAGTCTGTTCTTCAGCAGCGGTGGCAATCTGGTTGATCTGGGTTGTCAGCTCCGAGATCTGGCCCAGAATTTCCTCCAGTGCCTGACCGGAACGGGCAGCTTCGTGGGTGCCCTGCTCAACGGCAGTGACACCGGCTCCCATGGTGGCAACAGCAGCGCCGGTCTCTTGCTGGATGACCTTGATCATGTCAGCGATCTCTTTGGTTGCCCTGGTGGTCCGTTCTGCCAGGGCACGAACTTCATCAGCCACCACCGCAAAGCCCCGGCCCATTTCCCCTGCTCTGGCAGCCTCAATGGCTGCATTCAATGCCAGCAGGTTGGTTTGATCAGCTATATCCTCAATAGTACCGATAATTTGTCCAATCTGATCAGATCTTGCACCGAGGGATTCCACCGTGCGGGAACTTTCCTGAACCCGATCCGCTATGGCCCGAATACTGTCTACCGCCTGATTCACCACGGCAGAGCCATCCTGGGCTGTTCTACAGGCCCGGCTGGCGCTTTCATAGGCCTGGGAACAGTTCTGGGCAATATCATTTGAGGTGGCAGCCATCTCTTCAACGGCTGTTGCTACCGATATCGCCTGGGTTGACATTTCCGAAGCACTGGCAGAAATACTGCCTGCCGTGAGATGCAGGCGATCAGCAGCTGAACGGACCTTTTGGGTGTCATCGGTGACATTGCGCATGATTTTCTGGAGGTTATCCAGAAAATGGTTAAAGATCCTGGCAACCGCACCGGTTTCATCATCTCTGGTAATGGGCAGACGTCTTGTCAGATCACCTTCACCACTGGCCATTGCTTCAAGCGCATCCTGCATCCGGTGTAGCGGACGCACCACACCACGACTGACCAGAACGGCAAATACAATGGCTGCTACGGAAAGCAACAGATACGCTGTCAGCAGCGTCCACATAACCAGATCAGTCTGACGTTTTACATCGTCAACATAGATGCCGCTTCCCATCACCCAGCCCCACGGTTCAAACTTCTTGACATATGAAAGTTTGGGATACAGCTCTTCGGTCGTCCCCCCACCCTGTTTCGGCTTTGGCCACTGGTACACCACAAAGCCATGTCCAGCACGGTCTGCAACCTCGACAAACGCGCTGAACAGATTCATATTATCAAGTGTCTTCCTTGGACCGTCTGCTGCATCCTGCATCATGGTGGCCTTGTTAAACTTTGTATCATCAAGCAGTTTGCCGTTCAGGGCGGTCACCGTAGGGTGCATGATCATTTTGGGAGCCGGTTTGCCAAGATCATTAATCCAGAGATATTCCTTGCCCTCATAGCGCATCCGGGCAATCTGGTCAGCCGCTTCTTTCTGGGCCTGTTCCAGGGGCAGTTTGCCGGATTTCACCGCAGCGTCATACTGTTCCAGAACCCCCATGGCCAATTCAACGATATGACGGGTAGCCAGCTCCTTTTCTGTCATCAGGTTCTTTTTGAAGAAAGGAAGTATATACCCGAAGAGCCCGATCAACATGACGACCATGGTTATCAGCGTAATACTGATTATTTTGCTTTTGATACTCCAGTCTCTGAATCGCTTCATGGTGACCTCCAAGTCTCTTTCTGAAATAACAGATCAATCCTACATTAAAAACAGCTGGCGAGATATTCGACAACATATTTCAGATGGGCGAACGCCGTTCGCCCCTACAATAATCTGGTATTTTAATTCACCTTTTCAATCAGGATGCCCCGTATCCGTAGGGGCGAACGGCTGTTCGCCCAATCGTGTCGGGCTGTATATGGCACTAAAACAGCTGTTTTTGAGTCAACTTGACTGCCAATTGGAATTACAAGTGCCGAGTCCCTTATTTATCTGCAATCACACTACTTGGCGGCTGCTCAGGTTTAGCAGCCAAGCACCCGCTGTATTTCTGCCGTCAGGGTTTCAATCATAAACGGTTTTGAGACGTACCCGTCGCAACCTGCTGCCAGCAGCCGTTCCTGATCGCCGGTTACGGCATGGGCAGTAACCGCAATAATCGGAATATGCTGCCTGCCCTCACGCTGCCTGATCAGCTTCACAACCTCATCACCATTCATTTCAGGCATATGTATATCCATCAGAATCAGGTCAAATTGGCCCTTTTCCCACGCCTCAAACGCTTGCTTGCCATCTGTTGCAAGCACAATCTGATGCCCGATATTTTGTAAAAGTTTGATGGCATACGCACTGTTAGCCGGATTGTCTTCAGCCACCAGCACCGTCAAAGGTCTGGTGGCGTGGCCTGCTATCGGTTCTGCCGGAAAACTTTCGGCTTCAACACCATCAGGCTGGGAAGGAACAGTATAAGGTAGCAAAAAATGGAAGGTGCTGCCTTTTCCCGGCTTGCTTTCAGCGGTGATACCGCCCCCCATAAGCTCGGCAAGTTTCCGGCTGATGGCAAGTCCCAATCCTGCGCCACCATGCCTGCGGGTATGGCTTTCATCAGCCTGGGTAAAGACCTTGAAGATGTAGTCCATGAGTTCCGGCTCAATACCGATGCCGGTATCAGTAACTGAAATATCCAGCAAGATAGTGGAGCCGTACCGCTCCCGGATGGCTACAGCAAGTATGATTTCACCCTGCTCCGTGAATTTAACCGCATTTGACAAGAGATTGGAAAGCACCTGCAGCACTCTGATACGGTCTCCCACAAGCGTGTCAGGAATGGTCGCCGGGATATCCAGTCTGATCTGGAGCCCTTTTTCATTACTAGCTTCCCGCTGCATCATAACCAGTTCATCAAGACAGCTGCGAAGAGAGTATTCGGCATGGTAAAGCGGGAACTGGTCCGCTTCAATCTTGGTAATATCCAGAATATCACTGATCAGGGCGATCAGATTGTCAGCAGAGAACTGGAGTGTGTCCAGGTACTCCTTCTGTTCTTCAGTAACCTCCGTCATGGAAAGCAACTGTGCCATCCCCACCACACCGTTGAGCGGGGTACGGAGTTCATGGCTCATATTGGCAAGAAACAGCGATTTTGCCTTGTTCGCCGCTTCAGCCTGTTCTTTGGCATGGAATAACGCTTCCTGAGTCTTCTGGCGCTCACCGATCTCTTCCTCAAGCACAGTAGCCTGAATACGCAACTCATTTTCAGCCTCTTTGCGAGCAGTCAACTCTTCCTGCAGGCTGATTGTTTTAGTAGCTACCTCAGAACGTAATCGGCTGCTGAACCAGAATAATCCCAGCAGAGACAGGGCCGTCACGCCAAGAATAGCAAAGGCGCCATACATTACTTCATATTCCCGATGCAGTGGAGCCCGGATAGACTCTATGGCACGGATACGCCCGACTTTTTCATTGAACCCGCCACTACCTGGATAACGTGCCAGCAATCCCAGGGGGGCATCCTCACGCCTGCCATGACAGCGCATACAGGCCTGGCTGTTTTCAAGGAACGGCAGTGCATAGTACAGATATTTCTGGCCATCAACCTCAATGATCTCCCGATAATCTTTTAATTCCCGACGGTCGTTGAACATCTTCAGCAACTTCAACTCATGCTGGTCTGCTTTGTTAACCGGATTACGCGGGTTTTCTGCGGCAAGCTTGTAATAGATCTCGGGGCGGCCATGTTTTACCAGTTCTTTGTTGTAGAAGCCGTGCATGGTCCTGACAATATAGGAAGATGAAAAGATTTCCGGGTTGTAATAGTTTTCAGCAACGTCGCCATCTTCAATCGCCTTGAAAAAAGAGGGGTGCATAACCTGCTGGATGTAATGGTGAAGTCCACGCTGAGAGAGGATCAGATTTTGAACATTCCGCTGGGCACGATCAAGAATATAGGCCTGTACTACATAATAAACCCCGGCTGCTACTGCCAGGATGAATAATGTCACCACCGTGCAATCAACTGCAAAGCGTTTACGTTTGCCCACTCTTGCCATCCCCCCCACTCCAGAATATCTCAAATCACGGATTGCGCAAGCAACAGCGGCGGAAAAGTCATTTCTTGGCAGGCTCGCAGGGCAAAAATGCCAAGGGAACCTTTTCCAACAGGCTATAAAACTCTCTTAATAATGTACCCTCGCGGATTGGTTTGATTGCGGCGATGTCAGTCTTCACCAAAGATCTCGGCAGAGAAAAGGAAGATCTTACAGTCCTTCTGCCAGGCAGTTTCCGGCAGGCCTGCCTTGAGACAGGTGTGACGAAGAAAGCTGTCACGATCCCAGCCGTATTCAGTTGCCACCTGGGGCAGCAGCACACCGTGACTGTTTCCCTTGATCAGGTAGAGGCCATGGGTGCCAACCTGTATTTCATCAATGGATTGCATCTGCTGTAGCGGTGAGAGTACCGATATCTCAAGGTGAAAATTATCCAGATCAGACTGTTTCATCGGGTAGAAGCGAGGGTCGCAGGTTGCAGCAGAAACTGCCATCTCCCGCACGGTTTGCCAAAGCGGCTGCTGCGCAACAAAGCTGCCGATACAGCCACGTAACTGCCCCTGTTGCTTGATGGTGACAAAACAGCCGGAATGGGATTGCAGAGCCGGAGAAGGTCGTTCAACTTCCGGCAACGCCTGACCGCAGATCTGGGCGACAATTGTTGTTCTGGCCAGCTTGAGCAAGGTCTGCTGTTCGTTTTTTTTCATCGGTCCCTCTATCTATAGCTTTTTCGTCGAAACAGTCCTGTCGAGATACTCATGATCCGGTCAAGAAACAGTACACCATCCAGATGATCCATTTCATGCTGGATCGCCACCGCTTCAAAACCGGATGCGGTAAATTCCTGCTGTTCACCGGTCCGGCTGTCCAGAAACCGAACCGTTATCTCCGTTGACCGCTCCACATCGCCGGTGTAATCCGGCACGCTCATACAGCCTTCCCGCATGATTGCGGAACCTGAACGACTGATGATTTCAGGGTTTACCATACAGAGGAGACCATGATTGTTCTCTTTACCATGTTTGCTTTTGGAAACATCCACCACGCAGACCCTCAGACCGACACCGATCTGCGGCGCTGCCACCCCCACCGAACCGGGACCGGCTTGCATGGTATCAAGCAGATCCTGAACCAGATTCAGTATGCTGGGGTCCAGCGTATCAACACGGTGCGCCATTTTCTTGAGCAGCGGATGAGGATATTTCAGAATAGACTGAACCGCCATTTACAGCTCCACCGGGGTTACGATCCGTACACCGATCTCGACCTGCAACTCTTCTTTCAAACCGTTCAACAGCTGTTCAACCGTTTCCGGTGAAACACCATCCGGCAAGGTTGCCTCCAGCAGCATGATGTACACCGGTGCTTCACCGGAGCCGGCCAGCTTGGTCTGCAGATCCATTATATTAATCTGCTGAGCCGCCAAAGCACTGGTAACCCGGTAGACAATGCCGGGCTGATCCGCTCCATAGACCGTAATCTGGCAGATTTCACCGGTATTTTCTTTGCGCTCCTGCTCCCCTTGTGGCAGATGGCGCACCGAAAGGGTCATCAAAAGCCGTTCGGAAACCGGTTTCAGCTCCTCAAGAAGATGGGCCTTGGTAAATGGTTTGGGATGGGAGATGATCAGGATCATGGCAAATTCACCGGCCAGCATGGCACAGCTTGAATCTGCAATATTACACCCCAGTCTGTAGAGCGCTTCGGTTATTCCGGCGACAATACCGGGGCGGTCGGCTCCTACAACAGAAACAGCATAGTAGGTCAGTTCGCGATGTGGCATGGCTGGCTCCTGATCTGCGAGATATCAGATTGATCCATACTGGTTACCATTATTTTCCACGGTGCTGCAATGGTTTTTGGCGATTGACAAATCACTGCCCGCATCTTTAGACTGCATTACTTATGATTAATGTGAACTTCAAACAACGTATCAAGGCAGTCCTCAGCCTTGATAGCCACCCCGGCCATATAGCCGCCGGTTTCGCTGTGGGTGTTTTTATCAGTATTACCCCCTTTTTTGGTTTTCATACCTTCCTGGCAATCATGCTTGCCATCATCTTTAAACTGAACAAGCTGACCACCATCACCGGCTCCATGGTCAACACACCACTGACCGTAGTACCGTTTCTGATGGTCAACTATCGTCTGGGAGAGTTTATTCTCGGCCAGCACCCCCGTGCCGTTTCCTTCCAGACACTTGACTGGTACCACCTGAAGGAACATGCACAGGCCCTCTTGATCGGTTGCTCCATCACAGGCCTGGTAACCGCGCTGGTCTCTTACTTTATTATCTACCGTCTGGTACTGCGCTTTCAACAAAACGATCTGGGATTGTCGGAATTAAGCAGGGCATCCGTTGTTACCGGCGAATCCATTGAACACGAAGAACAGGAGAAGTAACCATGACCCGTGCGCGAATTATTGAACGGGTTCGCAAGCTGCTGGCCTTATCAAACAGCAGTAACGAACATGAGGCAGCGCTGGCAGCAGCCCATGCGCAGCGTCTGTTATCTGAACACAACCTTGCCATGTCCGAGCTGGAGGTACAGGAAGAAGGAGCTGGTGAAGTTGAGCTGCAGGTTGCCAAAGTGGTTCCCAAGTGGCTCTCTTCACTGTTTGCAACCGTAGCCAATGCCTTTGACTGTTTCCCGATTGTAACCGGCAACCAGACCTGCAGCCGTCTCCGTTTCATCGGCGTGGGTGAAGACCCTGGCGTTGCCGCCTGTACCTTGCAGTTTCTGATGAAGGAGTTACGCAGACTGGCATCTGTCTACCTGCGCACGCTTGATACGCAGGGAGGAAAACTGCCAGCCACAGAACGTGAGCGGGTACGGACATCATACCTGCTGGGAGGTGTGCATGGTGTGCGGCAGGCCATGACCGCCCAGAAGGCACAAACCCCCACCACCAGCAGGGCGCTGGTGCCGGTTAAGGATGCCCTGATCCGGCAGTACAAGGAAGAACATATCGGCCCGTTGAGAACCCGTCGCAGCCGCAGCTCCACCGTGGTATCAGCCGCCTTCCATCAGGGGCGGCAGGATGGCGCCTCGCTCCAGATCAAACCTGCCCTTGAGAATAAAACCGAGGAGTAACCTACGTTATGGATCTGCTACATGCCGCCCTGTTGGGGATTATCCAAGGGGCAACCGAGGTGCTTCCGATCAGCAGTTCCGGTCACCTGATCCTGGTCCCCCGCCTGCTGGGCTGGCCTGATTCCGGCCTTACCTTTGATGTTGCCCTCCATTTCGGTACCTTTCTGGCGATCTTCTGCTACTTTCGACGAGACGTCGTTACTCTGCTGCGCGATGGCCTGACCGGTTTTTACCAACCGGGAGATCAAAAATCAGTGCGACTGCCCTGGATGATTGTGCTGGCCTCGGTTCCAGCCGCTCTTGTGGGCAAGACTCTGGAAGAGCCGATTGAGGCGATCTTTCGCAGCAGCCCCCTGATGATCGTCCTGATGCTGATCCTGTTCGGGCTTGGGCTGGGGCTTGCTGACCGCTACGGCAAACAGCTGCACGATGTTGCCTCGATTACTCTGGGCAGTGTCATGCTGATCGGCTGCTTTCAATGTCTGGCGTTGGTGCCGGGGGTTTCTCGTTCCGGCATTACCATTACTGCCGGATTGCTGGTGGGGTTGGCCCGCAGCGATGCTGCCCGCTTCTCCTTCCTGCTCTCGCTGCCGATAGTCTTTGGCGCCGCCCTGTTAAAAGGCATTCATCTGGTCAGACACGGCATTGAACCGGGTATGGCCATGCCGATGCTGGTGGGGGTGGCAACATCGGCTATTGTCGGCTACCTCAGCGTTGCCTTCCTGTTAAAATTTATCCAGAGCCGCACGCTCTGGCCTTTTGTCTGGTATCGTCTGGCAGCAGGCGGCCTGCTTTTGATTCTGCTGGGGAACGGCCTGCTCCCATGAGCACAACTGCCATCAAAGACTGGCCGGAGGATGAACGCCCCAGGGAGAAGTTACTCAAACGTGGCGTAACCGCCTTGTCTGATGCGGAACTGTTGGCACTGGTGCTGCGTACCGGCGATGCTGCGGCAGGTAAAAGTGCCATTGATCTGGGGCGTGAACTGCTTGAGCGCTTTAACGGCAACCTGCGAGAGCTGGCCCAGGCCGAACTGCATGAGCTGCAGCAGATTAAAGGGCTGGGGCTGGCAAAGGCCTCCTCGGTAAAAGCGGCTTTTACCCTGGGCAGCCGTTTTCAGGCCCGGCGCCTGGAAACACTGGAGCGGTTCACCGCCCCGGCTCAGGTCTTTGACTTTTTTCATCATGAGCTGCGAGATAATCGCAAGGAGCTGTTTTTAACCCTGCTGCTGGATGGCAAGAACCGGATCACCCGCAAGGTACAGGTGTCCGAAGGCAGCCTGAACCAGTCCATCGTCCATCCCCGTGAGGTCTTTGCCCCGGCGGTGCGGGAATCAGCTGCCGCTGTCATCTTCATCCACAACCATCCTTCCGGCAACCCGGCCCCCAGCCGGGAAGACCGCGATATCACCCGCCGCCTGAAGGAAGCCGGTGATATCCTGGGGATCAAGGTGCTGGACCATATCATTATTGGTGATGGCAGTTACTTCAGTTTTGTTGAATCAGGATTGCTCTAAAATTGCTACAGAGGACAACGGCGTGGGCGGTGTCCACCGGCCTTGTTGGAAATCGCATTTCAGATTAATCCACTTTTAAGGGCCAACCTCGTCGCGTTTTCTTGTGCATCAATAAACCAGGATGGATCAAGGCCGCTACCTATTAAAAGCTCGGGATAATATTTTGGGGCAAAGGGAAGATTACCCATTGCGACTTGCTGTTCATAAAAATCTGTGGCGTAACGGTGTGCAAAAGTCTCTTTGTCTTTAGAAGATTTAGAACTATATAATTTATCTAGCCTTTTCCACTCCTCGTAATCTTCACCTACATGGTTGTCAACGCTCTCCAAGTAATCAACATAATGCCCTATTTCATGGGGAAGTGTTCTATAAAGCTGGGTTCTGCGAACTGCTTGCGAATTGCTCACGATGTAATAGTTTCTCCGGTCAGACATAATGTTGTGCCCATCGCGTTCAAGTCGCTCCAATTCAGCTACTTTATCTGGAGTAAGTGACTTTTCCCAACGACTTGTTCGGTTGATAGCTTGAGCTTCGAGATGAATCGCAGGCCCTGAGTAATTTGCAATATTCGACCAATATTGAAGTCTTCCCCAGACTGGACTCAGAATACGCTCCTTTTTCTTCGGCTGTCTCAAAACTATCATTTTTATCGGAGCAAGGTAGCGTGGAGGAATCAGTTTGAGTAAGCATTCAATGTCTTGAGGTGTACAGGCGTGGCAAAAGCCGCTATGTGTCTCTTCGATCAGAATGGTAATAACATTGCCATTTATCACGCGCTCCAATGTGACCGGATTTTTCAGTTTTTCGTGAAAGAGGCGATTGTCCGCCCACGATTCAGGAATGATTAAACGGTTATCCTGTCCATGGCCTGACTTTTGGGTTCCAATGTTACGGTTCCGTCGACGCGCGTCCCTTCCTGTATTACGCATAGATGATTATCCTTGGTTTAGTTCAACTCGTTCTTGAGCGGTTCACGCGCGTGCGCGCGTGAACCGTTCATTCCCCCAAATGGAACCGTTATCATCTGGTTGAGCAATAAACCTCAGCCGTAACAACCCTGATGGCTGCTTTGCGGTAATGCCGGACATTGCGGGTAATCAGTGTTGTACAACCAGCACTGAGCGCCGTAAAATACTGCAGCGCATCTTCAAAATCGGTAAAACCGGCCTGTAGCGCCTGTTCTACAATGGCGTCATCCACTGCAATCACGCTGACCAGTTGTTTGAAGGTGCGCAGAACCCCGTGGGCCTGCTGGCCGGAAACCTGTTTTCTGAGGATATAGAACAGATTGGAAAAGGTGAGCGAGGAGACACAGAGGGTTACGCTGCCGACCTCCGCCTGTGAGAAAAGCTGTGCAGCAGCAGGGTAGAACGGGGCTCGTTGGGCAAGCAGATCAAGCACAATATCGGTATCTACAAACAGAAGCGGCTTCACCGGTATTTGTCCGCAAGGTAGTTTGTGTATTCGTGTTTGTGGTCACCAACCTTGCGGGCATCAAGCACACCGGACAGTTTGGCTACCAGTGGTGTAAGCGGAGCTGTCGTTTCTTTATCCCTGGTTACCTGGCGCAGGTAACCTTCAATTAACTTTGAAAGGCTTTGATGCTGCGATTGGGCAAACAGCTTGGCTTGTTCAATCACAGCCTGATCAAGGCTTAAAGTCAGTTTTGTATTCATAAGTAATATCCTTTGGGGATGTTTACACGTGATTACCGAATTGTTGCACGTATAAAATAACACGATTCAACCTGAAAACAACTGTTGAATCAGGGATTCTCTAACGCATCCAGCAGCTCCAGCGCAAAATTCTTGGCACGGCCAGCCGGGGCGATCACCCCGTAGGCCATGGCTTCCTTCAGTTCGGCGCTCCCGGCGCCGGCCTCCTTCGCCAGGGCGAAGTGTTTCTTCAGTCAGGTGGGGCAGCCTACCGCTACGGCGCAGCCAACCCGGATCAGCTCGCGGGTCTTGGTGTCCAGCACCTCTTCATACTCAAAATCTGCAAACAGCTTCTTTCTGATTTTCATGGCATCATCCTCTTAAATGTTCCAGTGCCCGCTCCACTGTGGCCTGTGAGGCGGCCACACAGTCGTTTAAGCCCACCCCCTTAAAGGCGTTGCCGGTCAGCAGCAGCCCTTTCAGTGGCCAAAGCCGCGCATCAAGCAGTTCAAGCCGCTTGCCGTGACCGCTGGTGTACTGGGGGATCGCCTGCTGGTGACGGATGACCCGGACAAAGGCCGGGGCTTTGCTGATCCCCATAATCGTGCGCAGGTCATCACGGACCCGCTTGACCAGTTCATCGTCAGAAAGCTGTATCAGTTCCGGTTTGCAAGCGCCACCGGCCATGCTGCGCAACAGGGCATTACCGGCAGGGGCACGTCCTTCAAACATACTGGAGTCCCAGAGTGTACCCAGTACGGTCCGTCCCTCTTCCTTGGGCACCAGATAGCCGAAACCGTCCAGCGGATGCCCCAGCCCGGCGGTCTGGAAACCGCAGCAGACCACACTGAGGGTTGAGTACGGGATCTGGCGCAAGGTATCCGCCAGGGCAGTATCAACGGACTCCAGCATGGCTGCCGCTGCATATGCCGGAGCTGCAGAGATGACCAGATCAGCCTGCTGGACTGTGCCATCTGATGTTTTAACCTGCCAGTGGTCACCTGACCGGGTGATGCTGACCACAGGCGCACCGCTTCTGACCCGCTCCCCCAGCTGGGTGGTCAGGGTATCGGTTAAAAACTGAATCCCCTCCTTGAACGAGGTTAAGGTGCCGCCGGGACCGGCTGCAGAGCTGCTGATCTTTCCTTCCTTGCGTTCCTGCTTCTTTTTCTTGGCCAGGGCAAACATCGCCTTGAACAGGCCGCCATACTCCCGTTCAAGCTCGGCAATCCGGGGGAAACAGGAGACCAGCGACATGGTTTCGGGATCACCGGCAAAAATACCGGAGGCCATCGGTGCAATCAGCTTTTGCAAGGCCTCCGGCCCGAGACGACGGCGGCCAAAGTGGGCCAGCGTCTCATCACCGCCGGGAGGTGCAGAGGCAAACGGCTCTCCCATCAAACGGAATTTACCTGGCCAGGAAAGCAGTTTGCTCTTCATAAAGGAAAGGCCGTTTTCAGGCAGGCGATGCAACTGGCCGTTGCTGAAGATAAACCGTTTGCGGGCATTGTCATTACTACGGTGCAGCCGGTTCGAGATTCCCAGCGCAGTACACAGCTCCAGGGTTTGGGGCTTGCTGTCCAGAAAACCGTTAGGCCCCCATTCACAAAGATACCCCTGTTCACGGACAGATTTAATCTTGCCGCCTGTTTGCGGTTCCTGTTCCAGCAGTGTTATCTGCAGGGCTATGCCTGCTTCCCTGGCCCGTTTGTCCAACAACCATGCTGTGGAAAGTCCCGATATTCCGCCACCGATTATTAATACCTGTTTCATGGTAGTCCCCTTGTGTATAGTGAGCTTAAATAGTAAGGGCGGCTCTGCAGACTGTCAAGCAACGTTGACAGAGAAACAAAACCTGCCTAAATTGTTACGGTAACTAGAGTGAAAGGAGTACCAGAACCAATGGCACAAAAAGATTATTATGAGGTACTTGGCGTTGCAAAAACCGCTACCGCCGACGATATCAAGAAGAGTTTCCGCAAGCTGGCCGTCAAATTCCACCCGGATCGCAATCAGGGAGATACGGCGGCTGAAGAAAAGTTCAAAGAGATCAACGAGGCCTACGCGGTACTTTCTGATCCAGAAAAGCGTAAAAAGTACGACACCTTCGGTTCTTCAGACTTCCATCAGCAGTACAGTCAGGAGGATATCTTCCGTAACTTTGATTTTTCCGGCACCTTCAAGGATATGGGGATGGGGGGTGGCGAGGACATCTTCTCCCGCCTGTTTGGCGGTGCTTTCCGACGTGGTGGTGCAAACTTTCGCCGTGCCCCGCAAAAGGGTGGTGATCTGTCGCTGGAGGTGACCGTAGGCTTTCGTGAAGCTGCCATGGGGGCAGAAAAACTGGTGGCGTTCCGACGTAACGGCCAGCGTGAGGAGCTGAAGGTAAAGATCCCGGTCGGGGTTGATAACGGCAGCCGGATCAGGATTGGTGGCAAAGGTTCTGAAGGTGAGAATGGCGGACCGAGCGGCGACCTGTTTCTGGAGGTAAAAGTGACACCGGACCCGGTTTTTACCCGCGATGGAGGCGATCTGTTTGTAGAACGCAACATCAGGTTCAGTGAGGCCTGCCTGGGGGTCAGCATTGAGGTGCCCACCCTGGAAGAACCCAAACGGATCAAGGTTCCGGCCGGCATCCAGCCCGGCACCAAGATCAGGCTTAAGGGATGCGGCATCAAGGCGCTGGGTTCAAATGCAAAGGGAGATTTATTCGTCAAACTCAACATTCATGTGCCAGAGGGACTGAGCAGCAGCCAGAAAAAACTGCTGGAGGAGCTGGCAAAGGCAGGCTTGTAATCCGGCCAAGAACAGAGGCTAACCGGCGTTATACTATTTATAACAGTGCGTTGAGCTGCATCAGCTCATCAATGGTCGTGGTCAGCAAAACCGGGCAGCCCAGCTGATACGGAAGTCGTAAATCAATGTCGTAGCGGTCGCCAACAAACAGCACCGCTTCAGGAGGCAGGGCCAGCTCCTTTAAAACCTGATCCAGTACAATCTGGTCCGGCTTGGGACGCCAGGTATCATTGATGGTGATCACCCGCTGAAAGCTCTGCTCAAGCCCCAGACAGGCAAGAATCCTGTCGGTCAGAATCTGATTGTTGTTCGTCAGAAGCCAGCATGTATAATGCTCGCCCAGCTTGTCAACCAGCGACCTGACACGGGAATCCGGCTCAATAAGCTGCTGCGGATCAAGTTCTTCCGCAAAACGGCGGTGCATTTCTGGAACCGTGCCACCCAGTACCTCAATCGCTACGGCCAGGGTTTGCACGGTTCCACGTTCGACCGTCAGTCGTTCTCTGGTTGCTTTAAGCTCTGCTCCCCCTGCTGTTTCTGAAACACCCAACAGATCACCTGCATAGCGGGAAACCGATTCCCAGACCAGCTGTTCAAATGGCCCGGACACATACAAGGTGCCGTCCAGATCAAACACAATCGCCCTGATCTGTTGCCGCTGTAATGTCATATCCCGTTTCTCCGCATGCAGGCCAGACGTGGCTCGGCAACAGCTTTAGACTGCACCAGAACCCGGAAGGTGTTGCCCATGCCTCCTTCCGGCATGATCAGTCGCTTGATAGTCAGCCGCAGCTGCAGTTTTTCTTTTTCCGACAGATCAGAGGCTTCAATCGCCTCAAGTTCTTCAATAACACCTGATGCCATCAGAAAACGGGATTGCTCGCCGAACCAGAGCGTTTTCAGCCCCAGCTCCTCTCCCCGCTCGATCAAGGCGCTGAAGTTGATGTGGGTAGTGATATCCTGCTGACCGATCCGCTGGTAGGGATTATCTTCCACCGTATGCTTGTAATAACAAAGCAGGGTACCCAGATTGCGCTGGGGCGAATACAGTTCAGCCTTGGCCCAGCCATAGTCCACCGTCAGGATAAACCCCTGCTGCAAGGCTGCAGCAGCGTTCTCAAACCAGTCAAGCCCTGCCAGGGAAACCTCTGCCTCCTGGCCGGGGTGCAGCGGTATTCCGTAACGGTCCAGATAAGCGGCAAGCCGGGGGGTTGACGGACTATCGGCAAGATCCTGAAAACGGTCACCTTCAAGGACAACATAGATCTCTTGCAACCCCTCCGGAGTCATCAACACTCGATGTACCGGCATGGCATCCAGCAACTCGTTGGAGTAAAGTACACCGCTGAAGCGGAATGCAACCAGCTCTGCAGGTGAAAGCCAGGAGAGCTTTGAAAGATGCTTTGACAACAGAAGGGATTGCGCCTCGGCAAGGGTCGGTTCCTGTTCCACCAGCACCAGCCGGGTTGCAGCGTAACAATCCGGTTGCTGTTCTGCCAGAAAATCCATGATGTCACAGGCCAGTCTGCCGTGACCCGCACCTGCTTCAACCAGGGTAAAATCAGTCGGGCAGTCCATAGAACGCCACATGGCGGTAATCTCCCGGGCGATTACCCGGCCGAAGGTGGCATGGACGGTAATGCTGGTGTAGAAATCCCCTTCAATACCGACTTTACGGCCCGGCGAGGTGTAATACCCCAACTCAGGCTCATAGAGACAGGCTGCCATGTAGTCAGCAAAGGTGATCCGGCCTGTAGCCCGGACACGGTCGGCAATAATGGTTGTTAAGGTCGTATCGTTCATGGTGGGCAATTATGCAGACTCACAGGCCGACGGTCAAGGGGCAAGAACCCCGGCGGATTAACCTTTTTCCTTTTTACGATACATTTCACGTAGCCCCTTCAACTGGCGGCGCAGCTCCTTGCGCAGTTCAAGCGGCTCCAGCAATTCGGCGTGCTGGCCAAAGGAAAGAATCCAGGCAAGGATTTCAAGAGTACCGGATGCTTCAAAGGAGAGCAGCACCGAGCCATCCGGTTCAGTCAGCACCTCCTGATCCGGTCGCCAGTTTCTGTCTCTGATTGAATGGGCTACCGCTTGGTCAAATCGGATCTTGAGCCGCATCGGCTGATCAGACACCAGACCAAAGGCATCGCCAAAACAGTCTTCAGGAACAAAATCATCAGGAATGTCGAAGCGCTGCCGAGTCACGGTCAGCCCGACGATCCGCTCTACAGCAAACAGCCGCATGGCTTTCCGGTTATGGGCATGGGCCAGCAGATAAAGCCCCCCCTTTGCAAGCACCAGTGTATAGGGATCAATCTCATACAAAACCGGATCGTTACCAGAGCGGCTGTAGGAAAGCTTGACCCGATACTGGAACAACAGGGCACGGCGCAGCTCTGACAGTAACTCTGTCGAGCCGTTATAGGTTCTTACCCCCTGAAAACGGGGTAGCGACACCCGCGCAATCCGCTCCAGATGCGCAACTGAACGGGGTGGCAGAGAGGCATGTATCTTGGCAAAGATCGCATCAATTTCAGTCCCGAACGGTTCTGACGGCAGTAGTCCGGCGCAGGCCTTCAGCAGATGCAGCGACATCAGTTCATCAAGGGTAAAGATAATTGGCGCCACCTGACGGGTGGTGGTCAGGAAGCGATACACCTTATGTCCCCCCTCCCGTTTGGCAATCAACGGATACCCTGCCTGCTGGATCGCCACCAGATCACGGTGTATGGTACGGCGATCCACCCCGGTCTCCTGCACCAGATCCTCCAGTGTACTACCGCTACGGGTTTCAATCAGGCGGATAACATTATGCAGTCGTGCCGCCTGCGTATAGTGACCAGAGGGTTTACCGCGTGTTTTCATGGCCAAGTCCATCCCTGCCTGTTTTATCGTCCTGTTATTCTGGGGCGTTTTCAGCTATATTGATGATAAAGGTACGCGATGTGGGCCAACTTGACAACGGCTTTATGACATATCTGGTCATGGTTTTACCATGGCTTCAGCAGCCGGGTTACGGCCCCCTGTTTCTGGTCAGCTTTCTGGCGGCAACCCTGTTACCCCTTGGGTCTGAATGGCTGCTGGCCCTGATGCTGGTCAATGGTGCTGATCCGGTTGGCAGTGTACTGACAGCAACCACAGGCAACCTGCTGGGGGCCTGTACAACCTGGATGGTTGGACGGTACGGTGGTGACTGGCTGATAACCCGCCTGTTCAGGATCAGTGATCAGCAGCAGCAGCGTGCCGAAAGATGGTATCAACGCTACGGCAGTTATTCCCTGTTTTTTTCCTGGCTGCCGATAGTCGGAGATCCGCTCTGCCTGGTGGGGGGACTGCTCAAGATCAGTTTGCCTGTATTTATACTACTGGCAGGAACGGGTAAATTGGCACGCTACGCAGCGGTTACCTGGTTGACGCTGCAGGTTGCCGGAGCCTGACGCACGAAAGGAGAACATGCCTATGAAACTATTTGTTGCCGGGGGTACCGGATTTGTAGGAGGGCACCTGACCGAGGAGCTGCGCAGGCGAGGGCATGAACTATTGTTGTTGTCCCATGTACATCGTGCTGCCTCAGCGCAGGGATTCAGCTATGTGACCGGTGATGTGACTGATCCGGCCAGCTACAGATCAGCCATAAAAGGCTGCGACGCCGTGATCAATCTGGTGGGGATCATCCGTGAGTTTCCCGCAAGAGGGATCACCTTTGAACGGCTTCATGTGGAGGCTGCCACCTGCCTGACACAGGCGGCACAGCATGCCGGAATCTTGCGTTTTCTGCAGATGTCGGCACTTGGCACCAGGCTGGATGCGGTTTCCGGCTACCACCGCAGCAAGTGGCGTGCAGAAGAGATTCTGCGTGGTAGCGGTCTGGCCTGGACCATTTTCCGTCCTTCCCTGATCTTTGGTCCTAAAGACGCTTTTGTAAACATGCTGGCCCACAATCTGCGTCTTGCTCCGGTTATGCCAACCATGGGGGATGGCAACTACCGTCTACAACCGATCCATGGCGCTGATGTGGCACGCTGCTTTGCAGATGCCCTGGATAAGCCTGAAACCACCGGGCAGATCTACGAACTGTGCGGCGAGGACCGGTTGACCTACCGGCAACTGCTGGATGCAATAGCCGAAGCCATGGGCAGGAGACACCCTTTCAAACCTGCCCTACCCCTGGCGATCATGAAACCGGTGATCAAAACGCTGCAGCGTTTCAGTGCCTTTCCGATTACCATGGATCAGCTGCAAATGCTGTTGGAGGAGAATATCTGCGACGGCTGCTGGAGAAAAACCTTCGGCTTTGAGCCGATCAGATTTCAGGACGGTATCAGGGAGTACCTGTCTTGAGGGGCCTCCATCTGCTGTTCATCCTTCTGTTTCTGGCGAATACGGCTTACGCTTCAAAAACGGTGGAGCGGGAAGGATTAAGTGATTCGCAGTTACTGGAAGTGCTGGTACAGGGGACAGACCGTGACGCTGATCCCCAGGCCGGCGTGGCGACCCTCTATGCCTCCCGTTTTATCGGTCGGCGCACAACCTCAGGCGAACGCTATCATCCCGAAAAACTGACCGCAGCCCATGCCCTGCTCCCCCTTGGTACGCTGGTAACAGTTGAGAATCTGGCTACGGGACAAAAAGTACCGGTACTGATCAATGACCGATGCAGGAAACGCTCGTTTCAACTAATTGACCTTTCCCGTTTTGCAGCCCAACAGATCGGCCTGAACGGCATGGGAGCGCTCAAGGTACGGATTGTACCGATTGAAAAAAAACATCCGCTTGATGAGCTTCTTGCTGAAGCAAAGGAATAACGATAACCATGCACACACTGTTTATTGCCGGATGCGGATATAGCGGCACCCTGGTTGCCCAGCAGGCAGTTGCACAAAACTGGTCCGTGGCAGTCCAGCTGAGGGATGCAGAAAAGGCAGCAGCACTGTCTCAAGCCGGAGCACAGATCTGTCTTTGCGCCATGGACAGTCTTGAGGATATTCCGCTGCTTCCCGCAGCCGGTACATTGCTGCTTTACAGTATCCCGCCACAGGGTGGGGGGAGCATAGACCTGCGGGCCCGTCATTTTTGTGCTGCCCTGGAACGGGACCAGACTATCCCGACAAAAATAGTATACCTGAGTGCCACCAGCGTATACGGCGATACCGGTGGTGCCGTCGTAACAGAGGACAGCCCCGCTGAACCGACCTCTGCCATGGGCAAACGAAGACGGGATGCCGAACAGCTGTTTCAGGAGTTTGGCAGCAGGCATGGCATTCCGGTGGTTATTTTACGGGTATCCGGTATCTATGGCCGTGGGCGATTACCACTGATGCAGATCAGTCAAGGTCAGCCGCTGCTACTGGAAGAACTGGCCAGACCTTCCAACCGGATTCATGTTGACGACCTGGCCCAGGTCTGCCTGGCAGCACTTGAACGTGGCAACGGTATCTACAATGTCAGCGATGGTCATCCAGCAAGTATGACCGCTTACTTCAACGCCTGCGCCGATGCATTGAAACAACCCCGGCAACCACAAATTGATCTTGAAGAAGCACGCAAGGTAATGCCGCCGCTCCTGTTTAACTATTTTATGGAATCACGGGTTGTTGACAATCGCCGGATACTGCAGGAACTGGGGATTACACTCTGCTACCCCGACATGCTGCAGGGAATTGCCGCTTCAATCTGAGTGGCACCGCTTGCAATGTCATCAATTTCTGGTACAAAAACACCATGCCTGCTCATCATCTTATGCAGATCTTTGACACACTGCTTTCCAGATACGGTCCCCGCCACTGGTGGCCGGGTGAGACCCCTTTCGAGGTTTGCGTCGGGGCGATCCTGACCCAGAACACCAATTGGGGTAATGTGGAAAAGGCGATTAACAACCTGAAGCAGGCTGACCTGCTCTCGATAACCGGTATCGCCTTACTGGCGGACGTTGAGTTGGCAGCACTGATCAGGCCTGCCGGTTACTTCAATATCAAGGCTGCCAGACTGAAGGAGTTTACCGGTTTTCTGCAGCAGGAACATCAAGGCAGCCTTGATCGGTTGTTTTCAAAACCATGGCAACAGACCAGGCAAGAACTGCTGGCAGTCAAGGGGATCGGCCCGGAAACAGCAGACGCAATGCTGCTCTACGCCGGTGACAAGCCAAGTTTTGTGGTGGATACCTATACGCGACGGATCTTTGGCCGTCTGGGGCTGGTTGCTGCCGATATCGGTTATGATGAACTGAGAAACCATTTTATGGGGCAGTTGACTTCAGACATACGGCTGTTTAATGAGTATCATGCCCTGATCGTTGAATTGGGGAAGTCGGTCTGCCGTCCTGCACCACGTTGCAACGTCTGTTGTCTGGCAGGTTATTGTCCGGAAAGCAGCCGACACTGATCAAAAACGTTACCACAACTCTGTTGCGAGGCCCTCTGGCAGTCTGTCGGACGTAGGTAATCGTAGCGAAAATTTGACCGGGCAAGGGCAGATTTTGTCGTTTTTGAAGGTTAATAGCTGTTCTATTGACCAGGAAACCGGCAAAAAATGAACCATCCAGGCAAATTTGCAGCAGATTTATCCTACGTTCGACAGGCTCCCAAGGCTCTCATTGCCCCCGTTGCCGCCCCTCCTGGTGACGGGGGCTTTTTTTGCATCGGTTGACGCCTTCCTGCAAGTATGGTTTAATCCCGCTGTGGAAACTGTAACGTACATTGCCCTTGGCTCCAATCTGGGAGATCGTGAACTGAATCTGTTACTTGCAGTGGCTGAACTGGGTAAAACTCCAGGCTGCCGGGTTACCGCTTTGTCACGCTTTTACGAAACCTCACCAATTGGAATGGCTTCCGACACACCGGCTTTTGTCAATGCTGTGGCCCGGTTGGCAACAACATTGACACCAGGAGACCTGTTGAAGGAGCTGCAGCGGATTGAAAGGGAGCGATTCGGTCGGACACCTTCCGGTCATCCTGTCTCCCGGCGAATGGATCTGGATCTTCTCCTGTACGGAGATAATCAACTGGAAACACCCGAGCTGATTATCCCCCATCCCAGAATGACCACCCGTCGCTTTGTACTGTTGCCCTTGTCCGACATTGCTGCCGATCTGCGTGAACCGGTCAGCAAGCGCACCATTACCGAGCTGCTGACTGACTTGCAATCAGACGACCGGGTCACCCCGCTGGAGTAACTCTTATATGTTTCGTCTACTCATCTGGCTGCTGCTGGGCTATATCGGCTACAGGATCATTAAAACCCTTATGGCGCCAAAAAAAACGGTAGTAGCCTCCAAGGGTCATGGCGGGGAAGAAACCGTCCAAGATCCGGTCTGCAAGGTCTATCTATCCAAAAAAGATGCCATTGTCGGCACCCTTGATGGAAACCGGCACTACTTTTGTTCTATGAACTGCCTGGAAAAATTCCGGGATACTCTCGATCACACCCAACAATCCTGAACTTTGGAGGTTTTACCATGAAATTTTTTATCGACACTGCTGATGTAAATGAAATCAGGGAAGCACACGCACTGGGGCTGGTAGACGGCGTCACCACCAACCCTTCCCTGATCGCCAAATCAGGCCGCAAGTTCCAGGATGTCATCGAGGAGATCACCGCCATTGTTGACGGTCCCATCTCCGCTGAAGTCATTGCTCTGGATGCCGAAGGGATGGTGAAAGAGGCCAAGGAGCTGGTCAAGATCCATAAGAATATTGTAATCAAGGTTCCCATGACCCCGGAAGGATTAAAAGCCACCAAGCAACTTTCCGCCGAAGGGATCAAAACCAATGTAACCCTTATTTTTACGCCAATGCAGGCGCTGCTGGCGGCCAAGGCTGGCGCAACCTATGTTTCACCTTTTGTGGGGCGTCTGGATGATATTTCCCAGGACGGCATGGGGATTATTGAAGAGATCCGTACCATTTTTGACAATTACGGCTATACCAGTGAGATCATTGTCGCCAGCATCCGCAACCCGATTCATGTGCTTGATTCGGCACTGATTGGTGCAGATATTGCTACAATACCCTATTCGGTCATGTTGCAGCTGTCCAAACATCCGCTGACCGATGCAGGTATCAAAAAGTTTCTTGAAGATTGGGAAAAGGTGCCGAAGTAATTTCTCAATTCCTGGGAGGGCGAAACCATGGCAAAACAACTGGGCGACATTCTGGTCGATACCGAGCTGATCAGTAAAAAAACACTGGAAAAGGCGCTTGTGCGTCAAAACAGTACCGATAAAAAACTGGGGGAAGTGCTGGAGGAGATGGGGGTCTTAACCGAGGCTGAACTGATGGAAGCCCTGGTAAGCCAGCACAGCCCCTTTGCTGATATGTATCAAAAAAAACAGCTGGGTGACATCCTGGTACAAGCCAAACTTATCAGCGAAAAGACCCTGGAGCGTGCTCTGGAGCGGCAACAGTCTGAAGGCAAGAAGCTTGGCGAGGTGCTTGAGGATATGGGGGTAATTACAGAAATTGAGCTGGTTAACGCCTTGGGGCGCCAGTTTGGTTTCAAAACCCTGGATAATTTCAGTGCCCGCACCTATGCACCGGAACTGCTCAATCGATTACCTGCAGAATTTGTCATGAAGCGGATTGTGTTTCCCCTCAAACAACAGGACCTGATGCTGGCAGTGGCCATTACCGATCCTTTTGATAGCGAGACAACCGAGATGATCGCCAGAATTACCGGGCTGCAGGTGGTACCGGTGATAGCTACCCGCAAGGAAATCCTTGACGCCATCGCTCGCCACTACCTGAACTCAACGTTCAATCCTGATGCCAGTGACACTATTCTGGTGGTTGAGGATTCAGCCACCATAGCAATGGTGATGCAGGCTGCCCTGGAAAAAGAGGGATACAATGTGATTGTTTGCAAGGATGGGCTTGAAGCTCTCAAAATGACACTGACCCATCGTCCTCAGCTGGTGATTACCGATGCCCAGATGCCCCGCATGGACGGTTACAGTCTCTTGCGTTCCATCAAAGCAAATGCCTTGACGGCCAACATCCCGGTTATCATGCTGACCGGTCGGGCCTCATCAAATGAGGAGCAGAAGGCATTGGAGGCCGGATTCTTTGATTTCATCCCCAAACCGATTCAACCCGTACGTGTGGTTTCGCGTGTAAAACGAGCTTTGGAAATCTCGAAGAAAATGAAAAACTAGTGTCAGCCACCCGTGAATCATGACCTACCCGGAACTGAAAGAGGCCCTGTACCTGTTCGGATTCCATGAAAATGACCTGTTGACCAGCAAACGGATCAAGCAGCGCCATCGTACTCTGGTCAGAAAGCTCCATCCTGATCTGCACGCCGATACTGATCCAGCACGGATACGCAAATTGAATGAGGCTGCTAAAATTATCATGGACTATATCCAGTCCTACCGTTTTTCTTTTACTCAGGAAGAGTTTTATCGTCAGGACCCGGAAGAACATCTGCGGAATCAGTTTTCCTGGGACCCGGTCTGGGCAGGCAAGTTGGAAGAGAAGTAAACCTGCCTTTATTCAAACACCTTCCTTCAACGCTGCTAACCTTCTCCATCCTGTTGTCATCTGCCTTTTGCAAACAGCTCCTCTCACAACCTGTTTTTCGCTACAATCGAAGTACCCCTCATTCTCGGTTTTCTTGACGCTCGTCAATGCCTTCTTTGTCTGACAGGGTTATGGTCAGACCATATTCTGAACAGGAGGAGATTATGAACACACAGACGATTCACAAAGATATGACCATCAAACAGCTGCTGGAACAACACCCGTCAACATTGGAGGTGCTGATCGCCAACGGTTTTGATAACCTGAAGGACCCCACGGTGCTGGCCGGTGTTGGTGGATTTTTAAAGCTGGAACGGGCAGCCCGGACCAAAAACTATGATCTGGATAATTTTCTTGGGCTTTTGCAACAGAAGGTTGACGAAAAGAACAATCAGGTGGATGTCACCATGAAACAGACCCAACAGGACCAGAGTGAAATCACCATCTCCGGTCTGTTGCCCTGCCCGGTACGCCTGCCGCTTCTGGAGGGGTTTGACCGCTTTATCCAGCAGTACAGCAAGGACAGTGGTGTTACGGTCAGTTACAAGTTTGAGGCAGCCTCGCTTGGTTCGGCCTGGATGGAAGAACATATCCAGACAGTTACTGCAGCAGACCAGTTGCCGGACATCTTTGTCTCAGCCGGTTTTGAAACCTTCTTTGATCCCCGCACCATCGGTCATTTCAAGGATCAGGGACTGTTCAGCGACCTGACCGGTGGCCTGGTCAACAAGAGCTTTGACGGCCTTGATCTGAAAGATCCGAAAGGCCACTACGGCCTGATCTCGGTGGTGCCGGCTGCTTTTATGGTAAACCATGATGAACTGGGCGATCTGCCGGTACCACGCACCTGGGCCGATATCCTCAAGCCTGAGTTTGAGCAGAAGGTGGCCCTGCCGGTGGGGGACTTTGACCTGTTCAATGCGATCCTGTTGACGATTCACAAGATCTATGGTGACGAGGGTGTAAAGAAACTGGGGCGCTGCATGCTCAAATCAATGCACCCGGCACAGATGATCAAGAATGCCCAGCGGATAGCTGAAGAAAAGCCGCCGGTCACCATCATCCCGTATTTCTTCAGCCGCATGGCCGGTATGGTCAAAAGCCTGGAGGTGATCTGGCCGGAGGACGGTGCCATTATCAGTCCGATCTTCATGCTGACCAAGACAGAGAAGCAAAACAGACTGCAACCGATAGCCGACTTCCTGTACAGCAAAGAGGTGGGTGAAATCCTGACCAACAGAGGCCTGTTTCCGGCCTTGAACCCAGAGGTAGAAAACCAGCTGCCGGAACAGCATCCCTGGCAGTGGGTCGGCTGGGACTATCTCTACAGCCATGATATCGCCGCCCAGATCCGCTACACCGTGGGGCTGTTTGAAGCAGCCATGAACGCGGATGAGTGACGTAAGGCCATGATGATAGCACGCGGATTGAGCTGATTTACACAGCTTTTAAAACATACAACAAAGAAAGCAGATAAAGACAAGGATCAATTCCAAAACCCTTCTTTATCCGCGTTAATCCGTCAAAATCAGCGTCATCCGCGTGCCATTGCCTTTGATTTTTGAAGTACAAGGAGAACAACCATGCACTTTTTAACCGTATCAGGTCCACCATCCTCGGGCAAAACCTCGGTAATCCTGCGGGTGATTGAGGCATTACAGGCCAGGCAGAAAAAAATCGGTGTGGTCAAGTATGATTGCCTGATGACTGAAGATGAT
>Ga0209373_10001275_pt1 | contig 30982 bp, 33 predicted proteins | sample Higcelweek5metaG_FD_187173 | JGI IMG/M metagenome (GOLD analysis project Ga0209373, IMG submission 187173) | Freshwater pond sediment microbial communities from the University of Edinburgh, under environmental carbon perturbations - High... | ecosystem: Environmental > Aquatic > Freshwater >... | reverse complement strand
CAAGGGCAAGCTCAACGAAGCAAAGGGCGAGATCAAGCAAGCGGTAGGCCGCGCCACCGACAACCCGCGCCTGATCAACGAGGGCACCGCCGATAAGATGAAAGGCAAAGCCCAGCAGGTGGCAGGCCATGCGAAGGATGCCGTCCGCGATATCACGCGTTAAGCACGGCTTAAGGGCAAGGCCGTGCGCGACGGAACAGCCATTGACCTGCCCCCCGCCTCCCCGCCGGACGCCCCTGGGTCTGGCGGGGAGGCGGACCTTCTGCGCCCCGGCGAGACGTGCTGGCGGCTGGCACGGGCCAATCGGCTGGGCGTGATGATCGATGCGCAAAATTACTTCCGCACGTTGAAACAGTCCCTATTGGGCGCGCGGCATCAGGTTTTGTTGATCGCCTGGGATTTCGATACCCGCATCCGGCTGGAGCCCGACCGGGAACAACCGACCCCGGCCAGGGCACCGGACAAGCTGGGCCGTTTTCTGGCCTGGCTGATCCGGCGCAAACCGGGGCTGCAGGTGCATGTGCTGAAATGGCGGTTCAGCGGCCTCTGGGGCATGATGCGGGGGATGACGCCGCTCTGGGTCTTGAACCTGATGAGCGATCGGAGGCTGCATTACCGGGTGGCATCAGACCACCCGCTGGGTGCCTGCCATCATCAGAAGATCGTTGTCATTGATGATCGGATCGCCTTTTGCGGCGGCATCGACATGACGGCGGAGCGCTGGGATACGCGCGGCCATCTGGATGATGACCCGCGTCGACGGGGCCCTGGCCGAAAACATTATGAGCCCTATCACGACATGACCGCCGCCGTGGATGGCGATGCCGCCCGCGCGCTGGGCGACCTGGCCCGGCTGCGCTGGTTCCACGCTACAGGAGAACGGCTGCCGGTGCCGTCCCCGCCAGCAGCAGATGAACCGGACCTTTGGCCGCCTGGGCTGTTGCCATTGCTACGCCGGCCCATGGTCGGCATCGCCCGCACACAGCCGGCCTTTTCCGGGCAGGAGGAGGCGTACGAGGTCGAGCGGCTGTGGCTGGAGGCCATCCGATCGGCCAAACGTTACATCTATATCGAATCCCAGTATTTCGCCTGCCGCCGCATCGGCAAGGCCCTGCTGGAACGGCTGGAACAGCCGGACGGACCGGAAATCATCATTATCAATCCAACCATTGCCAATGGCTGGCTGGAGGAAGCGGCCATGGGCCGGGCGCGTGATCACATCATGAACGCGCTTTGCGCCACCAACCCGGATGGCAGGCGATTCGCCTGCTATGCCCCCGTGACGCCCAGGGGTGTACGCATCTACGTTCATGCCAAGCTGTTGATCGTGGATGACAAGGTACTGCGCATCGGTTCATCCAACATGAACAACCGTTCCATGGGTGTGGATACGGAATGCGATCTGGCCGTCGCCCTGGGGGATGGGCCGGGGGATGCCGAAGGCAGGGCACAGCTGCGCGATATGCGCGACGGGCTGATCGCCGAACATCTGGGCATTTCTGTTCCCCTGGCAACCCGGACGATCGCCGAAAGAGGCGGGATGATCGCCGCCATCGAGGCCCTGCGCCGGAACAGCGGCAAAACCCTGATCCCTATCCTCTGCCAGGAGGTCAATGGTGCGGAGACCTTTCTGGTAGAACAGGAGTTGCTGGACCCGGAAAGGCCACGCTACCCGTTCCAGTCCTTTTTCCATCGGCTGGATTGGGGGTGGGCACGTCGCCGCAAAGCCCGCCGGCTGCGGCGGGAAACCTGACAGGGGAAATGATATAAACTGCGTCCATGTCGTGACGGTCTGCCACACCGTTGTAACGCGCAAGGGTGCCGCGATTTACAGTTCGGGGGGCCAAGGTTATGGTGCGCCCGCCTTCGTGAAGGTTTGGCGACACCGTGCATGCGGTGGCGCTGGTCACCCCTCCCCTTCCACCCAATGACGGGCAGCACGACATGAAGCTGATCGCCGGCAACAGCAATCAGCCCTTGGCTGAAGCCATCTCCCAGTGCCTTGAGGTTCCGCTGACCAAGGCCACCATCCGGCGTTTCGCCGACAACGAGATCTTCGTTGAGATCAACGAGAATGTCCGCGGTGAGGATGTTTTCGTGGTCCAGTCGACCTCGGCCCCGGCGAACGACCATCTGATGGAACTGCTGGTCACGATCGACGCGCTGCGCCGTGGCTCGGCCCGTCGCATCACGGCGGTGCTGCCCTATTACGGCTACGCCCGACAGGACCGCAAGACCGGCCCCCGCACGCCGATTTCCGCCAAGCTGGTGGCCAATCTGGTGACGACTGCCGGCGCAAACCGCGTCCTGACGCTTGACCTCCATGCCGGCCAGATCCAGGGCTTTTTCGACATCCCGCTGGATAATCTGGTGGCCGGCGGCGTGTTCACCAAGGATATCCAGGACAGCATCCAGGGCGGCAACCTGATGGTTGTTTCCCCCGATGTGGGTGGTGTGGTACGTGCCCGTGCCATTGCCAGCCGCCTGAATGCCGATCTGGCCATCATCGACAAGCGCCGCGAACGCGCCGGCGTGTCGGAGGTGATGAATGTGATCGGTGATGTGGCTGGGCGCGACTGTATCCTGATCGACGATATCGTCGACAGCGCCGGCACGCTCTGCAATGCCGCCGTCGCATTGAAGGCCCGCGGCGCTACCTCCGTCCGGGCCTATGTCACCCATGGCGTGCTGTCCGGCGGTGCGGTTGATCGCGTTGCCAAGTCCCCGCTGGACGAACTGGTGACCACCGACAGCATCGTGGCCACCGAAGCGGTGCGCAATGCCCGCAATATCCGTCAGCTTTCCATTGCCCGCCTGATGGCCGACGCCATTGAGCGGATCAGCAATGAACGCTCGGTTTCCAGCCTGTTCGACTGATCGGACGGAATGGCAGCGCAAAAAGGGGCGGCAGGCCAAGGCTTGCCGCCCCTTTTTTATACTTTGTTGCAGAAGAAAAAAGGCGGCGGGCTCCCCAACCCGCCGCCTTCCGGCCTTATTCCAATCTCACTTGATCGTGACCGATCAAGTGAGATTTCGTGTCCCCTCAGGTGCCGGGCGCTGCCTCCGGCAGCTTGGCTTCACGGCGCACGAGCGCCGGGCTGGCGGTCGCCAGCCTCCAAACCGGCCCTCCCCCAAACTCAGTGGGACTTGTCGCCCGACTGGACGATGACGCCGTACCAACCAAGCCCGCGATAGGTCTCATAGCCGGGCGTCAGGGCGAAACCGACCAACCGCCCGAACTTGTCCACGTAATGGCCCATAGGCTTGCCACCGGTTTCCAGCGGAAAGCTCTCCGTCAGTTGGCCGCGCCCGTCGGACGCGGCGATGACCCGACCGGCGGCATCTACCAGCAGGCAGCGTGTATGACCCTCCTCACTGCGGTCCAGACGCACACCGCTGGTGACGGCGCGGGCTTGGGGCTCCCAGTCGAAGAAGATGCCCATGGCGCCGATCACATCGCCATCAACCGCCCCATCGCGGCGCACGGCGGTGGAATAGGTTGCCACCGTGCGGCCATCCAGCGCCGGGTTGGTGGTGATGTCGACCACGGCGAAATCCGCACCATCCTTGGTGGCCAGCGCCTGACGGAACCAGGGCTCGTTGGCGACATTGGTGCCGATCGCGTGCGGAAAGCGGCGGGGCCGCCCGGTGGCGATCACCCGCCCGTTGCGGTCGGCCACCCACAAATCCAGGTAAACTGTATAGCTGTCCAGGATAACGCCCAGGCGGGAACTGGCGAAGGCAGTGACCTCCGGCGTGGGCGCGGCGATGCAGTCGACCACCGCCTTGTCGGTGGCCCACCAACGCACATCGCAGGAACGTTCATAGAGATTGCGATCGATGATCTCGATCATGTTGAGCGCCAGATCGGCCAGACGCTGGCCCCGGAAGCGGACCATCAGGTCTTCGCCAACGGTGGCCATACGATCTACCAGTTGGCCGATCTCGCTCCGCAGTTCGCTGGCCACGACGCTGACCTGGCGGGAGATGGAATTCACCTCGTTCGCAACCACGGCAAATCCGCGCCCGGCATCGCCAGCACGACCGGCTTCAATCAGCGCATTGAAGGCCAGCATCTTGGTGGTGCGGTTGATATCTTCGATGGCGGAAACCTTCTGGCTCGCCACATCCAGCACATTCCTCGTCAGATCGATAAGGCTGTTATCCATGAGCCGCCTCTTATGTGCACTGCAACAGCGTGTTTTTCATAAGTGCAAAAGCCATGCCTGTTGCGTGCGATTCGTTAACCCGTTGACAAGATTTGACATTAATCAAACGACCTGACGATAGATAATTTCGCATATGCCGCATGAAACAGCAGGAAATAGCCTGCTGCCTTGTAATTAAGCTGTCTTAAATGAAACAAAATCCGAACATCGATGTATGATTGGAAAACAACCCCTCACACAGGGGCAGTCGCCGACATTAAGCCAACCCCCGTTGACATAGGCGATGGCGTTATGCCCTTCGGGCAGAAAAAAGGGTGGCGCCATCGGCACCACCCTTTGCAAAACTGACCAAAAAACAGGCTGATCGGGATCAGCGGCAGAAGGGTGGCAAGGGCTGTGCGCCGGCGGCCTGTTCCATCACACCCGCCACCCGCAGCAGCGTCACCTCGTCAAACGGGCGACCCAGGATCTGCAGACCCAGCGGCAACCCGTCAGCGGCCAGGCCCGCCGGCACCGACATGCCCGGCAGACCGGCCAGGCTGGCCGGCACCGTGAACACATCGTTCAGGTACATGGAGATCGGGTCATCCTGCTTTTCACCGATGGCAAAGGCCGTGCTGGGGGCCGTCGGCGTCAGGATCACGTCGCACTGCTCGTAAGCCTTGGCGAAATCCTCGGCAATGCGGGCGCGGACCTTCTGCGCCTTCAGGTAATAGGCGTCGTAATAGCCGGCTGACAGCACATAGGTGCCAATCATGATACGGCGGCGCACTTCCTTGCCAAAGCCTTCACCACGCGTATTTTCGTACATCCCCTGCAGATCCTTGCCCTCAACCCGCAAGCCAAAGCGCACGCCGTCATAACGGGCGAGGTTGGAGGAGCATTCCGCCGGGGCCACCACATAATAAGTGGCCAGCGCGTACTTGGTGTGCGGCAGGCTGATTTCCACCGGCACCGCGCCGGCTTCCTTCAGCCATTCAATGCCCTGCTGCCAGACGCGCTCAATCTCCGCCGGCATCCCCTCTACCCGGTATTCCTTGGGAATACCGACGCGCAGGCCACGGATGTCACCGGTCAGGGCTGCCTGAAAATCAGGCACCGGCATATCGACCGACGTGCTGTCCTTCGGGTCGAATCCGGCCATGCTCTGCAGCATGATGGCGGCATCGCGCACCGTGCGGGTCATCGGGCCGGCCTGATCCAGCGAGCTGGCAAAGGCGATGGTGCCCCAGCGGGAGCAGCGGCCATAGGTGGGTTTCAGCCCGACAATACCGGTGAAGCTGGCCGGCTGGCGGATGGAACCGCCGGTATCCGTGCCGGTGGCGGCAATGGCAAAGCGACCGGAAACAGAAGCCGCCGAACCACCGGAAGACCCGCCGGGCACCAGCTTGCGTTCCGCCGCCGCCGGGTCTTTCCCGGTCCAGGGGTTCAGCACCGGGCCGTAATAGCTGGTGATGTTGGCCGAACCCATGGCGAATTCGTCCAGGTTCAGCTTGCCCAGCATCACGGCACCATCACGGAACAGGTTCGCGGTGATGCTGCTTTCATAGGCCGGCTTGAAGCCGTCCAGGATGTGGCTGGCCGCCGTGGTCAGCACGCCCTTGGTGCAGAACAGATCCTTGATGCCCAGCGGCATCCCGTCCATCGGGCCGTTGGTCCCGGCGGCATAGCGCGCGTCGGACGCCTTGGCCTGTTCCAGCGCGATCTCCGGCGTCTCCGTGATGAAGGCGTTCAGCGGGCGGGCCGCTTCCACTGCCTTCACATAGGCCTCGGTCAGTTCGACCGCGGTGAATTCCTTCTTCTTCAGCCCGTCCAGGGCGTCCGACATGGAAAGATGGGTCAGATTGGTCATTATTCGACGACCTTGGGCACGGAGAAGAAATGTTCGGCGGCGTCGGTGGCGTTCAGCACCACGGCGTCGGGATAGCCACCATCGGTCACCTGATCAGGCCGGCGGCGCAGGGTTTGGGCGGCAACGGAGGTCATCGGTTCGACACCATTGGTATCGACCTCGCCCAGTTGCTCGACCCAGCCGAGCAGCTTGTTCAGTTCATCCGCCAGATGCGCCTGTTCCTCTTCCGGCACCTTGATGCGGGCGAGGTGGGCGATCTTTGCCACGGTCTTGGCGTCCAGGGTGGCCTTGTCCTGCGACATGGTGCTAAATCTCGTCATAGCTGCGGGCGTCTTGCCCCGGCCGCCCCCATCAGGAAACCGATGATGCGGGCGCGAAAGCGGTTTGGAAGCTAGCACCACGTCATGGCAATCCGCAACCTTGAGGAACTGAAACCCGCAATGCCCCGTCACGCACGGCTGATGGGGCTGGATATCGGGGAGAAGACCATTGGTCTGTCCGTCTGCGATCCGGGCTTCACCGTCGCCTCGCCCATCGGCACAATAAAGCGCACCAAGTTCACCCAGGATGTGCAGGAACTGGCCCGCGCCATGAAGGACCGCGACGTGCGCGGCCTGATCATCGGCCTGCCGGTCAATATGGACGGGACAGAGGGGCCGCGCTGCCAGTCGGTGCGGGAATTCGCCCGTCAAGTCCTGATGCGCCCGCAGATGTTCGCCCAGGGCGAACCGGAAATCGCCTTCTGGGATGAACGGCTGTCCACCAGCGCGGTGGAACGTATGATGATCGAATGGGACATGACCCGCAAAAGACGGGATGAGGTGGTGGACAAGATGGCCGCCGCCTACATCCTGCAGGGCGCACTGGATTTCATGAAGCGGGCGGAGCAGGACGCGGCGGGAGACGAAGAGGATGATGCTGAGGGGGAAGATCGCTGACCCGCCTTCGGCCATCTTGACAGGGAAGTGGATGCCGCCGCGTCCGCTGAGGGTCTGTCCAAGAACTTTTACTTCTTTTCCAATCTCTTAACCGTCATTCCCGCGAAGGCGGGAATGACGGTGGAAAAAGGGTAAGGTTTCGAAAGGCAAGATAACTTTCCGGACACACTCAGAGGCTTAAATGCTGCTTGACCGGGTCAGGCCGCGCGCGGCAAACCGCCGGGGTCCAGCATCATGGTCAGGGCCGTGCTGCCGCGATCCATGGCTTCCAGGGTCAGGGAGAAGGCATCGGCGGGCGGCAGGTCAAAGTCACACACCACCTCCCCGCAATCAAACGTGATGCGGGCATCCAGACGGCCGGCGATGCGCAGCATCCGGTGATTGTCGCCCAGGCAGAACAACATGGTGCGGCACATGCCGCGATTGCGGGCCAGCACCATGGCCCGGCGCACCATGGTGCTGCCGACGCCCTGGCCCTGCCAGTCGGGCTCAATGGTGATGGCCAGTTCAGCCCGTTCACCGCGCGCCGGGTCACGGCGAAGTTCCACGGCGGCGCGCACTTCGCCACCGATCAGGGCCACCAGGATGGTGGCATGGGCCCAATCAATACCATCCACATAGGATCGCACCGCATCATCCGACAGACCGCCCATGAATCGAGCCCGGCGATCCCCGCGCGGCAGGCGCAGCAGGTGGTCGGCGTAACGCCCGGCCTCAGCCGGCAGAAGGGTGCGGAAAACGGTCATGGCAGGATTATCCAACGTCATGAAAGGCAGAAGGTTCAAACCCGAACGCCCCATGTTCTGACGCAACCACCCTACCGGCACCTGCCCCATAAGGCGGCGCACTGTTCTTGTGCAGTGCAATATATCGCTGCGGCAGCGCAATGCAACATGGCCAGGGTTCCCCCTGCCATGCCGTTCGTGCATTGCGTCTGCCGTGCCGCGCGTTATCCTGTAACAGGCAATCCAAGGGCAGGACGATCATGAGCATCTGGGGCAAGGTCATCGGCGGTGCGGCGGGTTTCGCTATCGGCGGGCCGCTAGGTGCCCTGATCGGCGCCGTGGCCGGCCATGCGGTGGATGAAATGCGCAGCGTGGAACTGCCCGAAGGCCCGGACGGCAATCCCGACCAGACCCAGAGCATCGCCTTCACCGTCGGCGTCATCGTGCTGGGGGCCAAGATGGCCAAGGCCGATGGCGTCGTCTGCCGGATGGAGGTCAATGCCTTCCGCCAGGTCTTCAAGGTGCCGGAGGCGGAATTACGCAATGTCGGCCGCCTGTTCGACATTGCCAAGCGCGACAGTGCCGGCTTTGAAACCTATGCACGGCAATTGGCCGACATGTTCAAGGACCGGCGCGCGGTGCTGGAGGAATTGCTGGGCGGCCTGTTCCATATCGCCGTCGCCGACGGCGTGATCCATGAGGCCGAATTGAGCTTCCTGCGCCGCGTATCGGAGATTTTCGGCTTTCCCCCGGCGGAGTTCGAGCAGATCCGCCGCATCCATGGCGGCACCGCCGCCGGCTATGGCGACCCGCTGGATGATCCTTATGCCGTGCTGGGCGTGCCGGCGGGGGCGGATTTCGCCACGGTGAAGGCAGCCTATCGCCAGTTGGCGCGGGAGAATCATCCCGATCGGCTGGTGGCCGACGGGATGCCGCAGGAATTTGTCGATCTGGCCCAGGAAAAGATGGCCGCCATCAATGCCGCCTATGACCGGATCGAGAAGGCGACGCGAGAGTAATACCAAGGGTCATGGTCAATGACCCTTGGTATCCGCGCCGACCGGCGCGGCGGCGGCCCATGCCGCCGAAGCCTTGGCTGCCGACCCATCGGCAACCAAGGCCGCTGGTATAAGGTGTAATCCCCTTCCCTGCCCCCGCCATTGCCAGTAGAACGGGGCCCAAGCATCCCGTTCCAGGAAGTTCCCTACCCATGGCCCCCAATAATCCCGCCCTTGTCGGCCTTGCCGGCGCGTCCGTCCATATGGGCGCCACCGTGCTGTTCGAGAATATCGACGTCGCCGTCTCGCGGGGGGAAAAGATCTGTCTGGTCGGCCGCAATGGCAGCGGCAAATCCACCCTGATGAAGGCACTGGCCGGGATCATTGATATCGACAAGGGCGAACGCTTCATCCAGCCCGGTGCCAGGGTGGCCCATCTGGCGCAGGAGCCGGATTTCAGCGGTTTCGCCACCGTGGCCGAGTTCGTGGCCGGCGGGCAGGATGAACCGGCACTCTATCGCGTGGAAGCGGTGCTGGAGGCGCTGGACCTGCCGGGCGACCGCGCCTGTGCCACCCTGTCGGGCGGTGAGTCGCGCCGGGCCGCACTTGCCCGCGCGCTGGTGGATCAGCCGGACGTGCTGCTGCTGGACGAGCCGACCAACCATCTGGATATTCCCACCATCCTCTGGCTGGAAAAGGAATTGCAGCAGTTCCGGGGCGCCCTGCTGCTGATCTCCCACGACCGGGCATTCCTGGCCAACCTGTCCAAGCGCATCTTATGGCTGGATCGCGGCGTGCTGCGCACCACCGATCAATCCTTTTCCGCGTTTGAGGCATGGCGCGATGAGGTCTATCGGGAGGAAGAGGCCACATACCACAAGCTGGACCGCAAGATTCAGGCGGAATTGAAATGGATGTGGGAAGGCGGCATTTCCGGTCGGCGGACCCGCAATATGGGCCGCGTACGCCGGCTGCAGGGGATGCGCCAGGAACGGGCCGACCGGATCAAATCCCGGCAGGTCAATCTGGGGGTCGCGGAAGGTGATGTCTCCGGCAAACTGGTGATCGAGGCGGAAGCCATCTCCAAATCCTTCCTTGGCAGTACCGGGGAACGGGTGATCTGCCGCGATTTCTCCACCCGTATCCAGCGCGGGGACAAGGTGGGGCTGATCGGCCCCAACGGTGCCGGCAAATCCACCATCCTGAAAATGCTGATCGGCGAACTGGCCCCCGACAGCGGCAATGTGAAGCTGGGCACCAACCTGCAAACCATCGTGTTCGATCAGCGCCGCGCCCAGCTGGACCCGAATGCCACATTGAAACAGGTGCTGCTGCCGGAAGGCGGGGACAATATCTGGGTGGGCGGCAAGCCGCGCCATATTGCCAGCTATATGAAGGACTTCCTGTTCGACCCCTCCATGATGGACCAGCCGGTGCGCGTGATGTCGGGCGGAGAGCGCAACCGGCTGCTGCTGGCCAAGCTGTTCGCCCAGCCCAGCAACCTGATGGTGCTGGACGAGCCGACCAACGACCTGGACATGGATACGCTGGACCTGCTGGAAGAGGTGCTGGCCGATTATGACGGCACGCTGCTGCTGGTCAGCCACGACCGTGACTTTCTGGACCGGCTGGTCACCAGCACCATCGCCGTGGAAGGCGATGGCAATGTTGCCGAATATGCCGGCGGCTATAGCGATTACCTGATCCAGCGCAAGGAGCGGGAGCCGGAGGCCGCCAGGCCCACAGCATCCAAGCCCAGCGCCACCACCCAGGCGACCGCCCCGAAGGCAAAGAAGAAGCTCTCCTTCAAGGAGAACCGGGAGCTGGAAGAACTGCCGGGCCGCATCGATGCCCTTGAAAAGAAGATCAAGCAGTTGGGTGCCAAGCTGGCCGATCCTGCCTTCTACAGCAAGGATGCCAAGGGCTTTGCCAAGGCGACCGACGATATCGGCAACGCCCAGGCCGAACTGTCCGCCGCCGAGGAGCGCTGGCTGGAACTGGAAGCCCTGCGGGAAGAGCTGGAGGGTTGAGCGAAGCCCCTTCCTCTCCCGCATAAAAAAGGCCGGGCTCATCGCCCGGCCTTTCTTGGTCAATTCAACCGATCAATCCAGGAAATACCGGTCCAGCGCCTTCAGATCGGCATCCAGTTCATAAACAATGGGCTTGCCAGTGGGGATTTCGAACTGGACGATCTCATCATCGCCCATGCCGGACAGGTACTTCACCAGGCCGCGCAGGGAATTGCCGTGGGCGGCGATCAGCACGCGCTTGCCGGCCTTCACCTGCGGTGCCACGACATGCACCCAATAGGGAACCACACGGGCGATGCAGTCCTTCAGGCTTTCGGTACGCGGCAGATGCTCCTTGGGCATGCCGGCGTAACGCGGATCGGCATCGGGCAGGCGCTCATCGCCTTCTTCCAGGGCAGGGGGAGCGATGTCGTAGGAACGGCGCCAGATCTTGACCTGATCGGCACCATGCTTGGCCGCCGTCTCCGTCTTGTTCAGGCCCTGCAGGCCGCCATAATGGCGCTCGTTCAGCTGCCAGCTCTTGTGCTGGGGGACCCAGATGCGGTCCATGGCTTCCAGGGCCAGATTGCTGGTCTTGATGGCGCGCTTCAGAACCGAGGTATGGCAGATATCGAAATCGAAGCCGGTCGCCTTCAGCTTTTCGCCGGCTTGGCCGGCCTCCTCCACACCCTGCGGCGACAGGTCAACGTCGGTCCAGCCGGTGAACAGGTCCAACTGGTTCCAGACGCTCTGGCCATGGCGGATCAGGACTAGCTTCGTCATCTCCCACTTCCTTCAATAAATAACCCGCCCCAAGGGGCGGGGTTGGCGAACATCACGCGGCATGCGCGGTCCTACCACAGCGGTTGGAACCTTGCCAGCCGCTAAGGATTCAGCCGTGCGCCAGCAGCCAGTCACGCAGCGGCTGCCAGAGTTTTTCCTTCGCCCCGCCACTGACCACCATGCCGATATGTCCCAACGGTGGATGCCACGCTGTGGCACCGGGGATCAACCGGGCCAGCGCATTGGCAGAGGCCGGCGGCACGATCCGGTCACGCGCCGGCACCACCACCAGGGCCGGCTTGCGCCATGTGTCCGGTCGGACGGGGGCACCTGCCACCTGCCATTCGCCCCGTCCCGGCGTGTTGGCGCCGTACCAGTCACCCAGACATTCCCGCGCAACGGAAGCCGGCAGGGTAACGCCATCATTCAACCAATCCTCCAGCGCCACAAAATCATCCGCCGCATCGCTGGCCAGATCCATTTCGGCAAAGCGGCTGAACTTCTTCAGCGCCAGCAACGGATCCAGGGTGGCGAAGAAGAGCTGCACGGCGTCGACAGGCAATTCGCCCAACAGATGCAGTGTCGGTTCGAACGGGGGCAGCAGGGCGGCCACGCGCCGGGCGCCTGCCGCATCATCGGCATGGAAATCCCAGGGTGTGGCCAGCGCGACATAAGCCGACACCTGATCGGGCCGGCGCAGGGCCGCCGCCAGGGCCAGCAGCCCGCCCATGCAATAGCCTGCCAGCACCACCGGCCCGCCCACCAACCCCACCACATGGTCCAGCGCCCGGCCCAGCCGACCGGCAATGATATCGGTCAGGGTGAAGGGCCGTTCAATCGCACCGGGTTGTCCCCACTCCAGCAGGAAAGGCCGTATTCCCTGCCCCGCCAGCCAGCGCAGCAGGCTTTTCCGGTGCGAAAGGTCCAGGATGTAGCCGCGATTGACCAGGGACGGCACGAACAGCACCGGACGCCCCTGCCCGCCGAAATCCAGCAGGCGGGTCGCCCCTTCCTGCCAGATGGCCGGCGCACCGTCGATATCCCGCTGATAGGGATGGCGGCGATAGCGTTCCAACCCGGTCATGAAGCGGTCGATTCGCCGCCGTATTTCCCGGTCCAGTGCCGCCGGCAACTCCGCCAGCGGGTCAGATGGTGGGTTTGGCCCTGGGGCCGCGCCGGGCGCTTGGCTTTTTTCGCGCAACCGGGCGATCAGTGCCGCCAGTTCCGTCGCCTGCGGGCGCAGGCTGGGATGCCAGGGCAGCGAGTTGTTGTTCAAGAGCGGCAATCCGGCCGCCGAGCTCAGCAAGATCGTCAGCCCCATCCCCAGATGCAGACCCAACGGGCGCGGCCCCTGCCGCAGCGGCCCGTTCGCCATCCCCAGCCGTTCGCGCACCCGCTCCCCCTTTGCTGGTTTCGTCCTTCGCATCCGCCGGTGAGACTGGCCACAGGCCCGCCACCATATCCTGCCACGGATTGCGATCGCCCGCCGGCCCACCGAAACCGGGTGTTCCAAAGGGCATGGTCAGGAACGGGTTCAGCATCATGGCCGACTGGCCGACCGCCTGCATGGTGCGTGTCACGCTGTCGACCATGGTCGGGTCGCTGCACAGCGCGGCCCATTGTTCCTGCCATAAATCCAGATATCGCCGGGCCAGATCGTCCAGCGACGGCGGTTCAGCCTCAGCCATTGATGCACCCTCCCTCACCGCCCTACCCACAGGATATGTCGCCAGAATAGCGTGCCTTGCCCCCTGGCTTGAAACAATTGTTTCGTCTGAACCGTTGTGGCGTTGCGCAACGCTTGCGCTGCGACCGCACAATGACGTACTCCTAGATATAACAAATTGATGATCGAACGGGAGGGTGCGACGGCAAATGGCTGACAAGGAAGAGGCTAAGCCCGCGCCGGTGACGATCAAAAAGTACGCCAATCGCCGGCTGTACAATACCGCCACCAGCAGCTATGTGACGCTTGATCATCTGTGCCAGATGGTCAAGGACGGTACCGATTTCGTCGTTTACGACGCCAAGACGGGGGATGACATCACCCGCTCGGTGCTGACCCAGATCATCGTGGAGGAGGAGTCGAAGGGCCAGAACCTGCTGCCCATCCCCTTCCTGCGCCAGCTGATCAGCTTCTATGGCGACAATATGCAGTGGCTGGTGCCCCGATATCTTGAACATTCCATGAAGTCCTTCACGGGCAATCAGGACAAGATGCGGGAATATTTCCAGACCACCTTCGGCAGCATTTTCCCGTTCGGCGGTTTTGAGGAGATGAGCAAGCAGAACATCGCCCTGTTCGAACGGGCGATGCGCATGTTCAGCCCCTTCAATGGCGAAGGGGTGGCTCAGGACGGGATAACCCCGGCGGCAACGGCAGATACCCAGAAGCCCAAGGGCGACGACAAGTTCTCCGAATTGCAAAAGCGGCTGGATGAGTTGCAAAACCAGATGGAAAGCCTGACCCGGCGCAAGGAATAAGCGCTGGTTCATGTGATGACAGGCGGCTAGCCGCTGAACCGGCAACACCCGCCCCTCGTGAGGGGCGGGTGTTTTATTTCAGACCTGTGACGAAAGGGAGACATCGCCCCTGCCCCCCTTTCGTCACGGGATCAAGGCGCGGAACCATGCGTTGATAGGCGCATGAAGACGCATAACCTGCCCATGGACCGGTTTCCCCTGGTCCGCCCGACCCGCCTTCGGCCGGAAAACAGGCTGCCGGAGGGTCCCATCCTTGACGCGGAATGGTGGGAGGACGAGCCCGCCGCCGTGATCGAGCCCCTGCCACCCCAACGCGCCCAGCGGCACCGCCCGCCGGACCGTGCGGGACACCAACTGGCCTGTACCGCCTATCGTCAGGCCGCGCATTTCCAAGCCTGAAACCGATATTGGCCAAAGCAATAAAAAGGGCGGCAACCCCGAACCGGCTGCCGCCCTTTTTCGTGGCCGAGCGGTGGGTCAGCCAGCCGTCATGCTCGCCGCCTCCCGCGCGGAACGACCGGATACCAGCCGGCGTATCAGCACATAGAAAACCGGCGTGAACAGAAGCCCGAAGAAGGTGACGCCCAGCATGCCGAAAAACACGGTCGTGCCCAGGCTCTGCCGCATCTCCGCACCCGCGCCTGTAGCGATCATCAGGGGCAGCACACCCAGGATGAAGGCAAACGACGTCATCAGGATCGGCCGCAGCCGCAGGCGACAGGCCTCGATCACCGCGTCATAGCGGTCCTTGCCTTCCGCTTCCAGCTGGCGGGCAAATTCCACGATCAGAATCGCGTTCTTGGACGCCAAACCCACCAGCACCACAAAGCCGATCTGCGACAGGATATTATTATCCATCCCCCGCATCATCAGCCCCGCCACCGCCGATAACAGGCACATCGGCACGATCAGCAGGATGGTGAAGGGCAAGGACCAGCTTTCATACTGCGCCGCCAGCACCAGAAAGACGAAGAAGACGCAGAGCGGGAAGATATAGAGGGCAGAGTTACCCGCCATTTTCTCCTGGTAGGACAGATCGGTCCAGGTAGCGGCAAAACCCGGCGGCAGGTTTTCTGCCGCCACCGTGTCCATCGCCTGGATGGCGGCACCGGAGCTGAAGCCAGGCAACGTGTTGCCCTGCAGCTCCGCCGCCGGGAACAGGTTATAGCGCAGAACGCGGTCAGGCCCGGTGACGAAGCGGGCATCGATAAAGGAACCCAGTTGCACCATATCGCCATTGCTGTTGCGGGTCTGCAGCCGGCCGATCTGGGCGGGGTCCAGACGGTGCTGCCAGTCAGCCTGCGCCACCACCTGGAAGGTGCGCCCGAACAGGTTGGTGTCGTTCACATATGAAGAGCCCAGATAGATCGACAGGGTCTCAAAAACCGAACTCATCGGCACATTCAGCATTTGCGCCTTCACCCGGTCCACATCCAGGAAAAGCTGCGGCGCCTTGGCGCTGAAGGGGGAAAAGACGCTGGAAAGCCCCTGCACCTTGTTACCCGCCATGGCCACGGCCCAGGTGGCGTCTTCCAACGCCGCCGGACCGGCATTGGCCATGTCCAGGATACGCATGGTGAAGCCGCCCGCCGTACCCAGGCCACGCACCGGCGGCGGCGGGATCACCACCAGACGGGCATCAGGGATGGCCATCAGCCGCTTTTGCAGGTTCTGGATTACCACATTGGCCGTCAGGCCTTGCGGCAGCCGTTCCTCGAACGGCAGCAGGGGCGTGAAGATGGCGCCGGCATTGGCGGCAATGGTGCGGGTGGCACCGGAAAAGCCAGAAAATTGCACCGTATGGCCCACGCCCGGCGTCTCCCGCGCGATGCGGGACGCCTCCTGCACCACCTTGTCGGTATTGGCCAGCGACGCACCTTCCGGCAACTGCACCACCACGATCACATAACCCTGGTCCAACTGGGGGATGAAGCCCGGCGGCACGCGGGTGAACAGGAAACCGGCACCGGCGATCAGCAGCACATAAAGCCCGACCATCACCAGCGGCGCCCGCGTCACCCCACCCACCAGCCGGCCATAACTGTCGGCCAGGCGGTCAAAGCCCCGGTTGAAGGCATTGAAGAACCGGTCAGTCAGGCCGGACACCATCGCCAGTCGGCCCCGCGCTTGCGCATGGCCCGTCGTGTGGGACTTCAGCAGCATGGCGCAGAGGGCGGGTGAAAGCGTCAGGGAGTTGAAGGCGGAGATAATGGTCGCCACCGCGATGGTCACCGCGAACTGGCGATAGAACTGGCCCTGAATGCCATCGATAAAGGCAGTGGGGATGAACACCGCCGACAGCACCAGCGCGATGGAGACCAGGGCACCCCCAACCTCATCCATGGTGATGCGTGCGGCCTCCAGCGGGGAATGGCCAAGCCCCAGATTGCGCTCCACATTCTCCACCACCACGATGGCATCGTCGACGACGATACCCACCGCCAGCACCAGCCCGAACAAGGTCAGATTGTTGATGGTGAAGCCCAGCGCGGCCATCACGGCAAAGGTGCCGATCAGGGAGACGGGGATGGCCACCACGGGGATGATGGTGGCGCGCCAACGCTGCAGGAATACCAGCACCACCAGCACCACCAAGGCCACAGCCTCGCCGATGGTCTTCACCAGCTCATGCACGGATTCAGCGATGAAGGTGGTGGTGTCATAGACGATGCGATATTCCAGACCGGGGGGGAAATCCCGGCTCAGTTCCGCAATCTCCTTCTTGATATTGGCCGCCGTTTCCAGCGCGTTGGAGCCGGGCAGCTGGGAAACGGCCAGCGCCACCGCCGGCTTGCCATCCAGGTAGGAATTGCGCACGTAATCACGCGCACCCAGTTCCACCCGCGCCACATCCTTCAGGCGGACGACACGGCCGCCCTCCCCGGATTTGACGATGATGTTCTCGAATTCCTGCGGTTCGGTCAGCCGGCCCTGCAGGGTGATATTGTACTGGTAATCGCGGGGCACCGCCACCGGCGGGGCACCCAGCTGGCCACCAGCCACCTGCACATTCTGGGCCTGCACCGCCGTCAGCACCTCTGACGCCGTCATGCCGAGGGAGGCGATCTTCTGCGGGTCCAGCCACAGGCGCATCGAATAATCGCGGGCGCCAAACATGGAGATATCGCCCACACCGGCGACGCGGCTCAGCGCATCCCTTACCCGCAGCAGGCCGTAATTGGAGATATAGAGCTGATCATAGGTATCGTTCGGTGAGATGAGGTGGATCACCAGCATCAGGTCGGGCGAGTTCTTGCGGGTAACGATACCGTTGCGCCGCACCTCTTCCGGCAGACGCGGCTCCGCCACCGCCACCCGGTTCTGCACCAGCACCTGGGCCTGATCCAGATTGGTGCCCAGCTTGAAGGTGACGGTCAGGTTCATCTGACCGTCGGAGGTGGATTGGGAGGACATGTAGAGCATGCCTTCCACCCCGTTCACCTCCTGCTCAATCGGCGCGGCAACCGTGGCGGCCACCGTCTCGGCATTGGCGCCGGGATATGTGGCCCGCACCGTCACGGTGGGGGGCACCACCTCGGGATATTGCGACACCGGCAGGGCGAAATAGGAGATGCCGCCAATGGCCAGGATGATAATGGAAATCACCATGGCAAAGACGGGCCGGTCGATGAAGAAACGGCCGATCTTCATGGCTGGGCCCCCACATTACCCGCCTGCAACGGCTTTTCAAGCGGGGCCACCGTGGCACCGGGGCGCACGCGTAGCAGGCCGGCGGTGATGATCCGCTCATTCGCGGCCAGCCCTTCGCGCACCACCCGCAGGCCATCGATCAGCGGCCCCAGCGTGACCGGGCGCATCACCACCTTGTTGTCGGCCCCCACCACCAGCACATAGCGGCGGTTCTGATCGGTGCCAATGGCGCTGTCGGGCACCAGCAGGCCCGGATATTCGCTGCGTCCCACCAGCCGCAGCCGCCCGAATAGGCCGGGTGTCAGCACCCCATCGGCATTATCGAACACGGCGCGGGCGCGGATGGTGCCGGTGCTGTCATCGATCCGGTTATCAATGAAATCCAGCTTGCCCTGATGGACATATCCGGCTTCGTCGGGCAGGGCCAATTCCACCGGATGCTGCACCACCCGGCCGGACTGCCGTTCGCCAGACTGGCTGAGCCGCTGATAGCGCAGATATGACGCCTGATCGGCATCGAAATAGAAATAGATCGGGTCGGCTGAGACGATGGTGGTCAGCAGCGTGGATTCCGCCGAGCCACCGCTGACCAGATTGCCCACCGAGACCCGGTGGTTGGAAACACGCCCCGTGACAGGCGCCCGTACCTGGGTGAATTCCAGGTTCAGGGCCGCCGCCCGCTGGTCGGCCTCGGCCACCAGCAGGCCGGCCTGGGCCCCCTGCAAGGTCTGGGAGCGGGTATCGAGCACTGATTGGGAGACCGCCTGGGTCTGGCGCAGATCGCGTGCCCGGCTCAATTCCCGCTCTGCCAGGGTGACCTGGGATTTCGCCTGGGCTACGGCGGCCTGGGCTGCATCCAGTGCCGCCTGATAGGGGCGTGGATCGATCACAAACAGCAGATCGCCCTTGTTGACCAGATCACCATCGCGAAAATGGACGGAGGTGAGATAGCCGCTGACCCGCGCCCGGATCTCCACCCCCTCAACGGCGGCGAAGCGACCGGTATATTCATCCCATTCGCGGATATTCTTTTGCAGCGGCTGGCTGACCACCACCTGGGGGGCGGCGGGCGCCGCGCCCTGCCCCGCATCATTCTTTCCACAGCCGGCCAGCGCCAATGCGCCCGCCATGCCCATTGCCACGGCAAGCAGCTTGCCCCTGCGCATGGATCTGTCCCCTGACTTTTCTGAAGTTGGCAGGAAGAATGACAAGTTATTTGTCGGCAGACTTGCAGATTCTTGCTGTCTTGCGGGAAATTTCCAGCAAGGCAGCCATTTTTCCACCGGGAAACAATCTGTGCGCGTCATCACAGACGAGGCGACAATCATGTTGCAGCGCATACCGCTCAATAAACAATTCCATAGCGGGCCGCCTGCACAAAACTCTTTGAATAACAAAACACAAAAGCAAACGGCCCGCCGGGAAGGGCGGGCCGCAGAAGCATCAGGCGGGGCGGGTGACATGGCCCATCTTGCGACCGGGCTTGGCCTCCCCCTTGCCATAGAGGTGCAATCGCGCCCCCGGTTCGGCCACCAGGGCCGGCCAACTATCGACATCGCTGCCGATCAGATTGGTCATTTCACAGGGCGCGCGCAGCCGGGTGGAGCCCAGCGGCAAGCCACAGACGGCGCGCACCAGTTGTTCAAACTGGCTCGTCTCCGCGAACTCAATCGTCCAATGACCGGAATTGTGCGGACGCGGGGCCATTTCATTGACCAGCACGCGGCCATCGCGGGTGACAAACATTTCCACCGCCAGCAGGCCGATCACGCCCAGCGCATCGGTCAGCGCCAAGGCCACCCGGCTTGCCTCCGCCGCGACGTCATCGCTGACATTGGCGGGCACGGTGGTGGTGTCGAGGATGCCGTTCTTATGCCGATTTTCCACCGCCGGATAAGCCGCCATCTGCCCGTCACAACCGCGCGCCACGATAACGGACACTTCGCAGGCGAAATCCACGAAACCTTCCAGCACCGCCATATCCGCGCCCAGCGAGGCCCAGGCGGCATCCAGATCGGTATCCGCAGCGATGCGCATCTGCCCCTTGCCGTCATAGCCCATGCGGTTGGATTTCAGGATGGCGGGAACGCCCAGATCCGCCACCGCCTGCTTCAATGCTGCGGCGCTGTCCACAGCGCGGAAGGGGGCGGTGCCCAGGCCCAGGCCATTGGCGAAATTCTTTTCCGCCAGCCGTTCCTGTGCCACGGCCAGCACAGGCGCACCGGGATGCACGGCGACATGGCGGGACAGGAACTCCACCGTCTCCGTCGGCACATTCTCCCATTCCAGGGTAACCACGGCGACATCATCGGCAAAGCGCGACAGGGCCCGGCGATCATGCCAGCCGGCCTGGGTGTGGCTGGCCACCACCTGACCACAGGAACTATCCATGCCCTCGGGCGCGAAGACATGCACCTTGTAGCCCAGGCGGGCCGCAGCCAGCGCCGTCATGCGGCCCAACTGGCCGGCACCGAGCATACCGATGACCGAGCCGGGAGGAATCATCGTCATGTGGAAGCCCTCAGTAAAAAACCGGGATCAAACAGGATCGTCGACCGGAATGTCGGCAACGGAATCGGTCTGGCGGGCACGCCACGCCGTCAACCTTGCATCCAGCGCCTCATCGGACAGCGCCAGGATGGAGGCGGCCATCAAGCCGGCATTGATCGCACCGGCCTTGCCGATGGCCAGCGTGCCCACCGGCACGCCGCCGGGCATCTGCACGATGGACAACAGGCTGTCCTGCCCCTTCAGCGCGTGGCTTTCCACCGGCACACCCAGGACGGGCAGTGTGGTCATGGAAGCGGCCATGCCGGGCAGGTGGGCGGCACCGCCGGCCCCGGCGATGATCACCTTCACCCCACGCCCCTTGGCGCTGGTGGCATAATCATAAAGCCGCTGCGGCGTGCGGTGGGCGGAAACGATGCGCGCTTCGAACGCCACGCCAAGGTCGGCCAGTACGTTGGCGGCATGCTTCATCGTGACCCAGTCGGACTGGCTGCCCATGATGATGCCGACGGGCACCTTGGCATCGGTGGAAGAGTTGTTGCTGGACAAGGCTACCGGCCCCCTAACACCGATCGGGTCTTGGAAGCGGCGGATTATAGGCAGCGACGGGGCCGGCACAACCGCCGGGCATGCAACGCCGCCCGGCGGAAAAGCGGGGAAATCAGGCGATGATATCGGGAACCATCTGGCTTTCCAGCCTGGCGATCAAATCCTTCAGAAGGAGTTTGCGCTTCTTCAGCCGCTGTATCTGCAACTGATCCAGCGGGAACTGGCCGGTCAGACGCTGGATGATATCGTCCAGGTCACGATGCTCCATACGAAGCGTCGCCAGTTTCTCCTTCAGCGCGTGTTGCTCGTTCATCGGGGTCCGTGTCGCACATCATCCACAGGCGATCCAGCGCCCGGGCGACTGCATATCACAAAACGCCCCCCGGGTGGTGCACGCAATTTCAAAACGGGAGCCTTGCCATAAGCAGCGACGGATCGGCATCAGGAACCGACATGCGGGTCCACCGCCATCCGGGCCAGGGGCAGCAGGTCGGTCCAGCCATAGGCGACTTCCGAGAGACGTTGGCCGGCGAAACTGATCGGTTGTTCGGCCAGCAGCACGCCACCCATCCGTTCATAAAAAAATCGGCTGGGATTATCGCGCAGCACCCAGACCACCGCCGTGTGCAGCCCGGCCCCCAGCAGATCCTGCGCCATCACCCCCAGCAGACGGCGCCCCCAGCCCCGGCCATGGACCTGATCGGTCAGGTAGACAGCGTAGAATTCCCCCCCATACCCCGCAAGGCCGGTGCGTTGCGGCCCACAGGAAGCGAAACCGGCAATGCCCCCGCTTTCCTGGCCTGCCCCTTCCTGCTGCACCACATAGGTGCGCCGGCTACGCGGGCCCGCCGACAGCAGCGCCCGCCAGCGGCGGGCATGCGTATCGACCGACAAACCGATCAGATAGTCATCGGGCAGCATGCCGGCATAGGTGGAACGCCAACTGTCGACATGGACAGCGGCGATGCCGGCAGCATCGACCGGCAGGGCGGGACGGATCAGCGACGTCGCGGTCACGGGAATGGACCTCCTGGCAAGCCAGACCAGATCGACATGCTGCCCGATTCTCGGTTCCCTGACCAGTCCCGGCGACAACAGGCCTCAGCACATCTTCTCGTGACAGGCCACTTGTCCCATCCGACGTTGCCGCATTGACAAGGCGGGCAAGCTGCGGCTGGATTGGCGCAACAAAGCGAGACGAAAGTACAAGACATGACGATCGAGGATCGCCGCACCGTTCATCTGCGGATCACCGGCAAGGTGCAGGGCGTGTGGTATCGCGGCTGGATGGTGGAACAGGCCCGGCTGCGCCATCTGGATGGCTGGGTGCGCAACCGGGCCGATGGTAGTGTAGAGGCCGTGCTGGCCGGCGCTACACCCGATGTGGATGCCATGCTGGATGCCTGCTGGCAGGGGCCGCCCGCCGCCAAGGTGATCAATGTGCAGGTCAGGGAAGCGGAAGACCCCGGCCATATGGGGTTTGAACAGCGAAACGATGCCTGACCGTGACTCCCCCCGCTCAGGGATGGGCGGGTGTTGACGCCTCCGGTTCATTGCACAAAAGCCGCTTCCTGGGGCTTATGGCCGTTTTCGGCCGACCGGAAACAGCGCCGGCGTTGGGGAACACGGGAAAGCCTGGGGTCGTGCTTCCACTCACCGTAAAACATCTCAAGCAACGCGCAGCGGGGGGAGTTTCATTGGCAAAGAGATCGCCGTGCCTGCGTCGCGTGATGGCGTTTCCGCCTGTTGACGCGGAGATTAATGGCCAGCCCGTACGGCTGCAGATTGATCTAGGGTCGGGTGGAGCGGTTTCTCTGTCTGACGACGCATGGAAACGCATTTTCCCCAACGATGGGCATGCGACAAAAGGGGTGTCCCTCCGTATTGAAGGGGCCGATCTCCCAACTCGGCAGATAGCAGGTAACAAACTGACCTTTGCAGGTGCCGACGTGGAAGGCGTACCGGTTGAAAACAGCGGCCCATTGCCGGGAAATCAAGATGGCCTTCTTGGCCAAGCCATACTTGGAAAGGCTGATATCATTCTCGATATTCCGGCAAAGAAACTCATCCTGATACGGAATGCAAAAACCAGTGATGTATCTGGAGCGTCAAGCGGAGAGAACGCCAAATAAACGGCGCACTCCCGATTTCTGAAAAGAACAAAACGACACAATAAAACCGTTTGATCACAACGGATACTCTAGCCAGGAAAGACGCCTAGTCCCCACTGGCCAGACAGCCACGTTCCACCGACTGCGCCGCCAGTTCCTGAAATTGCGACAGGTAACGGCCATCCACGGCGATGTTGGGATCACGGATTGTATCGGCATTCAGTTGCCGCATCTGCGCATTGATTCGGTCGCACGGGCTGGTACAGGCCCCCAACCCCAATAATGCAGCCAGCAGAAGAATGGGTGGCAGGGTTTTGGCAACAAGGGAAGGAGTGGCAAGGTCGCGCATCATCACACAGCGTTTGACAGGGGGAACGGGTGTTCAGGCTGAACCCTGTACCGGCCCCCCGGCCAAAGCGCGGCGGCATGGTGACGGGATTGCGGCAGAACCGCCCGTCACCCCCGCCCAACCCTCAATAACGCCGGATCAAACCGACCAGCCGGCCCTGCACATTCACGCGGTCTGCGCCAAAAACCCGGGTTTCATAGGAGGGGTTCGCCGGTTCCAGCGCAATGGAGTTACCCTTACGGCGCAGGCGCTTCAGCGTCACTTCCTGCTCATCCACCAGGGCGACGACGATGGTACCGCTCTCCGCCATCTGGCAGCGCTGGATGATGACCGTATCACCATCCAGGATGCCGGCATCAACCATGCTGTCACCAGCCACTTCCAGGGCGTAATGGTCGCCGGTGGCCAGCAGGGTGGCGGGCACCTCAATACTGGCGGTGGTGTCGCGCAGCGCCTCGATCGGCAGGCCGGCGGCGATGCGGCCATAGAGCGGCAGCGACACCGCCTCCGCATCATTGCCATTGGCCGACCGCCCCGGCAGGGCCCCCCGGAAATCGCCCCGGATGACGTTGGGCCTGAATTTCGGCTCCTCCGCCAACGGGGCGGCGGGGGCCGGCTTGGCAGCGCGGGGGGCCGGCTGTTCGGGCAGGCGCAGCACCTCCAGCGCGCGGGCGCGATGCGGCAGGCGGCGGATGAAGCCCCGTTCCTCCAATCCCGTGATCAGACGATGGATGCCGGATTTGGATTTCAGTCCCAGCGCGTCCTTCATTTCGTCAAATGACGGGGAAACACCCCCTTCATTCAGCTTTTCATTGATGAAGAGCAGCAATTCCTGTTGCTTGCGCGTCAGCATCTCTATCCCTCGCCCCATTGCGGACACCGGCCGGCCAACCGGTAAACTCCCGCAATCATATAGAACAATCCCGGAACGTCAACCGGATGTTCCGTCTTGGTTCCAATTTCATCTTAATATTTGCGCGCGCGGGCCGCTCAGGCGGGGATTTCGTGTTCAAGGGAGGATCACAAAGCATCCAGCGGCATGATCCGTACCGTATCCCCCGCCGTCACCGGCAGGGCGTGGGGATCGCGCAGAATCAGGCAGTCGGCCCAGGCCAGCCGGCTCAACATGCCGCTATCCTGTTTCGGGAAGGGGGTCGCCACCTCCCGCCCCTGCGCATCGCGGGAAAGTTTGGCACGGATGAAATCCGCCCGGCTGTCATTGGCCCCCAGATTGCCGCCGATCACAGCCTCGCGCGTTTCATCCTCTGTCGGCAGCCCCTGCATCCCCAGCAACAGCGGGCGCAGGAACAGCCAGGCGCAGACCAGGGCGGAAACGGGGTTGCCGGGCAGGCCCAGCATGGGCACGCCCTTGATGCGACCAAACATCAACGGCTTGCCGGGGCGCATGGCGATTTTCCAGAAATCCAGCTCCAGCCCGGCATGGCCCAGCACCGACCGCACCAGATCATGCTCACCAACCGACGCACCACCAATGGTCACCAGCAGGTCGGTGCCGCTGGCGGCAACCGCCAGTTCGGCCAGACTGTCGCGATTATCCCCGGCAATGCCCAGGTCCACCGCCTCCCCGCCCAACTGGCGCACCAGGGCGCAGAGCGCCAGGGAATTGGAGCTGACAATCTGCCCCGGTGCCAGCGTGTCGCCGGGCATCACCACCTCATCCCCCGTGGCAAGGATGGAGACGCGGGGGCGGCGACGCACCTTCAGCCAGGGCACGTTCATGGAGGCTGCCAGTGCCAGATCGCGCACGGTCAGCCGCCGCCCCGCCGGCACCCCCACATCGCCAAGGCAGAAATCCTGCCCCGCCGGACGCACCCAGCGGCCCGGCCCGCCGCCGTCTTTCAGCGTGACGGTGGCACCGTGATCCGCTGCATCTTCCTGCACCACCACCGTATCGGCCCCATCGGGCAGGGCCCCACCGGTGAAGATGCGCACCGCCTGCCCCGGCCCCACCATGCCGGCAAAGGGTCGCCCGGCTGGCGCTTCCCCGATGCGGGCCAGGGTAACCGGGAGCGTTGCAATATCCGCCGTGCGCACAGCCCAGCCATCCATGGCTGAAACAGCCGTCGGCGGATGCGTAACCCGCGCCACCACATCCGCCGCCAGCACCCGACCCAACCCCTGGGTCAAGGGCACCTGTTCTGCCGGCAGTGGTTGAATATTGGCCAGGATGCGGGCGCGGGCTTCGGAAAGGGGGATCATGGTTCGGCCCTATTTGTCAGATCGGCGGCTTAATCCTGCGGCCCCACATAGGTGCCGCTCTTGCCGCCTTCCTTATAGGCAAGCTGGATGGCACCGATCACCATGCCCTTATCCACCGCCTTGCACATGTCATAGATGGTCAGCGCTGCCACGGACACCGCCGTCAGCGCTTCCATCTCCACGCCTGTGCGGCCTTTCAGCTTCACCGTGGCGCTGATTTCCACCGTCGATCCCGCCTCGTCCAGGGTGAAATCCACCGATACCTTGGACAAGGCCAGCGGGTGGCAGAGCGGGATCAGGTCGGCGGTTTTCTTGGCGGCCATGATGCCGGCCAGCCGCGCCACACCCAGCACGTCGCCCTTTTCCATGCCGCCAGCGCGGATCAGGGCCAGCGTCTCCGGCTTCATGGCGATATGGCCGCGCGCGGTGGCGATGCGCACCGTCTCTTCCTTGGCGGAGACATCCACCATGGCGGCGTTGCCGGCCTCATCAAAATGGGTCAGGCGGCCTACCATGGCTCAGGCCGCCGGGGTGAAGGGGGTGGACAGCAAAGCGCGGGTGGCGGCCACCACATCGGGCTTGGCCATCAGCGATTCCCCGATCAGGAAGCGGCGCGCCCCGGCAGCGGCCAACCGCGACAGGTCGGCCGGGCTGTGGATGCCGCTTTCCGCCACCAGATGCCGGCCCGCCGGCACCATCGCCGCCAGCCGTTCGGTGGTGGCCAGATCGATGGAAAGCGTTTTCAGGTTGCGGTTATTCACCCCCAGCAGACCGCCGGGCAACAGCAAGGCCCGCTCCATCTCCGCCTCGTCATGCACCTCCACCAGCACATCCATGCCGTAGCCGGTGGCCACGTCATAAAGGTCGCGGGCGCGATCATCATCCAGGCAGGCCATGATCAGCAGGATGCAGTCGGCCCCCAGCGCCCGGCTTTCAGCGATCTGATAGGGATCGATCATGAAATCCTTGCGCAGGGCCGGCAGGTCCACCGCCGCGCGGGCAGCCAGCAGGAAAGCGTCATCGCCCTGGAAATAGGGGATATCGGTCAGCACCGACAGGCAGGTGGCACCGGCCTCCTGGTACGCCCGCGCCAGGGTCGGCGGGTCGAAATCGGCGCGGATCAGGCCCTTGGACGGGCTGGCCTTCTTGATCTCCGCGATCAGGGCCCAACGCCCATCTGCCACGGTGCGGGAAAGCGCAGCGGCAAAGCCGCGCGGGGCCGGCTGGGCCTTGGCGGCTTCTTCCACCAGTGTCAGGGGGCGGGCGGCCTTGGCGCGGGCGACATGCTCTTCCTTGTCGGCGCAGATACGGGCCAGAACGTCGGGTGTGCTGTTCATTATTCGGTCACCGGAATATGGGTGATGCTGGCCAGACGCTGCAGCGCCAGACGGGCTTGCCCGCTGTCAATGGATTCTGCTGCCTTGGACACGCCCGTCTTCAGATCGGGTGCCCTATCGGCCACCACAAGGGCGGCAGCGGCATTCAGCAACACAATGTCACGATAGGCCCCTTCCGCCCCGGCCAGCACGGCGCGCAGGGAAGCGGCATTCTCCTCCGGCGTGCCGCCGCGCAGATCATCCGCCTTGGCGCGGGGCAGGCCCGCATCTTCCGGCGTGATCTCAAATGTGCGCACCAATCCGTGGCGCAGTTCGGCCACATGGGTGGGGCCGGTGGTGGTGATCTCATCCAGCCCGTCGCTGCCATTCACCACCCAGGCCGTTTGCGAGCCCAGATTGTGCAGCACATGGGCCAGCGGCTCAATCCATTGGCGGGAGAAGACGCCCAGTAATTGCCGCTTGGCCCCGGCAGGGTTGGACAGCGGCCCCATCAGGTTGAAAATGGTGCGCGTCCCCAGTTCCACCCGCGTCGGCCCGACATTGCGCATGGCCGTATGGTGGCGGGTGGCCAGCAGGAAGCCGATGCCGGCATCGAACAGGGCACGGCGCACCAGGGTGAAATCGGCATCCAGGTTCACCCCCAGCGCCGACAACACATCCGCCGCCCCCGATTTCGACGAAATCGCCCGGTTGCCATGCTTGGCCACCGGCACACCACAGCCCGCAATGACAAAGGCCACGGCGGTGGAGATATTATAGGTGTGGGCCCCGTCGCCGCCGGTGCCGCAGGTATCGATAATGCCGTCGGGTGCCTCGATGCCGATGGCCTTGGCGCGCATGGCGCGCACGGCCCCGGTAATCTCCGCCACACTCTCCCCGCGCACGCGCAGCGCCATCAGGAAGCCGCCCATCTGCGACGGGGTGGCATTGCCCGACATGATGATGGCGAAGGCATGTTCGGCCTCCGCCTCGCTGAGACTGGCACCGGTGGCGACCTTCGCCAGCAGCGCCTTGAAATCGCCCATATCGCCGGTCATCGGCCCCCGCCTTCAGGCAACGGTGCGCAGGCGGGGCCCGCGCGTGATGTTGGCCAGGTCCAGGAAGTTATCCAGGATCTTGTGACCATTCTCCGACGCAATGCTTTCCGGGTGGAATTGCACGCCATGGATGGGCAGCGTCTTGTGCGACAGCGCCATGATCATCCCATCATCCAGCCATGCCGTGCTTTCCAGACAATCGGGCAGCGTCTCCTTTTCCACGATCAGGGAATGGTAGCGCGTGGCCTGGAACGGGCTGGGCAGGCCCTGCATCAGCGTGCGGCCCTCATGAAACACCGTGCCCATCTTGCCATGCATCGGCTGGGGTGCGCGCACCACCTTGCCGCCAAAGGCCTGACCGATGGCCTGATGGCCCAGACAGACACCCATCAGGGGGATCTTATGCTCAGCGGCGGCATGGATCAGCGGCAGGCAGATGCCGGCCTTGTCCGGGTCACACGGGCCGGGCGACAGCACAATGGCCTGCGGCTTCAGGTCCAGCGCTTGTTCCAGCGGCAGCGCATCGTTACGCCACACCTGCACATCAGCGCCCAATTCGCCCAGGTAATGCACCAGATTCCAGGTGAAACTGTCGTAATTGTCGATGAACAGCAGCATGGCGGAACTCATCAGCCTCATGGACGCGCCCCCTTGGCGCGGGCGCACAGCCTATAGGCAGAAGCGGAGCATTTCCAGCCCGTGCGGTGTTTTAAGCCACGTTACCGGGCGCTGCCCGCCCTGCGGTCACGGCATTGCGGCGGGTCGTCTTTTGTTCCATTACTGGCAGCAAGCATACCCTTATCCCTGGCAACGGACCCTTCGCGCATGACCAGCCCCCGCCGACCCAGCGGCCCCCGTATCCGCCCGGCACGCGCGACCGCTGGCCCCCGCAAAGGCGGCAAGGGCCGTTCCCGTGCCAAGGCTCCCACCGGGCTTCGCGGCTGGTGGGCCGGCATGGGCCGGGGCCGGCAGGCCCTGCTGGGGCTGGGTTTGGCCATCTTCCTGGGGGGTGGGCTGTTCCTCCTGCTGGAACCCCAGGGCGGCTATCGCCCCGTTTCCGCCGGCCCCGCGCTGACCCCGGCAGAGGAAATGGCCGACGCCAGCGCGGAGGATGAGGCGGAGGAAGCCGCCGATGAGGATGCCGCCGAACGGGCCGGTGTACCCGAGTTGCCCGGCAAGGCACCCGCCGTGCCGGAAATGCCGGCTGTTTCCGCCCCCCCGGCACCCGCACCCGCCAAGCCGGCAGAGACACCGCCAACGGCACCATCTGCCCATGCGCCGACCACCCAGGTGGCAGCATTGCCCCGCCTGCCCCAGCCCCTGCCCGCCAAGCCCACCCCGCCCGACGGCATGCCGGCCTGGCAGCATTATGCCGTGCCGGCCCCTGCCCCGGACGGGCGCCCCCGCATCGTGATCGTCATTGATGATATGGGCGTGGACCGCAAACGCAGCGACAAGGTGGTGGCGCTGGATGGCAACCTGACCCTGGCCTGGCTGCCCTATGCCCGCGACCTGCCACAGCAGACGCAGCAGGCCCATGCCAGGGGCCATGAATTGATCGTGCATATGCCGATGGAGCCATCGGGCAAGGAAGATCCCGGCCCCAGTGCCCTGCTGACCCGGTTCGGGGAGACTGAGCTGCGCCAGCGGCTGGACGCCAACCTGTCCGCCTTCACCGGCTTTGTCGGCATCAACAACCATATGGGCAGCCGCTTCACCGCCGACCGGGACGATATGGCCATCGTGCTGTCGGAACTGTCGGCGCGCGGCCTGATGTTCCTGGACAGCCGCACCACGCCGGACAGCAAGGCCGCCCCCCTGGCCGCCCATTATAATGTGCCGATTCTGGCCCGTGATGTTTTCCTGGACCATGTGATGACGCCCGATGCCGTGGCCAAATCGCTGGCGCAGGTGGAGGCGATTGCCCGGCGGAAAGGCGTTGCGATTGCCATCGGCCACCCGCATGATGTGACCATTGCAGCATTGACCCAGTGGCTGCCAACGCTGGAGGCTAAGGGGTTCCAGCTGGTGCCCCTGACCGCCGTGCTGCCCGCCGGCCCGCGCGTGAATGGCTGACACCCCTGCCCGCCCGGCAGCTTTGCCGGCCTGGGTTGCGGGCAGGTTGCGGGGAAAATGTGGCGGCGCGATTGACTCCGCGCACCTTCACCACTATACAACGCGCTTCGTTCAAGCCGTCCGTTTTCCAGACCGGAGTAAGTACCGTGAAGCGTCCCTTCCAGCCGAGCAAGATCGTGCGCGCCCGCCGTCATGGCTTCCGTGCCCGCATGGCCACCGTCGCCGGCCGCAACATCATCAACAAGCGCCGCGCCCAGGGCCGCAAGCGCCTGTCCGCCTAAGGGTATTTGTTGGCATGGCACCCCAGGTCGGGAAAAAGGTTGGTCGCTTGAAAAAGCGACCTGAATTCCTGGCCGTTGCGGGTGCCAAGCGCAAATGGGCGACAGCGGGCCTGATTGTTCAGGCCCGCGCCCATGATGACCGGCAGCATCCTGATCCCGGTCAACCGGCGATCCGAATCGGTCTTACCGCCAGCAAAAAGGTCGGTGGCGCGGTTGAACGAAACCGCGCCCGTCGTCGTTTGCGGGCGGCTTTGGCCGAGGTGCTGGCCCCCCATGCCAAGGCCGGGCACGATTATGTGCTGGTGGCGCGGGGGGAAACCGTGCGTCGCCCCTATGCGGCGCTGAGGGATGATCTGGCCCAGGCCTTGAAAAGGCTGAAGCTGTGGCGGGAAACACCGGTCGACGTGCCGCTTGTTCCGCCCCGGTCCAAGCCGGCCAAGGAGCAGTGCGAATGAGCCCGGCGGCCTGGCTGCTCCGGGCTTTTGTGCATTTCTACCGCTGGTTCATCTCGCCCCTGCTGGGGCCGCGCTGCCGTTTTCAGCCCACCTGTTCGGCCTATGCGCTGGAAGCGCTGGCCCGCCATGGCGCCATCAAAGGCGGCTGGCTGGCCCTGCGGCGCATCGCCCGTTGCCATCCCTGGGGGGATTCGGGTTATGACCCGGTGCCCCCCACCGGCAGCAGGCCCGCCCCACCAGGGCGGCACGCGCACAGGTCGGGCGGGAATTGTTGCGGCGGGCATTGATTGCCCGCCCATTTCATGTGAGGAACCTGGGGCCCCGGCCCCATCCGATTTTGCCCTTTGGCGGAACCTGGAACACGCACCCATGACGGATCAGAAGAACCTTGTCCTGACCATCGTGATTTCGATCGCGATCCTGTTCGGGGTCCATTTCTTCTATGAACGG
>Ga0209373_10001274_pt1 | contig 31010 bp, 30 predicted proteins | sample Higcelweek5metaG_FD_187173 | JGI IMG/M metagenome (GOLD analysis project Ga0209373, IMG submission 187173) | Freshwater pond sediment microbial communities from the University of Edinburgh, under environmental carbon perturbations - High... | ecosystem: Environmental > Aquatic > Freshwater >... | reverse complement strand
CCTCTCCGGCGGCCCCTCCAGTGTGCTCGCCGCGAAGGCCCCGCTGCCCGACAAGGCCATCTTCAACCTCGGCCTGCCCGTCCTCGGCATTTGCTACGGCGTGCAGCTCATGGGCCAGTTCCTCGGCGGCAAGGTCGCCCACAGCGACGAGCGCGAGTACGGCCACGGCCGCCTCCAGATCCTCCGCCAAGGCGCGCTCTTCGCTGGCCTCGGCCATGTCGTCCGCGTCTGGAATTCCCATGGCGACAAGCTCACCCAACTTCCCCGTGGCTTCTCCGCCACGGCCCGCACCGAAAACTCCCCCTACGCCGCGATCGAGAACGCCGAGAAGAAGTTCTACGGCCTCCAGTTCCACCCCGAGGTCCACCACACCGAGAACGGCGTCCAGATCCTCCGCAACTTCCTCTACAACGTCTGCGGCTGCAAAGGCGACTGGTCCATGGCCAACTTCGTCGATCGCGCCGTGGCCGACATCCGTGAGAAGGTGGGCGAGGGCCGCGTCATCCTCGGCCTCTCCGGCGGCGTTGATTCCTCCGTAGCCGCCGCACTGATTCACAAGGCCGTCGGCAAGCAGCTCACCTGCGTCTTCGTCGATAACGGCCTGCTCCGCAAGAACGAGCGCGACTCCGTCGTCGCTCTCTACAAGCGCAACTTCAAGATCGACCTGCGCGTCGCCGATTCCGGCGAGCTCTTCCTCAAGAAGCTCAAGAAGGTCACCGATCCGGAGAAGAAGCGGAAGATCATCGGCAAGACCTTCATCGATGTCTTCGAGTCCTCGCTCAAGTCCATCGGCAAGGCCCAGTACCTCGCTCAGGGCACCCTCTATCCCGACGTCATCGAGAGCGTCTCCATCGACGGCAACCCCGCCGCCGTCATCAAGAGCCACCATAATGTCGGCGGCCTGCCCGCGCGCATGAAGCTCAAGCTCCTCGAGCCCCTCCGCGAACTCTTCAAGGACGAGGTCCGCGCTCTCGGCACCGAGCTTGGCCTCCCCCGCGAGGTGGTCTGGCGCCAGCCCTTCCCCGGCCCGGGCCTCGCCGTCCGTGTCATGGGCGACATCACACCGGAGCGCCTGGAAATCCTCCGCAACGCCGATGCCGTGCTCCACGACGAGATGGTCGAGTCCGGCTACTACTACAAGGTCTGGCAGTCCTTCTGCGTCTTCCTCCCCGTGCAGACCGTCGGCGTCATGGGCGACGAGCGTACCTACGACTACGTCATCGCCGTGCGCGTCGTCGAGAGCGTCGATGCCATGACCGCCGACTGGGCGCGCCTCCCGCACGACCTCCTCCAGAAGATCTCCACCCGTATCATCAACGAGGTGAAGGGCGTCAACCGCGTCGTCTACGACATCAGCTCGAAGCCGCCGGCCACCATCGAGTGGGAGTGAGCCGCGCGTTTCCGCTCCGCTGAACTTTCCGAAGCGTTCCACCTCCACAGGGGAACGCTTCGTCGTTTCTACCCCTCCGCGCTGTGTGTTGCCGCGAGGCGGCTGCGCTCCTCGTAAGCGATCGGCCGTGTGCCTTGTAGACCGTAAGCGTCCGACCGGCGACCTCGTAGTCGAGTGAGCGGGCAGCTGGTAAGCTGTGGCGATGACAACGATCACAGCGGAGGTGGTGAAGGCGGAGGTGTGAGCGGCGGAGCGAACATCGACTGTTTCTGGCGGATAGGAAGTCACCTGTGGGGAGAAGGGGCCGCCGTGGCCCAGATCGGCTCGCGGCGGCCGGAGTTCAGACGGCTGCGTCTTCGCCCGGGCGGTCCTTCATGCGGTAGCTCTTGCCCTCCAGGACCACGGTGTCGGCGCGGTGCAGGAGGCGGTCGAGGATGGCGGCGGTGATGCCGGCGTCGTTGTTGAAGATGCCGGGCCAGTGCTTGTAGGCCTTGTTGGTGGTCAGGACGATGGCACCGCGTTCGTAGCGTTGGCTGACGAGCTGGAAGAGCAGATCGGCGCCGGCTTTGTCGAGGGGGAGGTAGCCGATCTCGTCGAGGATGAGCAGCGCGGGGGCGAGGTACTTCCTCAACTCGGTATTGAGTCTGTGGGTGGCCTGGGCGGCGAGAAGGGCGTTGATGGCGTCGACAGCGGTGGTGAAGAGCACGCTGTGGCGGCCCGGCAGGCGGCGAAGCCCAGCGCGGTGGCCAGGTGGGGCTTGCCCAGGCCGACGCCGCAGAAGAAGACGACGTTGGCCTTTTCGGCGACAAAGCGCAGTTCGAAGAGGTGGCGGACTTGGGCCTCGTTGATCTTCTTGGGCCAAACTGGTCGAGGCTCTTGCGCACGGGGAAGCGGGCGGCGCGCAGGCGCCGCTCCAGGGCGCGCTGCTGCCGTTCGACGGTCTCGGCCGCGATGAAGCGGCGCAGGAACTCAGCGTGCGACCACTTGGCTTTTGCGGCCTCGGCGGTGAGTTCGCCGTGGTGGCGCAGGCTGTAAACGAGGTTGAGATACTTGAGTTGGGCTTCGAAGGAGAGTGTGGGCGTCATGGCTGGTAGGCGGAGAGGTCGGGGGCGGGCAGTTCGAGTTGGAGGGCGTCGCCGCCGCGGGTCAGGTGCAGCGGGCCTGGCTCGGGCAGGCGGCGGTTCTGCTGTTCGAGCAGATTCAAGATGTAGTCGCTGGCGTAGGCGCCGAGCTGCTGGGCGTTGGCGATTGCCGCGCCGACGGCCGGTGCGCCGTAGGTGGGGACCAATTCCAGGATCCGGGCGAGATGGTGGCCGGCGTTCATACGGCGCTCCTGCAGGCCGTGGTGGTAGGCGGCTGCCTCGGGGCTGAGGGCGAGGAAGCGCGGTTGGAGCCGTTCGCGTTCGCCGCCCTTGCGTTTGGCCAGCTCGCGTTGGTGATCGGGGTGCTCGATGACGAGCCGGCGGCCGAAGTGGCGCCGGTGTTCGGCGACCAGGACCGAGTCGGCGTAGAGTCGCTGGAGAGCTGCAGGGTCAGGAGCGCCCCGGCGTATTTCGGGGGCACGGAGTAGCGGTTGGTCTCGACGCAGACCCGGCAGCGCCGGGAGGCGCGCACGCTCAGAGTACGGACGGCCAGATACGGTTGCGGGAGCAGCGGCAGCAGCCGGGGCGCTCCAGCGCGAGGGTGTCGAGGGGACGCAGGCGGGTCTCGGCGTGGAGGCTCACATTGGCGACAGTGTCCAGCCACAGGCGCACGGCGGGGGCCAGCTCGGCGAAGGCGCCTGCGCCCGACTGTGGCGCGGGCTGTAGCTATCTCCCGGAACCATCCATCGTGTGTCCGATTCGCTCGCGGCATCGAAGTCCCGGGCTGTGGCGCAGGCCTCTGTGCCTGCGGTCGCAGCTCTGCGTGTCTGTGGTATCGGGTTTCGCTGGCACGGAGGCCGGCGCCACGCGTTTTCTCCGCTCCTCGATCCCTGCGGTTGTAGCGAGGATGCCGCACGCGCGTTTGCGGCATTGCGCGTGACGGGGCGGGGCCCTTTTTTCGCGGACGCATGTTGGCCGAGCGCTTCCGCTACTTCACGCTTCGCTGCCCTCCCTGGGCCCGGTTGCTCGGGCTGGCGCGGGAGCATGTCGCGATCACCTACCGGCACCGGCGTACGGCGGCGGCGTGGACGCCGCATCTCGACGCGAGCAAGGCCGCGATCCTTGAGGGCGCGCAGCGCTGCGCGCGTTGGTGATCGGCGCGGGCGATTGCCGCGACGTGTCGGTGGCGGAGCTGGCGGCGCGGTTCGACGAGGTGATTTTGACGGATGTCGTGATCGGGCCGGAGTTGCGCAGACTCGCGAAGCGCAGCGGCGGCAAGGTGCGCGCCGAGGTGTGGATCGCGCTTCGTTCTCTTCTGTGGGCTCCTCCGCGCTTGGCCGGGGCGGTGACGGGCCCGTTTCACCAAAAAGTGGTTTATCCCAGTTTGCCAAGATGGCGGGGGTGCTCATGATCCGGTCGTTCATTGCAGTCTAGTTTTTCAACCTCCTGTTCCGTTTATTATGAATTATCATCCGAACCCCCGGGAGGGTTTTACGCTCGTCGAGATCATGGTAGTTGTTGTCATCATCGGCCTTTTGGCGGCCTTGGCCGCCCCGGCCTGGCAGAAAGTCCGCGAAAGCTCCGTGCGTAGTGTCATGGATGGCGATGCGCGGCAGCTTGCTCATGCCGCTCAGCAGTACTTCATGGACAAGGGTGTCACCACCGTTCCTGTTGGCTATGCCGCCGGAGTAATTTCCGGCCCGTTGGCGGAAAATGTGCATTTCGTCGCGCCGCAGTACACCGCGATCTCGCCGGTGCTGACGACCACCGGCGATTTCACTATGTCGCATCCGGCCTTGGCCGTACCGCGAGTCTACGATCCGGAGGGCCATTTTCAGCCCTGATACAGGGCGTGGGTTGTGGTATCCTAAAAACGGAAGTTGGACTTAGCGCGGCTGGCGCCGCACCCAAATAGAGCGGGAAGCGGAGAATCTGGAACTCAGGAAATCAGGAGGCGGAGGGGCGAAGCTCCGACATGGCCGACAATGAAGGCGAGCTTTCGTGGCGCCGTTCTGCCGAACGGCAGAATGTCGGAGAAACCTGATACCGCAGGCACGGAGGACGGCGCCACGATACGCGGGGCTTCGACGCTGCACGTGGCCGAGGGGCACGGGTGCAGGGGCCGCGCGAGCGGACCGGCATTGCCTGCGGGATTTGCCTCATTCCGGCTAGCTCGGCTCAAGCTGGCCCCGTTTCGTGCGATGTGAGGGCTTCGCTGGACTCGACGCCTCGGCTTTTACACTTTTGTGAATGCCCGGGCGTTGACCCGGCAGCTTCAGCGAATTTCTTCGTGTTGTTCGCAGAAGTTTCCAACCCCAACGTTAAACACTAGGATATCATATGAACATTCGTTCCAAGAAGGGTTTCACCCTCGTAGAAATCATGATCGTCGTGGTCATCATCGGCCTTCTCGCCGCCATGGCCATTCCCGCCTTCCAGAAGGTCCGTCGCGACTCGATCAAGAAGACCATGGTCAACGACGCCCGCATCCTCATGAACGCTGCCCAGCAGTACTTCATGGACAAGGCTGTCACCACGATCGACTCCACCGTTCTCGTCGGCAGCGCGACGTCGAACTACATCAAGGCCTTGAGCAAGGGCAACACCGTCACCCCGGCGACGTTGACATCGGCTTCTGACTTCACGCTTGGTGTGACCAACGCGCTTGTTGGAACGTCCGTTATGTCCTTTGACAATGAAGGTCACCTGACTGGCGACCCCTATTGATCGTCTGACCTAGGCCTTTTTCTTCGGTGGGCATGCCGTACGGTATGCCCACTTTTTCTGTCCGCCCGCCGCGCTTCGGCCGGTATTCGAGTTTCTCAATGAGGTGGCTCGTTGGAGAGGACTTCTCCGTCGCGCTACTGTACTCTGTTCGATGGCCGTGATGAGTGCCGTTTGTGGACAGCTCGGAGAGCCATCCCTACCTTCTCCGTCAGTCCATTGCACGAAACCATAGTCTTGTTCCCTCTGTTATCCTTGCCGAGCCGATGCTTTCCCGATGAGCGACACCTCCTTTTCTCCCGGCGCCCGATTCAAGGTCGGTAACGATGCCCTCTACGTCCAGGTGCTGCTGCTCATCGCGGCGATCCTTGCGGTCTACGCCGGGTTGGTGGAGCATCCATTCCATGCGTTCGACGATCCGATCTACGTCACGAATGTTACCTACGTGAGGGATGGGCTGACGTTGGAAGGGATGCGATGGGCGTTTGAGAGCATGGATGTGGCCAACTGGCACCCGCTCACCTGGCTGAGCCACATGCTGGATGTGGAGCTCTACGGGCTGAAGCCGGCCGGCCACTACATGACGAACCTCCTCCTGCACAGCATGGGCTGCCTTGTGCTGCTCCGGCTGCTGCGTCTCGTCTTCAAGAACGGCTGGATCGCCTTTCTCGTCGCGGTGCTTTGGGCGATCCATCCGGCGAACGTCGAGTGCGTCGCATGGATTGCGCAACGCAAGACGCTGCTCGCGCTGATCTTCATCTTCGGCGGGCTGATCCTCTACCTTCGATATCGCAGGGACGGGAGTTGCTGGGCCTATCTGCTGTGCGTGACTGCCCAGATCTTGGCGGCGATGTGCAAGCCGATCGCCGTCCTGTTTCCTGTTGCGCTCGTTTTGCTCGATGTGCTTGAGCTGGGGGACGCCCCTCCCTCCGCACAATCCACCAAGGCATGGTTGAGGGACGCCTTTGCCGCGATCAGGCACATCGCCTCCGCGTGGCGCGACAAGGTGCCCTTTATCCTAGTGGCCGGCTATCTCTCGGTCGTTACGTTTTATGCACAGGACACGGTCGGGGCCACGAATCGGAACCACTCGCTACTCTGGCGTATTGGGAATTCCTTGGAATCGATCGAAGCCTACACGGTGAAGTCCTTCACGATGCCTGAGACATCCGCCCTGTACGTGATCCGGCCGCTGGATATGGCGAATGTCGCGATAGGCGCTTTTCTGGTCGCGGCGATGGTTGTTGCGATAGTCTGGGGCTTGGCCCGGAAGCGGATTGTGGCATTCGGGCTCGCTTGGTATCTGCTCCTGTTCCTGCCGACAATAGGATTGGTCCAGGTGGGATCTCAGCGGTTGGCGGATCGCTATCTCGGTTTTCCGTTGCTGGGATTGCTTTGTGTTGTCGTCTGGGCGGTGGCTACTGTGGTCGAACGTCGGCGTGCCGGGCTGATCGGGTTTTGCGTGTGTCTGCTCTGGGCATGTGCGCTGGGTCAGCAGGCCCGTGCTCTCACGCTCGAATGGTCCGATGCCCTCCGTCTATCGATGAACGCGATCAGGCATGGCGGTCCAGCTTCGAGCATGTTGATCAATGCATCGGTCGAGCAAACGAAGCGCCATGATTGGGCCACCGCGCGAAAAACCTTGGCGCCGATCATGGATGAAGCAAAGGCCATCGCAAATCTTGCTGTGCTTGATGTGTTGGAGAAAGACTATGAGGCTGCTATCGCCAAGGCCGGCCGGTTATTCACGGACAAGTCGACTCAACTTACGGCTGCCTATGTTGCAGCTACTGCCTACGCGGGACTTGGTAAATACGAGGATGCCCAGCGGGCTTATCGAGGAGCGATTCGTTTTCTCCCGCCAGACCGTTCTTGGATGTGGAATGTCGAGGAGATGCGAACGACGCTCCCGCAATTGCTGAAGGCGGTGGAGGAGAAGGCCAAGGCTCAGCGCGAGGCGGAGCTAGCCAAGCCGGCGCCGCCGGAAAAGGAGTAGCGAGTAGTGGGTAGTGAGGCGCGAGTAGACAGAGCAGATACGATCATGCCCAAGGGCTGCGAGCTTCCGGCCGTGGCATAGGCCTACGGTATCGGGTTTTCGCCGGCACGGAGGCCGGCGCCACGCGGTTTTCCGCACATTACTGCCCCCTCGCGAAGCTGTACGGTCTGCTGCTTCCAAGTTCAGGCGAACGGTGGCTTTCGGCCGGTCCGCTTCGCGATGAAGAACTGGAGGGAGATCCGCAGGCAGCTTAGGCCGTAGACGATGCTGCGGCGGAGGTTGATCGACGAGGCTTCGGCGAAGTACTTGGTCGGGCAGGAGATCTCGCCGATCGAATACCCCTTCCAGAGGACCTGGGCGAGAAACTGGTTGTCGAAGGCGAAATCCTCGGAGAGGTGGTCGAGCCGGAGCGATTCGAGCAATTCCCGGGAATAGGCGCGGTAGCCGGTATGGTACTCGGAGAGCTTGGCGCCCATGAGCAGGTTCTGGGCGGTGGTTAGAAAACGGTTGGAGATGTACTTCCACCACGGCATCCCGCTGGCCAGCGCGTAGCCGCCGAGGATGCGCGAACCGAGCACGCAGGGATGGAGACCGTTGACGATGATCGAGGACATGGCCGGAATCAGCAGTGGCGTGTACTGGTAGTCCGGATGGACCATGATCACGATGTCGGCCCCTTGTTCGAGGGCGAGACGGTAGCAGGACTTCTGGTTGCCGCCGTAGCCGCGGTTGCGCTCGTGCACATGCACGAGCACGCCGGGCAGACTGCGCGCCAGCTCGACGGTGCGGTCGCGGCTGCCGTCGTCGACGAGGATCACCTGATCGACGATCTCCTGGGCCATGACCTCGTCGTAGGTCTGGCGCAGGGTTTTCTCGGCGTTGTAGGCCGGCATGACGACGACGATCTTTTTTCCTCTGAGCATGATCAGCGGGGGAGTTTGACGAGGGTGAATTCGACGGTGGCGCCGCGGCGCTGCAGCGCATCGATACCGTCGAGGACAACGGCCGCCGGGGCAAGCGCGAGGGCGGCCAGCGCCTGCGCGGCGACGGAGAGTGTGCCATGCCGGGGGGCGTAGGCCCGGTTGCCCTTCAGCCGCTCGTAGAGCATGTCGCGGGGGCGCAACACGCGGTTGAGCAGGCTTTGCACGAAGGCGTAGGGGTTCTGCTCGATGGAAAAATGGCGTTCGGAGACCACGGCGAACCCGGCGGGCTGCATTGCCTTTCGGAAGGAGGCCGGCCCGAAGAGAAACAGGTGCCGTGGCGGATCGAGATGGAGCCAGTCGCCGCGGAAGAACCGGGCTTGGTTGCTGTCGCCGTTGGGGAAGGAGAGGACCAGGCGTCCTTCCGGTTTCAATGCTCGATGGACGAGCGCCAGTGTTGCCTGCGGGTCGACGAGGTGCTCGAAGACGTGGAAGAGGGTGATAAGGTCGAGCGAGTTGTCGGGAAAATCTCCCGCGGCCAGTTCCCCGATTTTCAGATGGATGAAGCCGCGCTTGGCCGCCCGCTGTGCCGAGTTGCCGGGGAGTTCGGTGCCGTGGAGCCGTGTGATGCCGCGCCGGTGGAGTGCAGCGAGGAAACCGCCATTGCCGCAGCCGATATCCAGCACGGTGGCGTCGGCGGGCAGTCCACGGCCGATGCGCCGTGCGCGACCGCGCCGGCAGAATTCGACGAAGGTCTCGCTGAAGAAGCCGAACTTCGATTTCTCCGCCCCATAGTAGGTCGTGTCGTAGGCGGCTTCGAGCTGCTCGGGCGTGGGACGCGGGGCGAGGAAAACGGCGCCGCAATCCCCGCAGGTCCTCCAGCTCCATGCTTTGCCGGCGATATCCACACAGTCGAACAGCGGCCGGCTGGCGAGGGATTGGCAGTAGCCGCAGGGCGATGGCGTGGGCTCGGGCATTGCGCAGAGCGTGTTTTACGCCTCTGCCCTGACAAGGTATTTGTCGCCCTCCGCACGGGGCATGGTTCGTGGTTGCGAGCCTCGCGTGCCCACGGCAAATACCGAGGCATGTCGTCAGAATGTTGGTTACGCTTTTCGCAACGCTTCCGGATTGTGGTGGTCGCGCTTGCGATTGTCGGTGCCGCCGGGCGACTTGCTTATCTGGACCGGGACTATTTTTCGCCCGATGACGAAGTCGCTGTGGCCGTGGCCGGCGGGCTCGACTTCCCCGAGCGGTGGGACACGAGCTGGGAGCATGCTGAGGTGCGGGCGGAGTACGACTATCCGCAGTATAACTTCTCCTCCTACCATTATGTGTTGTATTGGTGGAATTGTCTCTTGTCCGGCGGACGGTCGGAGCCGGTGATGCCGGTACCGGGGCGGGCGTTGAATGCACTCTTCGGTGCGATCGCGATTTTCTGCACCGGATGGGCCGCGAGGCGGTTGGCCGGAGGCCAAGCCGGAGTAGCGGCCGCGGCATTGGTGGCGATCTCCCCGTTGCTGGTCCAGGATGCCCATTACCTGCGGTGCGAATCGATGCTGACGGCCGGGAGCGCGCTGGTGCTGTGGCTGATGCTCGGCGCGACCGGATGGTCTCGCCTTCGGTGTCTGGCGGCTGGTGCCGTCTGCGGTTGGCTGGCCGCCAGCAAACTGCCGATCGGATTGGTGGTGGTGGGCTTCGCCCTTGTCGCGGCAAGCTGGAATGCTGGACGGGGCCGGGTGGCCATCCGGCCGGTCGCGATTGCAGTAGCGCTGGTGGCAGTTGGTGGGGCGGTGGGCTTCGTGGCCGGTGCTCCTTTTGCCGTGCTCCGACCGGATGCCTACTTGACGGGCATGCTGGTGCTTCAGCGCCAGTATGCAGCGGCACTGCCTCCCTTTACCGACCCGGCGCTGGTCGCTTCGCTGCCAGTTGCGGTGCGCTATCTGTTCGGAGTGCTGGGGGGCGTGTCTGTCGCCATGTCTGCCGTGGGGTTTGTGTCGGGGCTGCGACGCCACCTCGTGCTGGTTGCGGCACTCGCTTTGCCGCTGTTGTGCGCGTTGGTGCTGTTCGGAGCTCATGCGGTCTTCAGCGACCGCAGCTACAGCGCGGTGCTGCCGTTTGCCGCTGTCCTGACGGGGATGGGTTTCCGGGCCTGCATTGTGTGGCTGGGGGATCGTCTGCCCGTGGTTGGTGGAGGATTGGGGCAGGCAGTGCTAGTGTTGTGCCTGCTGGGGGCTTCTCTTGCGACCCCCTCGCGGTTGAGCTGGCTGCTGGTTGTTCGTGGCTTTTCGGGGCAGGACCGTCTGGAGCAAACTGCGTTTCTCGAACAGGTGCGATCCGGACATCCTGAGGCTGACCTGTACATCACGGGACTTGCCGGGCCGGAGGACCGGAAGAAAACGCTGGAGATGATCGAGACGACGCGACCGTTGGTGGTCGTCGTGAGCGATTATTACGACCGCAATACGGAAGCGGGAGTGGCGCAGCTCCAGCGTATTGAAGGATTCAGGAAGGTGGCCACGCGCGAGGGGCTGTTTCATGGCCTTCCGGTGTGTTCCCTGCATACGAATATCAGCCCGAGGGCGATCTGCTTCTACTTCCCCTCGGTGCGATGAGCCGACTGTTGCCGACCGGGCGGTTGTGGTTTGTCGGTCAGGCTTTGCCCTGCCGGCGCCATGAAGCGACGCATAGGCCTCATCCCACACGAAGTGGAGGGCGTAGCGGTCGCCGCGAAAACGGTCTCGTCGTCGTGCCGGATGGCGGGGATAACGGCAGCGGCGTCCATTCCAAAGTACTGACCGAAGATGTTGAATAATCTGCTGCCGTTGTGCTCGTTGCTGCTCATCGCCACGGCGCTGGTCGTGTTTCTCCAGCGGAGGCACCGACCGGTGGCCAATGCGGTATTCGGCGTCGAGTTCGGCGCGAGTTGTTTGTTGTTGGCGGTCTATCTCATAGCGGACCGCCTTTCCGGGAACGGCTTCGACGAGGCGGTGCTGTACCACCTGCGGGCCTCCGTGTCCGGCGCCGCTTTCGGCGATTTTCCGCTCGAGACCGCCGCGGCGCTGATTGCCGGACTTGGTATCCCGGTGCTTTCGCTGCTTGTGCCGCGTCTCACCCGGAAACGCAGAATGGCCGACTCCCTCATATGGGAGGTCCCTTTGCTTATCCTTCCGCTCGCGATCATAGCCAATCCGCTTCTTCACGACATAGCCCGTCTGACGGTTGCGACACCGCCCCCGCAGGGGGACTTCGGGACTTATTATCGACGGCCAGTTGCCAAGCCCCTAGGCCGACCTCGGAATCTTGTCATCATCTATGCGGAAGGGCTGGAGCGGAGCTATTTCGACCAGAACCGTTTCCCGGGTCTGGCGCCGGAACTGCGAGGATTGGCGCCCGCGGCGGTTTCATTCACGGGCATCAATTCCGCCGTGGGAAGCACGTGGACGATCGCCGGCATGGTGGCATCGCAATGCGGCATCCCCTTGTTTGCTCCCGGGCAGGGCAATTCCATGGGCGGGATGGACATGTTCCTGCCGGGGGTGGTCGGGTTGGGCGGGCTGTTGAAGACCCAGGGCTACCGGCTTGTCTATATGGGCGGGGCCGACCTTCGGTTCGCCGGCAAAGGCAATTTCTATCGGACGCAGGGTTTCGACGAAGTGTTGGGAGGAGCCGAGCTGCTGCCTCGGCTCCTGAATCCGAAATACCGGACACCATGGGGATTGTATGACGATGCGTTGTTCGAGCTTGCCGCCGAGAAATACGACGCGCTTCTGCGCACCGGAGATCCGTTCGCGCTGTTTCTCCTGACCTTGGACACGCATCCGCCCCACGGGCACCGCTCGCTGTCGGTTGCGGATGTCGCCTATGCCGACGGGAAAAACCCGATGCTGAACGCCGTCGCCGCCGCGGATGTCCTTGTCGCCCGTTTTATCAGACGATTGCGGGCCGATCCTCGGAGTGCGAACACGGTGATCGTTCTGGTCTCGGATCACTTGGCCATGACGAACGATGCGAGCGCGTTGTTGGAATCCGGCCGGCGGGACAACCTGTTCATGATCCTCGATCCATCGATCGACCGAGGCCGCACGGTCGATGTGTTCGGAAGCACGATGGATGTCGGGCCTACGCTGCTGCCTTTCCTCGGTTTTTCCGGCGAGATAGGGCTGGGGCGCAATCTTCTCGATCCGCGAAACGAGCCCGCCGAGCGGGCCTTTCTCCAGCGACCGGAGACGTTGCTTGGTTGGAGGCGAGAACTGATGAAGTACTGGGGTTTCCCGGATGCCCCGGATCGTTTGCTGGTGAACGCCGACGCGCAGTCGGTCTCGTTCGGTGAACGTAGTTTCCCTCTGCCATGCCTGATCGAGATCGCACCGACGCGCCAGACCGTGATCCGGTTCGAGCCCGAGGTGCGAGAAGGACCGTTGTTGACGGAGTACTTGACGCAGATTGCGCGCCGATAGCGCATTCGTCCTCATCGATAAGTCGGAGCGGGTCGCTCCACTCCAGGGGACTCGTCCTGCCTCCGAATGGTGCATCCTCTCGGGCAGACGGCTGGGGCCTACGCAATTCAAGGCGCTTTCGGGGATCGCACACATCGATGTTACGGCGCTGTTTGGTCCCACCGCGAAATAGGGGGATGCTGTCGTTGCTGATCTGGGTGGATGTGGACGATTCTCAGCGTTTCAGGCCGACAGTCGGCGACCGAGACCGATCAGCGGTTTCTCCAGGATTATCCACGAATCGGATGCCAACAGGTAGGAGACGCCGAGCGCCGCCGGGAGCTGGCATGGGAACGGCCACCGGGCCGGAACGATCGCCAGGGCGAAGGGGTGGAGGAGGTAGGTGGAGTAGCAGATGGTACCCAGCCGGAGAATCCATCCGGGGAAGCGACGATCCTGGAGATGGAAGAACGCCAAAAACGTCGCATAGGCGGCCAGCCACGAGCCGGCATAGCTGCCAGCGTGGGCAAAACTCCGTCCGAATTCCGGGGTTTCCGGCACGAAATAGAAGCGAGTGGCGGCCGCCAGCGTCAGCACTGCGCCGACCAGCGCCATCCACAGCAGCTTGGACCGGATCGGGAGTGCAAACCAGCGCCTGTCCATGAAGAAGACACCGAGGAACGACGCGAAGAGCAGCTGGACGCGGCCGAGCGGGATGGAGCGGCCGGTCAGCAGAGATAAAATACAGAGGAGCGCGAATCCGCCGAATGCCAGCAGCGGCAGAACCTGGGGCCTGATCCGGCGCAGCCCGGGAGCGAAGAGGACGATGCTGCACAGCGCGTAGAAGACCATCTCGATCCCCAGTGTCCAGTAGACTCCCAGTACGTGGGGCGCCGCGACGAACTCCTGGAGCATGGTGAAATTGGCGAGCACCTCGCGCCACGATAGTGCGGGGGCGAAGATCGCCACGGCGCACACGATGGTGAGCCAGTAGAGCGGGAACAGGCGGAAGAAGCGCCCGATCCAGAAACGGCGGAGGCCGCTGCGGGCGGCGCTGCGCGGGATGATGACCCCGCTGGCGAGGAAGAACAGGGCGACGCCGAAGGCCCCGAGATTGATGCCCGCCTCGCCGAACCGGAGGAAGCCGGTCGGCACCCGGTCCAGGATGTGCTGAAGCACCACGGAGAACGCGGCCAGGGCGCGCGGCATCCAGGTAGTCGAACCGGTTTCCGATGCCGGCGGCGGTGGCAGAGTCGAGCGGTTTGCCCGGGCGTCGCACCGCCGTCAAACGAACTACTCGATGGCCATCGGCAAGGCGCTGGCGACCGAGGGGGACATGGAAGACATGCCCACCCTTGATGCCCTACAGCCGGAGTTGATGGCGTCGGTGGCGGGCGATCAGATGAAGGTCGAATGGGTCCGCAGTGCCGTGCACCGCGCGAGCGGCGACCGGACAAGAAAACGAGGGCGCTGCCGGAAACGGCAGCGCCCTTTTCACGCAGAGGTGGATATGCCACGGAAATGGACCGCTGCGGCGCGGACCGAACGGACGAGGCATTGCACATGGAGTATCGGCGCAGGTGTTATAGGAGTATTTCGAACTTTGCCTGTTTCCCGTAAAAATCGCGATTTTCCGGCCGAAAAATCTGCCAACCACTACGGAATATTGGTTCGCGGGCCTTTCTGCGGTTGTCGTTATTCAGAATGCCAGAGTCCGGCAGGCTGTTAGCGTTGAGCTGCTTTTGATCATCCCGTAGATGCGCGCTGTTGAGACGCGGCCAGAGCGAGCCATCGGACACTTCCATCGGAGAGTTTGTCGTGTTCCGTCAGGATATCCACGCAGTCGAACCGTGGCCGGCTTGCTCCGGAGCGGGCGGATTCGGTGGTCCGTATGGATTCATTCTGGCCCCTGCGGCCCCCCCCCGTGCAGTGAATTTCCCAGCGTTGACGCTATCCTGCGTCGACGCCATCGTCGTTTGACAACAGGACATCCCAGAAAACTTTTTTATCTGTGCCAATCGAACGGATTCAGCTGCCCAAATTGACAAACGAAGCCCCCTCAGGGCGCCCGTATGTGATTGCCGAGATCGGATGTAATCATCGCGGCGAGTTAGATGTTGCGAGAGAGATGATTCTGCAGAGTGGGCTGTTTTGCCGGGTTGATGCGGTCAAGTTCCAGAAACGCACGGTGAAGGAGCTGCTCACCCCCGAGGAGTACAATGCCCCACATCCCAATCCTGGGAACGCTTTCGGGGAGACCTATGGTGCGCATCGCGAATTCCTAGAGTTCAATCTTGAGCAGCATCGCCAGCTGCAGCGCTGGGCCGCTGAGTTTGGGGTTGTTTACAGCAGTTCGGTCTGGGACCTGACGGCGGCCCGCGAGATCGCATCGCTGCAGCCAGCATTCATCAAGATTCCTTCCGCGTGCAATCAGGACTTTGGTTTGCTGGGGTGGCTGTGCGAGAATTATCCTGGGGCGATTCATATATCGCTTGGAATGACACGGCGGGATGAAGAGGACCGGTTGGTCGGATTCCTCATGGATCGGAAACGCGCACAAGACTGCATCCTCTATGCATGCACATCGGGGTATCCGGTTCCGTTCGAGGATATTTGCCTGCTGGAAGTCTCCCGTTTGAAAGAGAAATTTGGCGGGGGGGTTAAGGGGATTGGTTTCTCAGGCCATCATCTTGGAATTGCTGCGGATATTGCGGCGATGGCCTTGGGGGCCAAGTATTTCGAGCGACATTTCACACTCGATCGGACATGGAAGGGGACGGATCAGGCTGCCAGTCTGGAACCGGATGGAATGCGCCGTCTGGCGCGAGACCTAAAGAACGTCTCTCTGGCGATGAAGCTTAAGGAACAGGAAATTCTACCCATCGAGGAGGCGCAGCGGCGTAAGCTGAAACGCAAGGTCCCATGATGGATACCGTGGCGTTGATTCCCCTACGCGGTGGCTCCAAGAGCATTCCCGATAAAAACATCTGCTTGCTGGCGGGCCGGCCTCTCTGTCATTGGGTGCTGGAAGCGGCTTGCGGCAGTCGTTCGATCAATCGGGTTTTTGTCAGCACAGACTCCGAGCGTATTGCGGCTGTCGTCAGAGCGGGGGGCTTCCCCGTCGAGATCGTGCCACGGAGCGCGATTACGGCAAGCGACACAGCGAGTACCGAATCGGTCATGCTAGAGTTCGCGGCGGGTCGTAATTTCAGGAACTTGGTCACGATCCAAGCGACTTCACCACTTACGGAAGCTATTCACTTTGATGCAGCTATCGCTCGGTTTCATGCGGAAGGATTGGATTCCCTCGTGACCGGGGTGCAGACGAAGAGGTTTTTCTGGGGACTCGATGGTAAGCCCATAAACTACGACCCCTTGCGCCGACCTCGCCGGCAAGATTTTGCGGGGTCGATGATGGAAAATGGGGCGTTTTACATCACGCGAAAGGCGCTGCTTGAATCTACCGGATGCCGCTTGGGCGGGCGCATCGGATGTTATCTTCTCCCAGATAGCCATGCGATCGAACTTGATGAACCAGAGGATTGGACGCCCTTGGAAAAGGCGCTACTCCGGCGCGCCGCTCGACCTCAAATACGCGCGCTGATTTTCGACGTCGATGGCACGTTAACGGACGGTACTGCGGGCTATACTGCCAGAGGAGAGCTTTCCAAGCGCTTTTCTTTGCGGGATGGCAAGGGATTCGAACTTTTGCGGAAAGCCGGAATTCGCGTGGCGATCTGCACGCAAGAGAACAGTGCCATCGTTGCGGCTCGGGCTCGCAAACTGGGGTTGGCGGACGTGTTTTTGGGCGTGGAGGACAAGGAGCTTTCGGTAAGGCGCTTTTCCGAGGAGACAAAAATCCCCCTCGAAGAAATCGGGTTTATGGGGGACGATGTAAACGACTTATCGGCCATGCGGATTGCCGGCTGGACGGCGTGCCCGGCGGATGCCCATCCCTTAGTGTGGGATTACGCCAATTATAGAAGCCGTTACAAGGGTGGGGCTGGTGCTGCCCGCGAGGTCTGCGATTTCGTGGCTGCCGGTATTGCGCAATGAACCTGTTGCGAGTGTTCAAGAATGCCGGCTGGGGCCTTACGGATCGGATTATTCGCCTCCTCGGAGGCTTCTTTGTCGGAGTGTGGGTTGCCAAGTCTCTCAACGCCGATGGGTTCGGACTTCTCAGCACGGCCTCCGCGATCACGCTGATGTTCTCCCCGTTCGCCACGCTCGGTCTGGATGGGATACTCATCCGCGATTTGGCGCGCGCTCCCGACCGGGCGCCCACACTCCTGCCCTCTGCACTCGCGATGCGACTGGTGGGCGGACTGTTTGCTTGGGGCTGCGGCTGGTGCGTGGTATACTGGACACAACCGACATCCGGTGGCGTTGAGGCGGTCTATTGGATAATGTTGTTTGGAAATCTCGCATCGTTCGGCGATGTTTTCGACGCGTATTTCCAGTCTCGGGCGCAACTGGCGATCCCGACCTTGGTCAAGATCACCGCCTTTGTTTTGGCGAATGGGGTGCGCCTGATTGCGGTCGCGAACAGGTGGAGTCTTCCGCTCATTGCGGGGACCTTCGTGTTGGAGCCGCTCATCGTCTCGTGTCTGCTCTCGGCAGCCGGCCTCATGAGGGGCCCGGCGTGGGCTACATCTCCTTCTTGGCGATCGGTCCGGTATTTGTTCGGTGAGGCCAGCCCGCTTGCCGCCGCGCTGCTCTGCTACCTCGGGTACTCCCGGCTCGATCAGCTGATCGTGATGTCTGCTCTCGGCGCCCATGATGCCGGTATATATGCTGTTTCGACACGTCTGCTTGAGATTCCCCTCTTGGGCGGCATGGCGGTCGCTAGCGCGCTGTATCCCTTTCTGGCCAAGCAGGGCGCGGAGCGGCCGGGTGCCGGGGCCCATGATTCGTACGAACCCTGGGTTGCGGGGGCTAGCTTGTTGGGCTGGTTGTGGCTGGCCCTGTGGCTATTGTGTGGCGAGCCTCTTGTCGCATGGCTGTTTGGACCGGACTACCAAGGGGCCGGGCAGGTCACCGCGCTCCGGTCGATTGGGCTTTTGTTTCTGCTCAACGGCTTCCTGCGGAGCACCTACATGACGAACACTGGGCAACAGAAAATTCTACTGTATACATCGCTGATGGGGGCTGTTCTCAGTTTTTCCATGAACTATGCGGGGGCCGCATACGGAGGTTTGACCGGCGTCGCCATTACCTATTCGATTAGCCAGTGCCTTGTTCTATTTCTAGTGAATTTTGCCTTTGATTCGATGCGAGAGTTTGGCGTCATGCAGTGGCGCGGATTGCTGCTTTGCACGGTGTTCTTTCCCCGCCCGACGGTTCGCGATGAAGGGCGGTGCCCATGAGCACAACCGGAAGCTGGCTATATAGAGCTGCTTGCCGTGCCCGGGATTACTTCGGGTACCGCAGGTACCGGTTGGCGGTTGCCGGGCAGAATGCGCAGCTGCAGACATGGCGTGAAGACTGCACCGGCGATACGATCTTCATTCTGGCTACGGGGCCAAGCATACGGCAGCAAACGCTTGAGCGACTCAAGGGCCGGACTGTTTTATCCTGTTCCAACGCATTCTTGCATCCGGCGATCACCGAGATCGCCCCTCGCTTCCACTGTTTCGCCCCTTATCATCCCCCGCTGGTTGAGGATAACTGGCTCGGCTGGCTCCGGCAAGCCCGTGACATCCTGCCGCCAGGAACGGTTTTTGTGCTAGGCTTTAGTGACCGCGACCGCGTGGAGCGGAGCGGAGCACTGACTGGGCGGAAGGTGATCTACCTCTATCTCAGCCGCAGCGCCGGTCCCCGCCGCGATTGTTGTGGGCCGGTTATGGCGCCGCAATCTGTGCCGATCATGGCGCTTCCCCTCGCCCTGCATTTATGGCCGAGGCGGATAATCCTGCTGGGGTGTGACCACACCACCTTACGCAATTTCGGTGGCACCATTTCTCACTTCTATCCAGCCAAAGCGGATGTCCGCCTGCACGCTTCAAACGGGATGGTCTGGGGCGGACTCGAGAGTGAGCTGCACGCGCATCTGAGCCTCTTTTCCCAATATAAAGCCTATGCCAAGTGGCTTCGTGCCCATCGTGGTCCAGAGGTGGCGAATGGATCGCCGGATAGCTGGCTAGACGTGTTTCCCAAGACCGACGTACGGAGTGAATTCGGTCTTTAGTACTAGCATCACATAACCTCGATGAAGTTCCTACGCAAGACACTCCGGCTGGTGCTTCCCTCATGCGTGAGGAGATTCCTACGGTTGGCCTTTGGCTGGCGCTGGTTTCGGGGGAATTATCGAACTTGGGCGGAGGCGCGGGCGATGGCGAGTGGCTATGATGATCGTGTGATCGTCGCCCAGGTGTTGGCCGCCACCCAGGCAGTTCGGGCGGGGCGCGCGGCGTTCGAGAGGGATGGCGTTCTTTTTTCGACGCCGTCTCCGGATGCTCCGTTGTTCGAGGCGCTGCTCGTTGTTCGGCAAAAGATCGGGCGCCCGCTCAGAGTGCTGGACTTCGGGGGAGCTTTGGGCACGACCTATTGGCGCCACCGCCACCATCTCCCCGATGGTGGACACTGGCAGTGGGATATCGTCGAACAGCCGAGTTTCGTGGCGGTGGGCCGGGAGTGGTTGGCTGACTCCTGCCTGCGTTTCTTCGAGACCGTCGAGGAGGCCGAGCGAAACGGCGCACACGATCTGTTTCTGTGCTCGGGTGTGCTGCAGTATCTGGAGAACCCATGTGCGCTGCTTGAGGAGTGGCGAGGGTTCCGCTGGCACTTCCAGTTGTTCAACAATCTCCCGTTGCATCGGAAGCGGCTGGATCGTTTGCGTGTCCAGCATGTGCCGCCGGAGATCTACCGGGCGAGCTATCCGGTGTGGTTTTTCAACCGCGAGCAGATGCTGGAGCGGATGACTCGGGATTATGGCGTGGTGCGGGAGTTTGCGTCCGAGGCTGTATGGCCGGTGAGGCTTGGAAGATATGCCTCGACCGGAGTGTTGCTCGAAAGGATGTGTACGCGATGAACCTGATCGATCGTGTCTTGGCCGAACCCGAATTCCGCGATGCACCACCAGTGCTGGTCGATGTGGGCGCGGCTGGAGGCATTCCCTCTGGCTGGCGCCGGATTGCGCGCCATTGCGTGGTGGTGGCGTTTGAGCCGGATGCACGCACCACTGCGTCGCTGACGAAAGCGCAGCAAACCTTTCGCCGCTGGGTTTTTGTGCCAGCCATCGTCATCGCCGAGTCCCGTTCGCCTGCCACGACCGAGATTCATCTGACCTGCTCGCCCTATTGCTCCAGCACGCTGCCGCCTTTGGCGGATGCATTGGCGAAGTGGGAGTTTGCTCCCTTGTTCGAGGTGGTCGGCAGGCAGTCCTGTCCGGCGATCACCTTGGCGGAGGCACTAAGCGATCAGGGACTCGGAGCCCCGGATTGGATAAAACTTGATACACAGGGTACGGATTTCCGTATCTTCAGAAACCTGCCCGAAAGGCTTCGGCGGCGTGTCCTGCAGGTGGAGTTTGAGCCCGGGTTGATCGACGCTTATGGGGGCGAGGACACTCTTGCGCAGGTGTTGGCGGGCATGCACGACGAGCCCTTTTGGTTGTCCGGGTTCGAGGTGCAACAGACCGCCCGGGCGCGCCCTGCAGGTTTTGATGCAGCGTGGTACCGTCGTCTGGGTCCAGCTGCACCTGGGTGGGGGAATCTCCGGTACCTGCGGGAGATCGAGCCGGCGGCGCCGGAACTGGATCGCCGCGGGCTTCTTCTGCTCTGGGTCTTCGCAACCATGGATGGGCAGCCGGCCTTTGCGTATCGGGTGGCTGTGTCCGGACAGCAACGGTTTGGTGGGTCGCAATTTGACGCGATGGCGGGGGCGAGCAGGCGGCAGTTGAGCTTCCTGATGCTGCGTCGGCTGCCCCGTTGGCTCTGGGGCCGGATCATGCATCGCGGATGAAAAAGACCTCCCACTACTGCACCTATTTCGACCAGCGGTACTTGGTGCCAGGGGTGGCGCTTTGGCTTTCCTTGCGGCGCTACGATCCGGGGATGGTGCTTTGGGTGCTCGCACTGGATGAGGCAACGGTCGCGGCTCTGGCGGCCCTGCGGGCCGACGATATTCGGCTGTTGACCGCTGCGGAGTTAGAGCAGGCGGATGTGGAGCTCGCGCACAGCCGGGCGACGCGCAGTGCGCTCGAACATCTCTTCACCTTCTCGCCCTGTCTCCCCCGGCACCTATTGCGACGGCACCCGGAGATCGAGACGCTCACCTATGTGGATGCCGACATCTGGTTTCTCGGATCTGTCGCAGCGATACATTCCGAATGGGCGGAGGGGAGCATCTACCTTACCCGGCACGATCTGCCCGAATATTTGGGCGATCGGGAGGAGCGCTACGGAAAGTTCAACGTTGGCATTCTCGGCTTCCGCAATGATGCGGCGGGCCTGGCCTGTCTGGACTGGTGGCGGGAGCGGTGTCTGGAGTGGTGCAAGGATGTTCCGGAACCCGGGCGCTATGCGGACCAGAAGTATCTCGATCAATGGCCGGAGCGATTTCCAAGGGTCGTGATTTCTGCTCACCCGGGCATCAATACGGCGCCGTGGAATTGGATCCGTCGCAGGCTGGATGTCGGAAACGGCGAGCTTCGCGTGTCAGGGCTGCCGTTGATCGCTTTTCACTATGCACAACTGAGGCGATTGTCGCCGCGCCTCATCGACACCAATCAGGCGGAGTACGGTGTCATACCGTTCCGGCTGCGTGAACCGCTGTACGGGCGCTATCTGGCGGCACTCGACGAGGCGGAAAAGTTGCTGATCGCGGCCGGGGTATGGCCCGGCGGTTCGGCGGAGCGACCGCGAAGTGTGGGAGGGCTCAAGCGTTGGGCCTTTGCTTTTGCCTTTGGCACCGTCTGGGTGCGGGTCGGTCGCCGGTGGTGCTCATTTGGGTTGGGACTTGGCCGGCACTCCGGCCGTGTGCTGGCCTGGCAGCGACTTTGCCGTGGCAAGCCTGCATAATCCTATGCGCGGCCCGTGGCTTGCTATGATCGGGCCTCCAGTCGTTCCCTCATTCGATGCCGGAAACCACAGAGCTGCTCATCGTCACGCCGACGCTAGGTGTCTCGCCGTATCTTGGAGACGGTGTTGAAACTGTGGCGACGGTGGCGGCTCGCTCCCGCCATCTGCTGGTTGTGCCGGAGGCGACAACTGCGGGCATTCGTGAGCGTTTTCCCGACATCAGCGTTGTCGCCGAGTCGTCCGCCGGCGGCGTGTATGGAGCGATCAACGCCGGAGCGGCGGCTGTCGACGGCTGGCGCTGGCTGACGTGGATCAACGACGACGACCGGCTGCTGTCCGGATTCGCCGAGCTGTGGCGACGGGTGCAGGCGAACCCCGGAGCGGCCGATGTCTGGTACGGAGATGTCGAGTACGTCGACGGGGCCGGGCGCACGATTGCGCCGATGCCGGTGTGCCGGCGACCCGGCGATGTGCCGGCGCTGCTGGCCGCGGGGGTGGCTCCGTTCACGCAGCAGGGGACGCTGATCTCGGCGGGGCTGTGGCGGCGGCTGGGCGGAATCGACGCTTCGCTACGAATTGCTGGCGACTTCGATTTCTGGGTGCGCGCGGCGGCGGCCGGTGTCCGTTTCTCCTATGTGCCGGCGACCGTGGCGGCGTTTCGTGTCCGTACCGGCCAGCTGTCGGGGGATGTGACCGGCGCGCGCGCGGAGGTCGATGCCGTGCTTCGGCGCGGCGCTCTGCGGATTGGCGCGGTTGCGCGGCTATTGGCCGTGTTGTATTTCCGGATCGGGAATCTGCCGCGTATTCTCCAGCGGATGGGGCGTTCCGGCCGATTGAGCAGCCGTGGACTGTTTGCCCGCTAAATCATGCGCCCTGTCGCCGTCATCAATCCCATGAAATCCCGCCGGCCAACCGGCATCGGGATTGCCGGCGATGCGATCCCGGGGTTGCTGCCGCCGGGCGTGGCGGTGTCGAGTCCTCGACTCGACCGATGGTTCGTCGCGATCAACGACGCGGTATGGCTGGGATCTTTCCGGACCTGGTTGCGGCTGATGCTTGTGCAATTGGCCCCGCTGTTCTTCCCGCGTGGAGCGCGGTTGCTCTTCACCTCGCATCAGGCCCCGTTGTGGCGCACGGGGAGGCATGCGCTGGTGCTGCACGATGCCATCCCGTTGCAATTCCCGCGGCAGGCGAGGGTGCAGGCATGGTATTTCCACCGACTGCTGCCGCGGGCGGTGCGCTGTGCGGAGCGTGTGATTGCGATCTCGGCTGCGGCGCGCGACGAGTTTGTCCGGCACGGGATGCGCGCCGTGGAGGCTGCGACGCTCATTCCCTCGCTGCCGCCGAAACTTCCCGTGGAGTCGTCCTCGTCGCGTGTAGAGCACGAGCTGCTAGTCGTCGGGGCGCGCTACCCGCACAAGAACGTCGATGTGGTGCTGGCGGTGCTGGAGCTTCTCAATCGGGAATCGCCGACGGCGTGGCGGCTCACGCTGGCGGGCTGCGAGCGCGGCCTGTGGGCCCGGGCGTGGGGAGGGCTCGAGTACTTCGAGCGGGCGGGCTGGGTGCGCGTGATCGAGCGCGTATCAGGCGAAGAGCTGGCTGCGCTCTACGCGCGGGCGACAGTGCTGGTGTATCCGTCGCTTGCGGAGGGACAGGGCTTGCCGCCGCTGGAGGCGCTGGCGGCCGGTTGCCCGGTGGTCTGCAGCGACATCCCGGCCTTGCGCGAGACCTGCGGCGATGCGGCGCTCTATTTCCCGGCGCGAGATGGGGAGGCGCTGGCTCGGCTCATCGTGGATGGAGTTGAGCAGGTGGCCCCTGCGGAGCGCGTGGCCCGAAGCGCAGCTGCGCGGGAACGATTGCAGCAGTTCAGCCGCGAAGCGCTTGCCGCGCGCTGGCGCGCGTTTCTGGAGGAATGGCTGTGAGGGCGGAGGACGGACGTCACAAGTGACTGGTGACGGAGTGCGGATGGCGGAGGACAGACGACAGATAACAAAGGGCTGAGAACGGAAGTGACAGGTGACATATGCCAGGGAGGACGGATGACGGAGAGTGGTGGGAGGGGGCCAGATGGCGGACAGCGGGAAGTGGCAGGTAACAAGTGGAAGGGCCGGCAGAGGGAGAAAGTAGCGAGGATCGTGGGAGCTTCGTAGGGGACGCGCGCGTCGACCCGCTCATCCCCAACGGATGGTGAACTGTTGACGCGTTTGCCGGTGGCGGATTTGTTGCCTCAGTCGAATGACGACACTCGCGAAAGCCCTTGGAGAAACATGCGCGGTATCTCCGCTGCTGCGGCGCGTGCGGATGCTGGGGATTCGCACGTTGCCAGAGTTGCTGGCGGTGGCGGTTTCCCGTGGCTGTCGTCACTATGCGGTGCCGTCTGGCTCCGAGGCGGTGCGAGATCCAGGCAGGGAAGCGATCTCTGACGAGGAACTAGTTGTTTTGTTGCTTCTCGGCGAGCACGCCTACGAGCCGGCGGCGGTTCGCTGCGCTGCCCAGTTGTTGGGAAGCGGCACCATCCATGCGGCAAAGCTGGTTGTTCTAGCGCGACGGGAGCGTTGTCTGCGGGTGCTGGCGTACATCGCCGACGCCGGGCTAGCGCACGACGAGAATGAGCCGGGGTTCTGGCACCGGCTGCGAGAACAGATCGGATCTGTGCTGACGGTCCCGGAGGGCGTGCTGCCCCACTGGACGCGCTTCGTCGCGCTTTCCGGCGCGCAGCGCCACTCGCGGCGGCCCACGAGCGTCTGGCTGCGACCCCAGCGGTGAACCACCCTCTGGTCATTCTCAGAACACTGGACTCGTTTCTGACGCGAGAGACGCGGATCGTGCTCTATGGGCGGGCGGCTTTGGCTTTGGGTTTTGCCGGTGCCCCGGCCGAGTTCGGCGTAACTCGGGATGTGGATGCCATCTTGCCGGCGACCGAGATGGCGGTGATCGAGGCTGATGAACAGTTCTGGCAGGCCTTGGATCGCACCAATCAAGAGCTGGAGCCGAGCGGCCTCTACATGACGCATTTGTTTGTCGACGAGCAGGTGATCCTCCTCCCGCAGTGGATGGACGGGATTGTGCCCCTGCCGGTTTCCGGACTAGAGCACCTCCGCGTCTACCGGCCGAGCGTGTTGGATCTTGTGCTGACCAAGATGATGCGCCGCGATCCGCAGGACTTGGCGGACATCAAGTTTTTACTGCGGCAGGAAAGCTTCACCGAAGCCCAGATCGTGGATGCATTTACTCGGGCGCGCTGCCCGGATATTGACGAGATCCGGGCAGCGTTTGTCGCCATGCAACCGAAGGTGCTGGAGCTTGTGCGCTGTGAGGGTGCCCCAGCGCGTCCATGAGTACCTCGCCGCTGCTTTCCGTCATCATCGTCGCTTGGCGGTCGCGGGAGGAAATCCTCGCGTGCGTGCGGTCGATCCCGGCGGCCCTTCGACTGGCTCAGGGATCGGAGAGTGGCGATGATGCGGTGGAGATCGTGGTGGTCGACAACTCGCTGAATGCGGATGGCACGGCCGATCTGCTCGCCCGGGAGGCGCCGCAGGTGCGCTGTATCGTTCCGGCGGGAAACCTCGGCTTCGGGCGCGGCAACAATCTCGGCTTTCGCGAGACGACGGGCGAATGCGTGCTCTTCCTCAACCCCGACACGGTCTGCAACGCAGTGGCGCTGGAGCATTGCCTGATGCGCGTGAGGAACGAACCAGGGATTGGGCTGCTCTCGCCGAAGCTTGTGCTGGCCGACGACTCGATGGACTTGGCCTGTCGCCGCTCGATCCCGACGGCGTGGGATGGTTTTTGCAGGGCGAGCGGTCTGGCCGCGCGGTTCCCGCGGCGGAAGCTGTTTGCCGGCTACAACCTCACGTATCTGCCCGACGATGGTACCTACGACGTGGGCGCGATCAACGGGGCGTTCATGCTCGGGCGGCGCGAGGTGTTCGAACAGGTGGCGGAGCGCGTTGGAGAATCTGGAGTAGGGCGGCGCGCCCCGTTTTCTTCCACACCTTCGGTCCCGCCGACCTGTCACCTTCCCACCTGTAATCCGTCCTTAGCCGTCTTCGACGAGCGGTTTTTCATGTACGGCGACGACCTCGATCTGTGCATCCGGGTGGCGCGAGCGGGATACCGAATCGTTTACGATGGCCGCGTGTCGATCACCCACCTGAAGGGGCAGAGCGTCGCCAAGGACTATGTACGGATGGCGGCGGCGATCTTCGACGCGAACCGCGATGTCTATCTCAAGCATTTCAACCCGCGCGGCTCGCGGTTTGTGGCGTGGAAATACCGCCTAGCCTTCGGCCTCTGGAAGCGGGTGGCCAAGGTGCGGGCGTGGCGGCGGTGCTGCGCCAGAGTGAGACCTTTATGAACCGGACGACGAATGGTGGCAGAACGGTGCCGCGAACCACGCTGGTAAGCGCATGCCTTGCGGTATTCTGCCTGGTGGCGGCGGCCCAGTTTTGGATGGCGGCCAGCATCGGGACGGATGTGCCGTTTCTTGATCAGTGGGTGGCGGAAGGGCGGAATCTCTATCCGGCCTATGAGGACGGGGCATTCCCCTACCGGCAGGTCTTCGCGGCGCACAACGAGCACCGGATCGTCTTCACCCAGCTGCTGAATCTCGGGCTTTTCGCCGCCAACGGGGCGTGGGATCCCTTGGTTCAGCAATTTGCCAATGTGGTCCTGCGTGCCGGCTGTGCGGCGCTGTTGGCGGGTGTGCTGGTATTGGCGGGCGGATTGTCCGTACTCGCCAGTGTGCTCTTGGCGACCATCGCCTATCTCCCGGTCGTGGCCTGGCACAACGTGATCTGGGGGTTCCAGACCCACGTGCCGTTCTCGCTTGGTTTCGCCATCGCCGCGATGGCGTTGCTTGGGCGGGCTGGAGGCTCCCACCTGCGGTGCGCCGCCGGCGTGCTGTGCGCAGGCGCTTCGATGTTCTCCATGGGCGCGGGCTGGTTGGTGCCGGTCGCTCTGCTCGCATGGTGCTGTATACGATGTGTGGAACTTCGGAAGTGCACCGGGCCGCGATTTTGGCGTGATGCGGTGGTCGCCTTGGCGTTGCTGGTGTTGGCACTGTCGGTTCGTCATGTCGAGAGCCGGCACGCCGGGCTCGCGGCGCATGGATTGTGGGAATGGGCGACAGCGTTTGCCCGCGTCATGGCCTGGCCTCATTGCGATGTGCCGTTGGCGGGGCTTGCGATCAACCTGCCATTCGCCGGGTTGGTCGTGCGACGTCTGGTAAGGCGGGGCGTCACTCCGGCCGGAGAGGAAGCAATATTGCTCTTGGGCTTGTGGGCAGCCGCCGTCGCCGCGGCGACAACATGGTCGCGTGGAGGGAGCCCGGAGATGGTCGATGGGGTTCCTTCGCGCTATGTCGACTTCGTCGTGCTGATGCCGGTGGTCAATTTGTGGAGCCTCGGCCGGTTATCGGATGAGGTGCCTTCTCGTTGGAAGGGGTATGTGCGCGGTGCCTGGTGGGCTTTGAGTGCGTTTTTGCTGATCGGGCTGCTCGGGCTGACGATGGAGGCGGTCCGTGGGCTCGTTCTGCCGCGGCTGGCCGACCGGGCAGCGCCGGAGCGGCTGGCCTATGCCTATGAGCGGACGCGGAACCAGGAGCTGTTTCGCAACCAACCGCGGCTGTACTGCCCCGATGTGGACTTTGGAACTTTGGATGCGGTTCTGGACGACGCGCGCCTGAGCGGGAAATTGCCGCCGTCGCTGCAACCGGAACGGCCGCTTGGTCCGTTGAGCCGGGTTGCACGATGGGCACGGCAGTTCAAGGGATGGCTGGTCGGTGCGTTGCTTGTCGCGGCGGTTGCGGCCTTGGCGCTTCCGCGGTTCCGGCGATCCGAAAGTTCCCAGGCTGGGGGCTAATCCGTGCCGGCGGAAGCCGTCGCGGGAGGCGGTTGGGGCGGAACTGCGCTCCTGGCTTGCCGATTCAGCCGTGCTTGTCCGGCCGAGGCTTCGGCGCGCAGCGCCTCGGCAGCCGGGAGACCGGGCCACCGAGTGGAGATCCAGCGGCATTTGGCAAGGGCCTCGTCGTATCGGCCCATCGAGATCAGCAGCCGGGCGAGGTTGAGATGGACGTGAGGGGTGCCGGCCCAGGCGGCGGCGACGATTTCCCATTCGACCAGTGCTTCGGCGGTGCGGCCTTGCAGTGCGAGTACAGTGCCGAGGTTGTTGCGCGCCGGGAAATACCGCGGCGCTAGGGCGACGGCTGTTTTCAGCTCCCGCTCGGCATCCAGAAGTCGTCCAGCCTCGGTGTAGGCGTTGCCCAGCGCGAAGCGTGCGATGGGGTTGGGGCCGGTGTGGGCGACGGTATGCTCCCAGAGGGCCGCTGAATCGCGCCAATGGTACACTTGCACAGTGGTGGCGCAGGCGTAGGCGACGAGAACCAGGATGGCGGTGCCGACGGCGCTCCGGCGCAAGTTTTGTGACGGTAGCCGGCCGACGATCCCGTCGAACGCGAGCCCGGCGATCAGGCAGAGGCCCAAGCTGGGCAGATACGTGTAGCGGTCGGCCATGGCTTGTACACCGACTTGGACGAAGCCGAGGACGGGGACGAGCATCCCCAGGAACCAGAGCCAACCGATGGCAAGCCATGGGCGTCGCCTCCATTGCTGGAGGCAGAGCGCAAGGGAGCCGAGCAGAAGTGCGATACCGGCAGATGCCCATGCCCAGTCGGGCTCGGTCGGCAGCGGGTAGAGGGGGGCGAGGTCGCCGGGCCAGAGTATCTTCGCCAGATACTGCGGGAGGGCGGCGAGGGCGGTGGTGCAGCGCTGCGAGAGCAGGATCGGCCCCTCCGCCTTGGCGCCCACATCGCGCTGTGTCCACATCGTGATTGCGAGAAAGACAGCACTGATTGCCAGGAACGGGATCTTGCCGATGAGCGCACGTAGCACCCAGCTGGTCGGACGCCGGCCGGAGGTTGCTGGTGAACTGTGGGCAGTCGGCTCGCTCCGCTGGTGGTGAAGATCCAGCAGGAACAGCACGCCCGGAACCGTTAGCAGCATCGGCTTGCACAGGAGCCCGACGACGAAGGCTCCGAGCGCTGCGACATACCGGGTGCGTTTCCGGGCGGTCGATCCCTCGCCGCGCAGGTACTGCAGGTAGAGCAGGAGGGCGACGAGGAAGAAGAAGCCGCTCAGCACGTCCTTCCGCTCGGATATCCATACTACGGATTCGACTCGCAACGGATGCCAGGCGAACAGCGCGGCTGCCAAGAACGCTGCGAATTCCGTGCAGCCGACGCTGCGGAAGAAGAGGAGCGCCAGCACGGCGTTGGCGCAGTGCCAGAGCAGGCCCGAGAGATGGAACGCCGCCGGATCGCCCTGGAAGAAGTGCCACTCCAGCGCCAGCTCCAGCATCGTGACGGGATGGTAGTTGCCCATCACCGGCGTGCGGAACGCCCGCGCCACTCCGTCCGGTCCGATGCCGCCGAGGACCACCGGGTTCTCGGTGACGTAGTTGGGGTCGTCGTAGTTCAGGAATCCGAAGCCGACCGCCTGCGAGAATGCGGCGAGCGTGCCGAGAAAGAGAACCAACCCCAGCAGGCGGAACCGTGGCATGGCGTGACTCGTGACGCTGGGGATCATCGGTGGTCGGCCTTGGCGGGCGGATGTTGCGGCCGGGTGTCCCCAGCGTCGGCCAAGGCGACGAGTACCGGGCCGGGAACGAGCCAGCGGGGCGGATAGAGCAACCCGGCAAAGGTGTCGGTGAAGCTGTCGCGAAGCCGGGGATGGAGGTCGGGGTAGCCGGGCCCGTCGAGGTTGCAGTGCATGATGGCGAAGTGCCCATGCTCGATGCTGGTGCTGACGAGCCCGTGGCCGCCTGGCGAGGGACGGCGCAGCAGGTCGGCCAGACTTTCGGAAGAGGATACGGCGAATCGGGCCAGTGCACCGTCGATGGCGGTTGGTGGAATCCCTGGTATCCGCTGCAAAATGGCAGCGGCGTCGGCGGGATGGGCGCGGGCTGCCGCGAGTTCCGACCAAGCGGGAGGCAATCGTTCCGGCACGGTCGTTCCGGAGGCAAGTGCCAGAAACGCGCGTCGCTGGATTTCTCCTGCGCCAGCCAGTTCCTCGGCCGTGGGCATTGCGCCTTCGTGCCACCACCGGATGAAGGCGCTGGTGTAGCGGAGGGCGGGGCGTCGCCATGCGGGCAGTGCGGGATGCGAGAGGATCGCGGCGAACTGGCGGTCGGTCTCGGAGGCGACGGCGCTGTGCAGTTCTTTCAGCGGTGGATAATCCCACAATGGCGAGGCGACGAACTCCGGGTTCACGATGCACTCGGTGGCAAGGGCTGAGGTTGCCCCGATGGTATTTCCCTGTGCGAGACGGGCGTATGCAAGGCCGAGGTGGAGCGTGTCGCGGTCGGGGACCAGGGCGAGGGCGGCGCGGAAGTGCTGCTCGGCTTGTGCGGCATCGTCGGGCAGCCATAGCCAGCCCAGCGAGGCTTCGCAGGGCTCCTGCAGCGGATCGAGCGCGAGCGAGATCTCCAGTTCGCTGCGCGCTGCAGTGCGAGCTGGCCGGTCGTGCGCCTGTGCGGCGAGGAACAGGGCGTGGTGCGACCGATAGTAGGGCATCCAGGGCGCTTTCTCGGCGGCTGCACGCAAGTGGCCGGCGATGGCGGAGCGATCGGTGGCTTCGAATTCCCACCACGCTCCAGAAGAGCTGGCGTCCCTGCCAGCTCGGGATCATGAGAATGGCCGCCCCAAAGGCTCCTCCGAGAAGCAGCAGACTTGGAAACCGTGTTTGGCTGAGCCCGCTTCTGGAAGCGGCGGATTCGGCGCTGTAACCGGCCAAGACGACTCCGAGATGGAACGCAACTGCGGCGGCGATGGCGACGACGCCGAGCTGATAGTCTGTGAGAGCCAGTGCTGCGTATCCGACGAGCGTGCAGGCGCTGGCGAGCGCGTAGGGACGGACCGGATTGGTGGCCGGGCGTCGCCACCACCGGCGGGCGGCGGCGAGCGTCACCATTGCCAGAAACGCCACTGCGACGATGCCGACGATGCCGTGATCGACGGCCCACTGGAGCGGGGTGCTGTGGAGCTGAAACGACGTCTCGACGCCGCCGACGAGCCGGGCGCGGACGGAGGGATAGACGAATGGCGTCATCCCCGCGCCGTGGCCGACGATGGGACGTGCGAGGAACAAGCGCGTGCCGCCCTGCAGCATGCCCAGTCGTTGCACATCGCCCTCGCTTGGCACGAAGGGTCCTGAACCTGGGGCGAGGCTGGCGCGCAACCGTGGATTGGCGATGGCGAGCAGCGCACCGGCGGCGAGGGCTGCGGCGGCGAGAAGGGCGAGGGTCTGCCTCCGGTATCCGCGCCGAAGCGCCCAGGCGAGCATGGCGGCGACGAGTGTGGCGACGACGCCGAGGGATGCTCCGCGGCTGGCGGCGGAGAACAGGACGGCGGAGGCGATGGCGGAGAGGACAAGCCAGAACGCACGCC
>Ga0209373_10001273_pt1 | contig 31014 bp, 29 predicted proteins | sample Higcelweek5metaG_FD_187173 | JGI IMG/M metagenome (GOLD analysis project Ga0209373, IMG submission 187173) | Freshwater pond sediment microbial communities from the University of Edinburgh, under environmental carbon perturbations - High... | ecosystem: Environmental > Aquatic > Freshwater >... | reverse complement strand
TTTCGAAGCCAAAAACCTATCGGAGGTCGGGGAAATAATCAATAAAATCGCTTCCTAGTGCGCTTGTCGAAGAGGGCTCATTGGCTGGCGATCATTAATCCTATGTGCGGAATCGTCGCTTATATCGGTCGTCAAAAGGCCGCTCCGATCCTTCTGGAGGGGCTCAAACGTCTTGAATATCGCGGATATGATAGTGCAGGAATGTCGCTTTTCGACAAGAATATCAAGACCGTGAAAGCGGTCGGAAAAGTGGAGAATCTGGAAAGGAAACTTTCTGAAAACGGGCTTGATGCTACTGTCGGGATTGCTCACACTCGTTGGGCGACGCATGGAAAGCCGAGCGATAAGAATTCCCATCCGCATAGCGATTGCAACGGAGATATCCAGTTAGTGCACAACGGGATAGTTGAGAACTACGAAGAACTGAAAGACATGCTCTCTAGAAAGAAACATGTTTTCAAATCGGAAACCGATTCAGAGGTTATCGCGCATCTCATTGAAGAGTTCGGCAAGAAAATGGATTTCAAGGACGCTGTCTTGAATGCTTTGAAGATGGTGAAGGGGACATACGGGCTTGCAATAATCAACAAGAACGAGCCTGATAAAATCATCATCGCTCGCTCCGGAAGCCCTTTGATTCTGGGAGTGGGAAATGAAGAGTTCATCGTCGCATCGGATGCCTCAGCGATTATCCGCCATACTGACAAAGTCATCTATCTTGAAGATGGAGAGGTGGCGGTTTTGGAAAAGGGGAATTATGAATTCATGAATATCAAGAGCAAGAGGATTGAGAAAGAGATTTCCAAATTGGACTGGACGATGGAAAAAGCCCAGAAGCAAGGCTTTGATCATTTCATGATCAAGGAAATTTTCGAACAGCCGGAAACGATCCGGAATGCCGTTCGCGGAAGGATGGTTGTGAGCGAAGGAGTCGCGAAACTCGGAGGTCTTGACGATATCTCTTCTAAGCTCAGGAGACTTAAAAGGATAATCATCGTCAGTTGCGGAACGTCATATCATGCGGGGCTTATCGGGGAATACATGATCGAGGAGTATGCCGGCATTCCGGTCGAGGTGGAATATGCTTCGGAATTCAGATATCGCAAGCCTATCATCGATGACAAGACCGCAGTCATCGCCATTTCGCAATCCGGAGAAACTGCTGACACATTGGCAGCTATCCGTGAGGCGAAAAACAAAGGGGCGCTCACGATTGGAATCGTGAACACAGTCGGCTCGACGATTGCCCGGGAAACGGACGCAGGGATATACAATCATGCGGGACCGGAAATCGGAGTGGCTTCGACCAAGGCCTTCACTTCGCAGTTGAGCGTTCTCGTCCTTCTTGCAATATATCTTGGCCGTCAGCGCGACATGTCGCTCGTCATGGGAAAGAGAATCGCGAGCGAAATGAATAAGATTCCGGCAAAAATAGAGACTGTTCTTGAGAATTCCAAGGAGATAAGAAGGATTGCCAAAAAATATATGGGATATACCGACATGCTGTATCTTGGGAGAAAATACAATTTTCCGATCGCTCTTGAAGGCGCGCTTAAGATCAAGGAGATATCGTATGTCCACGCTGAGGGATATGCGACTGGCGAGATGAAGCATGGTCCTATCGCGCTTATTGATAAAAACTTCCCTTCGATCTTCATTGTTCCGGATGACAGTGTCTATGAAAAGAATGTGAGCGGGATGCAGGAAATCAAGGCGCGCGGCGGCAAGATCATTGCTATCGCGACGGAAGGAAATAAGGAAATCAAGAAAATTGCGGATGACGTAATATATATTCCGAAGACGCTTGAGATGCTCACGCCGCTGCTTTCGGTCATTCCGCTCCAGCTTCTGGCCTATTATGTCGGGATAGGCAAGGGCTATGATGTCGACAAGCCGAGGAACTTGGCGAAGAGCGTGACGGTGGAATAGGCGGTCTATGGTGATATGATTTTCCTGGATATTTTCGGCGTGCTATAGTTGGATAGTATGGATTTCATTATGGAACAGGAGAGAGAACAACAACAAAAAACACTGACGCTTTCGGAATTCCGCCATGAGGTGGGGATTCCTTTGCTTTTGGCTCGGAAACTCATCCTCTGGGGTGAGATCGAAGCGGTCAAAGCGATGGACGGGACGCTCAGGATTGCCGGAACGGAGGTGGCGGAAGCGCAGAAACTCATTTCCACTCCTTGGAAAAAGGCAGCCCTCTTTTTCCGCATGCTTGGTCCAGGACTCATCACCGGAGCATCAGATGATGATCCGTCCGGAATTGGGACATATTCTTCGGTCGGGGCGAAATTCGGACTAGGGATAATCTGGACAGCTGCCTGGCTTTTTCCGGTCATGCTGGCGATCCAGGAGGTTTGTGCCAGGATCGGGATCGTCACCAACCGCGGGCTTGCGGGAGTCATCAAAGGGCATTATCGGAAAAGGATCGTCTATAGCGTCGTGTTCCTTCTTGTCGTGGCTAATGTCATAAATATCGGAGTGGATCTCGGCGCTATGGCTGAATCCCTCAAGATGCTTATCGGTGTCAATTTCTATTTCGCGGCTCTTGTTTTCGCATCGATTTCGATAGTCTTCGAAGTTTTCATCGGATATCATCTGTATGTTAAATTCCTGAAATGGCTTTCGCTGTCGGTTCTTGCATATGTCGTGACCGGCATCATCATCCATCCTGATTGGCTGGCGGTTTCCAAAAGCATGTTCATTCCGACCATAACCCTGAGCCGCGAATATATTTTCGCTATCATCGCTATTTTCGGAACGACCATAACTCCCTATCTTTTTTTCTGGCAGGCCTCGGGAGAAGTGGAGGAGAACAAACTGGCATACGCCGTGCTTTACCCGAGAAAAGTGGTCGGAAGAAAATTGAAAGCCAGGATAGGACGCATGAGAACGGATGTTTTCACGGGAATGTTCCTGGCTAACATAGTTTTTTTCTTCATAGTGCTCACGACTTCCCATGCGCTTTTCAGCAATGGGATAACGGAAATAGGGACGGCAAGGGAAGCGGCAGAGGCGTTGAAACCTCTGGCAGGCAACTATGCCTATCTTCTTTTCGCGTTGGGAATAATCGGGACCGGGATGCTTGCTATCCCGGTACTTGCCGGATCCGGTGCTTATGCCATGGCTGAGATAATGGAATGGGAAGAGGGGCTGGATCTGGATTTTCCGAGAGCCAAGGGATTCTATCTGGTCATAATATTCTCCGTCCTCATCGGGCTGTCTCTCAATTTCTTCCACATAAATCCGATCAAGGCGCTCTATTGGGACGCTTTCATAAACGGGATCATTTCGGTTCCTCTTCTGATCGTTATTATGCTGGTCGGGAACAACAAGCAGATAATGGGCAAAGAGACGCATCCTGGATGGGTGAAAATATTCGGCTGGGCGGCGGTCGCGATCATGACTTTGGCAATCGCGATTATGGCCATATTAGAGATCATGCATTAGCAGCTGTTCTGGAAAATAAAGATTATCAATACTGGAATGGACATAAAAAAACTCGAACAATTTTTGAAAGATAATAACCAGCCTAAATTCCGGATGGGGCAGATCAAGAAAGCTGTTTTTCAAGACGGAGTTCCTTCGTTTTCAGATATCACGACCCTCTCAAAGGATCTGCGAGAAACGCTGGAAAAGGAAATGAAGATCCTGTCTTTCGATGTTGAAAAAGTGCTGATTGCGAAAAACAAGCAATCCATGAAGGCGCTTCTGAGACTCGAGGACGGAAGCCTCATCGAAACGGTCCTTATTTCTCCGATTTCAGATTCATGGTCCGCTTGCATATCCTGCCAAGTCGGTTGCCAGATGGGATGCCGTTTCTGCGCGACTGGAAAAATGGGGTTCAAGAGGAATCTCATTGCGGAAGAAATCACTGATCAAATTCTTTTCTGGAAACAATATCTGAAAAATAATAATATCCCTGGAAGTTTTTCCAACATCGTCTATATGGGAATGGGGGAACCGTTCAATAATTGGGACGAAGTTTCTTTGAGTATCAGGAATCTCATCGATCCGGATCTGTTCGGATTCGGTTCGAGGAGCATTTCCGTTTCCACGGCTGGAATCGCGGAGGGAATCGAAAGGATGGCGCAAGAATTCCCGCAGGTGAATCTGGCGATCTCTCTTCACTTCGCGACGGACGAAAAACGCGGCGATTTCATGCCGATAAACAAAAAAGACAATTTGGAAAGCTTGAGGATGGCGCTCAGGAAATATTTCGAGCTGACGAAAAGGAAAGTCTTTCTGGAATATGTCATGCTAGAAGGAACGAACGACAGTCCCAACGATGCATTCAATCTGGCAAAATATATAAAATCAATCGGAAAGCTTCAGCTTCTTCATGTGAATCTTATACGATACAATACGACGTCGGATCCGCCGGCTGGCGGACTCACCCCTTCATCCAGGATCAGGACGGAACGCTTCAGGGCGGAGCTTGAAAGATATGGCATTCCGGTAACAATCCGTAAATCGCTCGGCGAAGAAATTCAAGGCGCCTGCGGGCAGTTGGCGGGGGAATAGCGTATGCATTATATACCTTTCACCATATAAGTATCTCTGAGTCTGTATCCGAATTTCCGGTAATATCCTCTGACGCCGATGCCGGAAATGACGGCTATTTTTTTCATGCCGAATTCCTCTCTGGCGATCCGCTCAGCTTCTCCTAAAAGCTTTCTTCCAAGGCCTATGTGTTGGGGCGAGGATGAATCCTTCTTGTCTATCATGGTCATTTTCCCATAGGTATGCACTTCCCGGATGAGAGCGGCGCCGCGGAGGGCGGATATTGGGTGAGTCGAATTGCTGTTGGAAGGAATGCGCAGGCGCAGCATCGCGAACAGTTTTTTCTTGTCCGGAGAAACGTATTGCAAAAATATCTCATGCCCGCTGGATGCGTCATAATCGATGCGGTCGAGGATCATTTTTTCTTTGGCGTCATAGTCATCTCTCACTTCCCGGCAGCGTATGCATTGGCAGTCGGAGTCTTCGGCAATGAGTTGGCGGAGATTGGAAACGATCGGTCCTGCCATGATGGATTCTGCTGGCACGTCGCGGACCAAGCGGGCGATGCGCACATAGGGAGGGATGACTTCTTTCTTTATTTTCAAAACGAGCTTCTCGAAAGCCTTATCCGTCATTGGTGTATATTTTCCGTTTTTCCAGGTGTCATATAGCTCGCTGTTCCTGAGGACGACCGTGGGATATATTTTGAGCATGTCAGGCTGGTATAGCGGCCCTTCAAAAAGCCTCTTGAACATGTCGAAATCACGTTTTGCAGTGGATGATGGCAACCCTGGCATCATATGGCAGTTCACCTTGAAGCCGGCATCCTTGAGCATTTTCATGGCTTCCACGGTGCTTTTTGAGGCATGTCCGCGCTTGGTTTCGGCAAGGACATCGTCGAAAACGCTCTGGACGCCGAGCTCGACCCTGGTGGCTCCGAGAACCCTGAAATTGAGGATTTCCTTCTCATCAATATAGTCCGGCCGAGTCTCGAGAGTGAGGCCGATAATCCTATGCTTTGCCCGCTCATTTCTTTTCTGCTCTCTCAAAAGATCTATATTTCCTGTTCCAGTCTCACTTTTATTCGTTTTGCTTTTAGGATAGTCGTTTGCTGCGCGGAAGCATTCGGAGATGAATTTTTTCTGATAGGTTTTCGGCAAGTATGAGAATGTCCCTCCCATGACGATCAGCTCGATCTTGTCGGTCGAATGGCCATTGAGCGATAAGGCTCGAAGGCGGTTATGCACTTGGACATAGGGGTCGAAATTGGCGGAGATGGCGCGCATGACGGCCGGTTCGTTTTTGAGATAGCTTTTGGGCATCTCTTTTTCAGTCGGGCAGAAAGTGCATTTTCCCGGACATGGATAGTGCTTGGTGAGGACGGCAATGACTGCCACGCCGGAAGAGGTGCGGATTTTCTTGCTGATAAGGAGCCTTTCTAATTCGGAGCTTCTTTTTATTTTCTTCCGGGAAACCAGGTTTTCGTATGCTTGCCTCAGGTCGGCATTGGTCGGAACAGGCAATCCGTATTCGGCTGAGAGTTTTTTCTTGAGCCGCAAGAAACCCTCTCTGGATTCAGGAAGATTATTGATTGCGGAGATTATATAATTGTCGTAGGATTGATTCATGAAAGATGACATCATTCGAAAAATATTGTTGGAAACCGAGAGGGGATATGACGCAGTTGCGGGCAAATTTTCCGCAACGAGGAAGAATTTCTGGAGCGATATGGGTTTTGTTGCGGAGATCGCTAAAGACGGCGATCGGGTGCTTGATTATGGCTGCGGAAACGGCCGGCTCCTGGATGTCATCGGGAAAAAGAAAATCGAATATTCCGGCGCGGACGTTTCCGCTGAACTCATTGCGAGAGCCAGGGATAGGTTTCCCGAATATTCTGACGGATTCAGGAAGATTTCCAGTGAAGCGAGTCTATCATTTCCGGATGATTTTTTCAATGTTGTTTTTTCGATCGCGGTTTTCCATCACTTCCCTTTGCGTCATGCTGAGAAATCGGCAAAGGAACTTTTCCGAGTGACCGCTCCAGGCGGAACTATCGTTGTTACTGTATGGAATCTGTGGCAGAGAAGATATTGGCGCGGCATATTCGGTCCGTCCGCCATTCTGGGAAAGATTTTCAATGCTGGAAATTATCGTGGATTGGGCATGCTGGATGCTATCATCCCTTTCAAAAACGATGACGGGAAAGTGTTCCATCGCTATCATAGGGCGTATACCGAAAAAGAGCTTAGGTGCGTTTTTTCTAAGGCTGGGTTTTCCGTTGAGAAATGTTTCGTTTCCGGTGACAAGAATATCGTCCTCATCGCTAAGAAAAGGCAGCTGATTGTGTTATAATGAAAAAACAGGAAAATAAACAAAACCAAAAAAACAGGCAATGTCTAAACCGCTTATTCAGGTCAGCAACCTGAAAGTGATATACAACGAAGGGAAGTCCAATGAAGTGCGATCTTTGGATAATGTCAGCACCAGTATATATTCTCAGGAATACGTCATCATTTACGGTCCTTCCGGATGCGGGAAGTCGACTTTGCTTTATTCTATCTCCGGATTGCAGAAGCCGACTGCGGGAGATGTCTATCTGGAAGGTAAAAAGCTCGCATATATGAAGAAGGACGAATTGGTGAAGCTTCATCAGTCGAAAATGGGGATGGTTTTCCAGGCTTTTTATCTCATATCTTCCTTGGATGTTTTGGATAATGTTTGCCTTCCCAAGGTATTCTGCGGCGAACCGAGGGCGAAGAGGCGGGAGCATGGAATAAGGCTTCTGCAGCGTTTCGGAATCGTCGAACAGACGAGCAAGTTCCCTTCCCAGCTTTCAGGCGGACAGAAGCAAAGGGTTTCCATCGCCAGGGCGCTTGTCAATGATCCGGAAATAATCTTGGCGGATGAGCCGGTTGGAAATCTGGACAGTGCTTCATCGGAAAATGTTCTTCAGATTCTCAAGGATCTCAACCAGATAGACAAAAAGACAGTGATTTTGGTGACCCATAATCCGGAACATCTTCATTTTGCCGATAGGGTCATCCACATGAAAGACGGCAAGATATTAAGAGAAGAGGTCTTGACTGATAAGCAGCGGCCGGAATATGTCTATGTGGATAAGAGCGAAGTTGGCATAAACCCTGACAAACTGTCTCCGGATCTGAAGCTCCTGGCCAGGACATTCAAGAACCTATCGCCTCAGCAGATCGGATCGCTCTTGGTTCCTTTCAAGGCTAATCAGCTACTTTCATATATAACGTCAGACATGATGGAAGAGCAGCTGACTGTTGCAGGGGCGTATCTGAAGGAATTCCTTTTCGGGAATATCGAGCTTGATGATTTCGCGAAAAAGCTGGATTTGGATTATAAGAAAGGCGGGGCGGGCTGGAATAGGACAAGGGCTGAAAAATTTTCCAAAAGGGTATCCGACCTTGCCGAATGCGTGAAAGTTCTTGGAGAAAACAGGCCTAACGGGGAGAAAATCGATTTTCTAGCGAACTATCTTATCGAGCAATTCAAGCTCAATCTGAAAGAGGACAGCCTTTTCTTCTTCAAATCGTTTCTTGGAAAACGGATTGGCAATGAAATAGATCGGCTGGAGCTGGAGAAAAATTTCGATCTTCCGATGTCTCGAGGGGGAGTTGGCATGTATAGCCGCACGGCGGAGAAGGTCTCACGGGAAGTTGAGATGGTCATGCTGCTCCGCTACACGGTCTGATTATATTTTTTTCATAAAAAACAATGAGATTCAGTGATTTATTGATTCTTTCAACCAGGATGTTCAAGGCCCGCACTTCGCGGACGATTTTGACTATTCTCGGCATGAGCATCGGAATCGGGGCTATCCTTTTTCTGGTCTCGATGGGGTATGGTCTTCAGAAGACGATTCTTGAAAGAATAACAACATCGGATTCCCTTCTCACATTGGACGTTACCGAGGACAAATCCTCCAATGCCAGTCTCAATAGGGAATCGTTAGAAGCGCTGAAGAATATTTCCGGAGTCGGGGAAACAAGCCCGTCTTTTCAGCTGAGCGGCAAAGGAAAAATAGACGGATTGACTGCCGATCTTTCATTGACAGTCACTGACCCGACCTTCATGAGATTAAGCGGGATAAAAATGAACCAAGGAGTGTCAATCAATGATAATAACTATCAGGGAGTGGTCATCTCTTCTATGGTGGCGAGGATTTTCGGAAAGAATGAAAATGAGCTCATCGGAAAAGAACTTATCATGAATATTTCCAATTCATCGGCGGAAACGGGAAATTCTGGCAATGATCCGGAAAAAACAAATGCAGAATCTGCTGAATATGGAAGCAGGAGTTTCGTGATAATCGGGACTACTGAAGGGGAGGATAATTCCGTGTATGTCAATTCAGGCGCGCTCGGAGATGTAGTCCCGAATCATTTCGATCAAGTGAAGATAAGATGCAACAACAGCAAAGACATGGCTTTTGTCAGGGAACAGATAATAGGAAGCGGATTCTTGGTATCTTCGATTTCCGAGACTGTCGATCAGGCTAATAAGATTTTCGGAATCGTCAAATTCGTCCTGATGCTTTTCGGAATCATCGCTCTCATAGTCAGCGCTATCGGGATGTTCAACACCATGACCATCGCTCTTCTTGAGAGGACAGAAGAAATCGGCATCATGAAATCGATCGGAGCGTCCGACTCGATGGTTTCCATGATATTCATCATGGAATCGACCATGATGGGTTTTCTTGGAGGGATTGTCGGAGTTGCCATCGGATGGATCGAAGGGCAGATCTTCAATGGCGCAGTCAACATCCTCGCTCATTATTTCGGAGGGGAAAAAGTCAATCTTTTCTATAGCCCTCTCTGGTTTGTCATGTCGATTCTCATTTTTTCTGCATTTGTCGGATTCGTGACGGGTGTGATTCCGGCGCGTCGAGCCAGCCGCATAGATCCGCTGGACGCGTTGAGATATAAATAGTTTTTGATTGAATGCTTATGAAACTCACCCTGGAAGTTAACAATCAGACTAAAGCTCCTGTCAAAAAGGCTTTTATAGGGAAGGCCGTATTCGGCGCGCTCGCCCTTTCAGGATTCGATTTTTCGAAAAAGGAGAATATTTCAATAAGCTTTGCCTGGGTTTCTGAAGAAGAAATGCAAAAACTCAACAAGGATTATCGCAAAAAAGACAGCGTTACGGATATATTGTCTTTTCCGGAATTCAGAAATAAGGAGGAGATCGAACAGGTGTCTGGCGATATGTTTTTGGGAGAATTGATTTTGTGTTATAATTATATAAAAGAATATGCCAAGGAAAGGAAGATTCAGGACGCGATCGGAATGGAAATTGCGGGCGTCGTAGCTCATGGTGTTTTGCATTTGCTCGGATTCAAACATGGAGCAAAGATGTTCGGAGTGCAAAATGATGTAGTGCGGTCTATCTATAAGAATAAAAACGGAAAATGAACAGGATTCGCCAATTCATAAAAAGCTTTTCTTGCGCGCTGAGGGGCCTTGCCTATGCTCTTCGCCACGAGAACAATTTCCAGAACGAATTGGTTTTTGCTATCCTTGTCGTTTTGGCGATGGCTTATTATCATGTGACCCGGGCGGAAATGATAGTGCTGTTCCTGGTCATTATGGTTGTCATTATAATGGAGCTTATGAACACTGTGGTTGAAAGGGTTGCTGATATCTTGAAACCGAGAGTGCACCCTTATGTCCGGCTTATCAAAGACCTAATGGCGGCATCTGTCCTGGTCGCTTCCATCTTCGCTGTCATAATAGGGCTTATAATATTCGTCCCTTATATAATCGGAAAATAAACAAAAATAAGATTTAGTCATAATTCCTGCTATGTCAAAGAAAGATATTATTGTCGGTATCGATATCGGATCCTCAAGCATAAGGACCGTTATTGCCAATCGCCTGACTAAAGATGAGAAGCCGCGCGTTATCGGAGTCGGCGTGACTCCTTCTTTCGGCGTGAGGCGCGGAGTCATTGTCGATCTCGAGGAAGTGTCCCGAGCGCTTGGCGAATCGATCGAAATCGCAGAAAGGATTGCCGGGGTTCAAATAAGCCACGCCACTCTAGGAGTGGGCGGCAGTCACATATCATCGCAATATACCAAAGGAGTGATTGCGGTTGGGCGAGCTGATGGCGAAGTGACCCCCGATGATATCATGCGCGTGATCGGAGCATCTCAGGCGATATCCATTCCGCCGAACAAGGAAATCATCCATATCGTCCCGAGAGGCTATTCGCTTGACGACCAGAAGAATATCAAGGATCCGCTAGGCATGAACGGAGTGCGCTTGGAAGTCGAAGCTGCCATAATCCAAGGGTCGACCCAATATATGAGGAATCTTGCCAAATGCGCCGAGCAGGCAGGAGTCGAAGTCGATAATTTCGTCCTTTCTCCTCTTGCTGCAGCGAAGTCGGTGCTTTCCAAGAGACAGAAAGAATTGGGAGTGGTGCTCGCGGACATCGGAGGAGGTTCGACATCGGTTACGGTTTTTGAAGAAAACGATTTGCTGCATGTGACCATAATCCCCGTCGGAGGAAACCATATCACCAACGATATAGCGATAGGGCTCAGAACTTCCATCGATGTGGCTGAAAAGGTGAAGCTTGAATTCGGCAATGCCAATCCGCAAGAAATCAGCAAGAAAGAGAATATAGACTTGTCCCAGTTGGATAGCGCGGAGGAGGGAATAGTATCGCGCCATCATGTGGCTGAAATAATCGAAGCCAGGCTTGAGGAGATATTCAATCTGATCAACAAGGAGCTGCGTGCGATCGGACGCGACCGGTTGCTGCCGGCCGGAATAGTGATTACCGGCGGAACGTCAAAACTGCCCGGGTGCGTCGATCTTGCCAAAGACATATTGGGGCTTCCGGCGCAAACCGGATTTCCGCTGCCTCTTGGCGGGCTTGTGGACAAAGTCGATGATCCGTCTTTTGCGACTGCTGTCGGTTTGGTCTTATGGGCGCTTGAAAATGAGGAAATCCCATTGAAACGGGAAAATTCAGGCTTGAATCCCAGGAATATGCTGCCGGGAAATATGGATGAGACGGTCAATAACATAAGGAAGTGGTTCGGCAAGTTTTTGCCATAGATAAGCTTATTTATGGCAATTTTGCGTATGTTCGCCAATTTGACATTTTGATGCTCGGTATGCTAGATTGAATTACTGAGGAATATGGGGGAAAAATAAAAAGAAATCTATCCAAAGTTCAGGAACCGAGCCTTTTTGCGCAATCGAAGCATTCATTGTTTCGTGCCGATAAGTTTCGGGGATCGGTTTGGATTTTTTATTAGATAAATTATTTAATGGACAGGTGTGATTTTTCAAAAATCAATGCCGCATCAGCTTAATAAATAAAACCATATGGCAGAAATAAAACCACCGGTAGAAACATTCGCACGTATCAAAGTCGTCGGAGTCGGAGGATCCGGAGGTCATGCGATAAGCCGCATGATTGAATCGAAGCTCAAGGGCGTTGAGTTCGTTGCTATAAACACAGATGCTCAGGATCTGCATCATAATAAAGCTCCTGAAAAAGTGCATATCGGAAAGAATCTGACCAAAGGATTGGGAGCGGGAATGAATCCTGATGTGGGACGCCAAGCGGCCGAGGAGAATCGTGACGAGATTCAGGAAGTCCTCAAAGGGAGCGACATGGTTTTTGTCACTTGTGGCCTTGGAGGCGGAACCGGATCCGGAGCAGCTCCGATCGTAGCGGAAACTGCCAAGGAAATAGGAGCGCTTACGGTCGCTGTCGTGACGCGCCCGTTCACTTTCGAAGGCGTTCAGAGACGCACCATAGCTGACGATGCTCTTGAGAACTTGCGTGAGAGGGTTGACGCTATCATAACCATCCATAATGACAAGCTGCTTCAGATAATAGACAAGAAAACGACTCTTCTCAATTCTTTCAGCATAGTGGACGATGTTCTTCGTCAGGGCGTTCAAGGGATATCCGATCTCATAACCAAGCCGGGAATCGTCAATGTCGACTTCGCGGACGTGAGAGCGATCATGAACAATAGCGGTTCCGCGCTCATGGGAATCGGAGTCGGATCCGGGGAGAACAGGGCGGCAGAAGCTGCCAAAGCAGCGATCAATAGCCCGCTTCTTGAGCTTTCGATTGACGGAGCCAGAGGAGTGCTTTTCAATGTCAGCGGTTCGTCTGATCTCACCATGCTTGAAATCAATGAAGCGGCCAACATCATCACTGAGTCGGTCGATCCGAATGCCAAGGTGATTTTCGGAGCTGTCGTGGATGATTCCATCAAGAAGGGAGAAGTCCAGATCACGGTTGTCGCGACAGGTTTCGATGAAGAGCGCATTTCGAAAGAGAATCCATTGGACAAGATTCTCCGCGGTCGCCAGCAAATCCAGCAAGAGGAGGAACAGGAATCCATCTTTGAAGAGAAACAGCCAAAGCCCAAGATGACTTTTCCTCAGAAAGAAGAATCCCGCATGATAATCGAAGAGAAAGTTCCGCCGAAAATCCAACGTCCTGCCGTTTTCACTCAAAAAGAGAAGCAGCTCGAAGAGGATGACGACGATCTTGAAATCCCGGCTTTCATCAGAAGAAAGATGGGGAAATAGGAAGCAGAATATCTTATAGATAATAAAAGTCCGGATGCAGATCCGGACTTTTTGTTTTTACATGACCGATTTCAATTTCCAGAAATCGAACCATTGCCGCAGATGGAATTCGTGGGGAGTGAGAGGCATATAATAGGTGAATGGAGCGAAGAAGAGAAAGACAACCACTGCGATCGCGACGAATATCGCCATAGCCCTGAGCAATCTCACGTCTTCGTTTTTTATCCTATCCTCAAAGATGTAATGGAATAGCATGTAGAACATAAGGAGCGAGAAGATGAGAGGGATGAGATAATGATAGAGATACATGACTCTCGTGATATTATACATCGTAGTCATATAAATGGCATAGAGAGCTGAAAATATCAGTATTAGGGAAAATAGCCGTTTGTTCTTAATCGGAAGCTTAAAAATGGAGACTGACAGGATGAGCGCGAAACTCAGGATGACGCCCAAGAGTCCGCTCGCCCAGATCGCAGGATTTCCCTGGAAATACAGATAACGGGCAGTTTCAGCTGTTTTCGCCCAGCGATAGTTGATGCTGCTGTTTCCGAATGGCCAGCCGAGCGGCAGGCTTCCGTTTTCTTCAGGATTGCAACCGTCATAGGCGGGAACATTCTCTTCATAGGTTTTCGAATAAATCAGATTTTCAGCGAGCATTTGTGGGAAATTGGATGGCAGATATGCTTCTCCGCTTCTTACCATGTCCTGATATTTTTCCGATGCTCCGTAAACGCGGTTGTCTATTATTCTTTTTCCGATAATGAAATGGATGTAGAATACGCTTGAAAAAACGAACAGTATTCCTAATGAGAAAAGAGCTCCTTTTATCATCAGATTTTTTATGTTGGAAAACATCTCTTTAGCGTTGGTCGCCTTGAAATTCTCTTTCAAAAAGAAGAGGAAAGGGAACAGGAGCACCAGGATCGCCGAATTCACTTTCACAGAAATGGACAAGCCTGCAAGCAGTCCCAAGATAAGGTATTGGCATGACCTCACGCTTTTTCTGTTGATAAGGACGAAGAAGTGAAGAATAACGAGGAACATGAAGAATATCTGCGCGCTGTCGAGCATGGCGCTTCTTGATTGGAGAACGAGCGAGTTTTCGAAAATGTATAGCGAAGAAAAAGAGAATGCAGTCAGATAATTTCCGGATATTTCCACTAGGATAAGAAAGAAAACAACTGCACTCAGGCATCCGAAAAGCGCCGGGAAAAACCGTACGCCTTGCCATGAATATCCCTCCGGGATGTCATCATTCTTCAAAAAGTCAGTGTGGTCGAATGAAGAAGTGTCAAGCTGTTCGTTGGGTTTCAAAATATATTCCCCTAGCGCAATGAACAGTTTGCCAAGCGGCGGATGGGATTCCATGAACATCACTCCATTGAGATATTTATGAGCCGAAGCTATATGATAGTTTTCGTCCCAGAACGGAGCATTAGGATTTTCATAATTCTTGAAATAAGTGAAATATGACACTGCAAAAACAATCAAGCAAAGGACTAACTTGACTGATTTTTTTGATGCGGATATTTTGATTGCGTTATGTTGTATTTTACTCAAAACGTTTCCCATAGTGACTATTATAATAGCTTTTTGCATAAATGACCATTCTGATATACATAGTTCTCAATTCAGGATTGCTGTCTGTGGATAAGTCTGTTTTTTGGCTTGAAACGGGATACTTGCAGGGAAACTGAATAGTAGTATAATTGTCTATAGGCACACAACATGTTGTGTAAATATCAAAAAAACTATGAATTGTCCATTTTGCAGCAACAGTGAAACCAAAGTCGTGGATTCGCGCGAAACCAATGAAGGGAAGATAACCAGAAGGAGGCGTGAATGCTCCAAATGCAGTTCGAGATTCAGCACCTATGAGGAAGTCGAGCTTCTTAATGTCACGGTGATCAAGCGCGATGGGACGCGGGCGGATTATGACAAAAGGAAGGTCGAGGCGGGAATCAGGAAGGCGCTTGAGAAGCGGCCGATCTCCGAGGAAAAAATCGCGAAGCTGGTCGGTGAAATCGAATATGAGATCCGTTCGCGTGAGAAGTCGGAAATAACATCCAGGGAAATCGGAAGGATAATCCTCAAAAAGCTCCGGCCGTTCGATGAAGTGGCCTATGTCCGGTTCGCAAGCGTATACAAATCGTTCGCGAGCGTGGAGAGTTTCAAGAAGGAGCTAGACACCTTCGACAAATGACAACGAAAGCAAATTAATTTTCATAATTACCATTAATCAAACAGGGGAAAACGGATATGCAAAACAAAAAGAAAGCAAGGGGGGCAAAGAAAGTCAAAGGTGAAAGATCAAAAGCCAAAAGCGTTGCTGCGAAAAAAGCTGTTGTGAAAAAAACTATTGCAAAGAAGAGCGTCGTCAAAAAATCAGCGCCAGCTCACAAAGAAGTCGCGAGCAAGATTCAAAAAGTCATAAAAAGAAGCGGACAGGTGGTTCCTTTCGATAGGAACAAAATAACCAAGGCTGTTCAGAAGGCGTTCCAATCTACGAAAGAGGGAAATTTGAATGATGCTAAGCGAGTGAGCGACAAGATAGTGCAGATTCTTAATAAGAATCATAAGGAAGGGTATATTCCTGAAATTGAGGAAGTGCAGGATTTGGTCGAAAGGGTTCTCATGATTCTGGATTTCGAGGAAACCGCTAAGGATTATATCCTTTATCGCGAGCAGCACAGGAAGATTCGCGAAACCAATGAATCCATAGATGACGCAGTCAATCTGGTCGAGAAATATATCCAGGAAATAGATTGGAAAGTGAAAGAGAATGCCAATATGGCATATTCCCTTCAAGGATTGAACAACTATATATCTTCCATCGTTACCTCGAAGTATTGGATGAACCGCGTTTATTCGAGGCAGATCCGCGAGGCTCATGAGGGCGGCGATTTTCACATCCATGATCTCCAGCTTCTGGCGGCCTATTGTTGCGGTTGGGATCTTCAGGACCTTCTTCGCCGCGGATTCACTGGCGTTCCTGGGAAGGTCGCTTGCAAGCCTGCCAAGCATCTGGGATCGATCCTGGGGCAGATGGTCAACTTCACCTATACCACCCAGGGAGAAGTTGCGGGGGCTCAGGCTTTCTCGAATTTCGACACTTTGCTTGCGCCGTTTGTCCGATATGACAATCTGACATTCGATGAGGTGAAACAGGAAATCCAGTCCTATGTCTTCAATATGAACGTTTCGACCCGCGTGGGATTCCAGACTCCGTTTTCCAATATAACTCTCGATATAACTTGTCCCAAGAATCTCAAGAACGAGGCGGTCATTGTCGGCGGGGTTCCGCAGAAGGAAACCTATGGCGAATTTCAGGACGAGATGAATATGATCAACCGGGCTTTCGCGGAAGTGATGACGGAAGGGGATTCCAATGGGAGGATATTCACTTTCCCGATCCCGACATACAATATCGGCAAGGATTTCGATTGGAGTGACGAGCGGTTTAATCCGATTTGGGAAATGACTGCTAAATACGGTATTCCGTATTTTGCCAACTTCGTCAATTCGGACATGGATCCTGATGATGCCCGTTCGATGTGTTGCCGTTTGAGATTGGACAACCGCGAACTTCATAAGCGCGGAGGCGGGCTTTTCGGAGCCAATCCCTTGACGGGTTCTATCGGCGTAGTGACGATCAATCTTCCTCGCATCGGGCATACTGCCAAAAGCAAAGGGGATTTTCTTAAAAAACTCGACGCGCTGATGGATTTGGCTAAGGAAAGCTTGGAGGTCAAAAGAGAATTGGTTGAAAAATTCACTGAAGGCGGGCTTTATCCGTATACTAGATTCTATCTTAGTGCCATTAAGATGCGCCGCGGGCAATATTGGGCGAATCATTTCTCAACTATCGGACTTCTGGGAATGAATGAAGCGCTCATGAATCTTATCGGAAAAGACGTTACTACGAAAGCGGGACAAAAATTGGCGGAAGAGATATTGGTCCACATGCGGGACAGGATCATAAGATATCAGAAAGAAACCGGGAATCTGTATAATTTGGAAGCGACTCCGGCTGAGGGAACGTCATATCGCTTGGCACGCCTCGATCGGGAACAGCATCCGGAAATAATCTTCGCTAATGATAAGGTGGTCAAGGGACAAGGTGCAGAGCCGTATTATACCAATTCGTCCCAGTTGCCGGTCAGTTTCACGGAAGATATTTTCGAAGCTCTTGATCTTCAGGACAAGCTCCAGACGAAGTATACCGGAGGAACGGTCCTTCATGGGTTCCTCGGGGAGCGACTTTGGGATATTGAGACGACCAAGAACCTGGTGAGAAAGATAGCTGAGAATTATGCCCTTCCATATTTCACTCTCACCCCGACTTTCAGCATCTGCCCCGTTCATGGATATCTTGAAGGCGAGCACCCGTATTGCCCGAAATGCATAGTCGAACAGAAAGCCGAGGTATATTCCAGAGTGGTCGGATATATCCGCCCGGTGGAGCAATGGAACAAAGGGAAACAGTGCGAATTCGGGGATAGGAAAACGTTCGAAGTGAAAGAGAAAGCCGTTGCCAAACGCAAAAAATAATTTTTTCGAGGATTCTTCCGGGAAGCTAGCGCCTAGGAGAATCTCATAATACTAAAACAAACTAAATAAGCTCCTGCCATGCAAGGAATTGCATGACTTGAGTTGAAGCAAAAACATGGAAAACATTTTTTGCCACGATTGCCAAAAAGAATTGGCACATGATGAAGAAGTGATGCGCTATCAGATCGGCGAACAGGAATATCACAAATGCAAGAGCTGCCATGAGAAAGACCCAGTGCTCAGGAATTTCCAGAAAGCCGAGGTATATTCCAGAGTGGTCGGATATATCCGACCAGTCACTCAATGGAACCAAGGAAAGCAGGAAGAATTCAAGGATAGGCGGGAATTCGTGATGGCCGATTCGGCCTGCTGCTCGTAAAATAGAAAAGATGGCGGGGCGACCAAATCTTCGATGATCCGGTCGCCCTGATTTTAAGTCAGGGCATAATTAATAGTTGTAGGAAAAAAAAAGTATGGATTTAATATGTCATCCCGAGCGTAGCGCAGTCGAGGGATCTGCTTTCTAGGATGTCTAGATAATATCGTGAATAGATTTCTCGGCTACGCTACGCTTCGCTCGAAATGACAGAATTTTTTAACGTTGAATATATGATAATTGCCGGTCACCAAAAACTCACCCTCATAGACTATCCTGGAAGGATCGCGACCACAGTTTTCACGGCCGGATGCAATTTCCGCTGTCCCTTCTGTCATAATCCGGAATTGATAAGCGGGATCGATATGTCGGTTGGGGAAAAGACTGAAAAGGAGTTTTTCGAATATCTGAAAAAGCGCAAAGGAAAGATCGACGGCGTTTGCATAACAGGAGGAGAACCGACCATCCAAAAGGATATCGTTGAATTCATAAAGAAAGTGAGTGATGCGGGATATTTCGTGAAGCTGGATACGAACGGGCTGCGTCCAGATGTCATAAAGAAGCTTCTGGACCTTCGCCTTCTTGATTTCATCGCGATGGATATCAAGAACCAATTGTCGCGATATGACGAAACAGTCGGGGTGAAAGTCGACAAGGAAAGAATAAAGCTAAGCGTGGAACTCATAATGCGAAGCGGGATAAATTATGAATTCCGCACGACAGTTGTTCCCGGCATCCATACGGAAGATGATTTTCTGGAAATAGCGAAGTGGATCCGTGGCGCCAAGAGCTATTATCTTCAGAGCTATCGCGAGGGGAAAATTTTGGATGAAAAACTGAAAGCAAAGACCAGGGGGAAGACGCTTGATTTGGCTCGGATAAAGGATATGATAAAGGATGAGGTTGATAAAATTGGAATTCGGGGGTAAAATAGTGCGAGGGTTTTCAGGGAAACTTTAAAATTATCATTATAATAATAAATCCTTTATTTATGAAAAAACACATCGTGAAGTCTTTGATTTTCGCAATAAACATGCTTCTCGCAGGCATAGGAATCATGGTTATCAAGGATCATGACAAGACAGGAACTTCCGAGAAGACGGACACGGCAGTCGATCAATCTGCGATAGCTCCTGAGATTTCAGGTTCTCAGAGCGCCATTTCCGCTGATCGGGAGAATACGCTCAGGAATCTCAATAACACTCCGAGTCAGATCAGTTCGCAATCGGTGGCTGCCAAGACGACTACCACGAAAACCACGACCACTCCAACATCTTCAAGCTCGTCTAAGAAAACCAAAACCTCCTAGGACATATGAAACATTCAAGAGCGGGCATCTTCATTTTTTCTTTGCTATTGGTTTTGTTGTCTTCGTTGGCGTTTTCTTTTGCGCATGCTGAAGATGACGATGATGAGGGAGATGACGAAGACAGGAAGACAACGACTTCAAGCTCTTCGAATTCAACTTCTGGAAAGAGTAAAGTGAAAGTGGAAACGAACGTTTCAACGACGACCACGACGACTGTCATAAAGGATAGCGACGGAGACAAGATTCCGGACGGCAGTGATCCTCATCCGAATATTTCCGAGATATACATAGTGTTGGATGACAACGGGAACGGAATCGTGGATAAGTTCGAGAGATAAAGTTATGGTAAATATTTCCGAAAAGAGATTCAGAGCGCTCGGAACGGATATACATCTTGAAATTGTTTGCCGTGACGAAGGCGAGACTTTTCGAGCCACGAAGGATATTGATGACGCGCAAGCGGTTTATGCGGAGCAGGAAAAAATTTTCAGCCGGTTCGATCCACAGAGCGAACTCGGTTTTTTTAATGCCGATCTTGGCGCGTGGCATGAAGCATCTTCAGATTTCATGGAAGTATCGAAGAAGGTTCTTGGATATTATGATTTGAGCGACGGAATTTTCGATCCGAGAGTTATCGATGTTTTGGAAGGGACGGGATACAGGGAAAGTTTTGAAAAAAAAGATTTCAATCGCGACGATAAAATAAAATACGATGAAACCTTCGGGAAAAATCTCAGCGAGGATTTGAAGATAGATGGAAGCAGGATCATGTTCATGACCAAGATGGATTTTTCCGGGATAGCCAAAGGATATATAACCGATAAGATAAGTGCCTTGTTTTTGGAAAAAGGCTGGAAGAACTTTATGGCGGATTCCGGAGGGGATATTTTCGCCAGTGGAAGCAACGGGGAAAGTGGGAAATGGAAAATAGGCTTCGAAGATCTGCCTGAGGAAAAAATGGAGATTTTTTTGGAGAATGAGGCTGTTGCAACTTCAGGCACTGGGAGGCGGAAATGGGAACTTAGCGGAAAGCATTTTCACCACCTGATAAATCCCAAAGATCCGGAAAATTTCTCGTTCGATTTGAGGAGTGTGAGCGTCATTGCCAGAAGCGTTGAAGAAGCTGATTTTTGGGCGAAATGCCTGTTCATTCTAGGCAAAGAGAAAGGAATGGAAAAAGCCAAAGCGGAAGGAATCAAGAGCATTTTCCTGGATAGGCGCGGAAATGCGTTTGTCACTAAGAATTTCAAAGGGAATGTTTTTGCGTGAAAAAGGTGTATAATTCAAGCATCATATGAAAAGAATATCATATTCGCTAATAATCATCATTTGCCTCCTTTTCTTCTCAAGGGCGGTTTTTGCTGAAACGAAAATAGATTATAAAGGCCAACCGGTTCTAGATAGCGATCTGGACGGTTTGACTGATGAAGGGGAGAAACAGATATATCGCACAGATTCCAATAATCCGGACACTGACGGAGATGGAATGCTGGATGGCGCTGAAGCGATTGGAGGAAGCAGCCCTGTGGATGCCTCTAGTCCACGTATCAAGGAAGTGGTGAACAACAATACATATAAGACTCAGAAGGATCCGTCATGGGCTTGGTATGTCATCCGTTCCGTTGGTATGGTTTCTTTCCTGCTTCTCTATGTATCCATATTCCTCGGAATAGCGATCCGGTTTCCCGGATTGCGGAGGTTGATCAATCCTGCTTATTCGTTGGATATTCACAGATGGATTTCGGTCCAGGCTCTGTTTTTCGCTCTTGTCCATGGAATAGCCGGAATGTGGGACAAATATATCGATCTGTCGCTCAAGGATGTTTTCATCCCGTTCGCTTCAAGTTATGAGCCGGGCATGATGGCGCTTGGCACGATAGCGATATATCTCATGGCGGCGCTCATAGCGAGTTCGTATCTCAAGAACCGGATCCCGTATTATTTATGGAGATCTATCCACTCGCTGAACGTTTTCCTTTATGCGTTCGCGCTTATTCATGCCATTCATCTGGGGACGGATCTCAAATCCGGAATGACAAGGGAAGTGTTTATTTATGGGAATGTCTTTCTCGCCGCATTGTTCATAATCAGTATTTTGCTTAGGATAATAAACTCTTTCAAATCAAGAAAGTTAGAAATATATGAGGATATACGTCAAGACTAACCCTCGATCGAGAGAAAACAAAGTCGAGAAATTGAATGAAGGGGAATATAAGGTGAAGCTCACTGCGCCTCCGGTTGACGGCAAGGCCAACGAGATGCTTATTGATGTCCTTTCTGACCATTTCAATGTTTCCAAGCATCAGGTGCGGATTGTTGGCGGAAAATCAGCCAGAATTAAAATTGTCGATGTGGGCATTCGCGGCAGGGCGGTTCAGTCCCGCCCGGTTGATCGCGTCCAATTCCGCCCAACATTGAAGATATGATTTTGTGGGATTTTATTTTTTCTTCATATCGCAGAGGGTAATATTTCTCTGTGAGCAAGTCTAAAATATTTCGTATATTTTCCGTATGTTTCTTGGCGGGCGTGGCGCTCGTTTCTTTCGGCTATCCGTTTATATGGGATAGTTTTTATTTTTTCATCCCGGTTCTTTTGTCGTTGATCACATTGCTCGTCTTCTACGAGAATCCGAAGGCGGTTATTTCTGCGTTTTCCATCCTGCTGCTTATCCTTGGGGGTTGGATAACGAACCGGAAGTTTGTTGAGGCGGATTATTTCAAGAATAACCCGCAGTCGGATTTTTCCGGAGAAGTCGAGATAATTTCCGATTCTGCCATGAAAGACGGATATCAGGATCTCACAGTGAGGCCGATCGGCAAGAACTTCGGAATCCTTCTCAGAGCGAGCGCGTATCAGGATTTTTCATATGGAGAAATATTGAAAGTATCAGGCGCCATGGAAATTCCCAAGAATATGGATGACAAATTCGATTATCGGATGTATCTGGCGAAAGAGGATATTTTCTATATCTCCAAAAAACCTGTCATTCAAAAAACCGGAAAGAACAACGGGTCGAAAATATTCTTCCGGATTCTGGAGTTCAAGAAAGCAGTCCAGAGAAGAATCGCCTCTTCTCTTCCTGTTCCGGAATCAGGGCTTCTGGAGGGTCTTGTCATTGGCGGAAGCGCATCGCTTCCCAAGAGCGTTCAGGAGGCCTTCTCGCGGACAGGAACGACGCATATCGTGGCAGTTTCCGGGTATAATGTGACGATTGTGGCAGAATACCTGATGATGCTCGGCATTGCGATCGGGCTTTGGCGCAAACAGGCCTTCTGGTTTGCGGTTTTCGGCATCTCAGTCTTCGTTTTCATGTGCGGATTGCCAGCCTCAGCGGTGAGGGCTGGAGTGATGGGCATCCTTCTTCTTTGGGCGATGAAGAACGGGCGATTGGCTAACTCAGGAAATGCGATTCTTTTCGCAGCTTCCGCTATGCTCGTCAGGAATCCGCTCCTTCTCCGCTATGATGCCGGATTCCAGCTTTCTTTTTTGGCTACAGCTGGAGTAATATATTTCTATCCGCTCATTGAAAGATCTTCTCATTCATTTATGGAAGAAAAGGGAGCTGTCCTGAAACTCCTTTTTGAAACCCTGGCGCTCACTTTTTCCGCCCAGATGCTGGTGCTGCCGATCCTTATGTATAGCTTCGGAAGCCTTTCGATCATTTCGCTTCTGGTGAATCTTCTCATTCTTCCGATAATATCGTTCTCGATGATGTTGGGATTTTTCGCTATCTCAACCGGTTTCATTTTCTATCCTATTGCGAAGTTGCTCTTCTGGCTGACATATATCCCGCTTCGATATGAAATAGCGGTGGTCGAATTTTTTTCAAGCCTCAGGTATGCCTCGATTGAAATCACGGGTTTTCCGTGGTGGGGCGTGGCGGTTTGGTATATGATGTTGTTCGGATTGTTTCAAACGGTTAAAATGAAAACAATTGAAAAAATATCCAATGAATCATAGAAAAAAAATATATTCCGGGTTGATATCTCTTGCTGTTTTGGCTTCCATTTTTGCGGGGATCATAACTCATTCCAAAAACGAATCGCTCAAGGTCATCTTCCTGGATGTCGGACAGGGCGATGCGATATTGATCGAGCAGGGAGAAAAACAGATTCTTATCGATGGCGGGCCGAGTGGCAAGAAAATTTTGGAAGAGCTGGGGAAATATGTTCCATTTTGGGACAGGAAAATAGATATCGTGATTGCGACGCATCCTGATTCTGATCATATCTCCGGGCTTGTCGATGTGCTCAAGAATTATGAAGTGGGGGAAATCATAAAAACGGACGCCCAAAGCGCAAGCGATGTAGACAATGCGTTTCGTGATCTTATTTCGGACAAGAAAGTCGAAAAGCAGACAGCTGAAAAAGGTCTTGCAGTAAAGTTATCGGAGGATGTGAGACTCGACATCATCGCTCCAAAGGCTGATGAGAATGTTTCTGAAGAGAATGATACTAATTCAGGCAGCATCGTCGCCAAACTTTCTTATGGGAAAAACAAGTTTCTTTTCACAGGTGATTTTCCAATCGAAAAGGATCATGAGCTTATTGCGGACAATCCGGATTTTGGAGCTCAAGTTCTCAAAGTTTCCCACCACGGGTCTAAAAATGCCACAAGCGGGGAGTTTCTGAAGGCGGTGAGCCCTGAAACGGCGATTATTTCCGTCGGCAATGGCAATCGCTATGGACACCCGGCCGAAGAGGCGCTTTCAAGGCTCAAAATCGCAGGAAGCGACATTCTGCGCACGGATGAGCGGGGAGATGTGGTTTTCGAGTGCAGAAGCATCGCTCAGAAATGCTTTTTGGGACAATGACAAAAGGCATTCTTGCCAAAAGCGTCAAACGATGATAGAGTACCTTTGTTATCTAAACCCAATTTTATTCAACATTATGCCTGTAGCGAGACAAAGACACACCAAGGCTAGACGTGACAGAGCGAGAGCCGAGCTGAAACTTGTTCCCAAGACATTGGTAGCTTGTTCGAATTGCAGCGAAAAGATCGCTCCTCATGTGACTTGCCCTAAATGTGGATTCTATGGCGGAAAAGAAGTGGTGAACACTATGAAACGCCTCGAAAAAAAGAAAAAATAAAGTATGGCCAATAGGCACTTATCGCGTTCAATAGCGATGCAGTCTCTCTATGAATGGGATTTCCGCGGAAAGGACAATGGCAATATCGAGGAAATCGTCAAGAGAAGCATCAAGGAATTCGGACCGGGGCTCGGCGACGAGTCTTTTGTGCGTGCGTTGGTGGAAAACACCATTGCCAATCTCGACAAAATAGATCCGCTTATTGAGAAATGCGCTCCGGAGTGGCCGCTTGAGCAGGTGACGGTGGTCGACAGGAACATCCTCCGACTTGGCATATATGAACTTCTGTTTGAAAACTATGAGGAAGTTCCTCCGAAAGTCGCCATCAATGAAGCTATAGAGCTTGCCAAATCTTTTGGAGGAGAGTCTTCCGGAAGGTTCGTGAATGGCGTTCTCGGAACGATCTATCGCGAACTTGGCGAGCCGCTCAAGAACGACGATCCGAAAAAAAGGAAGGAAGAAAGAGAAAAGAAGAAGGAAGAATAATTTTTTCAAAATTGATATAGTTAGGATATTAGAAATAATTCCGAATCGATCGAATTGTTTCTTGTATTTTGTCTATCTAAAACGATGATAGAGGAACTTGGAAAAAAGCTGGGAATCGAGTTCAATGATATTGATCTGCTTCAGCAGGCGCTGACGCACAGGTCATATCTGAACGAACACAGGAGCTATAAGCTTGATCATAATGAAAGATTGGAATTCCTCGGGGATGCGGTTTTGGAGCTGGTCGTGACAGAGCATCTGTATAAGAATTTTCCGGATCATGCCGAAGGGGAGATGACCAATTGGAGAGCGGCTCTCGTGAATGGCGAGATGCTTGCCAAGATTTCAAAACGTTTGGGAGTTGAAGAATACCTTCTTATGAGCCGCGGCGAGTCGAAAGACACCGGGCGGGCGAGGCAATACCTTTTGGCGAATGCTTTCGAATCGATAGTAGGCGCTATTTATCTTGACCAGAAAGAGGGAGGATACGGTGCCTCGAAGGATTTCATTGAGAAAAATGTCATCGTGGAGCTTGCGGAAATAATCAAAAACAAATCATATCTTGACCCGAAGAGCCGTTTCCAAGAGGAATCCCAGGAGAGAGTCGGGATTACCCCGTCATACCGAGTCATTTCCGAATCAGGCCCGGACCATGATAAGAAGTTCGTGGTTGGAGTGTATCTTGGTGAAGAACTTGCCGCTGAAGGCGAGGGATTGTCCAAGCAGGAAGCCCAAAGGAGTGCAGCTGAAAAAGCGCTGGAAGCGAAAGGATGGTAGGCATGGTGCTGTGTCGATTTGCCTCCATTGATTAGTTGCCATATGCAAATATGCAAGTACTGCTATGAGTATCTTCGGTCCCGCCTAGGCGGGACTGTTTTCTTTTCGGATAATGTTGTAGAATGGTTAGAGGGAATGGTTGTTGTTGAATATAAAAAGGCTTAACGGGCGTTTTTCTTTTGTTTATATTATGTTTCTAAAAAGACTGGAAATCAGCGGATTCAAATCTTTTGCCAACAAAACGGTGTTGGATTTTTCACTTTTGGCGGGAGAGGGAGAGAACCGCGGAGTAACAGCCATTGTGGGGCCGAACGGCAGCGGGAAATCGAACATTGCTGACTCGATGCGATGGATCATGGGAGAACAGTCCATGAAGAATCTGCGCGGCAAGAAATCGGAGGATATCATTTTTGCAGGATCGGGGAAAAAAGCGCGTCTTGGATCGGCCAGCGCGACTCTTTATTTTGACAACTCAGAGAAGAAAATACCTTTGGACTTCGATGAGATAACGGTCACCAGGAAAGTATACCGCAGTGGAGAGAGCGAATATTTGGTCAACGGTTCGCGCGTGCGACTCCAGGACATCATCGACATATTGGCAAAAGCGGGAGTAGGAAAAGAAAGCAACGCGATCGTCAATCAGGGAATGGCGGACGCGGTTCTGAATGCGACTCCGCTTGAGCGAAGGCTTATCATTGAAGAAGCGGCGGGTGTCAAGCAATATCAGATCAAAAAGGAAAGATCGCTCAAGAAGCTCGCGAGTACCAGAGAGAATCTGGTGCGCGTGGCAAGCCTGGTTGAAGAATTAGGTCCGCATCTCCGCCTTCTCAGGCGTCAGGCAGAAAAAGCGGCGCAAAGCGAAAACGTCGCTAAGGAACTGCGAGAAAAACAGCTCAGGCTTTTCGGGTATCTTTGGCATAATTTTTCTTCGGAAAAGGAACGTCTTGCCGGTGAGAAGAATGATCTCGGGGTTAAGATGATGAATATTCAGCGTGAAGTGGACAAGCTTATCGATGAGATAAACAGAGGAACGAAAGAAGAAAAGGAAAACCCGAAGCTTGCCGGGCTTGAAAGGGAACAGCGCGAAGCGCGCGGGAAACTGGGCAATCTGGAAAGGGAGCTCATAGTCAGCGAAGGGAAGATCGAGATTGAAAAAGAAAAAGAGAAGAGCCGCGTGATGATCGAGGAGATAAAGACCAGAAGCATCGCGGTCGATTTCGATTATGTCAAAAGCGGATTGGATGACATCCGGCGCGATCAGGAGAATCTTATCAAGAAAATAAATGAAGCTGAGAAATTGGAGGATCTTCAGGACATAAAGGAATTCGCCAGGGTCATTCAGCAGAAGCTCCATGACCTGAAAGCGGATATGGAGAAAGGGAAGAAAGAAGAGGTCGTGCCCAAGAAGGACGCTGTTGTTCCAGAGGCTCCGAAAGCTAATGTTGAAATAATCGACGGTCTCATGAAACGCATCTCGGTTATTCGAGAAGAAATGAAGCAACTGGAGGACAGGATGCGCCAAATAGAAATCGAAATAAGGGCCGAGATTGATATGGACAGGAAGAAGCGGCAGCATTTCTTCGAAACAGAAAGAACGCTGCGCGTTCGTCAGGATGAGCTCGGTAGGATAAAAGACAAGCATAACGACTCAAAAGTTTCCCTTGCCAAGATAGAAGTGCGTGAAGAAGATCTCAAGAAACAGGTTGCGGAAGAATTGAAAATGGATGTCGATGTCTTGCCTCAGGTAGGGGAGAAACCAGACCAGTTTTCTCTTGAACGCGAGATCGCCAAACTCAAATTCCAGATGGAGCAGATTGGAGGAATCGATCCTCTGGTCATTGAAGAATACACTGAAACTGCCAAGCGTTATCAATTCTTGGAAAACGAATCGAAGGATCTCGATAACGCCATCATATCGCTCCGCGAGATCGTCCGAGAAATGGATCAGAAGATCGCTAAGGAGTTCCACAGCGCTTTCGATGAGATAAACAAGGAATTCACCAAATATTTCAGGATAATCTTCGGTGGTGGAAATGCTCATCTGACGAAGCTCAAGGTCAGGAGCGGCAGGCTGAAGCTCAAAAAAGAAGGCGACGAGACAGGCGATGATTCTTTGCCTGATGAAGATGAAGCGGAAGAGAATTTCGAAATCGGAATCGATATTTCGGCTTGTCCTCCTGGAAAGAAGATCAACAATCTCTCAATGCTCTCAGGCGGAGAAAGATCTCTCACATCCCTTGCGCTTCTTTTCGCCATCGTTTCGCACAACCCGCCTCCGTTTTCCGTTCTTGACGAAGTCGAAGCGGCGCTTGACGAGGCCAATTCGAAGCGCTTCGGGCGGATCATCAAGGAGCTTTCAGGTCATACTCAGTTCGTGATCATAACGCACAATCGCGAGACCATGAGGCAGGCGTCTCTCCTCTATGGCGTGACTATGGGCGAGGATGGAATTTCCAAGCTCTTGTCTGTCAGGCTCGATCAGATCGGGCAGGGAGGAAAAATAATCAAAAGCTAAAAATCGAGAACGTGAAGCTATTCTTAACGCGAGTATTCAAGAAAGAGTATTTATTCAACAAGGATAACATATTCAAAATACTGATCTTCATCATCCTGGCATCGGGTATTTTCATCCGTTTCTGGCGATTGGACACTGTTCCGCCAGGCATCCAATATGACGAAGCGTTCAATGGGATAAATGCGATTCAGGCCCTTGAGACGGGGCATTTCAAGATGTTCTATCCTGACAATTTCGGTCGCGAGGGATTGTTCATAAATATCATTGCGGTTTTCATAAAGCTTTTCGGAGTGAGCAGCTTGTCTCTCAGGCTTGCGAGCGCCCTTTTCGGATCCCTCACTCTTGTCGGTTTTTTCCTTTTGCTCCGCGAGATGAGGCTTTCAAAGGTTTCGATTCTCCTTGGCACTTTCATGCTGTCCTTTTCATTCTGGCATCTTGATTTTTCAAGAACTTCCTATCGGGCAATCATGGTCCCGCTTATCATCGTGTGGATGTTCTATTTCATATTCAAAGGGATGAATGACAAGAAGCGGCGGATCTTCAACTTTATTGTCGCGGGTGCTCTTTTCGGGGCGGGATTTCACACATATATAGCGTTCAGGGCTGTTCCTCTCATTCTGGTCATATTCGGTTTGGCCTATCTTTTCTTCGAGAAACGCCAAATCATGGAGAAGAGATGGAGATCAGGGGTGTATTTTTTGGTGGTGGCATTCTTGGTCGTTGCTCCGATCGCTTCATATTTCATTTATCATCATGCTGATTTTTGGGACAGGGTAGATGCCGTTTCGATTTTCGGCTCACCGAAGATGTCTCCGCTTGCGGCATTCTTCAAGAGCCTCGGGTATCATCTCAGAGCCTTCTTCGTAAACGGGGACAATAATCCGCGGCATAATTATAACAATCAGCCGCTTGTTCCAGCCGGTTGGATCGCTTTCATGGTGATGGGATTCGTGATAAGTATCAAGGAAATCTTTGAAACTATCAGAAGAAGGATGACGATCGGGCGGGATAGCGAAGAATATTCCGTCACCAGCCTTTTCTATGTTTCTGTCATAGCGCAAAGCATTTTCTGGGTGATGCTCATTCCGGGAGTGATGACCATAGAAGGTATTCCTCATTCGCTTCGGATAATCGGAGTCATTCCGAGCGTTTTCATTTTCTCTGTTTTGCCGATGGAATACATACTCAAGATATATAGGAAAATAAAGAAATCAACCGATCCGATACTGGGCAGGCAGGCACTCAACATGATAGCGACTTTCATTTTCGGGTTGATGCTCGTGATTGTCGGTAGCGGGATAATGCAGGCATATGTATATTTCGGTATCTGGGCTAATGATCTTCGGACTCAGGATGGATTCGAAAGGAAGCTTTATCTCGCCGGTGTGCTTGTTCATGACCTTGCTCCAGGGAAACATAACTATTTCATTACTGCCTATAACACATATATCGCTCCTGATCATAAGACGACCAGCTTCAAGACTACGGAATATGCCGGATACCCCAATATAAAAAGATATGAATTCTATCATCCATCGGATAGCTTGGATAAGATAAATTGCGATAACGCTACGATCGTGTTTTTCGATTCAGATCAGTGGCTTCGCGACCAATACCGGGCGAAATGCGATGGGATGCTCGAGACCAAGAAGTTCAGCTTTGGCAGCAATAACAAGTACACATTCTTTGTCATGCAGGGCAAAACAGGGGAATAAGCCAGTGTTGACAACTTTTTGTTGCTAGTGTAGACTTGGTTAGTAACTGATTTTAGGGAAAAGGAGGCGGATTCTTCGCTTCATTTTTTGCAAGGAACGGAAAAAATATGCTGACGATAAGATTTTCAAGGGTAGGAAAAAAGAATAAGGCTCAATTCAAACTGACTCTTCAGGAACGAACGGTTGCTCCGGGAGGGCGTCATGTTGAAATCCTGGGTTCATATGACCCGCACTCGAAGGTGACTGTGTTGAAAGAGGACAGGATCAAATATTGGCTGGAAAAAGGGGCGCATGCTTCTGATTCCGTATATAACCTGCTTGTTTCGAAAAAAGTCATCGAGGGAAAAAAGAGGAAAGTGAAGATGCCGAAGAAGGCCGAGGAGGAAAAAGCTCCTGAAGCTGAAGCGGCAGCTCCCGAAGTCAAAGAAGAAGCCAAGGAGGAAATCAAAGAAGAGGCGAAGGCTGAAGCTGAGGTGAAATAGGCCGAAAATTGAATATATAGAGATTCCGCAGACAATAGGCATCCATAAGACCTATCTAGGAATAAGAACGATTTTTGTTTTTATTTGACTGCGGAAACGCAGTTTTTATTTATTTTGAATCAATTTGCTTAATTCGTATTAATAAGAGATAAAACATATGCAAACAAGAGCGCAGAAAGAGGCCATCGTGAAGGGTCTTACGGCGAAATTGAAGGATTCCAAGGCTGTCGTTTTTTCTGACTTCAAAGGCATGACGACCAAGGATATGACGATCCTGCGTCGCGAAATGCGGACTGAGGGGCTCGATTTCGGGGTTTTCAAGAAAACCCTTATCGATATCGCTATCAAGGATGCGGGATTGGAAATGATCGTCAATGACATGGACGGTCAGATCGCTGTTGCTGTTTCCGACAAAGATGAAGTGGCTGCTGCCAAGATTATCAGCAAATTCGGGAAGGCTAATGAGAATCTGAAGATAGTGGCTGGAATTTTGGGAGACAAGGCTATTTCGAAAGAAGAAGTGATCGCGCTTGCCAAGCTTCCTTCCAAGGAAGAGATGCTGGCGAGGTTCGTTGGAACAATCAATGCTCCGGTTTCGGGATT
>Ga0209373_10001272_pt1 | contig 31022 bp, 24 predicted proteins | sample Higcelweek5metaG_FD_187173 | JGI IMG/M metagenome (GOLD analysis project Ga0209373, IMG submission 187173) | Freshwater pond sediment microbial communities from the University of Edinburgh, under environmental carbon perturbations - High... | ecosystem: Environmental > Aquatic > Freshwater >... | reverse complement strand
ATCGTACCGGAGAATGTACCGGAAAACGTTGTGATCCGAGAGTTCTGCAATGAAAATCAGCGAGGTCCTGCCCAACGGCAATGTCCGCATCGTCATTCCGATGGCGTTGCGGCGGATAAAACACCGGCAGGTGATCGTGGCCCCGGAATCAGAGAAAGCCGTCATCGAAAAATCGCCCGTTTTGATCGCCATCGCAAACGGATTCCTCTGGCAGAAGATGCTGGACGAAAGGAAGGTCGCAAGCATCGACGAACTGGCCAAAAACGTGGGAAAGGAGCGCGCGGTGGTCTCTCACACGCTCCAGCTGACTCTCCTTTCTCCGCAAATCATCCACATGGCTCTGACTGGAACTCTGCCGCCATCGGTCAACATGAAAAGTCTTAAAGCCGCCCTCCCCCCAGAGTGGGAAAACCAGAGGGTGTTCCTTGGAGTCGGCTGATACTTCGCATGACTCCGGTTTCAAAGTCATCAACGCAAGGTGGACATCATTTTCATGGGGTCTATCTCCTTTGCCATGACTGTTGATTCATTAGTGGGAACAGCCTTGAATCAAAAAGCAGCTGTTAAATCCATCACAAACAGAGCATTAATACAACTATACTCATCACATCCTCTTTGTAACTGGAAAAAGTTCTCTGAAAATTCTTTTACCGTTTATTGTGCAACTGTTATTTTTCTCAACGAATCTTACAAAACGACAGTCCGATTCCCGTTTGCCAGAGAGTCCATAGCGGCGAAAGTCAACTTCAACGTCTTTACTGCATCGGCGTAATCGCTGCGGATTGCGCCCGTGTCACCCGTATTCAGCGCGTTGATGAATGCCTTGTTTTCGATCAGAAACGCCTGATCGTTCGGACCATATGATTCCTCTCTATTCCCTTCTTCGTCTGAAATTTGCAGTTTCCCGTTGAAAATCGACATCGTACAGATCAAACCGTCACAGATGATATTGAGGTGACAGAAAGCTCCTTGTGCTGGACTGTAAATGCTGGAGCAGAGATTACCGACAATCCCGTTGCGGAACATCAGGTTTATTGTGGAGGAATCTTCTACATCATAATCGCTGCGGTCCCGTTTTGCACCGTAATTGCCAAACCCCTGTACCTTGGCGACTTCCCCGAACAGAAAACGCATCATGTCAATAACATGGGTGCTCTGTTCAATAATCTGTCCGCCACAGGTGTCGCGCTTGCGCCACCAATAGACACCAGGCATTTCAGTAGACCAGCAGCCTCGAGTCATGATCACTTTGCGGCCTTTGATGAGTTGACGGACACGGTCGACGATCGGCAGATATTTGAAAGCATAGCCAACCGCGTTCATCAGTTTCTTCTCAGAGATCATACGGTTGATGTTTTCAACAGTGGCCAGGTTTAGCCCTTGGGGTTTTTCCACCAGCATGGGAATTCCGCGCTCCGCAAGAAATTCCTCCTGTCCGTTGTGCGCAAAGGGAGGCACGCAGACATAAACGGCGTCCAATTTCTCCTGTGCGGTCATTTCCCTGTAATCAGCATACGCATGAGCCTCATATTCAGAAGCAAGCTTCCTTGCTTTTTCCAAATGCGGGTTGCAGAACGCGGCAATTTTCACATCTTCAATCTGTTTGAGACTGTCCAGGTGCGGACCGGTTACATAACCGGTGCCGATAAATCCGATATTCAACATTGTTGCATCCTCCGATTGGTTATTTGCTGTAATCAATGCAGACTGCGCCGCATTCGGAACTATGTTTGTCGATCATTTCAAGCGTAGCGGGCAAGACATCGAATCCAACATAATGCGTAACAAACTGTTTGACATTGAGTTCCTGGGTTAACGCCAGTGCCGTTCTGGTTCGACGATCATCATTCCACCATTTCAACAGAGCCGGATTCAGATTGCATATCTGCGAAGAAATAAGGTTGATGTGCTTGTGATGGAACTCGCGTCCGAGATTCAGAGCGGGAGCCCCGTCTGCATAAAAGGAGAGGCAAACGACACGTCCGCAACAGGCAACCGCGCGCATAGCAGTTGAGAGCGCCTTGATATTGCCGCTGACTTCAATTACCAGATCGGCTCCGCGGTTTTCAGTCAAAGCATAAACTTCCGTCGCCACATCTGCGCTTTTCGTCAGATCGATTACTTCGTCGGCTCCGGCTTTTGAAGCTCCTTCGAGACGTTGCGGAAGGGCGTCGACCGCAATTACCCTTGCGCCTGATTTTTTGGCCAAAGCAGCAACTAGGGTTCCCAGCATTCCGCACCCGAAGACAACCACATTCTCCTTAAGACGGATCCCGCTGTCAAGAATTCCGTTCAGGGCAATCCCGGTCAAAGCGGTAAGAGAGGCATTTCGGTAGTCGATTCCGGCCGGAACTTTCCACCAGGGTTCATTTGCGGAAAAAATCTGTACGGTTTTATGTGGTTTCTGCGCATAAATTACATCGCCGACCTTGACTTCAGTCACTCCTGAACCGACAGCGCTAACCTCGGATACATTGGAATATCCCATCCACCATGTCCCGGGATTGTTGGACTGCATGGGATAGGTCATGGCATTTGCGTGATCGTCAAAATTGCCCTGAGCGTTGTTGACTGTATTTAGTTGAGGCGCCGTTCCTCGATAAAATCCCATTTCCGTTCCGGCGGAAATATCGCAAAACAAACTGCGGGTAACAAATTCACCGGATTGCGGTGCCGGGTCAGGAACAGTAACAATTTCCGCATGACGCGGCGCAGAATAACGCAAGACTTTCATAATAAGAAATCTCCTGATTTGAATAATAAAATGCTTTTTGCCATTGTCGTTAATATATTATTCATGGATTGAAAGATAAAATAAAAAAACCGTTATTTGATATTCTACAGCCGAAAAATAAAATTTTTATTTTCTAAGTTTTCCGGGAGAGATTCCGCGTGCAGTCCTGTAAACAGAACAAAAATGACTTGCGGAACCGAATCCACATCTGTCGGCAATTTCTTTCAAAGCCAGGCCGGAATAGGTCATAAGTTGATCGGCAAATTCAAGCTGAACGCGCCGCTGAAACGTTTTCAGAGAATATTTGCGGTGTTTTCTGTAGCAATGGCGCAAGTAATCGGGAGTAATTCCAAGACAAGCGGCAAGCTCTCCGATCCGCATGGGAGAAAAACCGTTTTTTCTGATTTTTTTCTCTGCCTGTTCAATGTAAAAGAGATCGTTCCCATGGCTTTCTCCGCTGAAAGGATTTTCGGCCGTTTTAAGGAACTGTGCAACGACAGTCGCGGTTCTGCCGTTCATTTCCAGCATATGCCATGGAGAAAAATCCACTTTCCCGATTTCAGCAAGCTGGCGCATTTCATCCAGCACCGGAAGCATATCTGGATTCGACGCAAGTTCAATATGGAATGGAGAAATCGGTACGGATGTCTGCAAATCAAAAATCAAGCACACATCCACATGTTTGGCATGGTTGATTTGCGTATGATTGACGCCGGGGCTTACCAGTTCCCAGGAACCGACATTAAAACATACGGTACCATCATCGAAACGAATCTCACCGTCTCCAATGATATGGCAAAGCAGTTCGAATCCATCATGGCTATGCCGGATATTACATCCAGTTCCAGCACTCACAAACGAACAAAGGTAATGGATTGGATTCCTCAAAAACAAATTGCGAATAGTTTCAATCTTTATCATGATAAAGTATAATACATCTGCAAGAGGTAAAAATCAAACAAGAAAAGGAAATTTCAAAAGTATTCAAAATTGAAGGGGATAAAAAAATCGGTAAAGGTTCATTTTAACCTCTGGGGTAGAGAAGCGGATGCAAGATGAACGATCTACGTGCGATTTATTTTACCATGCAGAGGGATCTATATTCCAATGGGGGAAGAAAAATTGGGCGAAATAACGGTGAAAATGAAGGAGTTTTTGCTTGGAATAGAGTTGATGAAGCCGTCGAGATTCAGGAAGGGGGCGTTGGACTGGAGTGGACACGACCGTCCGATGGCGAACCGAGAGCATCTGTTTCGTGCATTCCATCTGAAAACGATTACAACTTTCCGATGACGGAAATGCTCATTTACAAAGCGGAACTCTCCCGGAAACATAGAAACTAAATTTTCATTTTTCGGTGGCAGAATATCAAATAACGGTTTTATTGGTTGTCTTTCATTCCATGTAATGATATACTAAATTCTAACGAAAAAAACCTACTATTCAAATATGCACGCAAAAGCAAGGCCGAAGTCGAAACCATGAAGACAAAGCGAACAGAGGAAATTCGGACAAGAGGTCTTGCACTTCAAGGGAACCGTTCCCGCGAAGAAAATCTGGCCGATTTGCCGACCGGTTGTGACTGGGGCGGCAAACGCAACAGCAAGGGAGTGCCCGAGAATTGGACCGGGGTCAAGTTTCACGATGGATGGGTACCGCTTGCGGCAATTCTGACCTCGGCATCGGTTCACGACAACCAAGTGGCGATTCCACTGATGCAGATGACCGCAGCCCGTGGCGTAACAGGGCTCAATAACTTGCAGGATTCCGCTTACGACGCACCCGAAATCCAGACATTCTCGAAGAGTTTTGGGCATGTTCCGATCATTGATCCGAACATGCAGCGCGGAGAAGAAGCGGAACTTTCCCCGGCTGAAAAGATTCGTTTCCACGAAAGATCGACCGGGGAGCGGAGCAATCCCGAACTCAAGAACAACGATGCGCTCGAAATATACGTGTCAAAGAACATGACAATGTCTTGTGCCATCTGATGTTCGGAATCCTCGCACTGACGGTCAAGATGTTGTTCAATAGGTTGTAACGAAAAAGTTTGCGTTCATATAAAACCAGAACAAGAAAAGTCCCGAAGATTCGGGAATGGGAGTGTCCACATTCAAAAAACAGGATTTTTCCGGCTTTTTCAAGAAAAAACTGGATTCGGAGCGGCAAGATGGACTTACCGCGTCAAAAAATAAGTTTTTAACGAAAAAGAGCCAACGCTTTTGAAAGAGGCTCATGGGAGAAAACAAAATGAGACAAAAGCAGCAACATTTTAGAAACATGCCGGCAAGAAGTATAAACGGGGGTAAATTTTTTACACTTATAGAATTGCTTATGGTCATAGCTATTATAGCTATTCTTGCAAGCATGCTTTTTCCGGCGTTGAACAAGGCGCGTTCCATTGCAAAAACTGTCAAATGTGCCAGCACGCTGAAACAGATAGGGGTGGCACAAAGCATGTACAGCAACGATTATCAGGAGTGGCTCACTCCAGGTACATTGAGTAATACAAACGGACATAATTGGGTTTCACTGCTTTGTGGTGGAAGCTACAGCGACAATAGAAATGGGAAAGGGCGCGGACCCTATGGATTGTATTGGGAATATTGGAGTTGCAAAACTTCGTTCCTGTGTCCGCTGGCTACGGATTGGAAAAGTCCGCCTAGTTATACCGCCTACCTTGGCAATCTCTTTCTGCTGGGCTATGCCGGAACAACCTCGGCAAATTCAAAAAATCGCAAACTGAGAGCTGTTCAGGCTCCGTCAATTACCATATATTCCGGATGCAGTCTTCAGCGTAGTGAAGCCGTACAAATGACAATCAATGCCTTTTCATACTATCATGGGACCGGAATGAACTCAAAATCTGGGAATGTCGAAATACCTGGCTCGACAACAACAGGAACAGGGAATTTCCTCTACATTGACGGACATGTGAAAGGAATGAAATACGCCCAGCTGTTGCAGATCCCGGATGATGCCGATGAAGGCGGAGCGAAAAACGTAAACAGCGCGTTCCTGGCGGGATTTAAAAACAGCGATGGTGTTACCCCGGCAGTATGGTGATCTTTTAATGATTTGGCCGGAAACAGTTAAACAAAGAGAAGAGGTCGTTTTTAGGCGTTTAACTTTTCCGATGCATAAGAGCATAAGGATTGCATTCACGAATTACAGTTGTTATGCAACTTCAAGCCGAATTGTGAAAGAAAAGGATGCAAATAAATATATAACGGGCTTGTCGTGACTCTTCTCCGAAGCCCCGCCAAGCCCAAGTCATCTTCTGGTGCTTCATACGAAATGGAAAAGCCGAAGCAGAACATACTGAAAGAAGTGATTCTTACAGATATTACTGTCCTCGCAAAAGGGAAATCACGCTCAAACGAACAAAAATATGATTATTTGACAAAACAAAGCTGTTAAGAAAGGAATTGGAAATATGTCTGAAAATTTTAGAAAAATATTTACGGCTGTATTGCTTTGCATTTCTGTTTCACTCTTTGCTGACATTACCAGTGAATTGGAGTTCAGCACGAATGGAGGAAAGACTTGGCACAAGGATTTTCCTATATTGAAAGTCTCAAATCCAAATTGCAGAATTCGCGTCAACTGGATTATTGAGGATCCCGAAACCAAAGGGAATGTCTGGACAATGCTTTATTCTACAGACGAGGATTTTGCCAGTGCGAATCAAGGGAGTCAGGAAATCTTAGGCTTGAAAAATAAAGGGTGGGTTTTTGAACCGCGCCCAAGTTACGCGGATCCACGTTCGGGAATCCCATACCTCTATGACTTGCATCTTGGGGAACGCAAGGATGGGGGTTATGGACAACAGTGGGATCCAATACAAAAACAAGTCGTCAAATTCCCGCTCCCGGCCTGTCCGGCGTTGAAACCGGGTTCCCATCGTTTTTGCATTATGACCGTCTATTGGAGCAATACGAAAAAAAAGAATTTGGTAAGCAGAGAGTATTTTACGATTCTCATTGAAGAATAATCAACACAAAGGCAAAATTCAAATGCAGAAAAAAATATCAGCATTTCTGTTATGCGCTCTGACACTGGGAGCCCTTGGTGCCGGAACAACATATCAGCCCGCCGAACTGCTTTCGGACGAAGTCAATGCGAACCTCAATGGAAAAATGGGCAACATTGTCCCGAACCGTGAAGTCTACTGGAAAATCTCCGGTCTGAATGAAGGAAAATATTCAATCCGTCTGGAAATCCCGGGTCTTCCGGAAAATATTATTTATCATAACGGAAAAAGGATAGATTTTGATTCGGCCTCGCCTGTTGTCAACGGGATAAGTACAATGCAGAGCGATTTCATAGACGTGAAAAACGGAGATGTTTTTTGGGTTATCAAGCGGTATCCTATGGATTTGTTCAACAGAGAAGCCCATGTGGGAACAATGACCCTGGCAAAAGAACGGTTGCCGTTTGCTCCGCAGAAACATTTCGAATCCAACACGTTGCGTGCCGACAACAGTTATGCTTTCGACAATACTGAATTTGATGAAAAGCTTTCCCTCAAAATAGTGAACAGGACCGGTAAAAATCAGAAGTTGAAAGTGCACATCCTGATAACGGATTTCTATCAGATCCCTGTCGCTGAATACATGGAAGACGTAGATGCAGGAATCAACTTTGCCAAGACGTTTGATTATCCCAAGGGGAAAAGCGAACAATACCGTGCGTTCATTAAAATTACCGATTCCGAAGGCAAGTCTACGGAAGACGTGTATGCTTACGTCAGAAACTGGAGCGGCAAGTATCGTTCCAAGGTCTGGCTTACCGATAACTGGATGATGACCGAAGTCAAAGATGACGGGACATTAAAAACACGTAATCTTCAGGCTCTTCCGCCGGAAAATGCGCAATGGCGGAAAGTCAAATTGCCAACAACGTTCTCGAATCATATTGCATGGTTCAAAAAGGATTTCACACTTCCGGAAAACTTTGCAGGAGAACGGCGCCTCCTTCATTTTGACCGCATCTGTTATGAAGCAGACATTTATCTCAACGGGGAAAAGCTGCATCACTACGGAACGGAAACATCTCTGGCTCCGTTTGAAGTTGATGTAACAGACAAGTTGAAAAAAGGCAAGAATACGCTTCTTCTCTGTCTGCGGGGAACAATAGCCATGCTCAAAGAATCCGAGCTCAATGCAAAAAACCCACGCATGTCCAATTGGAAATTCTTTGGATTTTTGTCACAGGGAATCAGCGATGTGACTCTTCTTGGAAAGCCGAAGATTTCTGTCGGAGACCTCAAGATTTATACCTCATACAGGGATAAAACACTTGAAGTCCAGACGGAAGTTCCGGAAGGATACACCGTTGAAAACCGCGTTCTCCGCCAAGGCAATGAAGTTCTTCGTTTTACTTCCAAAGCCAAGTGGGAAAACCCGATTTTGTGGGGACCGGAAAAATTTCCGCTTCTTCAACTCCAGACATTGCTGATGAAAAATGGAAAGGTCGTAGACTGTAAAGACACCCGCTTCGGATTTCGTGAGATCTGGACCGATAAAATGAACGTTGTCTGGAATGGACAAGTGATTAAAACTTCTTCCCATGCAATGCTCGACTCATGGGGAGCCAGAAACAACGGCTCCCGCACGCCGATAATGAAACTTCTTCACACCATCACAAAACAGATGAACATACGCATGGCGCGGCATATTTACAATGCCGGAATTTTTGCTGAAATCGCAGACGAAGCCGGCATTATCTTTGCCCAGGGCATGATTACTCCAGCCGGGCCAAGCATCGAAATGGTAAAGAACGATTCCTTTTGGAAACATGTCATGGACTCCGATCTCTCCATAATCAAAGCGCAATTCAATCATCCCTCAATTTTTACCTGGTATATTTCCAATGAATTTTTGGGATTCAGCAATCCGAACTTTGGAAAGCGTCTGGACGCGATTCTGCGCGCGGTTTCCAAAGCCGACCCAACCAGGTTTGCCGAGGCCGGATGCGATATCGATATGCACGGAGAAATGAAAATCAATTCCGTTCATTATCCGATAGAATGGGAAGTCTCCAAAATGGAGAATGCATACCAGCCCGATATGTGGTACTGGCGTGATCTTCGCACACAGTTCAAGGTTGGCGACATGGTTCCGAACGGTTTTGGAAGAAGCTGTGCGAATTGTAATGTAATGAGTCCGATCAAGTGGGGAGAAAAGCCTATCATTGTAAATGAGTCCGGACTTAACCACATGTGGTCTCCACCGCGCGGGATCACGCGTTACGCCGGAGACGAACATTACATTTCGTGGCCTTATGCAAACAAATACTTCATTCAGATTCATAGGATGCAATACCAGGGACAGCGAGATGCCGGCGTCAGCGTAAAAACACCGTGGGTACACTGGTTTTTCGGCCAGCAGAACACGTTTATGCCCGATCTGGAAATGGTGGTCATTCAAAGATATCACTCGTTCGTTTCCGGAACGAAACCAGTGTTTGATGTCAATCTCTTTCATGACCTGTATCCAAAAGAAACGCTTGCTTTTCGGTGGAAACTGACGCAAGACGGAAAAACCGTACAGCAGGGTGGACGCGACATCTTTTTCGACGGATGCAGCGAAGCCAGGGAAAAAGTCATTCCAGACCTGAAAAATCCTGGTGCATATGAACTCACTTTTTCTCTGACGGGTCTTCCTGACGAAAAGCGGATTATCACAGTTGGAGCGCCGGAACAATTGGTATTGAAGCCAAATATGATTGCCGGAAATGTCGCATTGAATAAAGACGAACTTCTCAAACGTGCGGAAAATGGTGAGACTCTCGTCATTTTCCCGCGCAAGGATTACCCGGCTTGGCTGCCCGGGGCTCCAGTTGCAACCGGACTCACTCCGTCGACAAACTTCACATTCCGTACGGAACATCCGCTGTTGAAAGGAATTTCAGAGGCTGATTTTTCCTATTGGTATCCGAAACATTGCACCGGGGAAGGATATTTTATAAAGCCGCACTACGGAAATACAAAGACGATTCTGGAAGCTGGTGGACCGAACGGACTGCGTTATTCCGGACTCCTTGAAGTGCCATATGGCAAGGGCGGGTTTGTCTACTGTGCATTGAATTTGGATCCGGAGCAGAATCCGATTGCTGCGCTTTTTCTGAAAAATCTTGGAAACTATCGCATCAAAAATGATTACTTCGCCGCAGGGTTGATTGCACGGAGCAATGCAGAATTTCTTAAACAGTTGAAACTTTACGGAATTTCAACGGAAAAAGCGGAATTCGGAAAACTGGCGAAGTTCAAAGTCCTGATTGTGGACGGAGAAATGAGTTTTACTCCGGAACAAATTGCTGAATTGAAGGCATTCAAAGGAACAGTATTCATACAAAACCCTGGCAAGTCCTTTGGCATTTCAACCAGTCCGGTCACGATGCCCGAATGGACCGGTCGCGCGATTCGCGTCGGATATTTCCCTGAGATTGCCGGACTCACCAACGAAGATCTGTTTTTCCGCAGTGATCCGCTTGATGAAGGAGTCATCGGAAGCTGGTATGGAAAAAAGAATATTATCGACAATGTGGGTTCAGTTGAAATATTGAATGGAACGCCGATGATCTATCCTGTATTTCTCTCCAAAGAGGGAAATATGATTTACAGCAATCTGAACTGGATGACAACCAAAAAGGATATTGAGAAAAAAGGACAGACTCTCATTTCCACGATCATGACCAATTTGAATGTTGAGCAGAAACAGTATGTCCGTCCGGAAATTCCTGCAAAATTGTCTTGGCGTCAACTTGACCTGACGAAAATTCTCAACCGCACGATGAGCGACGAAGTGGAAAGTGACGGCAAAGGCGGTTTTACCGATCAGGGAGCAGAATCCGACATGAGGGAATTCAAACTCAATGGATTACACACATTAGCCGGAATTCCGTTTAGAATCGAATATCCGAACGCGTGTTTCATGCTCGCAAACCGCTATTTAAAAGGAGGTTACGATAAAGTAACGATTCCCGTTGACGCAAAATTTGATGTGCTCGCATGGCTTCATACGCATGCTTATACCGCCCGTGTTCATCATTACAGTGTATTTGTGAACTACGCCGATGGATCTACCTATGAAATTCGCATGGATGGAAATCTGAATCTTACCGATTGGGCTGAACCGCCCAAAAAACGGAGCACCGAACTGGATACGCTTACAGAACCGGCTGTTACAGTAAAACAGAAAAGATGGGGAACCGCTTCCCTGTACCGTACGGCATGGCTCAATCCGGCACCGGGGAAAGACGTAAAAAGTATTACCGTCGTTTCAATGAATCACGGGGTGCCTTTGATTCTGGCATTTTCCATTGGGATGAAACCTCAGGAGATCGTCATTACCGCGGAATTGGACGCGGCCCATTTGAAACTCATGAACGAGGCTTATTCCCTTCAAAAAGCGAAAAAATACAAAGAGGCCATCGTCGTTTACGAAAAAGCGCTGAAACTGATCCCGCAACGGCTTGAGCCCTATCGCAGCATTGCGGCTTGTTATGAAGATATTGGCGACTGGGGAAAAGCCTATGAAACCTATCAGCGGTCACTGGCAATCAATCACTCCCAGCCGGACCTCTGGCCTTTGGAAGAGGAAGCCAAACGTCGCAGCGGAAAATAATGGTAGTAGCAGAGATAAATCAAGAAAGGTACTATGAGATATTTTGGGCATGCCTATTATCCGGAAGCCGGGTCGAAAGAACACTGGAAACGTGATTTCGAGCTCATGAAAGCCGCTGGGTTCAACATGACTCGAATCGGAGAATACAACACACGGAACTGGCACAGGGACCGTCTGGAATCATGTCTGGAGAAGATTGAAGCTCTTTACCGGAATGTCATAGCCTCGATCGGGAAAACAATATGCTTTCCGGTGTGTGTGCTGCGCCATTTCCTGCCTGCTGCAGTATTCGGTGCAATTGATCGACGTTTTTCAACAATATACCGAGGCTGAAACAAAATGAAAACAATTCTGCCCGTAATTTTGCTCCTCTGTGGAATCAGCCTGTCTGTCTTCGCGCAAACAGGGAAAGATGTTGTTCAGGTGGACACCTTTTTCCAACCGGACAACATGGACGATGTCTACACGAAACAGCTGATCCGTTTTATGGAAAAAAATCCGTCAATCCTTGTGGAACAATGGTCCGGATTGAGTTTGCCTAGGGGTAAGTCAGGCTTGATGATGTCGCTTGCTGGAAATACGGCGCCGGACATCGGAACCAGTTGGTTCCATGTGATCCGCAATGAGATCAAACAGGAATTCCTGTATCCTCTGAACGAATGGATCGGTGAAGATTTGGACGGCGATGGAGAAATTTCCGACAAAGAAGCAAAATGGGCTCCGTGGAAAGAGATTCCGCCGATATTGCGCAAGGTTGCCACTGTCAATGGGAAAGTTTACGGGCTGCCATTACCTGTAAAAAACGTTGTTGCAATCATGTATCGTACCGACCTCGTTGAAATGGCCGGACTTGATGCGAACAAGCCGCCTCAGACATGGGATGAATTCATGTACTGGTGTCGGCGTCTGACCGATGCGAACAAAAAGGTCAGCGGAGCCATTTCCCAGAACGGTCAGCGGGCTTTCGTAATTCCGCGGGCCGGATATCTTTTCCTGCCGTGGATACAATCGGCCGGAGGCGAACCGATTGTTCAAATCCGGAAAAGTCCGAAGGCCGGAAAAGAATACACTTTCGCTCAGAATGCAATCAGTTTTATTACGCCCGAAGGCGAAAATCTTTCCCGCGAGCCTTCCGACTGGCGATGCAATTTTGGATCAAAGGAATCACTTGAGGCGCTTCATTTTCTGTATCGTCTGCGCTGGGAGAAATGGGTCAATATCAATGGAGAACCCATGAGCGTGTCCGAGGCAAAAAAGCGAAAACTTGAGTTTTCCGAGGCAGATGTCGTGACGGGGATTGCCCGGACTGCTGACGGTCGAGACGGAAGTGATTTTGATCTTCTTGCACGCGGCGAGGTCGTGATGCTTGTCGGCATGGTGGACGACCTCAAGCAAGTGGGCGCGAAAGCCAATATTGACCCGGCTTTGCTGAGCTGGTTCCCGTTCCCCGCCGCTCCGGGTCCGAAAGGACGCCGCATTGTTCAGACTCAGAATCACTATGCCGCGATGTACACCGGAGTTTCCAAACGTTCCAAGGAAGAGCGCGATGCGGTTTGGAAGACTTTGAACGCGATTGTCGACAAGGGGATTGTCCGTGCGAACGTATCCTCGAAAGTGCTTGAAGGCATGAGCCGTTTTGTCTCGCCGTCCGACCTGAAACGTTTCGGTTACGAGGAATACTTGAAAGATATTCCGCTTGCAATACGCAACAATTTCGACGAACTGGAATCAGGGAGGGTCCAGGCGCTCACGGAACCGTGGACTGGTTTTTGGTTTCTGATCGACATGGCGCTCAATACGGAATGCCTCAGCATCATGCTTGGCACTTTAGGCGAGGAATTCAACTGTCAGGCGGCCTTGATGGAAGTCAACCGCAAGGCGAATTCCGGGTTGATGTTCGCATTGCCCGAATCAACGCTGGCGAAATGGCGTCCTCTGGCGCTGGTGATAGTGATCTCAGTTCTGATCGCTACAGCGTTCCTTATCACCATGATCGTGCGTTCGTTCTTGAAAAAACGCGGCGGCGGAAGCCGTTCCGTTTACAAAGGCTACCTCCCGTTCCTGCTGATTCTTCCGGCAATTCTGATTATTCTTCTGTGGTGCTACTATCCGCTGGGTCGCGGCTTTCTTATGGCATTTCAGGACTACCGAGTGACTGGAACTTCAACATTTGTCGGACTTGACAATTTCATCAGTCTTGCGCTGGATCCGAGTTTCTGGCGAAGCATCGGACGGACCGTTTATTTTGTGGTTCTGAATATGATTTTTGCGTTCACCGCGCCTATCATTCTGGCAATCATGCTGACGGAAATCAAACATGGAAAAATATTCTTCCGAACCCTCTTCTTCCTGCCTCAAATGACAAGTGGAATCGTTATTGCCCTGATGTGGAAACTGATGTACAATCCGACCCCGGCAGGCTTTTTCAACCAAATGATCGCGTGGCTGAACTACCTTCCATTTGTGAATATCAGACCACAGGCCTGGTTGGGCGATCCGTCGCTGGCCATGATCTGCTGCATCGTCCCGACTGTCTGGGCATCGATGGGAATGTCGAGCCTGCTGTATCTGGCGGCGCTCCATTCGATTCCGCCTGATCTTTACGAAGCAGCCGAGGTGGATGGCGCCGGATTCCGTTCAAAGTTGTGGAATATAACTTTGCCAACGCTGATGCCGCTGATCATCATCAGTTTTGTGGGAACTTTCATCGCAACTTTCCAAAATATGGGCAATATTTTCCTGCTGACTTTCGGAGGTCCCGGCGAGGCCACCACGGTGATCGGACTGAAAATCTGGGTTGAGGCCTACGTAAACCTGCGTTTCGGCATGGCCACCAGCATGGCGTGTCTGCTGGGTACGCTTCTGATCGGACTCACCTATATTCAAATCCGGTTTTTGAGCAAAGTCGAATACAAACGGGCAGCGGATTGAGGAGAACATAAAAATGAGTTTGATTGGCGACGTCGGACGCAAGTCCTTCAAAAACCGCTTCATCATGATTTGTATCTATATGGGGCTTTGCATCATGGGAATTACCATGGTCGTGCCGTTCCTGATTACCATTGCGGGCAGCACCTCCAACGACTTCGATTATGATCGTTACAGCCCGATTCCGCGCTGTCTGTGGTCGAAAGAGGATGGTTACGTGAAGGGACTCGTTCCTTACTTCAACCTGACAAGGAACTGGCAGCGGCAGTTTGCCGCTTATGCTCCATCGAAACCGGGGCATTGGACTTCGTGGGCGGTGATCGGACGCGATACTGACAGGGTGGATCGTTTCGCCGCGCCGTATCTGCGTGAACAGAACGAAAAAGCGGCAGCGGATTATGCGGAATTCACAGAAACATATCCGTTTTCTGATTGCGTGACGGCCGCCCAGCCGATTGACACCGTAGCGTTTCTGATTGAGGAATATTCCGCGAAATACCATAAGCTACATCCTGATGAAAAAATCTCGGGAACCACCTTGCAACTCAAAGCGCTTGAATTGCTTGGCGAGGAATGGAATATCCCGTTCCGCAGTTTTTATAATATTTCTTTCGCCTCGGAAATGCGCAGTCCACTGGATTTTCAAGGCTGGTTTCCCAATCGTTCCGATCCGAAATATCAGGCCTACGAACGGTTTAAAGAGGTTGCGGCCGCGCATCGATTTACCCCTGGGATCAAATCGAAATGGATTCAATTTCTGAATAAGAAACAATATTCAGGAGAAAAGATTTTCCCGGTTTTGCGTACAGCTCCGGCAGAATTGCGTGTGCTCTGGCTGGAGTTCAAAAAAGAAATTGCGCCCGCTTCTCCGACGGTTCCCTATGCCATGCACGCCGCCTGGATTGACTTCCTCGAATCCGAAGAAGTCATGATGTGGAACGACAAAAAGAAATTCAATATTGCCGATTATAACCGGATCTGTGGCACGAAATACGATTCATTTGAATTTACTCCGTTTCCGATTCCTGCCGATTTTCCAGAGAAAATACAACAGTTGTGGAATCAATACCGACAGGAACGGTATCCATTGCGGCTGGTGGAAATCACGCCCTCCCCGAAACTCGACAAACAATTTCAGACGTTTGCGAAAAAGAACCTGCGCAGTCTTAAGATTCTGAACGAACTGCTCGGGACCGAATACCTGAATTGGGAGGAACTCAAGGTCGAAGCCAACCCAGCCGAAGGAACGTCGCAACCCCTGTCGAACAGGCGCGACTTATGGAAAAATTTTGTCAAATCGCTGCCACTCAGCGATAAAATTTTCCACTCCTCGGAGGCGGCATACCAGATGTTTCTGCTGAAAAAATACGGTTCCCTGGAAAAAATAAATTCCGTCTACGGCTGGAAACTCAACCGGATCGAGGAAGCATTCCCGCCGTTCATGTCCGCGTATAGCGTCACATTCACCAACAACGGCAACGCGATGACTTTCATGCCGATTTTTGATAATTACCGTATCGTGATGGATTATCTGCTGTTCAACGGCAACGCGATCTGGGTGACATTGCTCCTGATCACCATGACGATTTTCTTCTCGCTGACCGTGAATCCGCTGGCGGCGTATGCCTTGAGCCGGTTCAACTTGCGCGGGCGCGACAATATCCTCATTTTCATGCTGGCAACCATGGCATTCCCGGCGATGGTGAGCGCGATTCCGGCATACTTGCTGATGCGCGACCTCGGCATGCTGAACACGTTATGGGCGCTCGTGATCCCGGGCGCGGCGAACGGGATGGCGATTTTCATTCTCAAGGGCTTTTTCGACAGTCTTCCGATGGAACTTTTCGAGGCGGCGACTATCGACGGCGCAAGTGAAATGCAAATCTTCCGGATTGTCGCCATGCCGCTGGTAAAACCGATTCTGGCGATCAATTGTCTGAATGCGTTCATCGCCGCATACAACGGCTGGGAATGGGCGCTGATCATCTGTCAGGACAAATCCATGTGGACGATTGCCGTGTGGCTGTATCAGGCGAGCATGTGGTGGGCTTCTTCGCCGTGGATCGTGAGCGCGGGCTTCGTATTGGCCTCGATTCCGACTTTGATCGTGTTCATTTCATGCCAGAAAATCATTTTGCGCGGGATCATCATTCCAAGTATGAAATAAGGAGTTCAAAAATGGCTGAAGTCATATTGAAAGATGTCTGCAAGGTCTACGAGGGCGGTGCAATGGCCGTCAAGCACGTCGACCTCGAAATCAAAGACCGCGAATTCATGGTGCTGGTGGGCCCCTCCGGATGCGGCAAATCCACCACCTTGCGCATGGTCGCGGGATTGGAGGAAATCAGCGAGGGAACAGTCGCCATCGGAGAGAAAATCGTAAACAATGTTCCTCCGAAAGACCGCGATATTGCAATGGTTTTTCAGAATTACGCATTGTATCCGCACATGAGCGTATACGACAATATGGCGTTCGGATTGAAGCTGCGGAAGTGCCCCAAAGACAAGATCGACGAACAGGTTCGGGATGCGGCGGAAATTCTCGGCATAACCGATTACCTCAAGCGGAAACCGAAAGCGCTGTCTGGCGGACAGCGCCAGCGAGTCGCCGTGGGACGCGCCATCGTGCGGAAACCGGAGGTGTTTCTGTTCGACGAACCGCTGTCAAACCTGGACGCCAAAATGCGAGTATCGATGCGCACGGAAATCAGCAAACTCCACCATCGGCTTAAGACCACGATGATCTACGTGACGCACGATCAGATCGAGGCCATGACCATGGGCGATCGGATTTGCGTGATGAAAGACGGCGTGATTCAACAAGTCGATACGCCGTTGAACATTTATACGAGTCCGGTCAATACCTTCGTGGCGAGTTTCATCGGCACACCGCCCATGAATATTTTCCGGGGCTGTCTTGTCAGGGAAAACGGGAGAATGTATTTTCAAAACGACAATATGTCCTTGTTCCTCCCGGAAAACTTGAAATCCGCGGCGGAAAAATACGGAGGCGAGGAAATCCTTTTCGGCATTCGTCCGGAGGACATCGGTTCGGATGCCGCGGAAAAGACCGCCGATCCGCAGTATTTGCAAGCCTCGATTGATGTAAAAGAGCCGATGGGCGCGGAAACATATCTTTATTTGAAGACCGTGACCGAGGGCGAAAACGGCTGTATTGCAAGAATAGCGGCCTCTTGCCGTGAAAAAGTTGGAGACTCAGTGCGTCTTGCGCTGGATTTGCGCAAAGCACACCTGTTTGATGCATTCTCGGGGAAACGCATTTCATAACTCAACGCCGAACCTGAAAAGATGCCGGAAAGCATCAACCGGAATTAAAGCTATCAATCGAAACGAGTATAACAACTTCTAAGTGAAGGGGTAATTATTAAAAATGAGATACGCGACCCATTTTTCCGTCAATGGCGGTCATTTCTATGACCGGGATTTCAACCGGCTGGAAATCTTTTCTGCCGATTATGATTTATCTGATTTGAAGCAAACGGAAACAAATTTACTGAGACCGTAAAACAAAGATAAAAACGGTCCGAAACGGATACCGCCAAGAGGAAAAACATGAGCACAATCAAAGAAGCAGTTGAATGGGTCCAGATTTACTGGCACGATGAAAAAGAATCGGAGAAGCTGAAACGGGTTCTTCTGATCGGAGATTCCATTGTTGTCGGACACGGAAGCATGCTTCGGGACGCCTTGTACGGAAAGTTCGGTCTGGATTTCTTCGGCACCAGCAAGATCGTATGCGATCATGAATACTGGAAAGACCTCAAATTCGTGCTTGGGCGCAAGAAATATGAGTTGATCATTTTCAATAACGGACTGCACGGCCGGTGCATTTCGGATGCGGAATATGCGTCGGCATTGAAGGAGGTCATTGAAAAACTGAAGACATACGCCCCGATCATTGCATGGCGAAACAGTACGCCATGCTTTACTTTGGATTCTGAAAAACCGAATTTATGGGTGTCGCGTGTGCCAGAGCGAAACGCGGTAGCGCTGGATGTCGTGAAAAAAGCTTCCATCCCGATAATCGATGCGTATTCCTTACTGAAAGATCATTCAGAACTTTCAGCGGACGGCATCCATTGGAAGAAGGAAGGCTACCAGGCCATTGTAAATGCTGAAAAGTCTTTTATTGAAGAAACACTGAAATAAGAACGGAAAAACTTCAGGTGGATAATGTTGAAAAGCGACTGGTTTACTAATGCCCGTTTCGGACTGTTCCTTCATTGGGGACTTTACGCGATTCCGGCTAAAGGTGAATGGACTTATGCAAAAGACAAATGGCTTCCGGGAGAATATGAACGCCTGATTCATCAGTTCAATCCGGTGGATTATGATCCGGCGGATTGGGCGCGTATGGCAAAGGCCGCCGGGATGCGGTATGCGGTCCTGACAACCAGGCATCATGACGGGTTCTGTATGTTTGACAGTCATTATACAGACTATAAAATTACAAATACCCCATACGTCAAGGACGTTACAAGAATGCTGGTCGAGGCGTTCCGGGCTGCCGGCCTGAAGGTCGGATTTTACCATTCGCTGCCGGATTGGACGCATCCGGGGTATGCCGACAGGGAAAGTCCCGAATTCATTCAGCGAGGCGAACTTCACACTCCGACTCCTGAACAGCACCGCGCTTATCTGGATCTGCTTTATAATCATGTGGAACAGCTGATGACCGAATACGGCAAGATTGACCTGCTATTCTTTGATTATACCAGCCAATATAAAGCCGGCGAGGATTATTTTGAACGTGACCGTCTGCTTGAAATGGTCTACCGTCATCAACCGGAAATCATGGTTGACGACCGTCTGGCTTATTACAAAGACAATGTGCGGGATTTCGACTACTACACGCCGGAAATATGTGTGCCGAATCAACCGCAGATCGTCAAAAACAAACCGGTGGTCTGGGAAACCTGCGCAACCATGAACGATCATTGGGGCTATTCCAGGACGGATTTCAACTACAAACCAGTCGAGACGCTGACTGCCGGACTGATCGGGTGTGTTTCACAAAACGGCAATCTTCTGCTCAATATCGGGCCGGATGAATGCGGGTGTTTTCCAAAACTCGCCGTCACGCGTCTCAAAGAATTGGCAGACTGGTTTCTTGACAACGGCGAGGCTGTCACCGGCTGTGGCAAAAGTAAATTCCAAGCGCCATTCGGCTGTTGCTACACGCAGAAAGGCAACGCCATCTACTGCTATTTCTTCATTCCGCCGATAGGCGATGTGATTCTTACTCAACTGAAGGGAAAAATCGAAACAATCACTCTTTTGCGCACCCATGAGACCGTCGAGATGATTAACAATTGGGGCTTTGAACTGCTGAACGCCGATGAACAGAGAATCCGTCCGGAAAATGTACGAGCCGGAGACGTGCTGAAAATTACACTGAAATGAACAGAAATGGGAAAGCCGATACTTGAAAAATTGGCTATTCCGAATTGAAAGGATCAAATATGCATACTGAATGGTTTAACAACGCGCGTTACGGGCTCTTCATTCACTGGGGCGCATATTCTGTTGCAGGCCGCTGCGAGTGGCTGATGAACAGAGAATTGATTCCGCGGAATGAGTATCAGGCAAAATACGTGGATCATTTTCATGCGGAACATTACAATCCGGCAGATTGGGCGGCAAAGGCAAAACGCTGGGGAATGGGCTACGCCGTTTTCACGACACGACATCACGACGGGTTTGCACTTTGGAACTCAAAAGTCAATCAGTGGAACGCCGTGAATTTCGGTCCGAAACGCGATCTGGTCGCCGAATATGTGAAAGCCTTTCGCGATGCCGGCCTTAAAGTCGGTCTTTATTATTCATCGGCCAACTGGACGCATCCGGATTACCCCGGTCCGTTCTCCCGCAACTACAATGACAACACCTGGAAGGATGAAGCATCAAGGAAGCGCTTTATTGAGTATAACCGGGCTGAAATCAAAGAACTTCTGTCAAATTACGGCAAGATCGATTATCTTTGGTTCGATGGAAACTTTCCCGGAAACCTTGACGGTCCGGAAACCGCTGCAATGATTCGCAAGATTCAGCCTGAAATAATATTCAATGACCGGGTCGGAAACGTCAAATACGATTGGAATGTGAAGGAATGTGAACAGGAGATCAAGCCCGCCGCGGAGACGGACATCGACTGGGAAGCCTGCATGACGCTCAACCACAGCTGGGCATACAATCCCTGTGACCATCGCTGGAAACAACCGACGGATGTCATCGAACTTCTGCTCCAATGCGCAAGAGACGGAGGCAATCTCCTGATCAACAACGGACCGATGCCCGATGGAACCTTTTCTGAGGAATCGGTGAAAATTCTGGATGCCGTCGGAATATGGCTGAAGCATAACCGGGAAGCAATCGCAAACAGCGAACGTCATCTCTTCCAGTGGTGTAATGGAGACTGTTGCATCACATGCCGCAACAACAGAATTTATCTTAATTTTTTAAGCGACTGTCATGGCGGCTTCTGCTGGGGCGACCTCAAAAACGAAATTCTCCGTGCATATTTTCTGGATAATGGCGAAGAAGTGGAGATTCATCGGGAAGGCCCTCGTCTGTTTCTGCCTGACTTGAAATTCATTCCTCCGGCACGGACAGTCGTTCTGGAAGTCAACGGAAAGCCTGAAAACAATTTCAGCGAAGCAACCCGCTGGATTCCGGAATAGAAACAGCCGGAAAGACAAGCCGATTAATTATCAATCGCCTCGATAGAAAAGATAAGGACCATGAAAAATGGGCAAAAAAATCACATTCATTGGCGCTGGCAGTTTTGTCTTTACACGCAATTTAGTGCGGGATATTCTCTCGTTTGATGCATTCAAGGATGCCACTCTCACATTAATGGACATCGACGCCGAGCGTCTGGAATTCAGCAGACTGGCTGTTCAACAGATCATCGAGGCCGGAAAATATCCGGCCAAAGTAGTCACGACAATGAACCGCAGTGAGGCGCTGAAAAATGCCGACGGCGTACTGATAACAATACTTCAGGGGGGGCCTGATGTATTCAGAACGGATATTGAAATTCCAGCGGAATATAAAATCGACATCAACGTCGGAGATACACGCGGCCCTTCTGGAATCTTTCGCATGCTTCGTACACTTCCGGTCATGCTGGACATCTGCATGGATATCCGTAAATATTGTCCCAATGCAATCGTTCTGAATTATACGAATCCGATGGCCATGCTCTGCCGCGCGATGCAGAGTGAATTTCCTGACCTTCACATAACCGGGTTGTGCCATTCCGTTCAAGGAACAGCGGCAATGCTTGCCGAATGGATTAAAGCGCCAATGTCCGAAATCTCCTATACCTGTGCGGGAATCAACCACCAGGCGTTCTATCTTGAATTCAAATGGAAAGGAAAAGACGCTTATCCTCTTCTCCGCAAAGCTGTTGAAAAACCTGAAATATACAACAAGGAACAAGTCCGAAATGAAATGTTTTTGGCGCTGGATTACTACGTTACGGAATCAAGCGGACACAATTCCGAATACAACGCATGGTTCAGAAAACGTCCCGATCTCATAGAAAAATATTGTACAAACGGCACCGATTGGAATCCGGGAATTCACGCCTATATTCTCAATTCCTATCTGGAAAACCAGCATGATTGGAAAAAAATTACCCAAAAAGAACTTGCGGAACCAGTGAAACTCGAACGCGGTCTGGAATATGCAAGTAACATTTTCAATGCTCTGTTCGGAGACAATACCGCATATGAATTCAACGGGAATGTGAGAAATTATGGTCTCATCGACAACCTTCCTGCGGGAGCCTGTGTCGAATTGCCAGTCATTGCCACAAAAAACGGACTCAAACCCATGCATATCGGCGCACTTCCGGAACCGCTGGCAATACTGGTCAATATCAGCGCAAGATGCGAGGAACTTGCCGTGGAAGGCGCTCTGGCGGGAAATCCCGGCATGATTTACCAGTCTATCATTTTCGATCCGCTCACGAGCGCGGTGCTTTCTTTAAGTGAAATTCGCGAAATGACCAATAAAATGTTCAAGGCCAACAAAGAGTATTTGGGATATTTCAAGTCGCTTAAAGCCTGAATTTTCTGAAACTATTATGAAAACTTGCGCCACATTGGGACAAACCGTCGGCACACAGGTGTTTTACGCGTTGAAAAATGGACTTGTTACCAGAGAAGCGGCACAGACATATATCCGGGACATTCAAAACACACTCATGGATGACGACTGTTATCTTCCAGGATGGAAACGTCCTATTGTGGAATTGTCGACACGAGCAAAACGGACAGCGTCTTCCGGCAAACCGGAAGCGCTCCGCAATGGTGTAGACCGCTCCGTTGCGGGACATGACAACACCTGGTTTTGCAAAAGCGGATATTTTGTCGAATATGCGTTCAGGAGAAAAGAACAAGTGAAAATTTTAGCTTTTGAAGCACAATAGAAAGATTGAATTATGATGAAAGTGGCACAGTGCTGGGATGATGGAACTGCGACGGATGCCAGAATCGTGGAAATTCTGCGGAAATACAAGGCCAAAGCAACCTTCAATCTTTGTCCTGGCGTGATGGAAGAAAAACGTATTGTTCCTTTTTGGAATTCTTTCAGCGAAGAAAAAAACTGGAGCAATAAAGGATTTCACTGCGGACGGATCGGGATAAATGAACTGATCGACGTTTACGGCGATTTTCAGGTCGCCAGTCATTGTTGGAAACACGAGTCGGTCGGACGGGAGGCCAATGAAATTTTTTTTCAGGCGGCAATGGATGCCAGAAAGTTTCTGGAAGATATTTTTCAGCGTGAATGCCCCGGTTTTGCCTGGCCTAATGGAACCCATTCACCTGAAACGGAACGGATGCTGAGCAACGCAGGATTCCGATACGGGCGTACCGTTGAAAATGTCAATGACGTGACGCTTTGCGACGATCCAATGCATCTCGCTCCCACCTGCCACTTCATGGACGGCAACTTTCTGCAGAAATACCAGAATGCAAAAAAAACAGGTGTTTTTTACTTCTGGGGACACAGTTACGAGATGTTCGAATATGACATGTTCTGGAAGCGGTATGAGGAAATGATCAAATTCATAACCGAAGACACTGAAGCAGAATGGGTTGATGTCATTGACTTGGTGCCGCTTTGCAAGGGAACGGGAGTTACTAACAATGTTGTAACGGAAAAATTTGCGTTCATATAAAAACAGGAATAAGAAAAGTTCCGAAGATTTTGGAATGGGAGTGTCCACATTCAAAAAATAGAATTTTCTCGGCTTTTTTAAGGAAAAACCGGATTCGGAGCGGCAAGATGGACTTACCGCGTCAAAAAACAAGTTTTTAACGAAAAAGAGCAAAAACATTTGAAAGAGGCTCAGAAAGTGAATTCGAAAAAATGAAACAAATTCTACTTCAATATGATGTCAGCCGTGGAAGAATTCCGCGAATCGAAACTATCGAAAAGCAGATATCTATTCTGCAGGTTCAGGGTTTGACTGGGATTGTTTTTTACATGGAATCGGTGGTTCAGGGATTGGGACTTCCGACCGCCGGCTGCGGAAATACTTCTCTGACCGTGGATATGTTGTGTCGCCTGCGGGTTTTTTGCGAAAGCAGAAATTTGGAATTCATGCCGATCTTTCAAATTCTGGGGCATCAGGAAAAGTTACTGGCGTTAAAAGAAATGACGTGTTATGCCGAGGAAATACCGCCGCACAGTGAATTCCAGATCGACAATGCCGAACTTACGGAACGGTTGCAGAATTACGTCAGGGCATTGGCTCCGTGCTTTCATTCACCATACATTCACTTGGGCGGAGATGAAGCAACGCGGATTGGATTGGGGCATAGTGCCGCCATCTGTCGCGAAAAAGGCTTTGAAAACGCCTTGGCCGATTACTTGAATCGTTGGAACTCCTTTATTCGTTCTTTGGGGAAGACAATGGTCATTTATGGTGATTTTCTTATTCACTATCCATATCTTGGCCGTCTGCTGGATTCCGACATTGCCGTATGCAACTGGAATTACGGAACTCTTATGGAAAAATACGAGATGGAGAATCATAACTTCGCCATGCACGAAACAATATGTAAAGGACGGGAAAATTTTGTCAGCGGCAATTGCATGGCGGAGTATATCCTGCCCTCATTTTCGCGATTGAAAACCAACACAGAAATTTGGATGGGGTTGGCAAAACGCAGTCATGCGGAACGCTTCATTATCAGCGATTGGGGTAGTGATGACAATTATAACCCATTTGTTTTAACCGTGGCTGGTTCGCTTTATATTCTTGGAAGACTAAAGGATCGCTTCGAATCTTTGGAAAGCTGGAGCGAATGCGTGGCGGAGGTTTGTTGGGGCAAACCACACCCCGGACTGAAGGATTGCCTGAAACGGCTTTTGGGCGTTCAACAGAATACCGATTTTTTTCCGGAAAAGCTAAATTTCATGGGCCCGATATTTCCAACCTTGCTTTTTGGCGATCCGGACAGTCGTGACGTTATTCGACTCACAGCCTGTCTTGACCGAACCGCCATCGGTAATTTGTTGGCGTTTTCAAGAAAACTTTATGCGGATATTTTAATCATTCAAGCAGAGGAGGCAGAATATCCGGATTTTATTGATGAGCTTCAAGGCGTGAGCAGACGTTTGCTTATGCTTGCGTTGCGAATGATGCTTTTGTTGGAACATACATGGCATACCGGCGCGATCTGGGTGCAGGAGGCGGATGTTGCCAATCAACGGAAGTTTTTATGTGAATTTGAAACGCTAGCAGAACAGGATATCGCTTGGTATTCCCGACGGTGGAACGAGGATAATCTTGTCGGATGTCAAGAACGAGTTAAACAGCTTAGCCGGCAGATGATTCAATCCACCACCAGAACTTTTCATTTTCCGGATAATGTTTTGCTGCATTATCCACCTCAAATAAATGGAGGTGAAAGTCATGTATAAGATCGGAAACTGGAATGTTTCGTTGGGAATTTTCACGGCCAATGAACCGAACCGGATGAAAAACTGCCGCTCAATCTGAGCGCGTTGACCGTTTGCGGATACGATTTTTCCCTGTATAATTCAGGAGATACTTCTCCGGACGGACCGTTCCTGGCACTGGTCCGCAAGCTTGGCCTGCCGCTCACGGTTCATCCATATGGAAAGGAACTGTTCTGTGACTGTATGCGCACAATGAGATACATCTTTTCATGCAGTTCTATGTGTGATAAATTCCTCCCGAACCAGAACTCACGGGAGGAATCATGGCAGGAAGACCAGAGCCCCAGCAATACTGGATCGATCAGCTGTCTGAATACTGGGATAGCGGTCTGACGATCCAGATATTATGAGAAACACAAAGGGCTGATGGATTCAGTCATCCGAAAGGAGTTTCTCGAAAATGGTGAAGACTGTTCCCGCAGCGAAAAAGGGGCTCTGCCTCGAACCCAGGAATTTTTTAAGGCATGGTAACATCACGAAGAGGTCGGAAAAAAGAAAAGGCCGAAGCCCGATACTCCGGCCTCTTCGGTCTGTTGTCTGAATATTCTGGATTTCTCTGGAAAAGGACACATCGCTTGAACTCAACAGTAGCAGGGGACAACCGATTCCGAGAAGGTTTCGCGCTGCCAAAGAATGACCATTTCCTGATGAAAAGGAAGAAAATTACTGAATATTTACGCAAGACATTCGTCTCTAATGCGTTTCAAGTCCGAGAATCCTCGTGTCACCGACATGGGGGAAACAGAGAATTTTCCGAAAAAGATCGGCGGAATCGTTTCGGGTTCGGGATTGTTGTTCTGAGCGGCAGCCGGCATCGGAGCCGACATGACTTTGTTCTCGTTTCCTTCGAGCATTCCGGCTTTCTCCTTGGGGTTGGGTTAAATGGGATTTTCTTTTTGAAGTTGAGTCTTGCGATAGCCCGTGATAATTTTTCACTGAAAAATGGAAGATGGCATGGCACGCGCCAACGGACAGTTGAAATGGTCGGAATTCGGGCGGGCAAAAAATTGGTGGAATGGGGCATTTTGTGTAATCCCATGTTGTTGTGGCGTATGCCATACTGGTATGCCATTGAAGCTTCACATAAATCACAGCCTCCGGAAAACCTGAAGGACCGTTTAGAGATATGAGCGGAATGAAACAGACGGATGCTGTCATAACATTTTGAAATAACAATGCCTCTGGCTGGAATGCCGAGAAGTAAAGGAGTCTGAAAAGAATGGCAGAATGCGGCATTCGAGCGGAAGTGGTAAAATTGGCCGAAAAGGTCGCCAAGGAGATCGTTCGCAAACATCCCATGATCGCCAACGCGGCGACATGGCACAAACAGATGCAGGAAACCTGCAGAACACAGCAACAGCAGATAGAACTCCTTGCGCAACGCGTCCGGAAACTGGACCGCGACAACTTCGAGTTCGCCAGGCGGATTGAGGCGCTGACCAGGGGCAAGGCATATCAGCCCCCGGAGTCAAAGCCGGAAGCGGAAGTTCCCGTGGTGCCGGTCATGACAGCGGCGCAAATGCGGCGAATACGCGCACGGCATCAGTTCAGCCAGGATAACTTTGCGAAATTGCTCGGTGTGAGCACTGTCCGTTATGGCAAATGGGAAAAAGGAAAACAACCGATTCCGCCCGATATTGTCAAACAGCTGGAGGGAATCCGGGCGATGAAAGCATCGGATTTGCGGAGCCGGATGATAAATTGCGGCGTATTCCAGACCAACGGCATGACCGCCAGACAGCAGAAGAAGGAGCCGGACAAATCAGCACAGATTTTCCTTCAATCGCCGCTGACCGACGAGGATTTAAAGCAAATCCGAACACGGCTGAATATGACGCAAAAGCGAATGGCCGAACTTCTCGGAGCTCCCGTCCCGACCTATCAGACATGGGAACGGGCCCGGTCACACATGCCCGACAGGCACACAGCCAGGATGCGGGAAATTTCCAAGATGGAACCGGATTCTCCGACATCACGGACAATCCGGGGCAATCCGTCTCCGTTTCATGCGCAACAATTGAAAGACATACGGCTGGCGCTGGATTTAACCCAAGGCGCGATTGCGGAAAAAATCGGAGTCAAGGCGCGGACATTTCAGGCATGGGAACAGGGCAAAGCGCACATGCCCGATATTTACACCGCGGCGGCGCAGTCTCTCTCCGACACCGTTCCCAAAGATGCCGCAGGGAAACCGATACCGCGAACGGATGACGGCTCGAAAAAAGAATGCGCCTTGCCGTTTCATTCCGATCCGTCCCCTGTTTCAGCGGAAGAACTGAATACAATTCGCAGCAACTTGCAGCTTTCGCAGCACCGGTTTGCAAAGAAGATCGGAGTGAATACAACCACTTATCAGGCGTGGGAACGGGGCCGGGCGCACATGCCGGACAGATATACCGGAACGGTACGAAAATTATCCCAGGCCCAACCGGACGCCCGGCATGTTCCGCCGTCCGGTCCCTCGGCATTTTCGCCACAGGACTTGAAGAGAATCCGGGAAGCGTTGCGGTTTTCCCAACGGAAGGTCGCCGATAAGATCGGGGTAAAACCGACAACCTATCAATCATGGGAACAGGGAAAGGCAAGAATGCCGGAGCGGCATACGGCAACGGTTCGGGCATTGGCTCAATCCATTTTGCCATCCATGGACAACCGGCGGTCCTCGTCGTCCGGTCCCGCCGCCGCAGAAGCTCCGGCAAGAAGTCACGGAGGCCGTCCCGCGCCATCTCCGATTACGGCGCGGGAGCTGAAAACGATCCGCGCGTCCGCGCGGCTTACCCAGAAGCAAATGGCGCGGACGGTCGGCGTTCCGATATCGACATATACCTCGTGGGAAATCGGAAAGGCGAGGATGCCCGACCGGCATACGACGATTGTGCGGGAACTGGACCGGAACGGCGCTTCGCAAACGGATCCGTCGTCAAACAGGAAAGCGGATGCCTTGGTTGAACTAACGCCGGAAATCTTGGTGGAAATCAAGCAATGCCGCGAACGGTGCGCTTTGAATATTGATGAAATGGCGCTTCTTTTGGAAATCAGGCCGGATATCTGCTCCGACTGGGAGTCCGGGCGGACGAACGCCATCCCGAAAAATTATCTTGAACGAATCCGGCATCTGATGAGACTCCCCGAAGAGGAACGTGTGCGTTTCATCGCCCGGCGGACAAAGAAAGTCGGAAAATGACAGACGAATCGACCTTTTGGATGCATTTGCCGTTGACGACGCGGGAGAAACTCCGGGCGAAACAGAATTTGAAGGAATACCGGGCCTGTGTCCGGGAGTTGACCGCAGTCCCCATGGAATCGCAGGTCGCGGCGGAAAACGACTATCTCGAAAATGAAAATCGGTTGCTGTACAAACGCATGTCCCAAAACGACACGGTGCTGATAAACATCCCTCCCGACAATTACCGGGTGCTCTACCGACTGGCGAAAGAGTTGCGGGAAAACGACCGGTCGCGCATCACCGCATTGAAGTTCGACGACTTACGGCACGCCGCCGGGGAATACGCGCGGAATCCTCCCCAACAAAAGCAAAATCAGATTCCATTGGCGATGGAGCAGAAAATTGTCGACATCGCGCTGGAAAATATTCTCTGGGGATCGCCGCACATTCAGTTCGCCATGCGCAATATCGGCTATTTGGAGACGAAACCGCATCAGGTGATCGGCGTGCTCAAACGGAATAACATCCCCATCGCAAAGTATCGCCGGGCAAAGGGAATCCCGTGGGATTGTCTGCTTCCCTGTCTGGAAAAGCTTCTCGCGGAGGAGGATGACGACGAGCCGCATCCGCGGGTGAAAATCAGCGGCATGCCGCGCAACCCCTATCGGAGACCGCACAAACGCCTGATTCGCTTTCTGCGGAACGCCACGATTTCGCCGGAAGAACTGGCGCTGAACCGATATCTCCGATTGGAAAATATGCTTCTTGTCGGGCATTATTACCGGAACCGCAGGGAATTGCATTTGACCGGCGACGAAAAGCGCACTCTTGCCGCGCCCGCCTCGAAATTGCGCGGCTTGAACCGGCGGCATGTGCCGTTGCTGACTCCGGCGCAAATCATTCAGTACACCCGGAAACAGGCGGCAAAAAAATATGCTTCGGCATGCCCACGCACGAAGCGTGAGGAGGAATATATTTCGACCCGGTATCTGGAAGACCTGCTTCGCGGATTGCTCGAGGACCATCATTTTTCCAGCAGGGAAAAAGTCTATGCGCTGATGAAGGAGTATTTCGGCGAGGGGCTTCCGGCTTTCCGGGTATACGATGTTCTCGGCAAACTCGGTTTCTTTGTGGAAAAACTGCGCAAGGGAATTCCGTGGCGGGAATTCAAGAGAAAATTCGCGGATGTGACATGGGCCGGAGATTTCTTCTCGGTCGATGTCATGAGCAAATACGGCATCCTCACTTATCAGGTGATGTTTTTCGTGCACTTGGGGACGGGTGAAGTGACCATCGCCGGAGCATCGCATCATGCCACATCCGAATGGGTGATATCGCTGATCAGGCAATGGACCGACGCGGGAAGTCCCTTCGGGGCGAACGCGAGATTTCTCATCCGGGATTGCGACCGCCGTTACACAAAGGATGTCGACTGGTATTTCACCAGCATCGGTCTGCTGCCTCGGCGAATCACGCCGGGCGCGCCGGTGATGAATTGCCAGGCGGAAATCTTCGTCAATCAGATCAAGTCGGAATGTCTGAACCAATTGCCGATTTTCTCCGAAAAGGAACTCAAAATGCTGCTCCGGTTCTATCAACAGTATTACAACACGCAACGTCCGAACGCCAGAGCGCGCGGCGGATGCATCCACGAGGACGCGTCGCACTGGCAGCGCGACGGCGAAGTCGTGCTGGAATCGCTGCTGCCCGGCATCCTGAATTTCTATTGCAGACATTCCTTTGACAAGAGTGCGTAACAACAGCAAGCGTTACAGCATTCTCCACTCCGGCTCCGGAATCCATATGCAGTGACAAGCGAACTATTATTCTTGTGTCCCCGGTTCGCACCTGCAATATGATTGACCATTTCTGCATGAACGAATGGATTTTATTGAATTTTCCACAAGTCATTTCCCTTCAATGACTCCTGACTCCGAGAATCCTCGTGTCACCGACACGGGGAAAACAGAGAATTTTCCGGAAAAGAACCGAAATAGACCTTTCAATCCAGAAAACAGAGAATTCTCTGGTGGATGGTATTCGCGCGGAAAATGCTGGGATTCAGCCACAAATGACGTTAAAACGAAAAAGCCGAACGGCGTGTCAATTTGGAAGGAATTGGAAAAAATGGTGGACCATTTACGTAATTTCAGAGAAATAATTTTCATCCACAAGTCATTTATCATAATAAACATACAACTTTTACAAAAAAAATTTTATGAGATGCATCTTATAACAAAGTCATTCTCCATGACACACGAATTGCCCCCCTTCCCTCAAGCGACGTTGCCTCTGTGACAATGAGATCTCCGATGCATGTTCCAGCGTTATATAGATTCGGCAATTAAATAACTTGCATTTATATTTTTCTGTGATATATTTACTGTTATGGAAACAACAGATGCCAGAAAATTAGTGAGTGCCGCCCTAGTGTCCTGTCAACATTGATTTTGCAACAAAATGGTGTATATTATCACGAACAACCAGAGGAGTTCGTGATATGCCGACGATTTCATACCGGGTTACATTAACGAGAGAGGAAAGAATAAAGCTTCATGACATA
>Ga0209373_10001269_pt1 | contig 31055 bp, 26 predicted proteins | sample Higcelweek5metaG_FD_187173 | JGI IMG/M metagenome (GOLD analysis project Ga0209373, IMG submission 187173) | Freshwater pond sediment microbial communities from the University of Edinburgh, under environmental carbon perturbations - High... | ecosystem: Environmental > Aquatic > Freshwater >... | reverse complement strand
TCACCCGTGCGCCACTAAGGCCGAAGCCTTCGTTCGACTTGCATGTGTTAGGCATGCCGCCAGCGTTCGTTCTGAGCCAGGATCAAACTCTCAGGTTCAAATCGATCCCCAGCGAACCGGAAACCGATTGAGACGGATCGTCCGAAAACGTCCAAACCCAAGCGTTAGATAACCTGTTACAGTTAACTTGCTTCAACTTTGGATGCCTACAGACGTCCGTTGATGTGCCGATCCCAAACAAGATCAAAACCCAACGTCAAACGGTGCAATAAGCACCGCCGCCTGCGCATCCCTTCTCGACTTCACGACCACAATGTCAAAGATCCATCCCCGATGGCGCACCGAAAGCTTTTCAATCGCCGAAGCGAATGATAAAGTCTCTCAGAACTTTCTGATCGGAGAAGCGCGGAACCGAACGGTCCGCGCTGGCAGGCAATCTTTCTAGCGCTTTCAGCGGAGAGCGTCAAGCTCTTTTTTCCGCCTGTCTCACCGACGCATCGGAGAGACCATCACCAAAAAGCACCAACCTCCCCCGATCATCCAGGGGTCTCAACCACTTGCCGCCGCCCCGCAGGGCGCCGCCATCGGCTGAGGGAGCGGTGTATACTCAGCCGTTCGGGCCTCGTCCAGCGCAAAATCACAGGGCCTGATTTTTTCTTCCCAAGCACCACGCGGCTTGAAGCGCGCCCCCACGCCGGACCATACACAGGAAGCCCCTGCCCCAACCACGCGCGTCCGATGCACGACACCACCCTGTTGCTTGATGTTCTGTTTCTGCTGCTGTCGGCCATCGTCGTGGTTCCGGTGTTCCAGGCGCTGCGCATTCCGGCGGTGCTGGGCTATCTCGTCGCCGGAATGGCGCTGGGGCCGCACACGCCCGGCCCCGTCGTTGATTTGGAATTGCCCCAGGTGCTTTCCGAATTCGGCGTCGTCTTCCTGCTCTTCGCCATCGGCCTGGAACTGCCGGTGTCGCGTTTGCGGGCGATGCGCCGCTACATCTTCGGATTGGGATTGTTGCAGGTGGCGTTGACCAGCGCCGTTCTGGGAGGCGCCGCCTATCTGTTGGGGTTGTCGCCGGAAGCGTCCCTGGTGGTTGGCGGCATGCTGGCCTTTTCCTCGACCGCCACCGTGTTGAAGCTGCTGGTCGAACGCGGGGAGACCGTGGCGCGTTTTGGCCGAATCTCCGTCGCCGTGCTGATCTTTCAGGATCTGGCGGTGGTTCCGCTGCTGACCCTGCTGCCCTTGCTGGCCGATCCAAGCGCCAGCATTCCGCTCGCCCTCGCGATTGCGACCGGCAAGGCCGTTCTGGCGATTGGGTTCATCATGCTGCTGGGCCGCTTCGTGGTGCGTCCGGCTTACCGCTTCATCGCCTCGGCGGGCAATCCCGAGCTGTTCACCGCGACCAACCTGTTTGTGGTGTTGGCGGTCGGCTGGTTGACCGCCCAAGCCGGCATGTCAATGGCGCTTGGCGCCTTTCTGGCTGGAATGCTGCTGGCCGACACCGCCTATCGCCACCAGGTCGAGGCGGACATCGAGCCGTTTCGCGGGCTGCTGCTCGGTCTGTTTTTCATGACCGTCGGCATGACGCTGGATTTGCCCGCTATGGCGCGGGAGGCCGGGACCATCGCCACCCTGACCGGCGCGCTGCTGGTCGGCAAAAGTCTGCTGCTGGTGCTGCTCTGCCGCTTGTCCGGCCTAGGGTTGGCCACGTCGATTCGCGTTGGTTTGATTCTGTCGCAGGGCAGCGAGTTCGCCTTTGTGCTGATTGGCGCGGCGACGTCGCTGTCGGTGCTGGACGCGTCAACCGGCTTGCTGTTGTCCTCGTCGGTGGCGCTCAGCATGGCGGTGACTCCGCTCATCGCCGCCCTCGCCCACCGGATCGCGCAGAGCATTGAGGCGCGCAACGGCGCGGAATCCTTCGGCATCGCCTCCAGCGACGCCACCCGTCATGTCCTTATCGCCGGCTATGGCCGGGTTGGCAAGGCGGTGGCCCGGCTGTTGACCGCCAACAACATTCCCTATGTCGCGCTGGATTTGGAGCCAAGCCGCGTCGCCGCCGCGCGCGCCCAGGGGTTGCCTGTGTTCTACGGCGACGCCAGCCACGCCAACGTCCTGCGCACCGCCGGAATCGAGCGGGCGAGCGCCGTCGTCATCACGCTGAATCGGCCCGATCAGGCCCAGCGCGCGGTCGAGGCCGTTCACAACACGGCTCCAAAACTGCCGTTGATCGCCCGCGCCCATGATCTGACGCAAAGCCAACGCCTCACCGACTCCGGGGCGAGCGCCGTGGTGCCGGAAGCGATGGAGGCCAGCCTGCAATTGGCTGGGCTGGTGCTGCTCAGCGCCGGGGTGGATGCCGACCGGGTCGATGAAAGCCTGAAAGCCCATCGGGCCGACGACTACGCCGCCCTGGCGGAGCGCCCAATCGCGGAGGCGGACTGAGCTGTCCACACGCGCCGGACGAACAATGACTCAGCGCGCGAACACGCGGGCGCGGTCGATGTGAACCGAGCAAGGATCGCCCAGCGCCATGCCCAGCGAGGTGAAACGCTCGCGGTCCATTTCGGCTTCCAGGAACAGGCCGCCGAGTTCGATCTCGACCCGTGCGTCGGGACCGACCACGTGAATGCCCGACACCCGGCCCGGCCCGCCGACCGCCGGAGTCACGGCCAGATCATGCGGACGGACATAGGCGATGGCCGCCCCGCGCACGTCGCCATCGGTCGGGATCGCCAAGGCGCCGTTGCCGATGTGGGCCAACCCACCGTCCACCATGCAATCGAAGCGATTCACCTGCCCCAAAAACTCATAAACGAAGGCCGAAGCCGGGTTGTCGTACACATCGGCGGGCGAGCCGATCTGTTCGATGCGCCCCTGGCTCATCACCACCACGCGGTCGGCAAGCTCCAAGGCTTCCTCCTGGTCGTGGGTGACGAAAACCGAGGTGATGTGGATCTCGTCGTGCAGCTTGCGCAGCCAACGCCGCAGCTCCTTGCGAACCTTGGCGTCGAGCGCGCCGAACGGCTCATCGAGCAACAGGACCTTAGGCTCAATCGCCAAGGCGCGGGCCAACGCCACGCGCTGGCGCTGACCGCCCGACAATTGCGCCGGGTAGCGATCCGCAAAATGGCCGAGTTGAACCAATTCCAGAAGCTCGGAGACGCGGCGCTTGATCTCCGCGTTGGGCAGACGCTGCGCGCGCGGGCGGACCTTCAGGCCGAAGGCCACATTGTCGAACACGGTCATGTGGCGGAACAGGGCGTAATGCTGAAACACGAAGCCGACCTGACGGTCGCGCGGCTTCAGCCCCAACGCCTCCTCGCCGTTCAATTGCAGGCTGCCCGCGTCCGGGCTTTCCAGCCCGGCCATGATCCGCAGCAGCGTGGTCTTCCCCGACCCCGAGGGGCCAAGCAGAGCCAGAAGCTCCCCCGACCGCACCTCAAGATCGACCGAGTCGAGCGCGCGATAAGACCCGAATTGCTTGGTGATGCCCGAAACCTGGATCGCCATCGACGTCGAACCCCTACTTGTGCCGTGTGGCCGCCAGCTCGGCCCCGAAGCGCCATTCCAGCGTCGACTTCGCCACCAAGGTGACGAGAGCGAGCATGGCCAGCACCGAGGCCACCGCGAAGGCGGCGACGAAGTTGTATTCGTTGTAAAGAATTTCGACGTGCAGAGGCATCGTGTTGGTGTAGCCCCGGATGTGACCGGACACCACCGACACGGCGCCAAATTCGCCCATCGCGCGGGCGTTGCACAGCAAAACGCCGTACAAAAGCCCCCATTTGATGTTGGGCAGCGTCACCCGCCAGAAGGTTTGCCAACCGCCGGCGCCCAGCACCAGGGCGGCCTCCTCCTCCTCCGTTCCCTGCTCCTGCATCAGCGGAATCAACTCGCGGGCGACGAAGGGGAAGGTGACGAAGATGGTGGCCAGCACCAAACCTGGCACCGCGAAAATGATCTGGATGCCTTGAGCCTTCAGAAACGGACCAATGGCCCCGTTCAGGCCGAACAACAGCACATAGATCAGGCCTGAAATGACCGGCGACACCGAAAAAGGCAGGTCAATCAAGGTGATGAGGAGGTTTTTCCCGTAAAAATCGAACTTGGCGACGCACCAGGAGGCCGCCACGCCAAACAGCAAATTGGCCGGGACGGCGATGGCCGCGACGATCAACGTCAGCTTGATCGCCTCCAACGCGTCTTCATCCACCAGCGCCGTCCAATAGGCGCCGACGCCACGCCGCAACGCCTCGGCGAAAACGGCGACCAAGGGCAACAGCAGGAACAAAGCCAGGAAGGCCAAGGCGGTGGCGATCAACAGCCGACGCATCCACGCCGGATCGCTCAGCGCCGAGGCCGAGGAGCTAGCGGGCATGACGCGACCTCATCCAATGTTGCAGAATGTTGAGAATCAGCAGCATGACGAAGGACACCAACAGCATCGACGCGCCAACCGCCGCCGCGCCCGCGTAATCATACTGTTCCAGCTTGATGACGATCAGCAACGGCAGGATCTCCGTCAGGCCAGGCATGTTCCCGGCGATGAAGATCACCGATCCATATTCGCCAACGCCACGCGCGAAGGACAGGGCGAACCCCGTGACCAAAGCGGGGAGAATCGCCGGAAACACCACCTGCCAAAAGGTTTGCCCGCGCGTCGCGCCGAGTGAGACCGCAGCCTCTTCCTCCTCCGGCGGCAATTCCTGAAGGATCGGTTGCACCGTGCGCACAACGAAAGGCAGGCCGACAAAGGTCAAGGCGATGGCGATGCCGATGGGGGTGAAAGCGACCTTCAGCCCGAACAGCTCGTTCAGCGGCTTGCCCACCCACCCGTTCGGCGCGTAGAGCGCGCTGAGCGCGATGCCCGCCACCGCCGTCGGCAGGGCGAAGGGCAGATCGACCAGCGCGTCGACCAGCCGTTTGCCCGGAAATTCGTAGCGCACCAGCACCCAAGCGACGATGAAGCCGAACACCGCGTTGACCGCCGCCGCCGCCAGCGACAGGCCAAAACTGACCTCGAACGCGGCGAACACGCGCGGGGTCAACACCGCGCCCCAAAAGCCGTACCAACCCAGACCACTGGCCTTGGCGATCAAGGCGCCCAAGGGCAACAGCACGATGACGCCAAGATAGCTGAGCGTGAAGCCCAGCGTCAGGCCAAAGCCGGGAAGCACGCTTGGTTTCTTCAGTATGGACGTCACCGCGCTCCCCTTTTCGGGGAACGCGACGTCGGCAGAAGAGGTTGCGACCACGGGTCAGCGGCCCTTCTGATAAATCTGGTCGAAGACGCCGCCATCCGCGAAATGCTTCTCCTGAGTGGGACGCCAGCCGCCGAAGGTCTGGTCGATCGTCACCAGCTTAACATTCGCGAAGCGTCCCGCATACTGGCTCGCCAACTCCGGCAACCGGGGGCGGTAAAAGTTCTTGGCGGCGATCTCCTGACCTTCGCGGGTGTAGAGGAATTGCAGATACGCCTCCGCCACCTTGCGAGTTCCCTTGCGGTCCACCACCGAATCGACCACCGCGACGGGGGGTTCGGCCAGGATCGACAAGCTGGGAACCACGATCTCGAACTTGTCGGCGCCAAATTCCTGAAGCGACAGATAGGCCTCATTCTCCCAGGCCAGCAGGACGTCGCCCAACTCGCGCTGGGTGAAGGTCACGGTCGCGCCACGGGCGCCGCTGTCAAGAACCGGCACATTCTTGAAGAGCTGGCCGACGAACTCCTTGGCCTTGGCCTCGTCGTTGCCGTTCTTGTCCAGCGCGTAGGCCCAAGCCGCCAGATAATTCCAGCGCGCGCCGCCCGAGGTTTTCGGATTCGCCGTGATGACCGCGACGCCCGGCTTGACCAGATCATTCCAGTCCTTGATCGCCTTGGGATTGCCCTTGCGAACCAGGAACACGATGGTCGAGGTGTAGGGCGCGCTGTTGTTGGGCAGGCGCGCCTGCCAGTTCTTCGCCACCAGGCCGGTGTCGGCGATGGCGTCAATGTCATAGCCCAACGCCAACGTCACCACGTCGGCGTCAAGCCCGTCGATCACCGACCGCGCCTGCTTGCCGGAACCGCCATGCGATTGCTTGACGCGGAGCTTTTGGCCGGTTTCGCTCTGCCATTTTTTTGCGAAGGCTTGGTTGAAATCGACGTACAATTCGCGCGTCGGATCATAGGACACATTCAGCAGCGTGTCTTGGGCGTCAGCGGCGGCAACACCCAGCCAAGCCAGCGTCAAGCCTGCGGCGAGGAGGGACAGGCGGCGACGGAACGACATCGGTGTCTCCTTCAATGGAACCCACAGACCACAGTATTTACATGGAATGTGCGTTAGCTCATTTCTATTTCGTCCGTAGACATTGCCAAACCACAGGGTTGGTGAAAAGCGCTTTTTTCCGAAAAAAGCGAGAAGAAACCAAGGGTCAGGCATAAGGTGCTGTTTTTATTGGATATAAATTTTACGCCCGCCAAATGCGATGAGCGGCCTTCAGCACGCTGTATTTTACACTGAAACTTATCAAAGAAATTGGTATCATCGGATGGATCGTCGGCGCACGCAGGCCAATCCACGATGCTGTCCCCTGCCCTTCTCACCGCCCTTCTGGAAGCTGAGCGCGCTCTGGGCCGCTTGGCGGAAGCCTGTCAAGAACCAGAACGGCGGCGGCGCTTGTGGGCCGACGCCGCCCGGCGTGAGGCCTGCGCCGCCGCCCGCCTGGACGGGATCATGATTGATCCCACCGATTTCCTCATCGCCACCGTGAATCCCGATCTGGCGCCAACGGTTGATCGCCCCGCCGCGATGTGCGCCCACGCGCTGTGGCAAGGCGCACGCTTCGCGCAAGGCGTCCAGAATCCCGCCGCCTTTCGCCCCCGCGCGCGGACTCCGGTCCGGGGGCCCAGCCGCAGCGCCGCAGCCGACGCTTGGCGCGCGGTGGCCGCCCTGGAAGGTCACGCTGACGCGGACAGCGCCAGCGACACGCTCCCCGACGCGAAAGACCCGCCGGAGTCGGACGGCTCAGCCGCGCCCGCCCCCTGGACGCTGGGCTGGATCGAAGCGTCCTGGCGGATACTTGAAGCGGACCTGTCCGGACGCGATCCAACACGTCTCAGCCTGTCAGTCGAGCGGGAGGCGGAGGCCATGGCCCTGCTCAACCGGCTGGATCAAGCGGGCGAGGCGCCGGCCCTGTTGGGGGGGATCGGGCTGTTGGCCGAGTTGCTGCGCCCACCGCCGGATTTGCGCACGCCCGGTTGGCTGCGGCCAACGGCCCGCCTGCTGGCCCCGCTCGCCATCGCCCGCAACTGCCGCCTGCCGGGTCTCTGGCTGCCCCTGTCCACCAGTGTGTGGAGCGACCGGACGGCGGCGGCCATCGCCGTTCGCGACAGCGGAGACGGCTGGCGGCTCTGGTTGACCGACATGATCGCCGAAACCGCGCGGCGGGAACGGCAACGGCTGGCCACGTTGGATCAGACGGCGCAATCCTGGCGCCGCCGTCTGGGCGACCGCCGCCGCAACTCACGCCTGCCCATGGTGATCGACGGCCTGTTTGAACGCCCCGCCTTCACCGTGCGTCATTTGCAAAAACGTCTGGGAACCACCTTCCGGGGGGCGCAACTGCTGGTCAATGATCTGGAGGATGCTGGCGTTTTGCGCGAAGTGACCAACCGCGCGCTGGACCGGGTGTTCGTCGCGGTCGAATTGCTGCCGTGACGCCGCCCTCGGCGCCGCCCGGTCAAATGTCGAAATTCAGCGCCAGCCCCCCGGTCGATTGACGGTGCCGCAGCGCATCGGCCAGCGTGCAATTGTCGAGCACATCGGCGGTCGCGTCGCGCACCTGCACCATCAGCCAACGCACCGAGCAGGCGTCTGGATCGCCGCAATCCTCGCAGGGCTTGAAGGAAAATTTGCTGGCGCAGGGAATCGGGGCCAAATGACCGTCGATCAGCCGAATCACCTCGCCAAAGGAAATATCCGCCGCCAAACGCGCCAACCGATAGCCGCCGCTCTTGCCCCGCTTGGCGAACAACAGGCCGTCTTTGCGCAACTCGACCAAGATGGCTTCCAGAAACTTGCGGGGGATGTTCTCCCGTTCCGCAATGTCGGCGATCAGAACCAAACCATCATCCGGCTGTTCAGCCAGCATGATGAGCGCGCGAAGGGCGTATTTGGCTTTCTGCGTCAGCATTCCGGCAGAACCCGTTTCCAAAAAAATGATTTCACAGGATTAGGATGGCCAACTCACGCGACGCGTAGCCTTCACATGGACAATACTGGCTTTCCAACCGCAAGGCGAGCGTCACGCATCGCCTTGCCCCAGCTTGCGCGCCCGCGTTAAGGTCCGCCGTCTTCCAAGGCTGCGTTCCAGCGACAAAGGGCACGGGTATGCAATACGTCATCGTTCCGGTCACGCCGTTTCAACAGAACTGCACGGTTCTCTGGTGCCCCGAAACGATGAAGGGCGCCGCCGTGGATCCGGGCGGCGATCTCGACCGGATTCTCCGCGCCGCCGAGGCCAAGGGAGTCACGCTGGAGAAGATCCTCGTCACCCACGGCCACATCGATCACGCCGGCGCCGTCGCCGATTTGGCCGACAAACTGTCCTTGCCCATCGAAGGGCCGCAGCGCGAGGATCAGTTCTGGATCGACGGCATGCCGATGCAAAGCAAGATGTTCGGCTTTCCGCCGGTCCGCTCCTTCACGCCCAACCGTTGGCTGGAAGACAATGACACCGTGACGGTGGGCAATCTGACGCTGGACGTCCGCCATTGCCCCGGCCACACCCCCGGCCATGTCGTGTTCATCCACCGCCCGAGCAAGCTCGCCATCGTCGGCGACGTTCTGTTCCAGGGATCCATCGGGCGCACCGATTTCCCCAAAGGCAACCACGGCGACTTGATCGCCTCGATCAAAGAGCGCCTGTTCCCCTGCGGTGACGACATCGCCTTCATCCCCGGCCATGGGCCGATGTCGACTTTTGGCGAGGAACGCCTGTACAACCCGTTCCTCACCGACTGACCGCGCGCCGTCGCGCGATCAGTCGATCTCGGAATCCTCGCCCAACAGCAGATCGATCCGACGCCGCAGCACCATCAGTTCGCGGCGTTGGGTGTCGTCGATGTAGGCGCGGTGGTCGCGCGGGTCGCCCAAACGCTGGGTGGCCCGGCGCAGCGCGTCGAGAAAGCGCCCAACCGCCGACAGCGCGCGCAGGCTTGGCTCCTTCGTCGTGTCCTTGCGGTCACGCGCGTCCCGCACCGTGTCGTTTCCCTCCTTCACCTGCTCCCACAGGGCCATTTGATCGGCCAGATCCTTGATCCAGGCGATTTCAATGAGGGTGGAACGCGAGACGTCGCGATGCGACGTCGCATAATCGCGCTTGATCGCTTCGGGCAGGCTGTTCAGACGCAGCGTGTGGCTGATGTTGCTCTGGCTTTTGCCGATGATGCGGCCAAGCTGCTCTTGCGTGTAGCCATAGCGATCCATCAGCCGAGCCAACGCCTCGGCCAGTTCCAGCGCGTCAAGATCGACCCGCTGGACATTCTCGACCAGGGCCAATTCATCGGCGTTGCCCGACGTAATCAAGGCGTGGACGGTCGCCAGCCCCAGCATCTCATGGGCGCGCAACCGCCGCTCACCCGCGATCAGGCGACAGCCGCCGACCACCTCCTGCACCAAAATCGGCTGTTTCAAGCCGTAATGGGCGATGGAATCGGCGAGGCTGCGCATCTCCTCCTCGTCAAAACGCTGCCGGGGCTGGTTGGAGTTGCGCAGGATGCGGGCGACGTCAAGCTCGACCAGACGAGGCGGCTTGTTCTTGTCATCGAACAGATCGGCGCTGCTGGGGACGGAGGTTGGCATGACGGCGGTTCCTATCCGACGAACGGGCTGGGACGGTGCCTTGCCCGGCGCCGTCCTGTCAACAACCCGTCCTCTCCCAACGGGGACCGCGTCACGCGGCTCCATCACGCCGCCCCATCACGCCGCCTTGATGTCAGCCAGGAACTGCTCGATCTCGCTGCGCAGGTGGCCTGCCTGACGGGTCAGATCCTGCGAGGAGGTCAGCACCTCGTTCGCCACCGTCTTGGTGGTGTCCGCCGCCTTGGCCACGCCGTCGATGATCGAGGTGACGGATTGCGTCGCCTTGGCCGCCTGTTGAGCGTTGGCGGCGATTTCCATCGTCGCAGTTCCCTGCTCCTCGATGGCGTTGGAGACGACGCCGGAGATGCGGCCCATGTCCTCGATCACCGTGACGATCTGGCCGATGGCCGCCGCCGCCCCTTCCGTGACCGATTGCATGGTGGAGATCTGGCCGGAGATTTCCTCCGTCGCCTTGCCGGTCTGGTTGGCGAGGCTCTTCACCTCGCTGGCCACCACGGCGAAGCCCTTGCCCGCCTCGCCCGCGCGGGCCGCCTCGATGGTCGCGTTCAGCGCCAGCAGGTTGGTTTGCGCGGCGATGTCGTGAATCAGTTGGACCACCGCGCCGATGCGGTTGGCGGTGTCCACCACCACCCGCATGGTTTCGCCCGCCTGCGCCGCCGCGCCGACCGCCGCCTGGGTGATCCGGCTGGATTCGTCGATGTGCCGCCCAATGTCGCCAATCGACGCGCGGAGTTGGTTCGCCGCCGAGGCCACCGTGCCGACGTTCGACGCCGTCTGATCCGCCGCCGCCGCGACGTTGGTCGCCTCGTGCAGGGTCTTGTCGGCGCCGTCGCTCATCGACCGCGCCGTCGTTTCCAGACCGCCCGCCGCCACCGTCACCGCGCGAACGATGCCGCCGACCCGCGAGTCAAACGTCTGGGTGACGTGCTCCAACCGCTTGGTGCGCTCTTCACGCAGGGCGCGGACACGATCCTGCTCGGCGTGCAAGGCGTCGGCCTTGATGAGCGCGTCCTTGAAGACCTGCATGGCCCCGGCCATCCGACCGATTTCGTCGGTGCGCTCGCGCGCCGGAACGTCAAGCTGCCGCTCGCCATCGGCCAGACGCTGCATCGCGTCGCTCATGTCCGACAATGGGCGGGTGATGCCGCGCGCGAACAGAACGCCGCCCAGCGACACCAGCAGCACAAGACCGGCGCCCGCCAGAAGCATCTGGTTGCGCATGCTGACGACGGGGGCCAGGATCTCGTCCACCGACGCCTCCGCCAGCACGGTCCAACGCAGGGCGCCGTGCTTCATCGCGTGATAGGCGGTAAGCGCCGGGCCGGTTCCGCTGACGTTCCCCGCCTCGACCACGCCAATCTGGTCGCTGTCTGAGGCGATGACCGCCGCCGCGCCGCCGACATACGGCTTCAGCACCGCCATTTCGCTGGAAAAACGCGGCGTGCTGCGGAGCTTGCCGTCCGCTCCCAGCAGGAACGTGTCGCCGGTGTCGCCCATGCCGTCCGTGCTGCGCATGATCCGGTCAACCCCGTTGGGCTGAAGCCGGAAGGCCAGAACCGCCAGCGTCTGCACGCCGCCGTCAGGCTGTTGCAAAACCACCGGACTGGCCAAAAACGCCGACGGCATGCCGCCCGCCAGCGCGTAGGCGGTGAAATCCAGGACGCGCGCCGTGCCCGGCTTGGGTTCCCGCTTCATCTCCGCCAACAGCGGGCCAAGCGCGGTGTCGTTCGCCGATTTGCCGAAATCGTCGCCCTTGGCGGCGCTATACAAAACCGTGCCGTCGGGCGTCAGGACCAGCACGTCGGCCAATCCGCGCCGCAGCATCAAATCCATCATCCAGGAATGCAGACGAAGATGCGCCATGTCGTACATGGTGCTGCCTTCGGGCTTCTCCAGCTTGTAGCGCTCCGCCGCCGGGTGAGGATTGTCCTCGACATAGCGCTTGCGCAGCATGGCCCCCGGCTCGCCCCGGTCGGCCTCAATCCGCCAACCATTGTTCAGGGCGACCACGGCGTCGCGCATTGAGCGGGTGTTCGCCGTCAAGACGACGTCGCCCTCCAACCCTTCGATGTAGGATTGCACGCTGGACGCGCGCGCGTTGGCCAAAGCCACAAGTTTTTCTTGCGCCGCCGTGCGCAAACGGTCGGTCGCCGCCCAATAGGCGAAACTTCCCAACAGAACCGCCGACAACACCGCCGAAGCAACCAAAGCACAGGGAATCTTATGCCGCAGAAGAAGGCTATTCAAGGTTGCACCCTCCCGGAGAAATACTGCACCGGCTGCCCCGGTTTTGTGAACAGTCTGTCATTGCATGAGCGGATTGAAAAGAGTGAAGACAATCATGCCAGCCAATCGTTAACGCAGGGCCGGACAACCCCATGACGGTTTTGTTAAACGATCGTTCAAAATCCATTGCGCTGGCGCAATGAAACGCATGTCGGTAGAAAGGGGGAATGAAAACCCGGTTCCCCTGGGGTGGAGGTCAGTCGATGTCCCTTGCAGACCGCAAGCTCTTCGTCGAGCGATGGATTCGCTCTCCTCTGAAAGTTGCGTCGGTGACGCCAAGCGGGACCGAATTGTGTCGCGCCATGGCGAAAGCCGCCGGTTCCGGCCCGACACGCCGGGTCGTGGAGCTTGGTCCGGGCACCGGCCCCGTCACCGCCGCCTTGCGCGATCAGGGCGTCACCGCCGACAATTTGTTGATGATCGAGCTGGATCCGGCCTTCGCCGGGCATCTCGCCGCGCTTCATCCCGGCGCTGGAGTGATCCAGGGCGACGCGACTCGGATCCAGCGGATCGTCCACGATCACGGCTGGTCGCACTGCGACAGCGTGGTGTCCGGCCTGCCGTTGATCGCCATGCCGCTGTCGGTGCAGGCGCGAATCGTGCGCGGGGCCTTTTCCGTGCTGGCGCCCGGCGGGGTTTTCGTGCAATTCACCTACGGCCCGTTTGCCCCGATCAATCCTGAACTGATCCGGCGGTTGCGTCTGAAACCGCACCGCCACAGTTGGATTGCCCGGAACCTGCCGCCGGCCTCCGTCTGGACCTTCCACCGCTTGCCGTGATCCGTGACCGCTGCTGATTTGGTGTTTGACGAGGCGCGCGCCCTGATCGACGCGCGCCGCCATCGGGTGGCGATCCGTCGCCTGAAGGACAGCGCCCCGGATGGGGTGACGCGCGACCGCCTGCTTGGGCTGGCTTACGTCGGCCACCGCGCGCCCGCCGCCGGGTTGGCGCATCTGCGCCGGGCGATGATGATCGCCCCCGACGATTCCGAGACGCTGCGCGCGCTGGCTCACGCCCAACAAGCCGCCAACGCCCCTTTCCACGCGGTTCTGTGGTTCGAGCGGCTGGCCCGGCTCGCCCCTCACACCCCCGGCATTCGCGCCGCGCTGGCCGGAGCCTACCGGCGCGACGCCCGTTACCGCGACGCCCTGGCCGTCACCCGCCAGGCGTTGGCCGAGGGCGAACGCAGCCTGGATTTGCTGTTCGAGACGGCGACCAGCCAAGCCTGCCTTGGCCGCGACGCCGAGGCTCTGGCCAGCTTTCAGGCCTTGTTGACCGACGATCCAGAGCACGCCGCCGGTTGGTTCGGCAGCCACGCCCAGGCGATGCACAGCCTTGGCCCGGAGGAGGCGTTGCGCCGCCTGCGCCGCTCCACCCGCTGCGGCGGGGCCAACGGCAAATATTGGGCCTTCGTCTGCGCCCTGCTGTTTCTGCTGGACCGCGCCAAGGAGGCGGAGGCCGTCGCCGCCGAACAGATCGGCGACAACCCCAAACGCCGCCCGCTGGTCGACGGCGTCCGCGCCCTGTTGCCCCACCGGGCCGCCGACCTGCGCCTGTTCGGCAGCAGCGCCCGCCTGCTGCGCCACGCGCTGGCCCAAGCCGCGACGCCCGGCCTGGTTCTGGAATTCGGCGTCCGGCGCGGCACGTCGCTGGACCACATCGCCGCCGCCGCCGGGCAAGAGGTCCACGGCTTCGATTCGTTCGAGGGGTTGCCGGAGGGTTGGGTCAACACCCCCGCTGGCGTGCTGACCACCGGCCTGCAACTGCCCGAGGTGCGGCCCAACGCCCGCCTGCATGTCGGCTGGTTCGACGACAGCCTGCCGCCCTTTTTGGCCGCCCATCCGGGGCCGGTGCGTTTCGTCAACATCGACAGCGACATCTACAGTTCAGCATGCACCGTACTGACCGCACTGGCCGACCGGATTCGCCCCGGCAGCGTTCTGGTCTTCGACGAATACATCGGCAACCACAGTTGGCGGGAGGACGAACACCGCGCCTTCCAGGAGTTCGTCGCCGCCCACCGGGTTGGTTACGAGTGTTTCGCCGTCAGCCCCTTCACCAAACAGGTCGCAATGCGGATTCTCTCCATCGGCGGGGCGGCGTAGCAGCCCGCTGTTACAAAGTTTCCGCTTTCAGCCTTTGGCTTCTCATTCCTTGCTGAATGCGGTAATTTGTCGCGGTTTTTCGCTGGAGGATTTCCGCCGTGCAGGCTGCCTTGATTTCCCACGACCGTCTGAAGCCGCAATTCGTCGAATGGGTGGTCCGCCACCGGCTCGCCTTGCAGCCGCACACCCTGTTCGCCACCGGCACCACCGGCGGCCTCATCAAAGAAGCCTGTCCGGAATTGAACCTGACCCCGTTGAAAAGCGGCCCCTTGGGCGGCGACCAGCAGATCGGCGCGATGATCTGCGAGGGCAACATCCACGCCATGTTCTTCTTCATCGACCCGCTGACCCCGATGCCGCACGACGTGGACGTGAAGGCCCTGATCCGCCTGACCGCGCTCTACAACATCCCAACCGCGCTGAACGAGGCGACGGCGGATCGGGTCATCGCGGGATTTTGAAGGGAGAGAAAATTTTTTCCACAGATGAACACAGATGAACACAGATGAACACAGATGAACACAGATGAACACAGATGAACACAGATGAACACAGATGAACACAGATTTTTTGAATATACTCTGTTGCCCTGAGAATCCGGCATGTCAATAGATCCATTTCCTTTCCCAAAGCGCAGCGGTGCTGCCAAGAAAAAATCTTGAATTTTAATATCTGCGTTTATCTGCGTTCATCTGTGGACAAAAATCCTCCAGAAACAGAAACGCCCCTGCTCTTCTTCCAAAGAACAGGGGCGCTCAGCATCATACCACGAAACTTACGCCGCTGACGCCGCCGCTTTCACCTGACGGCGGCGGGCGTGCAGGACCGGCTCGGTGTAGCCGTTCGGTTGGACGCGGCCCTTGAACACGAGATCGCACGCCGCCTGGAAGGCGACGCTGGTCTCGAAATTCCCGGCCATTGGGGTGTAGAGCGGATCACCGGCGTTCTGGCCATCGACCACGGCGGCCATGCGCTTCATCGTCTCCATCACCTGGGCTTCGGTGCAGATTCCGTGATGCAGCCAGTTGGCGATGTGCTGGCTGGAGATGCGCAGGGTGGCGCGGTCTTCCATCAGCCCGACATTGTGGATGTCCGGCACCTTGGAGCAGCCGACGCCCTGATCGACCCAGCGGACGACGTAGCCCAGAATGCCCTGGGCGTTGTTGTCCAGCTCCTGGCGGATCTCCTCTTCCGACCAGTTGGGGCGGTCGGCCAGCGGCAGGGTCAGGATGTCGGACAGGGCGGCGGCCTGCCGGGCGGCAAGCTGGTCCTGCACCGAGGCGACGTTGACCGCGTGGTAATGGGTGGCGTGCAGGATGGCCGCCGTCGGCGACGGCACCCAGGCGGTGTTCGCCCCCGCCTTGGGATGGCCGATCTTGGCGACCAGCATGTCGGCCATCAGATCGGGCATCGCCCACATGCCCTTGCCGATCTGCGCGCGGCCCTTCAGTCCAGCCCGCAAGCCGACATCGACGTTGTTGTCCTCATAGGCGGCGATCCATTTGGCGGCCTTCATCGCCGCCTTGCGGACGACGGGACCGGCCTCCATCGAGGTGTGGATCTCGTCGCCGGTGCGGTCGAGGAAGCCGGTGTTGATGAAGACGACCCGGTCCTTGGCGGCGCGGATGCATTCCTTGAGGTTGACGGTGGTGCGCCGCTCCTCGTCCATGATGCCGATTTTCAGCGTGAAGCGGGTCAGGCCGAGCAGATCCTCGACGCGCCCGAACAGCTCGCTGGTGAAGGCGACCTCCTCCGGCCCGTGCATCTTCGGCTTGACGATGTAGACCGACCCGGTCCGGCTGTTGCGCAGCGCGCCCGTTCCCTTCAGATCGTGCAGCGCGATCAACGAGGTGAAAATGCCGTCGAGGATGCCTTCCGGCGCCTCGCTTCCGTCCGACAGCTTGACCGCGTCGTTGGTCATCAGATGGCCGACGTTGCGGATCAACAGCAGGCTGCGGCCATGCAGGGTCCGCGTGCCGGTCGCCGTGCTGTAGACGCGATCCGGGTTCAGCGACCGGACCACCGTCTTGGCGCCCTTGTCGAAGCTGGCCTCCAGCGTGCCCTTCATCAGGCCCAGCCAGTTGCGGTAGGCGCCGACCTTGTCCTCGGCGTCCACGGCGGCGACGGAATCCTCGCAATCCTGGATGGTCGAGAGGGCGGCTTCCAACACGACGTCGGCGACGCCCGCCGGATCGGTCTTGCCGATCAGGTGGTTGCGGTCGATGCGGATGTCGATGTGGGTGCCGTTCTGCACCAGCAGGATCGACGAGGGCGACGCCGCGTCGCCCTGCCAGCCGACCAGCGCGGCGGGATCCTTCAGACCAACCGTGCGGTGATCCTTCAGCGTGGCGACCAGCGCGCCGTCCAGGATGGCGTAGGCGCTGACGTCGGCGTGCGAATCCTCGGCCAGCGGCACGGCGTCGTCCAGGAAACGGCGCGCCCAGGCGATCACGTCGGCCCCGCGTTCGGCGTCATAGCCGCCCGCCGCCGCCTTGCCGGGAATGGCGTCGGTGCCATAGAGCGCGTCGTACAGGCTGCCCCAACGGGCGTTGGCGGCGTTCAGCGCGTAGCGGGCGTTGGTGATGGGAACCACCAACTGCGGCCCGGCCAGCCGGGCGATTTCGTCATCGACGTTGGCGGTGTCGATGGTGAAATCCGGCCCCTCGGGGACCAGATAGCCGATCTCGCGCAGGAAGGACTCATACTCGGCAGCGTCGAGCGTCTGGCCGCGACGGGCGACGTGCCAGGCGTCGATCTTGGCCTGGATGGCGTCGCGCGTGGCCAGCAGCGCGCGGTTGCGCGGGGCCAGATCATGCAGCAGCGCGTCCACCCCAGCCCAGAAGGCGCCGGAATCGATTCCGGTTCCGGGCAGCGCCTCGGTCTCGATGAAATCATACAGGGCTTGGGCGACGTCCAGGCCGCCGCGACGGATCCAGGTGCTCATCTCGTTGCGTGTCCCATTCTCTTGTGCGCTCGGTTCGCAGGCCCCTCTGTGGGAGCCTTTGCGCAAAGTTATTGCGTAATCCGCTTCGCGTGGTCAACAGAATGTCGCAGCGCAAAAAGTATGAGACCGCCCCGCCCAAACGGCCCTTGCGTCGCCGCTAAAATGCCGTTCAGTGCGCCTCGCCCCAATTGCTTCCGATGCCCGCTTCGGCCACCAGGGGAACGCTGAAGCTAGCCGCGCCCTCCATGACGGCGCGCACCAGGGCGGCGGCCTGTTCGGCCTCGGCCTCCGGGACTTCGAACAGCAATTCGTCGTGCACCTGCAACAGCATTTGCGCGTGGCTGCCCGCCGCCGCCAGCGCGGCGGGGACCCGGTTCATCGCCCGCTTCATGATGTCGGCGGCGGTGCCTTGGATGGGCGCGTTGATCGCTTGCCGTTCGGCGAAGGCCCGGCGGGCCGGGTTCTTGTCCTGAATGCCGGGCATGTAGCAGCGCCGCCCGAACAGGGTTTCGACATAGCCATGCTCGCGGGCGAAGCTCTTGGTCGCCTCCATCCAGACCTTCAACTCGTGGAAGCGCTCCAGATAGGTCTTGATGAAGCTGTTCGCCTCGCCCGGCGTGATGCCAAGCTGACGGCTGAGGCCGAAGCCGGAAATGCCGTAGATGATGCCGAAATTGATCGCCTTGGCCTTGCGGCGGATGTCCGGCGTCATTTGATCCAGCGGCACGCCGAACACCTGGGCCGCCGTCGCCGCGTGAATGTCCAGCCCATCGCGGAAGGCGTCCTTCAACGCCTGGATGTTGGCCATTTCGGCGACCAGCCGCAATTCGATCTGCGAGTAATCGACGCTGATGAGCCGGTTGCCGGGCGCGGCGATGAAGGCGCGCCGGATCTTTTTCCCTTCTTCGGTGCGGATCGGGATGTTTTGCAGGTTGGGATCGGTCGAGGACAGGCGCCCGGTGTTGGTCGCCGCCAGCGCGAAGGCGGTGTGGACGCGGCCCGTCAGCGCCTCGATCTTCTCCTGCAAGGCGTCAGTGTAGGTGCTTTTCAGCTTGGCGAGTTGCCGCCAATCCAGCACGCGCTGGGCGATGCTGTGGCCCTGCTCGGCCAACTCCTCCAGCACGCTGGAATCGGTGGAATAGGCCCCGGTCTTGCCCTTTTTGCCGGCGCCGAGCTTCATCACGTCGAACAGAATTTCGCCAAGCTGCTTGGGCGAGCCGATGTTGAAGCTCTGCCCGGCCAGTTGGTGGACGTCCTTTTCAATCTCGACCAGCCGCACCGCCAGATCCTGCGACAGACGTTTCAGCGCGTCCTGATCCAGCCGCACGCCCGCCCGTTCCATGTCGGCGATGATCGGCACCAGCGGACGGTCGAGCGTCTCATAAACCGTGACCATCCGCGCCTCGACCAGTCGGGGCTTCAGCAGGCTCCACAGCCGCAGCGTGATGTCGGCGTCCTCCGCCGCGTAGTCCAGCGCCTTGTCGAGCGGCACCTGATCGAAGGTGATCTGGGTCTTGCCGGTCCCGCAGACCTCCTTGAAGGAAATCGGCGTGTAGGCGAGGTGCAGTCCCGCCAACTCGTCCATGCCATGGCCATGCGCGCCGCCGTCGAGCGCGTAGGAGATCAACATGCTGTCGTCGATGGGCGAGACGGTCACGCCGTTCCGGGCGAACAATTGATGGTCGAATTTGAAATTGTGCCCGACCTTCAGGATCGCCGGATCCTCCAGCATGCCCTTCAACGCCGCCATCAGGGCGGCGGTCGGGATTTGCTTGGGCGGCGGCGGGGCGTCGAAATCAAGCTGACCGGCGGCGGTCGCCGCGCTGCCATGGGCGAGCGGGATGTAGCAGGCCAAGCCCGGCGCGGTGGACAGCGAAACGCCGACCAGGGTCGCGGTGGCCGGAGTCAGGCTGTTGGTTTCGGTGTCCACGGCGATGACGCCGCTGGCTTGCGCCCGCCGCACCCAGACCTCCAGCGCCGCCAAATCTTGGACCAGCTCATAGCGCTTTTCGACCGCCGCAGCAGGCTGCGGGGCGACCACCCCATCGGCATCCACCGCGCCGGGGGCGGCGGTGGACGGCGCCGGAAGACCGGCGTCGGCGATGCGCCCGTCGCGCTTCATCTCCATCTCGACGCGGGCGACGATGCTTCGGAAGCCCTGGGCCTTGAGGAAGTCGATCAGTTTGCGGTGGTCGGGTTCGCGGACGCGCAGATCCTCCAGCGGCTTGGGCTGCGGGGCGTTGGCCTCCAACTGGACCAGACGGCGCGACACGCGGGCCTGGTCGGCGAACTCGATCAGCTTTTGGCGGCGGGCGGGCTGTTTGATCTTTTCGGCGTTGGCCAACAGCGTGTCGAGGTCGCCATATTCGGTGATGAGCTGGGCGGCGGTCTTCACGCCGATACCGGGAACGCCCGGCACATTGTCCACGCTGTCCCCGGCCAGCGCCTGGACGTCCACCACCTTGTCGGGCTGAACGCCGAACTTCTCGAACACCTCGTCGGGGCCGATGTGCTTGTTCTTCATCGGGTCGTACATGGCGACGCCCGGCCCGACGAGCTGCATCAGATCCTTGTCCGACGACACGATGGTGACGGGACGCCCGGCCTCCTGCGCCAAACGGGCGTAGGTGGCGATCAAATCATCGGCCTCATAGCCTTCCAGCTCCAGGCTGGGCAGGCAAAAGGCGTCGGTCGCCTCGCGGATCAAGGCGAATTGGGGCTTCAGCTCCTCCGGCGTTTCGGGCCGGTGGGCCTTGTAATCGGGATAGAACTCGTTGCGGAAATTCAGCCGGGCGCTGTCGAACACCACGGCCACCGCCTCCGCCTTCACGTCGGCCAGCAGCTTCAGCAGCATGTTGGAGAAACCGAGCACCGCGTTGACCGGCGTGCCGTCGGGCCGCGTCATCATCGGCAAGGCGTGGAACGCCCGGAAGATGAAGCCCGAGCCGTCCACCAGATACAGGCCGCTGCGGTCGGGCGCGGCGGCGCTCTCATCCTGAGCGGTGGGGGCGGGGGCGGTCGTTCCGGTGCTGTCGGTCATGATGCTCTCGTGTCCATCCTTGCGGGCGTTACCATCGCCGAAGGCGGCACGGGAGTCGAGCGGCTATGACCAACGACCGGGGCGCGACCGCTCCCGTCCGTTCCTGCGTCAGCCCGCAAAGGCGCGGTCGGCGGCCAGCAGGGTTTGCGCGGCGGCGCGGATTTGCTCCAGCAACGCCGGGTCGGTGATGTTGGAGAACATCGGCAGCATCGGCCCCATGTCGGCCACGCCGGACAGCGTCACCGCTTCGTGCAGAACGCGGATCGGCGACGAGCCGTCGCGCAGATCCTCCAGGGGCAGGAAGTGCTCGCGCAAGGTCGCCGCGCGGGCGACGTCGCCGGATTTCAGCGCCCGCAAAATCGCCATCGACAGGTTGGGGGCGACGCAGATCGAGCCGGAGGTGAAGCCGGTCAGGCCGAACTTCGGCAGATGGTCCAAGACCGGACGCTCGCCAATGCCGCTGACAACGTAAGACTTGTCCACCGCGTCAAGGATTCGGTTGAGATAGGCGTCTTCCGCCGGGTTTTCCCGCACCACCGCGTATTTGACCGAACAGATCGCCCCGTCGCGGATCAACGCGGCCAGCGAGTCCGGCGCGATGTAGTTGTCGGACTTCACATAGGCGGTCAGCGGGCGCTGGGCGCGTTCGGCCACCCGCGCGATGGCGGTCGCCACCCCGGCGGGAGTCGCGCCGAAGCTCATCGGCAGCATCATCGCGGTCGGGAAATCAAACTCGCGCAGGATGGCCGCCTGATCCATCGCCTTGCCGTAATCAGGGCCAAGCGAGGGGATCATCCAGGTGTCGGGACCGGCGATCTCGCGCAGCATCGCCAGCAGATGGGGAAACTCGCTGACGCCGGTGTTGTAGAGGTTGGCGTTCCCGCCATAGAGCAGGGTGGAGACGCCGCCCTGTTCCAGATGGCGGACCAGCTTGCGGTTTTCGTCCGCGTTCAGCGACAGATCGGCGTTGCGCGCCAAGGGCGGCACCGCAATGACCGACCGTTCGAGATCGGCCCGCGTGACGGCAGTCGTCTTCACCTCAATCCTCCTACGTGCGACGTCGTGAAAGCAGCGTCCAAAGCGTCAAAAGGTATGACAACATACTTGTTGTCTGACAAGTTAAAAGAGCGCTAATCCGCCATTTTCCTGTGTTGCGGCGCAAAAATCGTTGCGCTCACTGGTCAATCCATAAATTTGTTTGACAACATAGGCCCGCAAATTGATTCTTCCGCCAACGCAGCGTTCCGCCCCGCCGCCCATCGGGCGCGGCTGGGCCGCTCGCCTTGGAATTTGGGGGGAGATCGGCCATGCTTGGCCCGATGCAGTGTCTGGTGGACGCGCGCGCGCGCGTCGGGGAAAGCCCGGTCTGGGACGCGGCCAGCAACCGCCTGTTCTGGGTGGACATTCTGGCGGGGGCGCTGTCCGCCGTCGATCTGGGCAGCGGGGCGGTGCAGTCCTGGCCTTTGCCGGGCGCCGTCGGCTCCATCGCGCTGTGCCGCAACGGCGACGTGGCGGTCGCCCTGCCCAACGGCGTTCACATCCTGTCGCTGACCAGCGGGGCCTTGCGCCTGCTGGTCGATCCCGAACCGGACCAGCCGACCAACCGGCTGAACGACGGGAAGGCCGGACCCGACGGGGCCTTTTGGGTCGGCAGCATGGACGACCGCCCGGTGAAGGAGCCGGTCGCCGCCCTGTATCGCGTCACCCCCGATGGCCGGGTGGAGCGCAAGATCGACGGCCTGCTGGTGTCCAACGGGCTGGCCTGGAGCGCCGACGGACGGACCATGTTCCATTCCGATTCGCGCGGCCCCTGGATCGACCGCTGGGATTTCGATCCCCGAACCGGAGCCATCGCCAACCGAACCCGCATCGCCACCCTGACCAGCGAGGAGGGCCGCCCCGACGGTGCGGCGACCGATGTGGAGGGCTGTTACTGGAGTTGCGGCGTCTCGGCGGGCTGCCTGAACCGCTTTTCCCCCGACGGCGCGCTGTTGGCCCGCTATCCCCTGCCCGTTCCCGCCCCGACCATGTGCGCCTTTGGCGGCCCAGACCTGCGCACCCTGTTCGTCACCAGCCTGCGCGAGGGCCTGTCCGACGCCGTTCTGACCGAACACCCGCTGTCGGGCGGGGTTTTCATGATGCGAACCGAGGTCGAAGGCGTCCCGGTTGGCCGTTTTCAGCACAAAGGGTGATGCCCATGCACATTCTGATGACCGGCGCCGGCGGCGCCGTCGCCACCGCGCTGACCCCGCGCCTGAGCGCGCTGGGCCACCGCCTGCGCTTCAGCGACTGGGTCCGCCCGGCGGGCCTGCCCGAGGACGCCGATTTTGTCCTGGCCGAATTGACCGACGAGGCCGCCGTGTTCCGCGCCTGCGACGGTGTGGACGCGGTGCTGCATCTGGGCGCGATCTCGTCGGAGGATTCCTTTGACCGCATCCTCGACGTCAACATCCGGGGCGCCCACAACGTCTTCGAGGGCGCGCGGCGGGCGGGCAACCGCCGGGTGATCTTCGCCAGCTCCAACCACGCCATCGGCATGTACCCGCGCAGCGTCGCGCTCGACGAAACCGCCCCGCCCCGCCCCGACAGCTATTACGGGCTGAGCAAAGCCTATGGCGAGTTGCTGGCCCGGATGTATTGGGACAAGCATGGGCTGGAAAGCGCCTGCCTGCGCATCGGCTCTTGCGAGGTCAAGCCGACCCAGAAACGCCACCTCAGCACTTGGCTCAGCCACGACGACCTCGCCCATCTGATCGACCGCTGCCTGCGGGCCGAGGGGCTGGGCGCGGCGATTTTTTATGGCGTGTCGGCCAATGAGCGGCGCTGGTGGCGCGACCGTTCGGCGGACGTCATCGGCTACCACCCCAAGGACAACGCCGAGGATTACGCCGGTCTGCCCGGTATGCAAGATCCGATGCCGAACATGCTGGACGAGACGCATCAGGGCGGTACCTTCGTCAGCGCCAATTACACCCGCGCCCTGCCCCCCGCCGACGCGCAGGAGGCGACGGGCGCCGAACAGCAGCAGGGAAGCCTCTAACAATGGCCGACGTTTACGCGAACCTCATCGGCGGCGAATGGGTCGCCTCCACCACCGCCAGCCGCAACATCAACCCATCGGACCTGTCCGACGTGGTCGGGGAATACGCCCAAGCCGACGCCGCGCAGACCGCCGCCGCCATCGACGCGGCGGCGGCGGCGTTCCCCACCTGGGCCGCCGCCTCGCCGCAACACCGCAGCGACGTCCTCGACGCCGCCGGGTCGGCGATTCTGGCCCACAAGAACGAGTTGGGCCGCCTGCTGTCGCGGGAAGAGGGCAAGCCCCTGCCCGAAGGCATCGGCGAAGTCACGCGCGCCGGACAAATCTTCAAATATTTCGCGGGCGAGGCCCTGCGCCTGTCCGGCGAACGGCTGGATTCGACCCGCCCCGGCGTCGATGTGGACATCACCCGCGAACCGCTGGGCGTCATCGGCCTCATCACGCCGTGGAATTTCCCCAGCGCCATTCCGGCCTGGAAAATCGCCCCGGCCCTGGCCTATGGCAACACCGTGGTGATGAAGCCCGCCGACATGGTGCCGGGGTCGTCCTGGGCGCTGGCCGAGATCCTGCTCAAGGCCGGGATTCCGGCGGGCGTGTTCAATCTGGTCATGGGGCGCGGCTCCGTGGTGGGCGAGGCCATCGTGTCGTCGCCCAAGGTCAACGCCATCAGCTTCACCGGATCGGTCGCCACCGGCCGGCGGATCGGCGCGCGCGCCTTTGAAACGGGGAAGAAATTCCAGCTTGAGATGGGCGGCAAGAATCCCCTGGTCGTGCTGGATGACGCCGATCTCAGCCTCGCCGTGGGGGCGGCGTTGACCGGCGCCTTCTATTCCACCGGACAGCGCTGCACGGCGTCCTCCCGTCTGGTGGTGACGGAGGGCATCCATGACCGCTTCGTCGCCGCCCTGGCCGAGGAGATGAACGCGCTGTCGGTCGATCACGCGTTGAAGCCCGGCACGACCATCGGCCCGGTGGTGTCGCAGGATCAGCTTGAACAGGATCTCCGCTACATCGCCATCGCCAAGGACGAAGGCGCGCGGCTGGTCACGGGCGGCGAGCGGCTGACCCGCGAGACGGACGGCTATTACCTGTCCCCCGCCCTGTTCGCCGACACCGCCAACAGCATGCGGATCAACCGGGAAGAGGTGTTCGGCCCGGTCGCCTCGGTCATCCGCGTTCGCGATTATGACGAGGCTTTGGCGGTCGCCAACGACACCGAATTCGGCCTGTCGTCGGGCATCTGCACCAGCTCGCTGAAGCACGCCACCCATTTCAAGCGCCACGCGCAGGCGGGCATGGTCATGGTCAATCTGCCGACCGCCGGGGTCGATCCGCACGCGCCGTTTGGCGGGCGCAAGGGGTCGAGCTATGGCGCGCGCGAACAGGGGGCCTACGCGCGCGATTTCTACACGACGATCAAGACCGCTTACGTGTTTGGCGGCTGAGCGCTCGCGGTTGATCGCTTGAAAACCGCATGAGGAACGCGGGCGGGGAACTCACCCCGCCCCGTTTCCATCCGGGCCGCTGACGACCGCCCCGACAAAGGCGTAACCGACGCCGTGGACCGCCTGAACCGGCAAGGCCACGCCGGTGTGCTCCTCCACCTTGATGCGCAGGCGGCGGACCAACGAATCGATGGAGCGGCTGTAGGGATCCCAATCCCGTCCGGTCAACGCCATGGCGATGGCTTGGCGCGTCACCGCTTCGCCCGGCGCGACAACCAACAAACAGAGGAATTTGTATTCCGTGGCGGTCAGCGACACCGCCGCCCCGCCGGGCGCCTGAAGCCGCCATTCCGTTTCGTCGAACCGCCAGCTCTTCTTGCTGTCGTCCAACGGCGCCGGAGGCGCACGACGCAGCGGCAGCGGCGCCGAGCTTGCGTTTTTTTGCAGACGGCGGAACAGGGCCTTGATCTGCGCCTCGACCTCACGGAAATCGATGGGCTTCACCAAATAGACGTCGGCCCCCAATTCCAGACCAATCACCCGGTCGATCAACCCCGAGCGCGCCGTCAGCATGATGATGGCCGCCTGGGAAACCGCGCGCACGCGCTGGGCGACGGAAAAACCATCCTCGTTGGGCAGGTTGACGTCCAAGACAATGACATCCGCCCCATGGCTGTTCAAAAGCGCGTCCATCTCTTCCCCGCTGGACGCTCCACACACATGGAACCCACAGCGGCTCAGATAGTCCACCAAATCGTCGCGAAGGTCGGCCTCGTCTTCGACCACGATGATGCGCGCCACAGCGATCTCAACCCCACAGCCCAATTCTGTGAAGCGATACTAACCATGGGCGCGCGCCTTCGCCAACGCAAAGCGGCGGCCAGCAAAGGAAATCCGTGTTCGATCAAAGATTTGTTCAGAACCAAACACTTCTGAGTTGAAATTTCAAACGGCTCGCGTCCCATCTTTCCGCATCGCCCGATCAGGCCAACACCCCCAGCCGCCGCGCGCTCCAATTGGGGAAAACCGACGCCCCGACCAGCTCGGCCAGCACGGCGCGGTAATCGGTGGTGACGGCCAGATCGACGCCCCGATCAAGCTGGTGGCTGGCCAAACCGGGCCATTGGCCCAGCATCCGCCCGCCCGCCACGCGCCCACCAAGGGCCAGCATGGCGCCGCCATGGCCATGATCGGTGCCCTGGCTCTTGTTGCCGCGCAGCCGCCGCCCGAACTCGCTGAGCACCACCATGGTCACGCGCCCATGGTCACGGTGGCTGTCGGCGTAAAAGGCCGCCAACGCGCGGGACAACTGACGAACCGCGTTGGAAAAGCGTCCGGGCTGGTGTTCATGGGTGTCCCAACCGCCGACATCGACCCAGGCCAGCCGCAGCCCGATGTCCATCTTCAGCAGGCGCGCCACGGTTTGCAGACCACGCCCGGCCTCCGTCTCCTCGTAAACCGCCCCGCCCTCGGCGGCGTAGGGCGCGACCTTGCCATCGGGCAGTCGGGGCAATTGGCCGTCGATGGTGGACAGACCGCTCAAGGCCGACCGGGCGGCGCTCGCATAAGGACCATCAGCCCCGCGAAACAGCCCGGCCAACACATCGGCGGCCTGCGCGCCGCCGGGAGGGGCCAAGCCGGACCGCAGATCGGCGACCGCCAGAGCTGACCCATAGCCCATCAAGGCCGCCGGGGTGTTGGACGCGGCGGACATCGCCCCAACGCCGGAAACCCCGTTCTCCGCCAGCCAGCGCGCGGCCCAGCCCGTGCCGACGCGGCTCAACTCCGCCTCGCCGCCAACGCCGCGCTCCATCAGATCCTGCGCCACGAAATGGCTGCGCGTGCCGTCGGAAAGACCGGCGGCGTGGATGATCGCCAGAGTCCCGCCCTGATACAGCTCCGCCAGGGGCGCCGCCTCCGGGTGCAAGCGAAAATCAACGCCGGGGGCCAGGGACTGGGCCAGCCGGACGCCCGCCGCAGGGCCATCCTCCGCCACCCGCAATTCGGGCGGGCGGGCGGCGCGGTAGTCGGGATCATCGACGGGCGCGACCAGGTTGAGCGTGTCGGCCCCGCCGCGCAGGAACACCACAACCAGGGTTTCCGCTCCAGTCACGGCGGCGGGCGCGGCCCCACCGGCGGCGTAAGCCACATGCGGCAGACCCGGAATCAGACTCAACCCGGTGGCGAGACCACCTTGCAGCAGCCGCCGACGGGTGACGGCGAAGGATGGATGGGTCATCGGTGATGTCTCCCTTCAACGCGCCTGGAATCGGGGCGCCATGGCGACGTAGGCGGCAAGGCGGCGCAGCTTGGCGTCGCCATCCTTGGCGCCCGGCGTCAGCGTCGCCGCCGGGTCGAGCTTCATGCCGATCAAGATCGCTTGCGTGACGGCGGGATCAGGGGCGGCGCCATGCAGCGCGCGTTGCCAACCATCCGTCGCCGCTTGCGCCGTCACCGGCCCGGGAAAGGGAAGCCCGGTGTCGAGCGGCCCGGTCTTCCACCAATTTTCCGCCAACCCGAGCAGCAGGGTCCAACGACGGCGGATCGCCGCCGCGCCCAACCAGGCCTCATTCCGATCCGGGTAGCCGGTGGGCGGCGGACAGCCGAACAGGCGCTGGCCGCTGCCGTCCAACTCGCCGATCAGGCCGTTGGTCGCGGTGAAATCAACCGCCGTCGCCCGCGCGAAGGACGCGACCAGCTCCAACGGGCGTTTGACCTTGCTGGCCTGATGGTCGGCAAACTCACGAGACAGCGCGATGGCGCGGACCACCCGGCGAATCTGGTCGGGCTTGCGGCGATTCTCGGTCCAGACCTGCGCGGCGGCCTTCACCAGCGAGTCGGGCGGATCGTCCGACAGCAGCCGGGCGCACAGCTTGCGGCAGAGATGCAGCGCCGTCGCCGGGTGATCGGCGACCAGGCTCAACACCCGCTTCCCATCGTCCATCGGCGCTTGGAAGGGGTCGAACTCCCGGCCCAGCACGCGCTTTTGGTAATTGTCGTGCCAGCTTTCGACATAGACGAAGCGTCCGGTCGCGGGCAAACGCTGCTCGCCACCCAGACCCGCGCCGTCCTCCACCGCCCAGCCGGTGAAGGCGCGGGCCGCTTCATAGACGTCCTGGTCGATGTAGCCAGCGGGGTTTCCCGCCTGCGCCCCCGGCACCTCGCGCCATTTGTTGTAAAGGGCGTTCAGATAGGCGTCACGGCCCAAACCATGCAGCTCGAACAGCTCGCGGGCATAATTTTCGTTGGCGCTTCCGGCGCGGGAGGAGCGGTTGTTCAGATAGACCAGCATGGCGCCGCTGCCGCCCACCGCCTCCAGAAACTCGCGGAAATTGCCCAGCGCGTGGCGACGGATCACGTCGCGATCATAGCTGGGCAGAGCCGCCGCCACCGCCTGCTCGCCCGCGTTGACGTTGAAATGATTGTGCCAGAAATCAACCAGAACCTCGCGCAACTGCCAACGGCTGTGAACCGCGCGAATCAGCGTCGCCGCCGTCACCTCCAGACGAGGAAACTGGCGCTCTGGCCCGGCGAAGGGCTTTTTGCCGTCCGACAGCGGCCACAAATCGTCAATCGGCTTGGTCAAGCTGGCCAGCGGGCGCATCTCCTCCACCGCCGTCCAACCGTCTCCGGCGCCGTATTTGATGCGCAGCCGACAGGCGTCCAAACTCCGTTGGCACGCCTCGTCCTGCCCGTCGGCGGGGGAGAGTTGCTCGTCCAGCCAGCGCGGCAGGCCGGTGCGTCGCAACGCTTCGGCCTCCCCCGGTTTGGGGCCGAAGGTCAAACGAGTCAGGGCGCGGGTTGAAAAGCTGTCATCCATTGATCGGACTCCCGTGGGCGCAGCGCAGACCATCATCATGGAACAAGACGCGCGCCATCGGATGTTGTCTTTTCAAGACATCGCCCGCCAAGGCCGTCGCTGCACTCCATGAAAATTCGCTCAAATCCAATGTATTGCGCAATAAATTTGCAACAAATATAGGGCGTTGGAATTCGTTATAACTGTCATACTCTGGTAACGATTTGGAAAGAAGATTGGCGTCACAGTTGTTGCATCGCAGCATGGCGGCCCTGCTTTTCCACCGGAGGCGGCGATGACGAACAACGACACAGCAACGCAAGACCGGGACGCCCGGTTGCTGTTCGCCCGGTACAGCCAGCAATCCCCGCGCTGGCGCGGGCTGTCTTGGGACGCTCTGCGCGAGGACACGCGGCGCCTGTTTCGCCGCGAAGCGGCCTGGAGTCTCCACCCGCAAAATTGACGCTCGCCACCGCCCAACGGATCACACACGGCAAGGGGACGCTCATGACCAACCCAGGCAACAACCTGTTCGATCTGTCGCGCGGCGTGTTGGACGTCGCGTCGCAGAAGGTGTCGCGGATCGAGGAGATCACCCGCCGCATGAAGATGCTGGCGATGAACGCCCTGATCGAAGCGGCCCGGGCGGGCGACAATGGCCGGGGCTTCGCCGTGGTGGCGAACGAAGTGTCGGAAATCTCCACCCAAGTGAACGGCATCACCAAGGAGTTGCGGTCGGAGATCGTCGCCCGCGTCGATCACCTGACCACGACCGGCAGCGCCATCGTCCAGGAGATGCACGGCAAGCGGCTGGCCGACCTGTCCTTGAACATGATCGAAATCATCGACCGCAATCTGTATGAGCGCTCGTGTGATGTGCGCTGGTGGGCGACCGACCGCGCCATGGTCGATTGCGCCGCCGCCCCGACCGAGGACGCCCGCCGTCACGCCGCCCGCCGGTTGGGGGTGATCCTGGAATCCTACACGGTCTATCTGGATCTGTGGATCGCCGACCGCGATGGCCGGGTGATCGCCAACGGGCGCCCGGACCGCTACCGCAACGCCCAGACCGCGACAGTGGCCGACGAGCCATGGTTCCGGCAGGCGTTGGCCACCCGCAACGGCGGGGAATTCATCGTCGGCGACGTCACCCGCAACAAGATTCTCGACGACCGGGTGGTCGCCACCTACGCCACCGCCATCCGCCGCGACGGCGAAGCGAACGGCGAGGTTCTGGGCGTGCTCGGCATCTTCTTTGATTGGGAACCGCAGGCCGCCGCCGTGGTGCAAGGGGTGCGGTTGGAGGAGGAGGAGCGCGAACGCTCGCGCTGTCTCCTGCTCGACGCCCGCCATCGGGTGATCGCGTCGTCGGACGGTCACGGCGTGCTGACCGAAACCGTGCCGCTGCGCCGCGACGGCGGCAGCATGGGCCATTACACCGACCCGCGCGGGAAGTTGATCGGCTACGCGCTGACGCCGGGGTATGAAACCTACAAGGGGCTGGGCTGGTACGGCGTCATCGTGCAGGCGCCCTGACGCGCTTGGCCAGCACGAAGGGCTTGGTCAGTGGGTCGCCGTCATCCCGTGGCAGTCGAAGGCCCCGGACACCGCGCTCGCGTTGCGCAGATCCACCGCCTCGACCAGATCGCGGACCTCGTCGGCCAGTTCGTCGGCGGTCCAGCCATGGCTGTCGGCTCCGGCCACCACCAGCAGGCGCAGGGTGGTGCGCAGCAGGTCGCCCGACTCCCAACCATTCCGGGCTTCCGCGTCGCGGGCGGTCTGGAGCAGGGAGGTGGCGAACGCCAGGACATCCTGTTCGATCTTCATGGCCGGAGCCTCCGCGCGTTTGTTCGTGACGTCAACAATATGACGACCGCAACGCCCGCTTGTCAAATGGCTCTTTGTGCTGATGCGAACAAAGACCTAAGTCTTGCTTTGATCCGCCGCCGCGTCGGTGAAGGGCGGCATTCTGGAAACGAAACGACCTTTGACGCCTTGAGGCCATTGCTTGAACGGAACGATTCCGTTGACGGTCTCGGCGTAGGCGCGCAGATAGCTGACCAGGGTTTCGACCGTGCCGTCGTCGGGTGGGAAATCGCCCAGCACATAGCTCGTCCGCTCCGGCGACCGCACAGCGACCGAACAGGCGCGGCGGCAGCTCATCAGACAGCTTTGCGGGCGCAGCCGCACCTTGGCCGCCAGATCCGGGTTGTCCGCCAAGGCTCGTTCCATCAACGCAACCAATTGCGCGCCCGCTCGGGGCGTGGCGTCGGGCGAATCGCCCTCACGGCGGCAGGTGTCACAAACAAGAAGCTCGACAGGCATGGAACCGCTTTCGCAATGATCGCCGACCGGGCGGAATGGCCCGCGCGACCGCCCAGTGCTAGCGATGACCGAGCGTCTTTGTCAACCATCACCCGCCCCACCTGCACGGTAATCGCTTGAACCTTAGGCGATAGGGGATTCCGCCCGGCGCCCAGCGAACGTACTATGAATCTCCTATTTGACGGGAGGTTGGCTTTGGCGA
>Ga0209373_10001268_pt1 | contig 31056 bp, 25 predicted proteins | sample Higcelweek5metaG_FD_187173 | JGI IMG/M metagenome (GOLD analysis project Ga0209373, IMG submission 187173) | Freshwater pond sediment microbial communities from the University of Edinburgh, under environmental carbon perturbations - High... | ecosystem: Environmental > Aquatic > Freshwater >... | reverse complement strand
TGAACCCGATCGAGATGGCCTTCTCCAAACTCAAGGCGCTGCTGAGAAAGGCGGCGGCGCGGACCGTGCCGGAGCTGTGGCAGAGCATTGGCGAGGCGATTGCACAGTTCTCGGCGCAGGACTGCAGGCACTACTTCGAGGCGGCCGGATATGAATCGGGATAAGGTAAAAATGCTCTAGCGCCAGCGCTACCTGCGGGAGTGCGTTGTCGAGCCGCCAGCCGGCGGCCTGGGCCTGGTGTCGATTAGATCCGAGATCGAGTGCCAGCACGCCAGATGCCTCCCTGTAAGTCATGGCCTACAAGAAATCGAGAGCTTTCCCAATTTGCTCAAGACGGCCACCCGAGTAGATTTGCTTCCACACCGACGTCGAAGGATCGATGAAGGCCGCCAAGGATGGAAGCCAGGGATAGCCGCAGGATCGCGGCTTCATCAGGATGATGACCCAAGGACGAAGAACATGAAGCGACAAGGCGATCCCTTGTCGCTTTTTGTTTGTGCCCAAGAAAAGATCGTCTCGGCCAATGCCTCTCAGTGATTCGTAAATACCCCGAAGAAGGGGGATTTGCTCTATACACGCCTGCGAGCCGTCAAATATCCCGAGGCCGGAAGCACAGGCCGCAACGTCCGTTTTGGGGGGTAGGTTTGGACGGATTGCCGCCGATTATCTTGGCCTGACCGTGACGGATCGGTCCGCGCTGGCTGCTGGATAAGGCGAGACTTTCCCACTTTTCCGTCGAGTCGCTGGCTGCTCTGCAAAATATCCCATGCAATCCCCTGCTTGCGAAAAGGCCTGCGGCATGCCCTTCGGCGCGGAATGTCGCCGATAGGGTTCTGGGACATGCCGAGCAACGACTCCGTGCATGAAGTTCCACAACCCGAGGACAATCGCGCTCGGCATCCGTCTGCTCCCACTGCTGGATTGCCCGGTAATAGCTGCTGCGATTCATGCCGAAGACGCGATTCCATTCGTCTGCCGAGTAATGCTCGCTCAATCAATCTGTCGATCAGGGGTACCGATCGAGAGCGTCCGGCATCAAGAACGCGGTGGCCTTTTTAGGATCTCTTTCTCCCGCCCGATGCGGTGTATCTGCACCTCCAGTCCCTGAGTACGCGGCGGCTGGGGTGTCAGTGCTTTGCTCCTCTCCGCTATTTTGCCGCCACGTTCCAGACGCAGTTGTTCGACCCGGCGCCGCACGGCCGCGGGTCCGATACCCACGGCCTGGCAGGCCGGCCTCTCGCTGTAGCCTTGGTCGAGCGTCAGGCAGGCGATCTCCCGCTTGAGTGCTGTGGAAAATGATCGTCTTGCCATGTTCTGCCACCTCGCTGTCGGGTGGCCGGGGACCGTCCTATTGGGGAGGGGCAGAATCATTAGGCCGCTTCAAACGCCTGTTCGCGGTTTTCTCAGCCTGCCGCTTCCTAAAGATAAAGAATTTGATCTTTCACATGTTTCTTACATGGCTTTTACGACCCGCCAATCTCCCGCCGAGACAGACTGCGCCCCATCACTTCAATACAAGAATCATCGGGATGCCTTGGCTTCATGACTACCTCGCTATTGTCCACCAGGTTTGCAGCCTGGATGCCCTGAGCGCCAGCCGCGGACGCGGAGGAAAGACCCTGCGGCCGAACCTGATCGGCTACAAGCTGCTGGCCATCCTGGCGCAGAAAAGTCTGGTCGTGGTGCGGTGCGAGTTCCTGGGAAACGCCCTGTGGGGCGATGACCTGCCGGAAAGCGGCGGCCTGCGCAGCCACCCGCGGCGCCCAGCGCTCGCCAAGCCTGCCGAGAACTCCCGCCCGCACACCTTTACAGCGTCAGCTACCGCCTGACGGAGACTCCGAATGCGTATTCAGCACCCCTTCGCCCGGCGTATCGTCATCGCTTTCACCCTGATGGCCATGCTGCTCAGCGGGCTCTTCTCCCTGGGTATCGTCGTTATTGTCAATTCCACCGAAAAGCGGCTGGCCACCCAGGATCTCAAGCGCGAACTCGATATTCTCCTGGAGCACGATATCGCGCAGGGCGAGTCCCCCCGTCTGAGTCCCAGCACCCGTTTCCTCGCCTCGAACCTGCCGCAATACCCGATTCCCGAAGCGATGAAGGGCCTGAAGAAAGGCTTCTCCGAAGTGATGGAGAACGACCGCACCTACTACGTGTACGTGAAGAAAGTCGGTAGCGAGCGCTACATCCTGATGGAGGATCAGAGCAAACTCGAAAACCGCGAGCGGCTGATCTTCAGGGGGATACTCGGTTGCTTCCTGCTGAGCGTGGTCGGTGCCTGGCTGCTCGGCACCTTGCTGGCGCGCAAGGTGATGGCTCCCTTGACCCGCCTGGCCAACCAGGTCCGCCACCGCGACCAGCTACTGACGCTGGCACCGCCCCTGGCGCCGGAATACCCCGACGACGAGGTTGGCCAACTGGCGGCGGCCTTTGACAGCACCCTTGGCCAGCTGCGCCGGAGCCTGGAGCGTGAGCGCCTGTTCACCAGCGACGTCAGCCACGAACTGCGCACCCCGCTGATGGTCGTCCAAGGTGCCTGCGAGCTGCTGAGCGAAGCTCGCCTGTCGCCCCAGAGCGGCGGGCTGGTGGCACGGATCGGCCGGGCCGCCCAGGAAATGCACGAGCTGGTGCAGACTTTCCTCATCCTCGCGCGTGCCCGGCAAGAGGAGGCCGCCACCGGCGGCAGCGCCACCCTGGCCCGCGTGGCGGAGGAGCAGAGCCAGCGCTGGGGGCCGCTGATCCGCGCCAAGGGCTTGGACTTCGAGCTGATCGTGGAGGACAGCGACAACGCCAGCTACAACCTCAGCTTCCTGCGCACGGTCCTCTCCAACCTGCTGCGCAACGCCCTGCACTACACCGAGAGCGGCAGGGTACGGCTGATCCTGGAGAGCGGCGGCTTCCGTGTCGAAGACAGCGGCATGGGCATCCCCGAAGAGCAGCGCGAGCGCATCTTCCAGCCCTTCGTGCGTGGCGAGCAGGTCCGCGGCGAGGGCCTGGGCCTCGGACTTTCGCTGGTCAAGCGGATCTGCACGCACCAGGGCTGGCAGGTTCAAGTGAGCAACCTGGAGCCCAGCGGAAGCCGCTTTCGAGTTTTGCTGAAATGATTGTCGCAGGTCCTGTTCCAGCTCCATCCGCTGGAGAGAGTCGAGCTGCTGGCTGGTCTACGCCGGGTGTCGATCGGCATCGAACTTGAGCGCCAGCACGCCAGGCGCCTCCCTGTAAGCCATGACCTACAAGAGATCGAGAGCTTTCCCAATTGGCTCAAGGCGGCCGTCCGAGTAGATTCACTTCCACACCGACATCGAAGGATCGATGGAGGCTGCTAGGGATCGAAGCCAGGGATTTGGTGATGACACAAAGCGGCGAGGCTAACCCCTCGCCGTTTTTGTTTGTGCCGAAGAAAAGCAGCTCGGCAATCTCTCGCAGAGGCCGCTCTGGCAGTAGCTGCCGCACTTGGGGCCAGCCGAGCCGGGGACCCTGGACCTCGCTCCCGCCGCGGGGAAGGCGTCGAGCCGCGCGGTAAGCCGGAGTTTTCGGCTCGCCGGTGCTTCCACTACATCCCGACCCTGAGCCGCTGAAGGCGATGCACCGACTGGTGCTGTTGCCGATCTGCTGGCTTGTGCGGCTTTGACATTCCAGAGCCGGCCAGTACCGGGCAAGCCTGAATCATGGCTCGCTCGTCAATCGAAGAAGGACATCAATCGCCACGTTGCCTGCGCCGAAGCCCCGGGCGTCGGGACCGGGGCCGCCTGCCCGAAATACGTGCGCGAGCGCGAGGCACGTCGATGGTTAGGGGTAGAACGAGCAGTCGAGCGGCGGCTGCCGATTCTGCTGGCCGATCACTGGAGAGCGCCCTGATCTGGGGCTCTCTGCTGACCACCACCCGAGGTGGGGGAGTGGCGGCGATCATCCGCGCCGGCAGGGCGTGTCGCTCTGGCGGCGGCGAACGGGGAGAGGCGGGAAAAGTGGGGAGGCTCAATCGCGAAACGGGGAGCGAATGGGGAAAATTTGCTTGCAAAGAGGCCAAAACAACAAAGGCCCGCATCGCTGCGAGCCTAAGTCGTTGATTTAATTGGTGCCGGCACCAGGAATCGAACCCGGGACCTACTGATTACAAGTCAGTTGCTCTACCTGCTGAGCTATACCGGCGAGGAAGGGCGGCCATTATAGCTATTTGGCCTTGCGAGTAAACCGTCTGGATTCCGGAATGCAGGGCGGCGGCGGGTTGCCGTTGCGTTTATTCACATTGGGGAAGCTTGGCAAGCTTCTTGATAAAATTGTGATGCGACAATTGGTCGCGAAATCAAGTGCCTGTTTTAATTGGATTTTTGTTTTTGTTCAAAAAGCAACCGATCATCCGGACAGCGCCTGCTGTGGGCTTCGGAAGCGGTTGTTCGGGAACCATCAACACAGTTATCCACAGGCATTGTGGGTAACGCGTTCGGCCAGCAGCAGGTGGTTGCGTGGGGTCAGGAGGGTGCTGCAGAAGCGGCCCAGGCGGACCTGGTAGCCCTGCTCCTCCAGGTACAGTGCGCGGTCGAGCAGCAGCCAGAGTTCCAGCGGGCGGCGGAAGAGGGCGCGCAGCAGCTCCAGGTTGCGCACTTCGGCCAGGCGTTGCCAGCCCAGGGCTTCCAGCGCCGGCCAGTTGCGCGGCGCGGGGGTGGGGAGGCCCTTGAGGGTGGCGAGGTCGCGGCAGTAGTCGGCGAAAGATTTTTGCAGCCAGTCGGTGGGCAGCGGGGGGGTCGGCAGGTAGGCGTCGATGCCGCGCAGTTCCCGCTGCAGCAGGTCGAAGGCCAGGCGGCGGGCCATCGACTGGTCGCGCTGGCGGCGCACCCGGGCGCTGGCGGTGACGGTTTCGCTGAGCGGCAGGCGCAGGTCCTCGCGGGACAGCTGCAGTTCCGAGGCCCGGGCGGCGGCGGACAGCGGCCGGTAGTCCGTGCTGTCGATGCGGTTGTAGCAGCAGGGCGCCACCGCCAGCTGCCGGCAGCCGGCGGCGCTGGCCAGTTGTAGCAGGCGCGCATGGAGTTCGCCGCAGGCGTGCAGGGCCACCGGGGTGTGGCTGGCGTCGAGCTGGCTGGCGGCATCGGTGGCGAGCACGTCCTGCAGGCGGTGGTGGGCGGCCAGTGCGAGGCGATCGCTGAGCGCCTGGCCGGCCGCGACCAGGTCGCGGTCGTATTCCAGGCAGGTCAGCGACGTGCCGTCGTGGGCCAGGGCGCGGCCGAGATGGCCCTTGCCGGAGCACCAGTCCAGCCAGTGGCGGGGCTTGGCGCCGAACTGCAGGCGGCTGGCGAAGTGCTGGATCTGCTGCCACTTACGTCCCGGGACGTCCACCGCGAAGCGTTCCGGCGCTCCGTTCTGCGCCTGGGCGGGCAACTCGCCGGTCTCGCTCAGTGCGGCCGAGGCGGCAGCCAGGCCGGCGAAGGGCTCGGGGGCGGCAAGGCGCTCGGGATGGTTGTGGGCGGCTTCGGCATCCTCCTGCGAGCGCCGGCGCAGCCAGGCGGCCAGTTCGGAGTGCCGTGCTTCCCAGGGCAGCTGCAGGAAGTTGAATGGCCGCGGCCGCCAGAGGTCCTGGTGGGCGAGCAGGAAGTCGTCGAGGGCGCGGAAGCGTTCGAGCAACCGCGGGCCGCTGAGGGGGAGGGCGTCTGGCATTGTTCGTGAATGGCTCGGCTGGGGCGGCGATTATAGCGGGCTGATTCCGGCGGGCGGCACGGACGGGCTAGGTACCTTCGTCGGGAGGCCGGTGCGGAACTCCGGACGCCTGATAGACTCCCGTCGGTTTCCGCGGAGAACGGGCACGAAGCGTGGCTATGCACTTTTTTAGCTCACGCAAGGCACCGTTTTGTCGCGCGCAGACCTAAAACGGGGCGTAAAGTCCCCGCGCGGTGACATAAAGATGTAGGTACAAGAGTTGCTAACATCTTTGAATCTGTCATCGCTCTGGCCACGCAGGAGGCCCGCCTTGTCGATCCATGTCGCTTTGCATCATGTCACCCATTACCGCTACGACCGGCTGGTCAACGTGGGGCCGCAGATCGTGCGTCTGCGCCCGGCCCCCCAAAGCCGTACCCGCATTCTCTCGTATGCGCTGAAGGTCACGCCGGACGAGCATTTCATCAACTGGCAGCAGGACCCGCAGGGCAACTACCTGGCGCGCCTGGTGTTCCCGGAGAAGACCCGCGAGTTGAGGGTCGAGGTCGATCTGATCGCCGAGATGGCGGTGATCAACCCCTTCGACTTCTTCCTCGAGCCCTATGCCGAAAAGGTTCCCTTCGATTACACCGAGGGCGAGCAGCGCGAGTTGTCGGCCTACCGGTCGGCCCTGCCGGCCACTCCGCTGTTCGCCCGCTATCTGGCTGGCATCGACCGCGCGCCGACCCGTACCCAGGACTTTCTGGTCGCGCTGAACCAGCGCCTGTCGCGCGACGTGCGCTACCTGATCCGCATGGAGCCGGGGGTGCAGACGCCCGAGGAAACCCTGGAGAAAGCCTCCGGCTCCTGTCGCGACACGGCCTGGCTGCTGGTGCAGCTGCTGCGGCACGTGGGCCTGGCGGCCCGTTTCGTTTCCGGCTATCTGATCCAGCTCAAGCCCGACGTGAAGTCCCTGGACGGCCCCAGCGGCACCGAAGTGGACTTCACCGACCTGCATGCCTGGTGCGAGGTGTATCTGCCGGGTGCCGGCTGGGTCGGTCTCGATCCGACCAGTGGCCTGTTCGCCGGCGAGGGACACATTCCGCTGGCGTGCAGCCCGGAGCCGTCCTCGGCGGCGCCGATCACTGGCCTGGTCGACGAGTGCGAGTGCGACTTCTCCCACGAGATGCGCATCGAGCGCATCTGGGAGGCGCCGCGGGTGACCAAGCCCTACAGCGAGGAGCAGTGGCGGGCGATCCTCGAGCTCGGCCACCGGGTCGATGCCGACTTGGTGCGCAGCGACGTGCGCCTGACCATGGGCGGCGAGCCGACCTTCGTCGCCATCGACTACCCGGACGACCCCGAGTGGAACACCGAGGCCATGGGGCCGAACAAGCGCCGCCTGGCCGCCGACCTGTTCCATCGCCTGCGCACGCACTACGCCCCCGGGGGGCTGACGCACTTCGGCCAGGGCAAGTGGTATCCGGGCGAGCAGCTGCCGCGCTGGTCGCTCAACTGCTTCTGGCGCAAGGACGGCGAGCCGATCTGGCAGGACCCGGCCCTGTGTGCCGACGAAACCCGCAGCTACGGGGCCGACGCCCGGCTGGGCGCGCGTTTCCTCGAGACCCTCTGCAGCTACCTCGGCATCTCCGGCGAGCATTTCTTCCCGGCCTACGAGGACTGGCTGTACTACCTCTGGCGCGAACGCCGCCTGCCGGAGAACGTCACCCCGGAGGATGCGCGGCTGGCCGATCCGATGGAGCGCGAGCGCCTGCGCCGGGTCTTCCAGTACGGTCTGGACCACGCGGTCGGGCACGTCCTGCCGCTGATGCGCAGCCATGACGGCAGCCGCTGGCTGACCGGCTCCTGGTTCCTGCGCGACGAGCACTGCCGGCTGATGCCCGGCGATTCTCCGCTGGGCTATCGCCTGCCGCTGGACTCGCTGCCCTGGGCCAGGGAAATGGACCAGCCCTACGTGCATGCGCAAGATCCCAACCAGCCCTTCCCGCCGCTGCCGAGCCGGCAGCGGATTCTCCAGCAACTGCGCGCGGCGCCGCACGCCGGCCAGCCGGGCGGCGCCGCGGCGGGGGCGGGTAGCGGTGCGGCCGGGCTGGGCGAGGGCGGTCTAGGCGAGGGGACTCGCGACGAGACGGCGCCGGCGCCCTTCGCGTCGGCGGCCGGTATCGTGCGCACCGCGCTGTGCGCCGAACCGCGTGACGGTCGCCTGTACCTCTTCATGCCGCCGCTGGAGCGCCTGGAGGACTATCTGGAGCTGGTCGCGGCCATCGAGTCGACCGCCCGCGAGCTGAACTGCCCGGTGCTGCTGGAGGGCTACGAGCCGCCGGTCGACCCGCGCACGCGGCATTTCCGCGTCACTCCCGACCCCGGCGTGATCGAGGTGAACATCCATCCGGCGGAGAGCTGGGACGACCTGGTCGAGCGCACCGACTTTCTCTACGAGGCGGCCCGCCAGTCGCGCTTGTCCAGCGAGAAGTTCATGCTCGACGGCCGCCACGTCGGCACCGGCGGCGGCAACCACTTCGTCCTCGGCGGCGCCACGCCGGCCGACTCGCCGTTCCTGCGCCGCCCCGACCTGCTGCGCAGCCTGATCAGCTACTGGCAAAACCACCCGTCGCTGTCCTACCTGTTCTCCGGCCTGTTCATCGGCCCGACCTCGCAGGCGCCGAGGGTCGACGAGGCGCGCAACGACTCGCTCTACGAGCTGGAGATCGCCTTCCAGCAGATGCCCGAGCCGGGCACCCCCTGTCCGCCGTGGCTGGTCGACCGCTTGCTGCGCAACCTGCTGATCGACGTCAGCGGCAACACCCACCGCGCCGAGTTCTGTATCGACAAGATGTACTCGCCGGACAGCGCCACCGGGCGGCTCGGCCTGCTCGAGTTCCGCGCCTTCGAGATGCCGCCGCACGCGCAGATGAGCCTGGCCCAGCAGTTGCTGCTGCGCGCGCTGATCGCGCGCTTCTGGGACGAGCCGTACCGGCCGCAGCGTCTGGTGCGCTGGGGTACCGAGCTGCACGACCGCTTCATGCTGCCGCATTTCGTTGCCCAGGATTTCCACGACGTGGTTTACGAGATGGAGCAGTACGGCTATCCGCTGCGTCCGGAGTGGTTCGCGCCGCACTTCGAGTTCCGCTTCCCGAAAGTCGGCGACTTCGCGGTGCAGGGCATGGCGCTGGAGCTGCGCCAGGCGCTGGAGCCCTGGCACGTGATGGGCGAGGAGGGCGGCGCCGGCGGCACCGCGCGCTACGTGGATTCCTCGCTGGAGCGCCTGCAGGTGAGCGTCACCGGCATGGCCCAGGACCGCTACGTGCTGACCTGCAACGGCCTACCGGTACCGCTGCGTCCGACCGGCACGGTCGGCGAGTTCGTCGGCGGCGTGCGCTATCGCGCCTGGCAGCCGTCCTCCAGCCTGCATCCGAACATCGGCGTGCACGCGCCGCTGGTGTTCGACCTGGTGGACACCTGGATGCAGCGTTCGCTGGGCGGTTGCCAGTATCATGTGGCCCATCCAGGCGGGCTCAGCCACGAGCAATTGCCGATCAACGCCTATGAGGCGGAAAGCCGGCGTCTTGCGCGCTTCTTCCGTATCGGCCACACACCGGGCAAACTGGTGCCTGCCGCGCCGGTCGAGAACAGGGAGATGCCGATGACCCTGGACCTGCGTCGCCGCTGAGCGTCCTTCCGCTCCGGCGGGATGGCCTGCAAGGGAATCCGTCCGGATTCCGCTGCCGGGCCGTTCCTGCCGGGGAGGGGAGCGCGATGCGCAACCCCCCTGATTTCGAGTCACCCATGTCCGATCTGTTTGCCGACATTCCGCGCGACGCCGCGACCTACCATGAGCTTTTCGACGCCAGCGGCAAGGTGCGTCCGCACTGGCAGCCGATGTTCACTTTCCTGCAGCGCTTCACGCCGGCGCAGCTGCGCCAGCGCCAGGCCCTGCTGACCCGGCAGATCCAGGAAAACGGGGTGACCTACAACGTCTATGCCGATCCCGAGGGTGCCGACCGCCCCTGGGAACTGGATCTGTTGCCCAACATCATCCCCGCCGAGGAGTGGCAGCAGCTCGCCGAGGGCGTGGCGCAGCGCGCGACGCTGCTCAACGCCGTGCTGGCCGACATCTACGGGCCGCAGCGGCTGCTCGCCGAGGGCCTGCTGCCGACCGACCTGGTGTTCGGCCACAGCAACTTCCTCTGGCCCTGCCAGGGCATCCAGCCGCCGGGCGGGACCTGGCTGCACGTCTACGCGGTGGACCTGGCGCGGGCGCCGGACGGCCGCTGGTGGGTCACCGCCGACCGCACCCAGGCACCCTCCGGCGCCGGCTACGCGCTGGAGAACCGCCAGTTCGTCTCGCGTGCCTTTCCCGATCTGTATCGCGACCTGCGCGTGCAGTACGTGGCCGGCTACTTCCATACCCTGCGCGAGACCCTGGCGCGCGAGGCGCCGACCAACGGCGAAACGCCGCTGGTGGTCCTGCTGACCCCCGGGCGATTCAACGAGAGCTACTTCGAGCACCTCTACCTGGCCCGCCAGCTGGGCTATCCGCTGGTCGAGGGCAGCGACCTGACGGTGCGCGACGCCACCGTCTACCTCAAGACCCTCGACGGGCTGAAGCGTGTCCACGCGCTGCTGCGCCGCCTCGACGACGACTACTGCGATCCGCTGGAGCTGCGCACCGACTCGGCCCTCGGCGTGCCCGGCCTGCTCGAGGCGGTCCGCGAAGGGCGGGTGCTGGTGGCCAACGCCCTCGGCAGCGGCGTGCTGGAGTCGCCGGGGCTGCCCGGCTTCCTGCCGGCGATCAGCCGTAAGCTGTTCGGCGAGGAGCTGCTGCTGCCGTCCATCGCCAGCTGGTGGTGCGGCGAGCCGCCGGTACTGCAGGCGGTGCTCAAGAAACTGCCGCACCTGATGATCCGCTCGGCCTATCCGGCGCGGCACTTCGACCCGCTGTTCGGCCCCGACCTGGATGCGAAGCAGCGTGCGGCGCTGGCCGAGCGCCTGCGCCAGCGTCCCTATGCCTATGTCGGCCTGGAGCGTCCGCAGCTGTCGCGGGCGCCGGTGTGGCAGGGCGAGCGCGGCAAGCTGGAGGCGCGGCCGATCGGCATGCGGGTGTTCGCCGTGGCCAGCGCCGACGGCTACCGGGTGATGCCCGGCGGTTTGACCCGGGTCGCGGCCCATGCCAACGCCGAGGTGCTGTCGATGCAGCGCGGCGGGGCGAGCAAGGACACCTGGGTGCTCGGCGGGCGGCATGCCGCCAGCGAGCCCTGGCAGTGGGTGCGTCCGCTGGGGGTGGCCGACATCGTGCGCAGCGACCCCTACCTGCCGTCGCGGGTGGTGGAGAACCTCTACTGGTTCGGCCGCTACAGCGAGCGCTGCGAGGATAACGCGCGCCTGCTGCGCATCATGCTGGCCGGCTATGTCGACGACGCCAACGACCCGCAGGCCCTGCAGGCCGCGCTGGCAGTGGCCGAAGGCCTCGGCCTGCTGCCCAAGCCCAGCTGCGACTGCGACCTGGAGGGGCGGCTGCGCCGTGCCGTGCTGGGCAAGGACTGGCCGGCTAGCCTGCGCAACAACCTGCAGTACCTGCACATGGCGGCCGCCAGCGTGCGCGGCAAGCTGTCCCAGCAGAACTGGCAGGCCCTGCTCGAGCTGCAGCGCGCCGCGCAGTGCCTGGACAACGAGGAGGCCGACCTGGGCGAGCTGCTGGACTTCCTCGACAGCCAGCTGGTCTCCATGGCGGCCCTCTCCGGCTTCGTCCTCGACGACATGACCCGCGACCACGGCTGGCTGTTCCTGCTGATCGGCTGTCGCATCGAGCGCCTGCAGTTTCTCGCCAAGAGCATCGCCGGCTTCCTCCGCGGCCGTGCCGTACACGACCAGGCGGCGCTGGCCTGGCTGCTCGAACTGGGCAACAGCAGCATCACCTACCGCACCCGCTACCTGGCCACGGCGCAGCTGATCCCGCTGCTCGACCTGCTCCTGCTCGACCAGCAGAACCCTCATGCGGTGCTCTACCAGCTGCATGTGCTGCGCAGTTCCCTGCGCCGCCTGGGCGAGAGCTTCGAAATGTCCGCGGGGCCGGACCTGCAGGCCATGCACGACCGCCTGGCCGCCTTCGACCTGGGGCGCCTGGAGTACAACCCCTTCGCCTACCCCGACAACCCCGCCGCGCTGAACGAGCTGGCCGACCTGCTGTGCGAGGTCGCCGCAGAGGGGGGACGGCTTTCCGATCATCTCGGCCTGCGCTTTTTCGTGCATGTCGACGCCAGCCAGCGGACCCAGTCGCGATGAACACTGCCCAGTACCGGATCGTCCACGCCACCCGCTACCGCTATTCGGCGCCGGTGTCCCTGGCCCAGCAGATGGCCCATCTGTGGCCGCGCGACTGCCCCTGGCAGCGCTGCCGCAGCCGCGAGCTGACCATCGGCCCGCCGCCGACCCGGCGGGTCGACGATCTCGACGCGTTCGGCAATCCGCTGACCCGCCTGGCCTTCGAGCGGCCCCACCACGAGTTGGAGGTGCGCGCCCGGCTGCAGGTGGAAGTGCTGCCGCGCCCGAACTTCGACCTGGCCGACTCGCCGACCTGGGAGCAGGTCTGCCTGGGCCTGACCTACAGCGGCCGGCCGCTGGGCGCCGCGCAGCTGGAGGCGGCGCGCTTCCGCTTCGACTCGCCCTACGTGCTCCTCGAGCAGACCTTCTCCGCCTTCGCCGACGACTGCTTCGTGCCCGGGCGCCCGCTGCTGCTGGCGGTACAGGCGCTGATGGAGAAGATCTTCCGCGAGTTCACCTTCGATGCCTCCGCCACCCAGGTGGCCACGCCCCTCAAGCAGGTGCTGAAGGATCGCCGCGGGGTCTGCCAGGACTTCGCCCACCTGATGCTCGCCTGCCTGCGCTCGCGCGGTCTAGCGGCGCGCTACGTCAGCGGCTACCTGCTGACCCGCCCGCCGCCCGGCCAGCCCCGGATGATCGGCGCCGACGCCTCCCACGCCTGGGTTTCGGTCTACTGCCCGCGCCAAGGGTGGGTCGACTTCGATCCGACCAACAACATCCGCCCGGCCCTGGAGCACGTCACCCTGGCCTGGGGGCGCGACTTCGCCGACGTTTCGCCGTTGCGCGGGGTGATCCTCGGCGGCGGCCGCCACGACCCGGAGGTGAGCGTTACCGTCATGCCCCTGGCCGAGGCCGAGAAGCACGCACTTTGATCGCGGGCCGCGCGCGGCCCTTCGACCAGGAGTTTTCCATGAAATCCCCGCTATCCTTGTTTGTCACCGCCTGCCTGGCGGCATCCGCGCTGCCGGCACAGGCCCTGGACATCCTCCCCGGCCTCTGGGAGTTCGAGTCCAAGGGCGTGGTGGCGGGCGGCCAGCCGATCCCCAACATGCAGGAAGTCATGGCGCAGATGCAGAAGCTGCCGCCCGAACAGCGCAAGGCGATGGAGGACATGCTGACCCAGCAGGGCCTCCAGATGGGCGACAAGGGCGTGCGTGCCTGCCTGAGCGCGGAGCAGGTCAAGTCCCAGGCGCTGCCGTTCCAGGACGATCGCCCCGGCTGCAACCAGGAGGTGACCGAGCGCAGCGAACAGCTCTGGAAGTTCCGTTTCCACTGCCTGGACTCCCAGGGCGAGGGCGAGACCCGTTTCGCCAGCGCGCGCGAGTTCACCACCGTGGTGAACATCGTCACCGCCGGCAAGAGCGGAGTCACCCACATGGAGTCCCATGCCCGCTGGGTGGGCGACGACTGTGGCGGGCTCGAGGCCAGCCAGGGGAGTCGTTAACCCCTCAAAAAAACATTGCGAGGAGGCTTGGAGAATGGACGCTCTGCCAACGACAAGAACCTGCGCAATCCTCGACCGCGACGGGCTGCAGGCCCTCATCGCGGCGCTCGCCGCCCGCGGCTACCAGGTGCTCGGGCCGGTGTTGCGCGACGGGGCGATCCTCTACGACGAGATCGCCGGGCTGGCCGACCTGCCGGCCGGCTGGACGGATCGCCAGGCACCCGGCCGCTATCGCCTGGAGCGCCGCGCCGACGAGGCGTTGTTCGGCTTCGCCGTCGGGCCCCAGTCGTGGAAACGCTTCCTGCATCCGCCGGTCGAGACCCTGTGGCGGGCGCAGCAGGGGGAGGGCGGTCTGCTCTTCAGCACGGCTGCCGGGCCGTCGCCCCGCTACGCCTTCCTTGGCGTGCGCGCCTGCGAACTCCACGCCATCGCCATCCAGGACCGGGTGTTCTGCGAAGGCCCCTACCCGGAGCCGGGCTACGCGGGGCGCCGGCGCGACGCCTTCATCGTCGCGGTCAATTGCGCCGAGGCCGGCGATACCTGCTTCTGCGTCTCCATGGACTGCGGGCCGCAGGCCGAGGACGGCTTCGACCTGGCGCTGACCGAGCTGATCGACGAAACCCGCCACGAGTTCCTGGTCGAGGTTGGCAGCGCGGCGGGCGGCGAAGTGCTGGCAGGCCTTCCCCGGCGCTCGGCGGCGGACGCCGAGCGGGCGGCGGCCGCGGCGCTGGTCGCGCGCACCGCCAGCCAGATGGGGCGCCGCCTGGATACTGCCGGGCTGAAGGAGCTGCTGCAGGGCAATCCCGAGCATCCGCGCTGGAGCGAAGTCGCCGAGCGCTGCCTGAGCTGCGCCAACTGCACCATGGTCTGCCCGACCTGCTTCTGCACCACCGTGGAAGATCGCGGCGATCTGGCCGGCAGCTCCGCCGAGCGGGTGCGCAAGTGGGACTCCTGCTTCACCCTGGATTTTTCCTACCTCCACGGCGGCAGCGTGCGGCAGAGCGCCAAGGCGCGCTATCGCCAGTGGATGACCCACAAGCTGGCCAGCTGGATCGACCAGTTCGGCACGTCCGGCTGCGTCGGCTGCGGGCGCTGCATCACCTGGTGCCCGGTGGGCATCGACATCACCGAAGAAGCGGCAGCGATCCGGGCAACATTGCCGGAACCCAGGGAGGAAGATCATGGAGGGCATTGAGGAGATCCTCGGCCGGCACCCCTTCTTCGCCGGCTTCGCCGCCGAGCACGGCCGGCTGGTCGCCGGCTGCGCGCGCAACCGGCGCTTCGCGGCGGGCGAGTACCTGTTCCGCGAGGGCGATCCGGCGGATGCGTTCTTCCTCGTCCGCCACGGCCGGGTGGCCCTCGAGCTGGTCGAGCCGGGGCGTCCGCCGGTAGTCTTCGCCACCCTCGGCGAGGGCGAGATCGTCGGTGCCTCCTGGCTGCTCCCGCCGTACCGCTGGCGGTTCGCCGCCCGCGCCGTGGAACTCACCCGGGCGATCGGCATCGACGCCGCCTGCCTGCGCGGCAAGTGCGAGGCGGACCATCACCTCGGCTACGAGATGATGAAGCGCTTTTTGCCGATCCTGGTGGAGCGCCTGCAGGCCACCCGGCTGCAGATCCTCGACGTCTATGGAAAGCGCTGACATGCCGGCAGCGCTCGCCGATCCCCTCCTGCCGCAGCCCTACCGCGTCGAGCGCCGGCGCCGCGAACTGGCCGGCACCGTGACCCTGGAGCTCGCGCCGCTGGCCGGTGCCTGCCCGGCCTTCGCGCCCGGGCAGTTCAACATGCTCTACGCGTTCGGCGTCGGCGAGGCCGCGATCAGCCTGAGCGGCGACCCGGCCAGCCGGCCGACCTTCGTGCATACCGTGCGCCATGTCGGCGCGGTCAGCGGCGCGCTGGCCGGGCTCGAGCCCGGGGCGACCGTCGGCGTGCGCGGCCCCTTCGGGCGCGGCTGGCCGCTGGCGGCGGCCGAGGGCGCGGACGTGTTGGTCGTCGCCGGCGGACTCGGCCTGGCGCCGCTGCGTCCGGCGATCTACGCGATCCTGGCCAGGCGCGAGCGCTATGGCCGGGTGGTCATCCTGGTCGGCAGCCGCAGCCCCGCCGAGATCCTCTATCGCCGCGAGCTGGAGCGCTGGCGGCAGCGTTCCGACCTCGAGGTACGGGTGACGGTCGACCATGCCGACGCCGGCTGGCGGGGCCATGTCGGCGTGGTGCCGGCGCTGATCCCCCGGGTGGGTTTCGACCCCCAGGACACGCTGGCGCTGGTCTGCGGGCCGGAGGTGATGATGCGCTTCGCGGCCAACGCGCTGCTCGCGGCGGGGATCAAGGCCGGCCGCATCCACCTGTCCCTGGAGCGCAACATGAAATGCGCCATCGGCCTGTGCGGCCACTGCCAGTTCGGCCCGTCCTTCGTCTGCAAGGACGGGCCGGTGATGAGCCTCGAGCGCATCGCCGAGATCCTCGCCGTGCCGGAGATCTGAGATGGATACCTCTCGACGCCCGCGTCTCGCGGTCTGGAAGTTCGCCTCCTGCGACGGCTGCCAGCTGTCCCTGCTCGATTGCGAGGACGAGCTCCTGCTGCTCGCCGAGGCGGTGCAGATCGCCAACTTTGCCGAGGCTTCCAGCGCCATGGAGGGCGGCCCCTACGACCTCTCGCTGGTGGAGGGCTCGATCACCACGGCCCATGACGCCGAACGCATCCGCAAGGTGCGCCGGCAATCGAAATTCCTCGTCACCATCGGCGCCTGCGCCACCGCCGGCGGCATCCAGGCGTTGCGCAACTTCGCCGACGTGAACGACGTCGTCGCTGCCGTCTACGCTTCGCCGCAGTACATCGAGACCCTGGCGACCTCGACGCCGATCTCCGCCCACGTCCCGGTGGATTTCGAGCTGCGCGGCTGTCCGATCAACAAGGAACAACTGCTCGAGGTGATTTCGGCCTTTCTCGCCGGACGCAAGCCGGCGATCGCCGCCCACAGCGTGTGCATCGAGTGCAAGCAGCGCGGCACGGTCTGCGTGATGGTGCAGGGCACGCCCTGTCTCGGCCCGGTGACCCATGCCGGCTGCGGCGCCCTCTGTCCGAGCTACCGGCGCGGCTGCTACGGCTGCTACGGGCCGATGGAGACGCCGAACACCGCGGCGCTGGCCCGCGAATGGACGGCCCTGGGCGCCGCGCCGCGGGACATCCGGCGCGCCTTCCACACCTTCAACGCCTGGGCGCCGGCGTTTCGCGAGGAGGGCGAGGCCCATGACGACTAAACGGATCAAGGTCGACTACATGGCCCGTGTCGAGGGCGAGGGTTCCCTCGACCTGCACATCGAGAGGGGCCGGGTCACCGCGGCGCGGCTCGGCATCTTCGAGCCGCCGCGCTTCTTCGAGGCCCTCCTGCGCGGCCGCGGCTTCGCCGAAACCCCGGACATCGTGGCGCGGATCTGCGGCATCTGCCCGGTGGCCTACCAGATGACGGCCGTGCATGCCCTGGAGAATGCCTTCGGCGTGCGGGTCGAGGGGCAGCTGCGGGCGTTGCGCCGGCTGCTCTACTGCGGCGAGTGGATCGAAAGCCATGCGCTGCATGTGGTCATGCTGCATGCCCCGGATTTTCTCGGCTTTCCCGACGCGATCCGTATGGCGGCCGAGCATGGCGAGCGGGTGCGCAGCGCCCTGGCCCTGAAGAAGGCCGGCAACGCCCTGATGCGTGTGCTCGGCGGACGCGAGATCCATCCGGTCAACGTCCGGGTCGGCGGCTTCTACCGCGTGCCGAGTCGTGCCGAGCTGGCGCCGCTGGCCGAGCAGCTCCGCCAGGCCCGCGACCGCGCCGTCGAGCTGGTGCGCTGGGTGGCGGGCTTTCCCTTCCCGCCGCTCGAGCGGGACTACGAGTTCGTCGCGCTGCGCCATCCGCACGAATATCCCCTCAACGAGGGGCGGCTGGTCTCCAGTCGCGGCCTCGACATCGACATCGCCGACTACGAGACGGAGTTCGAGGAGCGCCAGGTGCCGCACTCGACGGCGCTGCATTCGCTGCTCAAGCGGCGCGGCGCCTACCTGGTCGGGCCGCTGGCGCGCTATGCGCTGAACTTCGACCGGCTGCCGGAACATATCCAGGCACTCGCCCGCGAGGCCGGGCTCGGTCCGGTGTGCCGCAATCCGTTCCAGAGCATCGTGGTGCGCGCTCTGGAAATCCTCTACGCCTGCGAGGAGGCGCTGCGGATCATCGCTGCCTACCAGCCGCCGGCCGTCGCCGCCGTGCCGGTCGAGCCGCGCTCGGGCACCGGCTTCGGCTGCACCGAGGCGCCGCGGGGCACTCTCTGGCACCGCTACGATCTGGCCGCCGACGGTTCGCTCGATCGGGTGCGCATCGTCCCGCCCACCGCGCAGAACCAGCCGAGCATCGAGGCGGACCTCGAGGCCGTCGCCACGCCGCTCCTCGACCAGCCCGAGGCGCTGATCCGCGAGCGTTGCGAACTGAGCATCCGCAACCACGATCCGTGCATCTCCTGCGCGACCCACTTCCTCAAGCTGTCGCTGCACCGCAGATGAGTGGCGTCGACGCTGCAGGCCGGGTGCTGGTGATCGCCTTGGGCAATCCGGACCGCGGCGACGACGGCATCGGCCCGGCCGTCGCCGCCCGGCTGGAGGGCCGGCTGCCTCCCGGGGTCGCCTTGCTGGTCCGCCGCGGCGACCTGCTGGGGCTGATCGAGGACTGGGCCGGCGTCGCGGCGCTGGTCTGCGTGGATGCCGCGGCCCCGCTGGGCGAGCCGGGGCGCATCCGCCGGCTCGATCTGGCGACCGACGAGCTGACGCGGGAGCTTTCGCTCGCCTCCAGCCACGGCTTCGGCCTGGCCGAGGCGGTCGAGCTGGCCCGCGTCCTTGGTCTTGTACCGCCGCGGATCGTGGTCTATGCGGTGGAGGGGTGTCGTTTCACGGGCGGCACCGCGTTGAGCGCCGCGGTCGCCGCCGCCGTGGACGAAACCGCCGAACGCATCCTCGCCGAAGTCGGCCGGCTCCTCCGACCGGCGGCAGGGGTTGCCGGCCCCTGACGCTGCCGCGTTTTCCCGTCTGGCGACAGGCGCTTTCTCCCTTGTTTGTCGGAGTCTTCGTGGCATTTTGCCATGCATCCCCTTGACGAAGTTTTCACTGCCGTTTCGGCATAGTCCGCGCCAGGCCGGGGCAACCCCGGCATCGGTACGCAGCAATCGAGGAATTCATGGCAACGACGAAATCTACAGTCGCCGGGCGTAGTGCTATCGACTGGGCCGGGCTTGGCTGGATGTTTCTGTTCTTCTGGTATTTCTCGGGCGTCACTCAAGCGTTGATCTGGGCGTCGGGCGTCGCCGGCTTCAGCGGTTTTCGCCAGGCTTTCCTGGCCAGCGCCCTGTGGCTGGTGCCGCTACTGCTGTTCCCCGGTCGGGCGAAGCTGCTGGCGGGAGCAATCGGCGCCGTGCTCTGGCTGTGTTCGCTGGCCGGCTTCGGCTATTTCCTGGTGTATGGCCAGGAGTTCTCGCAGAGCGTCATCTTCATCATGTTCGAGTCGAATGTGAACGAGGCGAGCGAGTACCTGGGACATTACTTTTCCTGGTCGGTCGTGCTTGCCGCGGCCGTCTACGGCCTGGGCGGCTGGCTGCTGTGGCGCAAGGTGCGCCCGGTGTACCTGCCGCGCCGGGCAGCGCTGGTCGCCAGCCTGCTGCTGTTCACCTGTTCCGTCGGCTATCCGGTGGCGCGTCAGCTCCTCAAGCACGGAGAGTTCCAGACGGCGCTGGAGGACTTCGAGAAGCGCATCGAGGCGGCCTCGCCCTGGCAACTGGTGGTCGGCTATCACCAGTACCGTCGGCAACTGGGGAACATGGAGGACCTGCTGGCCAGCCGCGAGCAGATTCCGCCGCTGAAGAACCTGGCCGATGCCCATGCCGGGCAGCCCTCGACCCTGGTGCTGGTCATCGGCGAGTCGACCAACCGCCAACGTCTGAGTCTCTACGGCTATTCGCGGCCGACCACGCCCAACCTCGACAAGCTGCGTGGCGAGTTGCAGGTGTTCGACAACGTGGTCACCCCGCGCCCCTATACCATCGAGGCGCTGCAGCAGGTGCTGACCTTCGCCGACCAGGAGCACCCGAACCTCTACCTGACCACGCCCTCGCTGGTCAGCGTGATGAAGCAGGCCGGCTACAAGACCTACTGGATCACCAACCAGCAGACCATCACCAAGCGCAACACCATGCTCACCACCTTCTCCAAGCAGGCGGACGAGCAGTTCTACCTGAACAACAACCGTGACCAGAACGCCCGCCAGTACGACGGCAGCGTGCTCGATCCGTTCGCCCGGGTGCTGGCCGACGACGCGCCGCGCAAGTTCGTGGTGGTGCACCTGCTGGGCGCCCACATGCGTTACAAGTACCGTTACCCGGATGAGTTCGAGCGCTTCACCGACCGCAGCGGCGTGCCGGCCAGCGTCACCGACGACCAGTTGCCGACCTACAACAGCTACGACAATGCCGTGCTGTACAACGACTACGTGGTGTCCTCGCTGATCGAGCGCTTCCGCGCCACCGACCCCAACGGCTTCCTGCTCTACCTGGCCGACCATGGCGAGGCGGTGTTCGACGCGCCCGATCCCGAGGTGCTCGGCCGCAACGAGGCTGCACCGACCGGTCCGATGTACACCGTGCCCTTCATCCTGTGGAACTCGCCGAAGTGGCAGGCGCAGCAGGCACGGGACTTCACCGCCAGCCTGCACCGTCCCTACAGCAGCTCGCACTTCATCCACACTTGGGCAGACCTGGCCGGCCTGCGCTTCGATGCGTTCGACTCGAGCAAGAGCCTGGTGAGCGCCGAATTCCGGGAGCGTCCGCTGCTGATCGGCAATCCGGGGCAGCCGAAGAGCCTGATCGACTTCAGTCTGGTCAAGCCCAAGAAGCCCGCCGACCAGGGCTCCGAGCTGGTCCAGCAGGAGCGCAAGGCCAAAGGGCAGCCGCTGTAGGCTCCTCCCTGCCGCTCGCCCGCCTCTCGCCGGAGGCGGGTAGGGCGGTTCGTCCGGGGGGCGTCAAGCTTCGATTGTGCCATGGGCGGCTCGGGAGTTGCCCGAGCACTCTCTTGGCGATCGGCCGGGAAGAAATCGCAGACAACAAAAAACCGGCTCGATGGCCGGTTTTTTGTTGGCTTTGGGCGATGCGAGCGCCCGAAAGCAGGATATGGTGCCCAGGGACGGAATCGAACCGCCGACACGGGGATTTTCAATCCCCTGCTCTACCGACTGAGCTACCTGGGCTAATGTCGTTGCTGGCGTGGGTAACACCACTCGGGGGAGGAGTGGTGCCCAGGGACGGAATCGAACCGCCGACACGGGGATTTTCAATCCCCTGCTCTACCGACTGAGCTACCTGGGCAACAACGGCCGGCATTAAACCGTTTTTCCCGCCGGAGCGTCAACATGCAGCCGGCGAAAAAATTAGTTTTTTTAAGCGGTTAGCGCGGGGGTGGCGGCCGCGTCGGCGGCTCACTCCTTCGGCTGCACGTAGCCCTCGGCCAGGGCGTATTCCTCACCGGAGAGGAACTTGTCCATCTCGCTCTGCAGGAACTTGCGATCCTCGGCGTTCATCATATTCAGCCGGCGCTCGTTGATCAGCATGGTCTGGTGCTTCTGCCACTCGTCCCAGGCCTGTTTCGAGACGTTCCGGTAGATGTCCTCGCCTTTGGGGCCCGGATAGGGCGGGCGGTCGAGGCCGGGCAGTTCCTCTTTGTATTTGCGGCAGTGCACGGTGCGGGTCATGGGGTTCTCCTCGAGGTCGGCGGGTCCGCCGGAGTCTGCAGTTCGGCCTGGGCGCGTTTGAGCAGCTTCTTCACCGGGGCGGCGAGGCCCAGGCGCGGTGGAGCGGCGAGGTTATACCAGAGCCAGTCGGCCTCGGCCACGGCGGGGGCGGCGTTCTCCACCGCCACCAGCCAGGGCTCGATGGCCAGCTGGAAATGGCTGAAGGTGTGGGTCAGGCCCGGCAGTGCGCGGCGCTCGCCGAGGTGCAGGGCGTGGCGGGCGGCGAGCGGGTCGAGGGCTTTGATGTCGTCCAGCTCCGGCAGGCTCCAGAGTCCGCCCCAGAGCCCGCTGGACGGGCGCCGGTAGAGCAGGATGGCGCCGTCGCGGCTGGCCAGCAGCGGCATCAGGGTACGCTTGCGCGGCAATTCCCGGCGCGGCTTGGGCGTTGGGTAGTCCGTCTCGCGGCCGAGCAGATGGGCGCGGCAGCCGCTCTCGAGCGGGCAGAGCAGGCAGGTCGGGCGGGTGCGGGTGCAGAGGGTGGCGCCGAGGTCCATCATCGCCTGGGTGTAGTGGCCGACCCGGACCTGCGGGGTAAAGCGCTCGGCGGCCGCCCACAGGCGTTTCGCCGCCTGGGGTTCGCCGGGATAGCCGTCTTCGGCCAGGTAGCGGGCCAGCACGCGCTTGACGTTGCCGTCGAGGATCGGTGCGCGCAGGCCCATGCTCAGGCTGGCGATGGCGCCGGCGGTGGAGCGGCCGATACCCGGCAGTTCGGCGAGCGCCTCCGGCGAGCGGGGAAACTCGCCCCCGTGCTCGGCGACGACGATCTGCGCGGTCTTGTGCAGGTTGCGTGCGCGGCTGTAGTAGCCGAGCCCGGTCCACAGGTGTAGCACTTCGTCCTCGGGGGCCGAGGCCAGCGCCTCCACCGTGGGCAATGCGGCCATGAAGCGCTCGTAGTAGTCGAGCACGGTGGCGACTTGGGTCTGCTGCAGCATGATTTCCGAGACCCATACCCGGTAAGGGCCGATGTCCTGCTGCCAGGGCAGGTCCTTGCGGCCGTGGCGGTCGTACCAGTCGAGCACGGCGCTGTTGAACTGCTCGGGACTCATCGCTTGAACAGCCCCTTCAGTGCGTCCTTGAGTTCCGGGCTGACCTTGTCGCCGAGCTTCTCCTCGAGCTTCTTGTCGAGCTTCTCGCCGGCCAGGGTGGCGGCGATCTTGCCCACCCCGTCGCGATCCAGGCGGCAGGCCTTGGCGCCCAGTTCCAGCGGGCCGCGGCAGCGGATCGGCCACTCCAGGCCGACGTAGCGCTCGTTGACCTGGCAGGCGGCATCGGGCATCTCGCGCCTGTCGCCTTCGACGATCACGCCGACGCGGTAGTCCATGCCGAGCACGCGCAGATCCAGATCGCCGTTGCCGTTGACCGTCAGGCCGGGGATGCGGGCTTTGAGGTCGGGATTGCTGGCGACGCCGTTGGTGAAGTTGAGGCTCCCCTTGAGTTCCTCGAAGGGGGTGTCCTTGGCGCTGGGCGGGTTGTTCAGCCCCTTGCGGTTGAGGGTGGCGATGGCCAGGCAGAGCTGCTGTTCGAGGTTGGCGTCGGGCAGCATGCCGTCGTGGAGGGCGAAGCTGGCCGTGCCGTTGAGTCCCTCGATCCAGGCCTTCTGGCTGTTGCCGCGGGTTTCCAGGTCGGCATTCAGGTCGAGCAGGCCCTTGATCGGCGGCTCTTCCTTGCCCTCGGTCTTGATGAATTTCTCCACCGGTATCCGGCTGAGATGCTTTTGCAGGCTGAGCACAGGGACGGACGGACGGGCATCGAGGCGGGCTTGGGCGTCGAAGCTGCCGTCGAAGAGTTCGCCGTGCAGGCTCTGCAGGGTCAGCAGACCGTCCTTGGCTGCGGCCTGCAGGTGGGCATTGCCGATCGGCAGCCGGTCGAGGGTCAACTGGCCGACGTCGAGCTCGGCCTGCAGGTCCAGTTTGCGCAGGGCGTCGATCGGCAGCACCGGTTCTTCGCTCCAGGCCTGCTGGGTGGGGGCGGTGGGCAGCGGGGTGTCGCTGTTCTGGACGGCCGTGGCCACGGCGCCCTTGACTTCCGCCTGGCGGGCGGCGCCGGCGGTCTCTTGTTTGTCTTGGGCGCTTTTGGGCGCCAGGTAGCGGTCGAGGTCCAGTCGGTCGCCTTTGAGCTGCACGCGCAGGGCCCGGCGGGCGAGGTCGGCGACGGCGATGCGGCCGGTGAACTGGCTGTCGTCCAGCTTCAGGTCGAGCTTCTCGAAGGCCGCGGCGCTCGGCGTGCCGCTCAGCTGGGTGCTCAGCTCGAGGCGGGTCAGGCTGGCGGAATCGGCCGTCGCCGGCAGGTCCTGGCCGAGGCCGGCGAGGAATTCGCGCGGGTTGAACGGGGCGATGGACAGGCCGCCGCTCAGTTGCGGGGTCTTGCCCAGCTCGCGCACCTTCAGCTCGCCGATGGCGCGCAGCTGGTTGGCGGTCAGTTTCAGGCCGTTCCACTCGGCCACCTGGGCGGTCAGGTCGGCGAGCAGTTCGCCCTGGGCGGCGAAGTTCAGGGTCTTGCCCTTGAGCGGTTCGCCCGAGGCCTCGCCGGACAGCCGGACGTTGCCCAGCTGGAAGCGCTGGAGCGCGGGATCGAAGCGCAGCACGCCCTCGAGCTCGGTGCGCGCGCGCAGAACCGGCTGGTTGCTGCCGAGGAAGGCGCTCAGCTTGAGAGGAATGTCGCTGTCCGGGCGGATCGCGCCGCTGTTGAGCTGGATGCTTTCGGCGCTGAGTTTCTGTCCGCTGCGCGCGTCCTGGTAGTCCACCCGGGCGTTGTTCAGCGTCAGGCTGTCGATGTCCAGGCGCAGCGCCCGGGCAGGGCTGTCGGCCGGGGTGGCCGGGACCTTGGGCGGCGGCGCGGTTTCCCCGGTGGCAACCTTCGGTTGCTCCGGCTGCTTGGCCTGGGCTGGGTGGCCAAGGTCTTCCCAGTTGCCGTGGCCCTGTTCGTCGCGGCGCAGGCGCAGCTCGAGGCCGTCGATGCGGATGTCGCTCATCTGGATTTCCCGGCGCAGCAGCGGCAGCACCCGCACCGACAGGCCGATCATCTCCAGGTCGGCGATGGGCTGGTCGGGGGTACGGGTGCTGGCCACGCTGGTCTGCTGCAGCTGCAGGCCGAGCCAGGGAAACAGGCTCCAGCCGATGTCGCCGTTCAGGGTCAGTTCCAGGTTGGCCTTGTCGCGGGCGAGCTGGCGGATCTCGTCCTTGTAGTCGTTGGGATCGAACAGCTGGGTAAGGGCGAAGCCGAGGGCGACGACGATCAGCAGCAGCCCGAGGGCGAGCAGGCCAAGGATTTTGCCGAGCGCTTTCATGGGCGGGGTCCTTGTGGGGTTTTCGCGAGGGGTATAGGCCGCCGAGTATAGCGGCCCGCCGGGGCGGCCGGACTTCAGAGGGGTTCCAGCGGCAGCTGGGTGCGGGCGGCCAGGACCTGGCTTTCCAGCTGGTCCGCGGGGGCCGCCAGGTACAGGGGCTTGCCGGCCGCCCCGGCGAGACGCCGGGCCTCGTCGAGCAGGCGGCGACCGACGCCGCGGCCACGGGTGATCTTGCGCACGCAGAGGTGCGACAGCCGCCAGCGGTCGTCGTTCCGCTCCAGCCGCGCGGCACCGAGCAGACGGTCGTTGAAGCGGCCGGCGATCAGCGTGCCGCTTTCGAGTCCGGCGGCGATCAGCTGCTCGGCATCGGCATGGGGGGCGAGCAGCCAGTCGGGAGCATCGGCGTAGATCTTCGCCAGGTCGAGGCGGTCCTGGGGGCTGGCGGTGGTGAGCGTTTCGACGTGGACGGGCATGGTTTTCGGGGGCCTGGTCGCTGGCTGGAGCGGCAAGGATAACCAGCAAAGCCCGTCCGCGCACCGGGCGGGCCGCGCCGGACGGCTTATCCAGGCTCAGGGTTTACGCCTATAATGATGCCCTTTCGTCTCACGATTAGCGGAGCTGTGATGGCCGAACGTACGGCTTGCGTCGAGCGCAACACCCTGGAGACCCAGATCAAGGTCTCGATCAACCTGGACGGCACCGGCAAGGCCCGCTTCGCCATCGGCGTGCCCTTCCTCGAGCACATGCTCGACCAGATCGCCCGCCACGGCCTGATCGACCTGGATATCGAGTGCCGGGGCGACCTGCATATCGACGACCATCACACCGTGGAGGACGTCGGCATCACCCTCGGTCAGGCCTTCGCCAAGGCCATCGGCGACAAGAAGGGTATCGTCCGTTACGGTCACTCCTACGTGCCGCTGGACGAGGCGCTGTCTCGGGTGGTGGTGGACTTCTCCGGACGTCCCGGCCTTTCGCTGCACGTGCCCTACACCCGCGCCCGGGTCGGCAGCTTCGACGTGGACCTGTTCCAGGAGTTCTTCCAGGGCTTCGTCAACCACGCCCAGCTGACCCTGCACATCGACAACCTGCGCGGCAGCAACACCCACCACCAGATCGAGACGGTGTTCAAGGCCTTCGGCCGCGCCTTGCGCATGGCCGTCGAACTCGACCCGCGGATGGCCGGGCAGACGCCCTCCACCAAGGGGTGCCTGTGATGCAGACGGTAGCCGTGATCGACTATGGCATGGGCAACCTGCATTCGGTGGCCAAGGCACTGGAGCACGTCGGCGCCGGCAAGGTGCTGATCACCAGCGATGCCCAGGTGATCCGCGAGGCCGATCGGGTGGTGTTCCCCGGGGTCGGCGCGATCCGCGACTGCATGGCGGAGATCCGCCGTCTGGGCTTCGATGCGCTGGTCCGCGAGGTGAGCGTCGACCGGCCGTTCCTCGGCATCTGCGTCGGCATGCAGGCGCTGATGGAGCGCAGCGAGGAGAACGGCGGGGTCGACTGTATCGGCCTGTTCCCCGGCCAGGTGCGCTTCTTCGGCAAGAACCTGGTCGAAGACGGCGAACGTCTCAAGGTGCCGCACATGGGCTGGAACGAGGTCGCCCAGACTCTCGACCATCCGCTCTGGCACAACATCCCGGACAAGGGCCGCTTCTACTTCGTGCACAGCTACTACATCGAGGCCGGCAATCCGCGCCAGGTGGTGGGGCGCGGCCACTACGGGGTCGACTTCGCCGCCGCGCTGGCCGAAGGCTCGCGCTTCGCGGTGCAGTTCCATCCGGAAAAGAGCCACACCCACGGTCTGCAGCTGCTGCAGAATTTTGCCGCCTGGGATGGCCGCTGGTAATAATCTTCGGTTCGCAGGAGCCAGCCTGCTGGCGATCAGCCTATCGCCAGCAGGCTGGCTCCTGCATGAGTCCTCTAATCTCTGGATATAGCCAAGCCATGCTGATCATTCCTGCTATCGATCTGAAGGACGGCGCCTGCGTGCGTCTGCGCCAAGGCCTGATGGAGGACGCCACGGTGTTCTCCGACGACCCGGTGGCCATGGCCGCCAAGTGGGTCGAGGCCGGCTGTCGCCGCCTGCACCTGGTCGATCTCAACGGTGCCTTCGAGGGCCAGCCGGTCAACGGCGAGGTGGTCACCGCCATCGCCAGGCGCTACCCGAGCCTGCCGATCCAGATCGGCGGCGGCATCCGCTCGCTGGAAACCATCGAGCACTACGTGCGTGCCGGCGTCAGCTACGTGATCATCGGCACCAAGGCGGTCAAGCAGCCGGAATTCGTCGGCGAAGCCTGCCGCGCCTTCCCGGGCAAGGTGATCGTCGGCCTGGACGCCAAGGACGGCTTCGTCGCCACCGACGGCTGGGCCGAAGTCAGCACGGTGCAGGTCATCGATCTGGCCAAGCGCTTCGAGGCCGACGGCGTGTCCGCCATCGTCTACACCGACATCGCCAAGGACGGCATGATGCAGGGCTGCAACGTCGAAGCCACCGCCGCCCTGGCTGCCGCCAGCAAGATCCCGGTGATCGCCTCCGGCGGCATCCACAACCTCGGCGACATCCAGAAGCTGCTGGACGCCCGTGCCCCGGGCATCGTCGGCGCCATCACCGGCCGGGCGATCTACGAAGGCACCCTGGACGTGGCCGAAGCCCAGGCGCTGTGCGACGGTTTCCAGTGATCTATCGCGTAGGGCGTGCTTGATCGCTCCCACGCTCCGGCGTGGGAGCACAACCGGGGACGCTTGGCGTCCCGAGCGAGGTTCCCACGCCGGAGCGTGGGAACCATCAGCAACCCGCTTCGGTGGGTTACGGCCTGCGGCCTAACCCACCCTACGAGAGAGACTGCCATGGCCCTCGCCAAACGCATCATCCCCTGCCTCGACGTGGACAATGGCCGCGTGGTCAAGGGCGTCAAGTTCGAGAACATCCGCGACGCCGGCGACCCCGTCGAGATCGCCCGTCGCTACGACGAGCAGGGTGCCGACGAGATCACCTTCCTCGACATCACCGCCAGCCACGAGGGGCGCGACACCACCCTGCACACCGTCGAGCGCATGGCCAGCCAGGTATTCATCCCGCTGACCGTCGGTGGCGGCGTGCGCACCGTGCAGGACATCCGCAACCTGCTCAATGCCGGTGCCGACAAGGTGTCGATCAACACCGCCGCGGTGTTCAATCCGGAGTTCGTCGGCGAGGCTGCCGAGCGTTTCGGCTCACAGTGCATCGTGGTCGCCATCGACGCCAAGCGCGTGTCGGTTGCCGGCGAGCCGGGGCGCTGGGAGATCTTCACCCACGGCGGACGCAAGCCCACCGGGCTGGACGCGGTGGAGTGGGCCCGGCGCATGGAACGCTACGGCGCCGGCGAGATCCTCCTGACCAGCATGGACCAGGACGGCGTGAAGAGCGGCTACGACCTCGGCGTGACCCGCGCGATCAGCGAGGCGGTGGGCATTCCGGTGATCGCCTCCGGCGGCGTCGGCAACCTCGAACACCTGGCCGCCGGCATCCTCGAAGGCAAGGCCGACGCGGTGCTGGCGGCGAGCATCTTCCACTTCGGCGAGTACACGGTCCCGGAAGCCAAGGCCTATCTGGCCGGCCGCGGCATCGTGGTGCGCTGAGCCGCCTGGCGGCCCCGGGGGAAAAGCGCTGGCGCGGTTTTCCCCCGGGTGCGGTGCGGGGCCTATTGCCCGCGCGTCAGGTTGAGTCCCTTGAGCAGGTTGAGCGCCTGGCCCAGCTGGTAGTCGTCGTCCTGCGGACGCGCCTTGGCGCCCTTGCCGTCCTTGCCGCTGGGCTTGTCCGGTCCGCCGTTGCCGTTGCCCAGGTGGCCGGCCAGATCGGCCTCGCGCAGGTGTTCCGGCTGGGCGTCCTGGGTCAGCTTGGCACGCTCCACCACGATGTCCGGCACTATGCCCTGGGCCTGGATCGAGCGGCCGTTGGGGGTGAAGTAGAGGGCGGTGGTCAACTTCAGGGCACGGTCGTTGTTCAGCGGCAGCACGGTCTGCACCGAGCCCTTGCCGAAGCTTTCGGTGCCCATCAGCACCGCCCGCTTGTGGTCCTGCAGGGCGCCGGCGACGATCTCCGCGGCCGAGGCGCTGCCGCCGTTGATCAGCGTCACCAGCGGTACGCCTTCGCTGGCGTCGGCCGGGTCGGCCGAGAAGCGCAGCTCGGAGTTGGCGATGCGGCCCTTGGTGTAGACGATCAGGCCCTTGGTGAGGAAGTGGTCGGATACCTCGACCGCCGACTGCAGCACGCCGCCGGGGTTGTTGCGCAGGTCCAGGACCAGGCCCTTGAGCTTCTGCCCGCCGTTTTCCTTCTTCAGGCGTGCCAGCGTCTTGCCGACTTCCTCGCCGCTGTTAACCTGGAACTGGGTGATGCGCAGGTAGCCGTAGCCGGATTCGAGCAACTGGCCCTTCACGCTCCTGACCTTGATCACCGCGCGGAGCAATTCGACATCGAACGGCTTGCTGCCTTCGCGGACCAGGGTCAGCTCGATCTTGCTGCCGGGCTTGCCGCGCATCTTGTCCACCGCCTCGAGCATCGACATGCCCTTGGTCGGTTGGCCGTCGATCCTGACGATCAGGTCGCCGGCCTCGATGCCGGCCTTGGCCGCCGGGGTGTCGTCGATCGGCGACACCACCTTGAGCTGGTCGTCCTCCATGCCGACCTCGATGCCGAGGCCGCCGAATTCACCGCTGGTGCTCTCCTGCAGATCCCGGAACTCCTCGGGTTCGAGGTAGGCCGAGTGCGGGTCGAGGTTGCTGATCATGCCCTTGATGGCGTTCTCCAGCAGGGTCTTGTCGTCCACCGGCTCGACATAGGCGGCCTTGATCCGGTCGAGAACCTCGGCGAAGGTGCGCAGCTCGTCGAGGGGCAGGAGGGGTTTGCCTCGCGTCTCGGCGGCTGGCGCAGTCGCCTCCTCGGCGTGCAGGAAGGGAGCACCGAGCGCCAGGGTGGCGGCCAGGGCCAGCGAGAGGGGGCGGGGCAGATGCGGCATGAAACGAACTCCTCGAGTGAAAGCGGCGCTATCCCTGCGCGCGGCACCACAGGGCTGGATCGGTGGGGCGGCCCTGGTGGCGGATGGCGAAGTAGAGCGCAGGCATGTCCTGCCCGCCGCTGGTGCCGACCGTGGCGATCGGCTCGCCGGCCTTGACCATGTCGCCGGCTCCTTTCAATAGGCTCTCATTATGCCCGTAGAGGCTCAGGTAGCCATTGCCGTGGTCGAGAATGACCAGCAGGCCCGAGCCGCGCAGCCAGTCGGCGAACACCACGCGTCCGGCATGGATGGCGTGCACCGGGCTGCCGGCGCTGGCGCCGATCAGCACGCCGTCCCAGCGGGCACGGGTATCTTCGCTGCGTGGCGAGCCGTAGGGGGCCAGTAGGCGGCCATCGACCGGCCACGGCAGGCTGCCGCGCGCTTTGGCGAAGGGGCTGTCGGGGGCGGTGTCGGCGCTGGACAGCAGCGGCGTCTCCGTGGCGGGGGTAGCGCTCCTGGCGCGCTGGCGCTGCGCCTCCAGTTCCTGTTGGCGACGCTGTTCGGCGAGGGCACGCTGGCGCGCTTCCACTGCCTCGCGCGCTTGGCGGGCGAGGGTTTCCTCGACGCGCTGCAGCACCCGGACGAGTTCGGTCCGCTCTTCCTCGCGGGCCTTGAGTTGCCGTGCGCTGCTGGCATATTCCCGGCCCAAGCGGGCCAGCACCTGCCGGCGTTCCCCGCGGACTTCGGCGAGCCGCCCGCGGCGCTGCTCCAGTTCGCTCTTGCGCTCGTCGAGCCGGACCTGCTGCGTGGCGATGTCCTGCTCGACCGTGGCCAGCTGGCGCAGGGTCGCGTCGAAGGCTTCGAGTTGCTTGCGGCGCGCCTGGTTCAGATAGCCGTAGTAGGTCAGGGTGCGGGAAAGGCGCTCCGGCTGCTGCTGGTTGAGCAGCAGCCGGAGGTATTCCTGGCGGCCGCTCTGGTAGGCGGCGCGGGCCTGGATGGCGATCAGCCGCTGCTGTTCGTCGCGGGCGTCCTGCAGCGTCTGCTTTTTCTGGTCGAGACGGCGGAGTTCCCGTTCGCGGCTGCCCTGTTCCTCCTGCAGCTCGCGTACCTGCTTTTCCAGGTCGCCCATTTCCCGCTCGGTCTTGCCCAAGGCCTTCTGCACGGCGCTTCTTTCCTGGTTCAGCTGCTCCTGCAGCTTCTTCAGCTCGGCGATCTCCTGGCGGGCCTGTTCCAGCTGCTGCAGGGTTTCGCTGCGCTCGTCGGCGAACGCCGGGCCAAGTATGAGGGCGAGGATCAGGACGAAAAGGGTGCGGTGCATGGCGTGCGGCATCGGGGGGAATGGATCGGCCTAAGTATGCCTAAAAATAGGTCGGCAGGCTGCAGGCCGTTGCGGCGGCCTCGGACGGTCGGCGGGCAGGCGAAGGGCCTGCCCGCGTCGTTTGGTGTCTCAGGCCGGCTCGACCAGCGAACGGCCGGTCATTTCCTTCGGCTGCGGCAGGTCGAGCAGCTTCAGCATCGTCGGCGCCACGTCGGCCAGCACGCCGCCGGCGCGGATGCGCAGCGCTCGCCGGCCG
>Ga0209373_10001265_pt1 | contig 31107 bp, 15 predicted proteins | sample Higcelweek5metaG_FD_187173 | JGI IMG/M metagenome (GOLD analysis project Ga0209373, IMG submission 187173) | Freshwater pond sediment microbial communities from the University of Edinburgh, under environmental carbon perturbations - High... | ecosystem: Environmental > Aquatic > Freshwater >... | reverse complement strand
GATAGTTGAATGTGGTAAAATTGTCACCCGAATAGTATTCGCCCAACAAGCCGTTCCCGTTTCCGGTAATTGCAATGTCTTCCATTACCCAACGCTGGGTTGAAAGGTCGGCATCGGTTAATTGAATTAGGTTGTTGCCATCGGCACTCAAACATTTACCGCTGTGATTTGCTGTAATTCGCAACACACCAAAACCAAAATTGTCGATTTTCCATTGCTGATTGGTTGTTGAGTTATTTGTTTCGAGCGAAACAGTTGCATTGTCGGTTTGGGCTGCATTGGTTACAGTAATTACCGCATCGGTGGCTTTTGATTTTAAAATGTAGTGTTGATCGTTGCCTTTTTCAATGCTCCAAAATTGGTTGTTGTTTTCCCAGTTGATGGATCCCAACGCAGGTTTTCCTTCTTTTATTTCGAGATACAATTCGGTATTTTGCAACTTTAAGCGGGTGGTTTTCGTTGTCCCAATGTTTAATGAAACTGGTTCTGATGCGGCTGAAATATCGATGCAGTCCAATACTACATTGGCAGAGTCGCCCATATAACTGATGCTGTTTTCCCCTGCATTGAGATAAATTAAAGCTGAAGCTTCGCCCCACACATTTTGGTCGGCGGTGGGGTTACACGTTATAGTTGTTGCAATGGTTCCGTTTACGATGAGGCTGAGTTTTCGGTTTGCTGTTTTTTCTGCTGCCGAATAGCGCAACTTTATCAGGTAGTTGGTTGAACGAGGAACTTCGACAGTAAATGTTACCTGCGCATTGGTGGCTTTTTCAAATCCTGTAACATAACCGGTTCCCGAAAATCCTTTGTTGGTCGATGATGTTGAAACACTGCTGCTTAGTTTTGTATTTTCTGCTTCGTAATGGCTTGTTGGATTTTTTGTTGGCCTGAAATTGATTACCATTTCGTTTCCTGTATATGTAACAATGGTGTCGTAACTCAATGGCAGGTTGATTCCTGTTCCGTAGCCGATATCGACCCGAACAACTTTAACAATGCGGGTTTCTAACATATTTGGATACGACCCTGTACGTTTTCCAATGGTCAGAGTTGCCGTGTTATCGTTGTAGGTAAACGGGATTTCAGAGAACTGTCCGTTTTCGTAATTGTAGTTGTCGCCTTCGTCTTCATAAAGGGTGAAATTTCCGTTTGCACCCTTGTAAATGCGGAGTTCAAGCGGGTCGATACGTTGAGCGGCGTATTCAATTTCGGGTCCCAAAGGTATAATTGAGCCGGCTTTCACATACAACGGCATTTTATCGAGAGGTGCATAGGCTGTGATTGTTTTTCCTCCATCGAGAGATTCACCTGTCCAGAAATCGAACCACTTTCCGGCGGGCAGATAAACCTGTCGGCTGGTTAATCCCTCGGTCGCAATTGGGTTTACCAAAATTGAAGGGCCAAATAAAAACTGGTCGTAAATCTCGGTTACATTCGGATCGGTACGGTAATCCATCACCAAATGGCGCATTACTGTTTGGTTTTCGTGGGTCACTTTTCCAGCCAAGGTATAAATGTAAGGCATTAACCGGTAGCGCAATTTGTCGTAGTTCAGCAAAATGTTTCGAGTGTTGGCATCCCACGAAGCATCGGAATATAGTGTGCGTTCAAGCTTTCCGTGTATTCTGAAAATAGGGCAGAAGGTTCCGTATTGAAACCATCGGATGAAGAGTTCGCGGTTCGATTTAGTGGTCCAATCGGTTCCCCAGTAGCCACCAATATCGGTAGTCCAGTAGGGAATTCCACTAAGCGAGAAGTTCAAGCCAGCTGAAAGTTGCTTGTGAAAATCAGTCCAGTCGCTTTTTATATCGCCCGACCAGCATGCTGTAGCATTTCGCTGTTGGCCCAGAAATGCCGAACGGCTAAGCGTATAAAGGCGTTTATTCTGAATGTCTTTTTTCCAGCCTTGTGCAACAGAGCTGGTGTGCATTAGCGGATAGGTGTTGTAGTAAATGCACCCCGATCCGAGTGCTGTGTTGAACGTTTTGCGGTCGAACCCATCGGGCCAATTGTCGGGTTCGCAGCCGTCGGCCCACCAGCCGTCCCAACCGTATTTCCCAAACAGGCTTTCGTTCAACTGGCGCCAATAAATAGTGCGTGCTTCAGCATTGTGTGGATCGTAATACACTCGGGTTCCCGCATTGGTATAGTTTGCGCCGATGGCTTCAAATTCGTTGTAATAACTGTCGCCTTTGGTATGTATTGGCCATATTGAAATCATGGAATGAACATTCATGCTGTGCAGCGAGTCTATCAATGCTTTCGGATCGGGATATTTTTCGGTGTTCATTTTGTGCGACCCCCAGGCATTTGGTGTCCAATAATCCCAGTCTTGAACAATTACGTCCATTGGGATATGGTTTTTTCGGTAATCGTTGCTCACCCTGAGCAGATCGGCACTGCTTTCGTATTTGTCCATCGACTGAAATAATCCGAAAGCCCATTTTGGAAACATTGGTGCAGTACCAGTAGTTATGCGGTAATTTGCAATCACCTGGTCTATTTCGGGTCCGTAAAAAAAGTAGTAATCGACCATTTCTCCGGCTTCTGATTCGAACTTGTATTTGGTTTTCGATGATAAATTTCCAGAGAAATTGGTGCGGGCGTAATTGTCCCACATTATTCCGTAGCCTTTGGTCGAAACGATGATCGGAAGAGCAATTTCCATGTTGGCTTGATCGAGAAGTTGGGTTTTCCCTTTGTAGTTCATTACGCTTCCCTGGTGTTGTCCTAGTCCGTACAACGCTTCGTCAACAGGAGAATTGAAGGTGGCTGAGCAGCGGAAAGTGTTTACTCCATTTATGGCAGTTGGAGCAACGGCTTTCGAATCTTCTGAAACAATGGTTGAACCTGTTAAATTTAAATAGCTGATAGCTCCAGTTGTTTTCGAAATCTGAAGTTTGAGTTTAGCTGTGTTCAGTTCAATTTGCGATTCAGTTTCGTCAACTGTGAAAGGTGTTTCAGTCCATTCGTTGATCACCACCAACGATTTTTTCTCGGGCAAAGTAGTGCCGCTAGCATAACTTACCCTGATGATGTTATCGGTACATACATCAACTTTCAGTGTTGAGCCTGATAAGTTGACTGTGATTCCATTCTGGTTTTGTGTGAACGATTGTGCATTTGAAGAAATTGCACAAAGCATCAACCCAAAGAGAAGAACGAAAATGGTTTTAATTTTTGGTTTTGTTAGCATGGCTATCTTATTTTTCGATGATCAGTTTATGATTTTGTATGCCTTCGTTGGTTGCACATCTTACGAAATAGATTCCCTCTGGAAGCTCTTCGATGTTGAGGCTAACTGTGTTTGATCCCGATTTTGAACCAACCGAAACCGATTTTACGTTTTGCCCCTGCATGTTGAACAGGGTTATTTCAGCTTTTGCCGATTTTTTCTGTGTAAAGGTGATGTTGATTTCAGCTTTTGCCGGGTTGGGATATACATTTAGCAACATGTTAGATGCGTTTAGTTGATCGACTTCGGTTTTATCTTCTTCAACGGTTATTGAATTCAGGTAAAACCCGGGAGTGATGCAGTTGATGCGAATTACCTGCACTCCGGCTTTCAACTCAATTCCGTTTTTGGTCACCAATTTCCACGTTTCTTTTCCTCCTGTACTTGCAATGGTGAATAATCCAGTTTTATCAACGCCATCAACTTCTATTTTTAAGCATCCTTCGCTGGTTGAGGCTACATCGAAATTAAAGTTATACTTTCCGCCTTCTGCAATGTTCACGGTGTATTCGATCCATTCGTTTGCAGCATCGAAGTGAACGGCAAAATTGTTTCCGGTTGTGGCTTCAATTTCCACAGCTTCATCAGCACGGAAAGCTTCTCCCGTGTTTTTTGAATCGCTATCGTGATAAGCTAATCCTTCGCGGCCAACGTCGAAATTTTCAGCTTCGAGGGTCCCTGGCAGTTGTGGAATTGAACCTCCAAAAGGAAGCTGGTTCACATACAATTCGGTTGAGTTTTCAATAATTATATCGTCGAACCAAGCTGTAAACGTGCCGTTGGTTTCAGGGTGGTCGTAAGCAATAGCAATTCCTGTAATTTGATCACCGACCAACTCATCGTGGCCAATCTGGCAGGTGATTTTTTCCCACATGCCCACCGTTCCGCGAGGGTTTTTCGGATTCATACTGTTTCCATACTGATCGGTATAGTTGGCGAGTGCACTTAAGGTTTTCCCCGATTTGAATGTCAAATCGATGTTGGTATAGCGGCCCAATTCTGTTTCGGTATATTTCCAAAAGGTGAGCTGCATATCGGCTTTCACATCAATTTTTGTTTCCGAAGTTTGAAAATAGAAAAAGCTTTCAGTTGCATTGCCCGGTTTTCCTGTGATTTTTGCTGAATACAATCCAGTCCGGGAGTTGCTGCTCTTTTCAATCGTACATTTTATTTCATTTATATTCTTCTTGGTTAACACCTTTTGATGATAAAAACAGGGGTCAATTTTCATGGTTTTATTTAGTGTGGCACCGTTCATTGTGAATTTTGTGTCGCGGCTTTCGAAGCTGTTTCTGAAATAGATTGGACCGTTGGAGTAGGGAATAGGTATTTCGTCGGTTTGCGGAATTTCGTCGCGCAAAACACGGCTTGCAACACCCGCCAATCGCAAATAGTAATTGCTCGATACCCAAATTCCGTCCTTGGCCCAGGTTTCGAAATACTGATCGGTAGGGATGTCGAAATAATCAACAGCACCGTTGATCAGGTTTGTGCTTTCTTCAAACTCGTCGAGCATGGCAAAGTACACCGATTTTAACCCGATTGATTTAGCGTTGATGATTTGTTGCCACAACAGTTTTCCGCCCAGTCTGTCGGTTTCAGAGAAGGAACCGTCGGCACTAAGCCAGTTTCCACTTCCGGCAAAACAAACGGGAAGTAAATCCATTCCATTCTCGATGCAATAATTGTTCTCGGAAATTAGCCTGTTTTTGAGGTAGTTATTTGCACCATCTACACTGTTGTATACACCAACAGTCCAGGGCGAAATTGCATCGAGAGCTTTGTAAACTTCGGTGAATTCTGTATCTCCGTTCGATAGCCAATGTCCGGGAACACCGCCAATTAGGTAACAACCACGATCGTGAAAAAATTGAATCATTCCCAAACATTGTTCAGGGGTGGCCATGTTGTATCCAATGCCCCATATTTCGACCACCGGTTTTCCATCAACAGTGGCATAATTAGGCGATTCGGTAAGGTGGCGAGCCTGTTCAATTTCAAAAATCCAATCGATTTTCATGCGATTGACAATTGTTGCATCAGAGCCGTTCAGGTCGTAACACATATAGAATAATTTGCCGTTGGCTTCACATGCTGTTTTAACGTTCGACAGGTGCGACTCTTCGGTAAATGTGAGTGTTTTGCCAATTCCCCCAACAAAACGTTGAATGGCAACCCCATCGAGTCCATCTTTTTTCAGCCAGGCTAATTGCCTGTCAATTACTTTTTTGTCTGCATCGTTGTAAAGTTTTGTTGGCCTGCCATTTCCAAGAGGTGCTAAATTTGTTTGAAACATCTCTTCGTCGGGATATTCAGACAAATCGGGGAAACTGGCAATGTTCACATTAACCTGCGAACCTGCAGCAGGTACTTTTCCGTATGACCAGTGCACCCAGTCAGATGGGTTTGGTCCGGCTTTGTGCCAGATTTGATAACCCGCAAACGATTTTTCTTTAAATTGATTTTCAACAGTGTTATGATATTCTGGAGCTGAAATACTGTCGGGTTCCAGTTTGCCAAATTCAAGGGTTATCTCTTTGATGTAGTTTTCGCTGTCGTTGTAACCAAGTCTGATGTCACAACCTCCACTCATTTGTCCGCCAAACTTTGCATCGGTAATTGGGATTAGAGTGGTTGCCCAACCTTTTGAGTTCGATTTGTTGAAGTCGGCAATTTTAAAATTGTTCGATGATGCGTTATAGTTAAACCAAATGGAGTTGCTGTTGTGGTCCCAGTAGGTAATTCGGATCATAATCTCCTTTTGTTTCATTGGAACAACTGTTTTGTCGAATCTTACATACAAGTACTTCCCAGCCGGAATCTTCCGACAAATAGATCCTCCAATTTCGGCCACTTCGGTATAGGCTTCGGCATTTTTATCGGTGGTGATGTTGAGCCAACAGTTTTTTGAAACAATGGGATCGGAGAACTGGATACTGGCAACGGGGTCACCTGCAAAAGCTGTAAATGGTGAGAAGAATATGATGATTATTCCCAATATTCTAAATGTGTTGTGGTTAAAACGTTTCATAAGTTAATTCTTCAGTTTTGTAATAATTGTAAAAGAGAGGCTTTATTACGAACTGAATTTGCCTCTCTTTAATTTACTTCATATCTAATTAAACTACCTATTATTCAATTACTTTTAGGGTTGCTTGTTGTCGAATGTCACTACTTCTTTTTCCCAGAACATGTCGAATTGCATTATTTTTTCTTCAAGTGTCATTCGATACAATAAATCGGTTACCCGTTCTTCAACCTGAAGAGTTGCATCTTTATATGGAGGTTTTTTTTCACCCGCAGCAATTTTGAACGAGGAAAAAAGTAAAATGGCTGAAATACAGAAAATTGAAACACAAGCAAGTTCGATTAAACTGAAACGTAAATATTGTTTCAGATAAATTGACTTTGTGGTGCAAGTAGCATTGTTTAACTGGGTTGTATTCATTCGATAACTGGTTTACTCATTGTTCTTTAGGTTGAATTTTGAAAAAGGAGAAAAACGGTGTATCATCAAAACCAATCACTGATATTTCTCCTTTTGTTGTATAACTTATCACATTAAGACTATGAATCTTCTTTTTTCTTTTCTTCAATTTGCTCAAAACCGGAAGACATTACTGCTGTTAGAAAAGGGTTAGGTTTGTCGGCACCAATTCAACCTTCTTATTTTCTCTAAATCGTTTTTCTGAACAAGCAGCAATGTTTTTCCCCTTAAAAATTTGGTTTTGTCAATGGTTGAGTAAAAGTAGATTTGAGTAATTAATAAAGGATTAATAAAGCCTTAATGGTAATTTAAGTTGAAAAGAAGCAGTTGGTTGTACTTCGATAGATCGGTTTCTATTATTCCATTGAATGGATTTAAAGTTCATATAATGAGTGTTATATTGGTTTTTGCCGGTTGGTTTTTTTGATGAAGAAAAAAATCGAGGAACGAAATGTTTGACGATTTGATGGTTGAGTGATTTTAATAAATTGGGAAGAAAAATGGTCGTTAAGAAATGGTTTTTAACCTTCTTTTTTCGACAGATGGAGCGTTTGGAATAAAAAAAATCACCGGTGGTGTTCCGGTGATTTTGGTTTCAATAGTTATGAAATTCGTTTTTCAGTTCTACTTCCTTTCAGGTAAATTTTTCAGAATGATTGTATCTCTGGCTACAATTTGATTTTTGTACCAACCTTCGGCATACAATACATTGTATTTCACATCGGCAGCGTTCCACTGGAAACGGGTATCGCCGCGAGGTCCGGCATTTTTGGTTCTCATTCCTAACGGCAACTTTCCATAATCGTTATACAGTTGTACCGAGTCGCAGTTGCTGTAAACCCAAATATCTTTTTTGGCAGGTTCAGTCCATCGATCTGTCCATGAGTGCGAAACAATATAAACCATTGGATAATCTTCAGCACTTCTGTATTCGCTTTGATAGAAATAGTAAAGGTCTTTTTTTGTTTTGTGGTCGTGCATAATTAACCCTTTTTGGTTCATATAAGGAATTGGGTTGCTGCCGCGGTCTACACGTGGAGACGCAAAGTCGAAAGCCACCCAAACGCAATGTCCAGGGAATTGATCGGCATGTGATTCGCCATAAGAAACTTTGTATTCGTGTACAAAAGCACCATATTCCTGCGACCAGAAATTGGGTTTTTGTGCAGCACTGTAATTTGTGCTGGTGTTGAATTTTTCTTCGGTATGATTGGTGTAATGAACGTCTGATCCATATTCTCCAATTATGCTGTTTGGATTGTAATCATCCAATTTTCCACTATACCAACCTGACCAGTCTTGCGGTGAATATGTTTCAACAATTTTTTGATTTGATTCGAACTTATAATTACAACCTGTTACAGGCCTATTCTGATCTTTCTCTTTAGCAACTTTTACAAGTTCGCTAAAAACACTATTTATTACTGCTTCGCTGGCGCCCGAACGGTCCGATTCATTTCCAATTCCCCAAACAATTACTGAAGGATCGTTGTAGTGTTGTTCAATCATTTCGGTTAACTGTTGTTTGCAGTTGACCAGAAAATCGGGATCTTCGGATGTGCTGCCAGTTAATGGAATTTCGAGCCAAAGCATCATGCCCAGTTCGTTGCATGCCTTGCTAAATTCTTGGTCACAAGGATAATGCGCATGACGGATAAAATTAAAGCCAGCATCTTTAATCAGTTTAGCATCGGCCCAATGCTGTTCGTTCGAAAGGGCATAACCCAATCCTTCCATATCCTGATGCCTGTTTACACCACGAATCAAAAACTTCTTATCGTTCATGCTGAATGCCTGTTTGTTGGCAAATGTATAATAGCGCAACCCAAAAATGCTTTCATATTCATCAACCACTTTTCCATCGTAGCTGATTGTTGATATTACTTTATAAAGGTTTGGGTTTTTAACATCCCACAATTGCACATTGCCCAAAGCTGATTCTATTTGGCTGAATGACAGTTGTTCTCCTGGGTTTATTGTCTTTTTCGATTTCAAAGAGGATATCTTTTTATTGCTTGGATCGAAGATATTGGTTACCAATTCAACTTCTTTTCCCTTTTTAGAATAGTTCTTAACCCTTGTTTCAATGGTTACCGAAGCAGGTGCTTGTCCGCCAATAACCGGGGTATTAAACACTTTTTCAATTTTAACTGGGTCGGTAATTGAAATCCACACGTCGCGATAGATGCCTCCGTAAATTCCATAGTCGAAACTAAACGGGAAAGCTTGTTTCTCGTCTTTCATCCAAGGTGCAATTTTCGGATTATTGGTGTTGTCGGCCCTTACAGCAAGAATGTTAGGTTTTCCAAATTGGATGTAGTCGGTTATGTCGAATGAAAAAGCAGTATATCCTCCTTGGTGCATTCCAACTTCTTTTCCGTTAACCCAAATTTTTGCTTCGAGCGAAACGGCTTCAAATTCAATAAACACTCGTTTCCCTTTGTATTTTTCTTCAATGTTTAATTTGGTGCGATACCAGCCAGGACCAGTGTATTGCATCCTTTTATCGGCATCCTTTTTATCGAACCTACCTTTGAAAATATCGTTGTTTACGCCGTCGCTACCTCCGTTATAATCGTGCGGGATGGTAACGCTGAGCCAGTCATTGTCGGCAAGCGAAGGCTTAAAGCCGTTTTTCACTTCCTCGCGTTTAAACTTCCATTCGTTCTTATTGATCGAAAAGCGGACCCTTTGGTTTGAATCAGAGTTGGCGCTAAAGCTAAAAAAAGTGGAACAAGTTATTAGCAAGCACAATGCATAAATGGTTTTTCTAAATTCAAATAGATTTTTCATTTCTTATATTATTAGTTGTAATTAAGTGTGTTCTAATCAGATTTATAAACAGAACAAAAATCACCGGTGTTGTTCCGGTGATTTCATTCTGGAAGATATTGCGTTCTTTAAATTTCAGTTTTTATATAAACCAACTCAATTCCCGAGCCTGGGTTTTTGTTTCCGCTGTATTGTTTGCTTTCGGGGTTGTCCCAGTGTTCGAAAACACCTAAACTTTGTAACGTAGTGCCGTCGTGTTCAGGGTCGTATTTTGTTCCCGATGGAGGATTGCCGGCATTTGCAGCTTCAATAAGATACATGTCAAAATGATCCATATCAGGTGCGTCGGGCCATTCGGCAAAAAGCATATCAGCGCAAACGGCATCAATTGCTACAGGGTCTTGTGATGCAAAAAAGCTAGAAGGCCAATCGTTGTTAAACGGTTTCAGTTTCATTTTAAAGGTTGGAACTCCGTTTACAAATTTACAGCCATAGGTGCCGTCAACAAGATAAAGCATGGTTTTTCCCCCAAGGTCTTTGTGCCCCATAAAATCGACAAAAGTCATGTATTTCGCTTTCCCTTGTTTGTTTTGATCGAAATTGTTGTGGAAGTTTTTTCTCCAGTCGCGATCAATGCTGGTGCATCCGTACCAGTTTTTACCGCAAAGAGTAACGCCTTGTCCCACATGACCTTTGAAAAGTGCAAGGTTAATGAGGTAATCAGACTCGGTTACAACTGTTGTTAAGCCTTTTGCAAGGTTGCCGTTGTCTGATGAATATAAAATTGCGCCCTCAACATATTCCGATTTAATTCGTCCGTTGCCTCCTTCATTGTCAACAAATTTTACATTTGGAAAAGCTGTATGGCATTTTTCAAACACATTGTCGGTAATGAAACGGCTGGCATCAAACACAATAACATTTTCTTGCGGGACACCTCCTTCGTTAATCAGACTTTTCAGTAAAGCAAGCACAACTTGAGGCGAAGCATTGATTTCGTTTGTGTTTTTATGAGCTTCGGTATTGTTTTCGTTGATTTTAATAGCAACAATTTCGCCTTTTTTATAGGCTTGTTTTATACCCCGTTTTGTTTCGTTAAAGCTGGTAAATAATGCTTTCCATGCTTTTTTCTCACTTTTTTCTCCGGTAAGTGAGGTTATTGAAGTGGCAACCAACTGGTCGTTCTCTGGTTGAGGATTGAAGCGGTCTTCCCACCAAAATCCGGTTTCACCGTCCCAGTTTGCAACTGCTGGGTTGTGGGTCCAAACCACACGGCCGGGGTTAATTCCCAATGCTTTTCCTTCAGGTTTGTTTGCTTCGAACCAGGGAACCAAATTGGCTTTTGGCTGCGATGGAAGCATGTTGCCTGTGGAAATGAAAAATACAATTCCACTTAATGATGCAACAATTAACAATGATTTGAACAGTTTTTTATTTTGAAGTTTTTCGATACTGAAAATTGAAGTTGCTGGAACTACCAATGAAAAAATCCAGATAACAAGCGACGAGGCAAGTGGAGCTGCAATTTTCATACATGGATAAGTTGCTCGGGTAGGTTTTGGAATTACGCGTGCAAAAAACCAAACAGTTGCCAACACCGATGTGGTGAAAAACAATAAGCGCTCAGGAGTTTTTTTGTTTGCAAGGAACGAAGTTATTTTTTGTAACCAGTTCGGAAAACTTGCGATGCGGTCTTTGCTAATCATATTATTTACAGTTTAATATATTTGTAAAAGTGGTTTCAAAAGTATGAGTCAAAATTATCTCGGACTTGTACTATTGTACAAAAATCATTCGCTATTTTCTTTTTCGATATAAATGTAATGCTTGATTTATATTTTGTGGAATCTTTGTCCGAATTTAGCATTGCTATAACTTTTCAGATGCCTTTATCTGATTATTTTTACCTTGTTTTCAACTAACAATTTACTTCATTATGAACCGTACATGTTTTTTATTCGTTCTTCTTATTGTTTTTACAGTAGCCAACGTTTCGGCACAAACACAAAAAGACACAATTTACACTTATTTTTCGAAAACCCCTGTTGTTGTCGATGGCTCCGATGCCGATGGTTGCTGGTCCAAAGCGGAATGGCATGCCATAGATCAGGTGTGGATTCCCTACAATGCTAAAATAAATTCAAGTGATTTTACGGGACGCTATAAGGCCGCTTGGGACACCGATTACCTTTACCTCCTTGTAGAAATTACCGACGATATGCTGTCCGACGATCATTCTAACCCCTTACAAAATTGGTGGGACGACGATTGTGTCGAACTTTTTATAGACGAAGACCGTTCGAAAGGCGACCACGAGAAAAACAACAATGCCTTTGCCTACCACGTGAGTACAAAATACGATGCCATCGATCAAAATTCATCGGGCGGTGGTGTAAACTATAAAAGCAACCTCGCCGTGGTTATGGATACCATTGACACTAACCTTTACATGTGGGAATTTGCTATCAAAATGTACAACAAAAATTTCACTACAAGCAATCCTGAAGCCAGCAGGGTAAAACTTACCCCCAATAAACTAATGGGCTTTTCCATTGCCTATTGTGATAACGACCAAGGCACTGCGCGCGAAAATTTTATTGGGTCGATGATAATGACTTCGGCCACAGCCAACGACAATTACAAAACAGCCAACTATTTTGGATCGATGTTATTGGTCGACCCCAATGGTGAATGGGTTTCGGTAAAAGATATTCAGAAAAAGCGCTTCAGTGTTTATCCAAATCCAGCAAGCAATAATTTGACTATTTCAAATGCTAAAAATGCTCAGCTCGAAATTTGTACTTCAAATGGCCGAATAGTTAGAACAGAACAACTTATTGATGAAAAAGAGACCATCGAAATTGGAGATTTGCCAAAAGGATTGTACCTTTTAAAACTTTCGGATAAAAACGGGACTCAATATGAATTGATCATGAAACAATAATTTTAGATTTTCTGCAAACCTAAATATGATATTATGAGATCATTACAATTTTTAATTCTCGGATTAACAATCCTTCTGTTTTCCTGCACTGAGAAAAAGGAAAACTCAACAAACCTCACTTTTCTGCGAACCAGTGGGCAATACATGGTGAATGAACAAAACGACACTATTTTGCTTAAAGGTCTTGGCCTTGGAAACTGGTTATTGCCCGAAGGATATATGTGGCATTTTGGTGGAAATGGCGATCGTCCCCGTAAAATTGAAAAGATTGTCGAAGATCTTACTTCACCCGAATTCAGTCAGGATTTCTGGAAACAATTTCGCCTGAATTACATCACAGAGGCTGACATTAAGCGAATGAAAGAACTGGGTTACAACTCTGTTCGTCCGGCTTTGAATGCCCGTGTTTTTATGACCGAAGGTGACACCGCTGTTTTTATCGAAGAAAATTTTCAGTTGCTCGACAGCCTTGTTTCGTGGTGTGGTAAGTACGATCTTTATGTGGTTCTCGATATGCACGGTGCTCCCGGTGGTCAAACCGGTCAAAATATCGATGACAGTCCGAACAATGAACCTGAGTTGTTTATGGATCCTAAATTCGAACATCGATTGTTTCGTTTATGGATGAAACTTGTTGATCGCTACAAAGATAGTCCTGTTGTTGCTGGTTACGATTTATTGAACGAACCACTTCCTCAAAACACAGGTGCAGCCGATAAATACAAACATTTATTGGAGCCTATGTACAAAAAACTTACAGCTGAAATTCGTAAAATCGACAAGAAACACATGATCATTCTCGAAGGCTGTAACTGGTCGAACGACTGGTCAGTTTTTACCGAACGTTTCGATGATAATTCAGTTTATCAATTTCACTACTACTGTTGGAATCAGCCCGATAATTTAAACGATATCACTCATTTTCTGAAGGAGCGCGACAAATTTAATGCCCCTGTATGGGTTGGCGAAACAGGCGAGAAGAATCCTTCGATTTACTGGGCAACCACGCAGTATTTTGAAAAGAATAACGTTGGTTGGTCGTTCTGGCCATGGAAAAAAATCAACAACCGTCAAGTCATTTATTCCATCAATGAGCCCGAAGGTTACGATCAAATTGTTGAATTTAGCCGAACAGGTGTAAAACCAACCAAGGAGTTGGCTGAAAAGGTTTTCACTCAGCTTCTTGAAAATATGAAAGTTGAAAATTGCCAATATCTTGAACAAGTGAACAAAGCGTTGTTCCGTCAGGTGCCTGGTCGTATCGATGCAGTAAACTATGGTCACGATGGTTTTGGCGTTTCTTATTTTGTGAATGATACAACGTCAAAAGCTCAATATTACCGCACAAAAGAACCGGTGAAAATAGTTCTCCTGGCTGGCAACGAACCTAAAAGCAGGGCTTCGGTTCAAGCAATCAAATTGTCAGAAAAAGAGTGGACTCTATACACAGCCAACTGTTTGGAAAGCATAAATAGCTCGGTTACCGTTAATGCAAAAGCCGAAGTTAAAGGTTCAACCCTTGTGGTTTCGGTGAACGAAAATATTCAAGAGTTTGCTTTGGCTGATACATCGTGGACAAATTTGGTGATTGACAACCAAAACTTGGTTGCCGGCAAAAACACCATCAAAACCGAAGTGAAAAATGGTGGCGTAATCGTTTCTTACTTTAACGTTGAAAAGAAATAACCGATAGCATAGAATTATGAACAAATTTTTATTGTTTTTATTCGCATTTGTGCTTACATACAGCTCATTTGCGCAAACATTGTTGTATAAAGATAAAAACGCTGCAACTGAAAAGCGAGTTGAAGACCTGTTGAAACGCATGACCCTTGAAGAAAAAATTTTTCAAATGAACCAATGGGCGTACGGACAAAACACCAACGAAAATAACTTTGAAGATAAAGTTCGTGATCTGAAACCCGAAATTGGGTCGTTGATTTACCGCAGTCAAAGTCCGGTCTTCAGAAATCAAATTCAGAAGAAAGCCATGGAAGAAACGCGTTTGGGAATTCCAATTTTGATGGGGTTCGACGTAATTCACGGTTTCCGCACGGTTTTCCCAATTCCTTTGGCTCAAGCCTGCTCGTGGAATCCCGATTTGGTGAAACAAGCGTGCCATATCGCGGCCAAAGAGGCTAAACTTTCGGGAGTCGACTGGACTTTTTCGCCAATGATAGACGTGGCACGTGATGCCCGTTGGGGACGTGTTTCCGAAGGTTATGGCGAAGATTCGTATACCAATGCCGTATTTTGTGTGGCTGCAGTTAACGGATATCAGGGTGAAAAGTTGACCGATAAATACAGCATTGCTGCCTGTTTGAAACACTACATTGGGTACAGCCTTTCTGAAGGCGGTCGAGACTATCAATACAGTGATGTGTCGGGGCAAACGTTGTGGGAAACATTTATGCCACCATACGAAGCTGGGGTAAAAGCAGGCGTTGCTACGTTGATGAGCGGTTTTAACGACCTTAGCGGTGTTCCTGCTTCGGCAAATCATTACACGCTTACCGAAGTGTTGAAAGAACGCTGGGGACACGATGGTTTTGTGGTTTCAGACTGGGGATCGGTGCAGCAACTTATTCAACAAGGTGTTGCGAAGGACAAGAAAGAGTGCGCACTGAAATCGTTGATGGCAGGTGTTGAAATGGACATGGTTGACAATGTGTACCTCGAAAATTTGAAACAATTGGTTGACGAGGGTAAAGTTCCAGTGGCAACTATCGACGAAGCTGTTCGACGTATTCTTCGCGTAAAGTTCCGTTTGGGCTTGTTCGATAATCCTTATGTTGAAGAATTGCCTGAATCGAAACGTTACCTTCAACCCGAAGACCGAAAAGTTGCTGCTGAAATAGCTGCCGAATCGATGGTGTTGCTGAAAAATACAAATAACACGTTGCCGATTACTTCAGCAATTAAAAATATTGCCCTTATTGGCCCAATGGTGATGGACAGTGTTCACATTATGGGATTTTGGGAAGGATACGGTAATTCGAAAGATGCCGAATCGATATTCGAAGGTTTTTCAAAAGAATTTAACGGAAAAGCGACACTGAATTATGCGAAGGGTTGCGATTTTGACGGAAAAAATGAAGATGGTTTTGCCGAAGCTGTTCAGGCTGCGGCTAAGTCAGATGTGATTGTGCTTTGCCTTGGCGAAAAACGCAACTGGAGTGGTGAAAACGGAGTACGTTCAACGTTGGCTCTTCCTGCAATTCAGGAAAAATTGGTTGCTGAACTGAAGAAAACCGGAAAGCCAATTGTATTGGTGCTTTCAAGCGGACGCCCACTTGAGTTAATTCGCCTTGAACCAATGGCCGATGCCATACTCGAAATTTGGCAACCCGGAACCGATGGTGGTTCTGCTACTGCTGGAATTATTTCAGGAAGAATCAATCCATCGGGCAAATTGTCGATCACGTTTCCACTTGCTACCGGTCAAATTCCAATTTACTACAACATGCGCCAATCGTCCCGTCCATGGTTGGGAAAATATCAGGACATTCCTTCCTTGCCTCTTTATTGGTTTGGACATGGGTTGAGCTATACCACTTACAACTATGGTGAGGTAAAACTTTCGGCAACACAAATCAAAAAGAACCAAACGCTGGTTGCTGAAGTAGAGGTGAGCAACAATGGTAACGTAGATGGCAAAGAAACTGTGCTTTGGTTTATTTCCGACCCGGTTGCTACCATTTCGCGCCCAATGAAAGAGTTGAAGTATTTCGAAAAGAAAATGCTCAAAGCTGGTGAGAAATCAATTTACCGCTTCGAAATAGTTCCCGAACGCGACCTCAGTTTTACCGATAGTAATGGGAAACGTTATGTCGAAAGCGGAGACTATTTTGTGATTGTCAATAATCAGAAAGTGAAATTCGAGCTGGTCGACTAAAAGAAATTTGTTGTACTACATTATAATGCAAGGGTGTATTCATGGCAATAGCTAGAATATGCCCTTGTTTCTTTTTGCTATTGATACCTGTTTTTTAAATCAGGCACTTTGGATTGTATTGGTTGTTGTTGAATTGACCTGTATCTAAAACCCACGCCATTTTTTTCGTAGATATAACTATTGATTTGCCAATCCTCAGGTTTTTCAATTTCAGCAACAGTAAATGTTGGTTTAACTTTCTGTATGTTCGTTTTATACGAATAAATTAATCTTCTTTCCAATTGGTTTTCCGTCTCAGATGTTACCCCGTATTGTTCTAATCGCCATCCCGTAACAACAGCTTTAGTCTAATCTCTGTAAGGTTAATAATGATGCCATTACTTCAAATTTGCTCAACCGGTGAAAATGGATTATGGTACATGAATTATGGACAATATGAAATCATCTCTCATTCTGAGGGGTGTAATTTTACCTGTCTCCAACAAATGTCTGGATGTAAGTATTGTGCTTATAAAATATTAGAAATAGAAAACACATTTTCATTATTTCCATTAACAATAATCTGAGCGTTCAAATAAAAACAAATTATAAACAGATGAAAAAAAAATGGTTAATTGATTTCCCCGAAAAGGGAGATCTAAAAAGAATCGGACTAACTATTTGCTTTACGCTTATATTTTTGGTCGGTTCTATTTTTACAGTGAGTGCAACCGACTTTTCTGTCGAAGCACAAGTGAAAACAGTTACGGGTAAAGTTACCAATCCATCAGGACTAACACTCCCGGGTGTTACAGTTGTGGTTAAAGGAACAAGCAAAGGGAGTGTGACTAATATTGATGGAAACTTTTCAATAGATAATGTTTCTGAAGATGCCTCTTTGGTTTTTTCTTTTATTGGGATGAAATCAGAGGAGGTCGCAGTTGCCGGTAAAAATGTGATCACTGTTGTTTTGTACGAAGATGCTATTGGTTTAGATGAAGTAGTAGCTGTTGGTTACGGAGTACAACGAAAAAGTGATTTGATAAGTTCTGTTGTGTCTGTTAAAGCCGAAGAACTTACAAAGATCATTACCCTCGATGTTGGAGAGATGCTTCGTGGCAAAGCCGCAGGGGTTCAAATTACTACCGAAAATTCAGGTCCAGGAGGTTCTTCTAAAATCCAGATCCGTGGTAAAGGTTCTTTAGCAGCGGGAACATCTCCAATAATAATTGCCGATGGTGTTGAAATTGGTGCGATCAACGATATTAACCCCGGCGATATTTCTTCGGTTGAGATTTTAAAAGATGCTGCTGCACAAGCAATTTATGGGGCAAGAGCTTCAAATGGTGTAGTTCTTATAACCACTAAAAGAGGCGAAACCGGAAAAGCAAGTGTTAATTACACTGGCTACTATGGAATGCAAACTGTACATAGAAATTTCGATGTATACTCTCCTGAAGAATATGCTCAGCTTAAAAGAGAAGCTTTTAGAACTACAAATAAAGGTGTTTATCCTGCAGATGAAATAGTATTTAGTACCATTGAACTTGAATCGTTAAAAAACAAAACTTATATCGATTGGGAAAAAGAGGTTCTGAAAATGGGATCAATCCAAAATCACGACCTAAGTGTTACCAGTGGAACCGAGAAAACCAAATTCTTTTTGAGTGCCAATTATCAAAATCAGAAAGGTGTTGTGCCAAGTACCGATTTTACGAAAGGGATGATTCGTTTTAATCTCGATCAGACAGTGAATTCGTGGATGAAAGTAGGTTTAAATACGACCTTGTCTATTTCAAAAGCAAACGATCTGGGTGTTGCCGGCGTTTTAAATGAAGTGGTAAGATCATCGCCTTTAGGTAAAGTTTACAACGACGATGGTACATTAATGCTTCACCCATCAGGACGTGAAGAAAACTGGAATCCCTTGAACGACCTGAAAGAAGTTACACAAATAAAGAACAATAGGAACGATCTTGTAAATATATTCGTCGATATCAGTCCAATAGCAGGGTTGAATTATCGGATTAGTGCCAGCCGTAGGAGTTGGGATTATAACGAAGATAAATACAGTACCATAAATTCAAATTCAGGTTCATATAATGCCGCTGGCGGTGGAAGCATTACCACAAAAGGAAATTCAGCGTGGACTATTGACAACATCTTAAGCTATTCAAAAGCAATAGGCGAAAATCATTTATCTGCCACTATTGTTCAAAGTTTGAATGAAATAAACTACGATGAGTTTGCCCTTAAATTTCCTAAAGTTCCCAATGATGTTCTTGGCGTATACGGGCTGGAATCAGCTTTGTCGTGGGAGCCATCTATTAGTGGATATCAACGCCGGTTAAGTTCTTTAGCTGGTCGTGTTCAGTATGATTTTTCTTCAAAATATTATCTTACACTTAGTGGACGTCGAGATGGCTCTTCTGTTTTTGGTGAGAATAATAAATGGGGATTTTTCCCAGCCGTTGCTGTTGGTTGGAATATATATCGCGAAGATTTTCTTGCTGGTTTTGAACCGTTAACCAACCTTAAATTAAGGGCAAGTTATGGTAGTGTTGGCAACGAAGCAATTAAGCCTTATGGCAGTTTGGCTTCAGCCGATAAGTGGGAATATATGGCTTATGGTGAAAAAATGTCGGGTTACACCCCAGGTTCACTTCTTCCAAATCCTAACCTTAAATGGGAAACCTCAACAACACTTAATGCGGCGATTGATTTCGGTTTTTTTGATAATTATTTATCGGGAACTGTTGAGCTGTACAAAACCAATACCACCGATTTGTTGGTCGAACGCAACATCGATGCTTCTACAGGTTACACTAAAATGAGGGATAATATTGGCGAAATTGAGAATAAAGGTATTGAAGCCCAATTGAATGCTGTATTTGTTAGAAATGAGGATCTTACGGTTGGTGCTGGTCTTCTTTTTTCGGCAAACCGAAACCAAATTGTTAAACTTTTTGGTGATTTGAATAACGATGGTGTTGAAGATGATTACCCTGCAAACAATTGGTTTATCGGGCAACCTATCGATGTGTTTTATGATTGGGTAGCTATAGGTATTTGGCAGGAAGAAGAAATTGATGATATCCCAAATTCGGCACAGCCTAAGAATAAACCAGGTTCTGTAAAACTCCTTGATAAGAATGGTGATAAAATTCTCAACGAAGAAGACCGCGAAATTGTATCAAAATTGCCAAAATGGTTAGGCTCATTTAACTTTAACGCAAGTTACAAAGGGGTCGATCTGTCAATGGATGTTACAACTGTTCAGGGTATCTTAAAATACAATGGATATCTTGCAGAGTATAAATATGGTGGCGATTTAAGGGGCTACTTCAACGGAATAAAGGTTGATTATTGGACACCTGAAAATACTACCGGAACTTTTCCGCGCCCAACCAATGCATCAACACCTAAAGACATGGGGTTACTTGCAAAACAAGATGCTTCATTTGTAAAACTCACCAATCTGACTTTAGGTTATACCTTACCTGCGAGCTTAATTGCAAGGCTGAAAATGAATTCTGTTCGGATCTATTTCACAGGTCAGAATTTATTGACATTAACCGATTATTACTCTTACAATCCCGAACAGAATCCCGATGATTATCCTGAATCGAGGACACTCTCTTTTGGAGTTCAAATTGGTTTCTGATAGTAGAATACTGCAATGAATATTTTGCACGATTGTAAAAGAATACCGGTTAATTTTTAAAATCAATTATTATGAAACGAACATGTTTGCAAAGAATCACAATTACTGATAAAAATCAGGCATGTGATGTCGATCGCTTTCGGCACCAAACGGCAACTTTAAAAACAAATAATATACGAATGAAAAGAATATTAACACTACTAATGGCGGGTTTTCTCGTCCTTAATATATCATGTACACAATGGTTGGAAGAGAACCAGTTTGATAAAATTAACAGCGATGTGATTTACACTTCTCCCGAAGGATTAAAAACGGCTGTTGGCGGTTTGTATAGTTTAAACCGGCGTTATTTCAGATTTAAAGATTTGCCTAGTACCCGTGCCAATTATTGGTTCTATTGTGCAACAGATCTTTCGATAACCAGAACGTATAACGAAGCCAATATTTACAAAGAAGGTATGATCCCATCTGGTTTTTATGAAGATATGTGGATTAATGGCTATCAGTTAATTGACAGGGCTTCGTCAATAATTGTCCGTGGTCGTGATGTTGAAATGCCTGAAGGGGAAAAGAATCAACTCCTTGCTCAAGCGAAAGCAATAAGAGCTATGGTCTATTTGAGGTTGGTAACCATTTACGATAATATTCTATTGGATACTATTCCAACTACGAAAACAAATGCATTCGATCCGGTTGAATATAAACCTGCAACGAAAGAACAAATTTTCAACTTAATTGGTGACGATCTCGATTTTGCCATTCAATATCTTGATTATAATGTTGATAAAGGCCTTGTAGGACAGGGGTTGGCCCGCCATTTGCGAGCAGAGGCTGCAATGTGGGTAAACGACTGGGCTACAGCTGCTGCTAACTGCGATTCAATTATTTCAAGTGGCACCTATTCTCTTGTGCCTATTGAGCAAGTTTTTGGAGCCAGCTTAGATCATAGTGAAACCATACTTTTATGGCCATTTGATGAACTTACGGGAGGTAACGATGAACTTGCAGGTGGCTCTGGTTCTCCGCTTGGTGCTGCATTCCAGTCTCGTTATTACGAAATCAAAGTTGCAGGTGAAAAAGAAGCTCCGGTAATTGAAGACAACGTTTATGGTGGAAATGCTTTTGGGTGGAATTTGCCCAACGACTATTTACGATCGTTATATGACAAATCAAAAGATAAGCGACTTGATTACTATTTTTATCCTGATACAATTTATGGAAACAATCCAAAATCGAAGTTCTTTGGGAAACCCCTGCCAGGACCACTTCCTTATTCAACACTTATCAGGGAATATCATTGGAGTGTAATGAAATACAGGGATTTTGAAAAACCTGCAACTGCAAACCTTTCGTATAAAGATATTATTGCTTATCGTTTGCCCGAGACTTACTTGTTGGGAGCCGAGGCTCATTGGAGACAAAACAATAATGAAAAGGCGTTGGAATATTTAAATGCAGTACGTAACCGGGCTGGGCTTGATGATACTACAACTATTGATTTAGACGTGATTCTGGATGAACAGGCCCGCGAATTGTGCTTCGAAGGAAAGCGTTGGTTCTTCTTGAAACGAATTGGACGATTGGTTTCACAATTTAATCTTTATCACAGAGAAGGCGGTGATATCAATAGTTTGATATCATACGATATGGAAGATTATCATGTGAGATGGCCTATACCTCAAAGTCAAATTGATGTAATGGCTACTTTTCCTCAAAATCCTGGATATTAACAATAGTTTATAAGAGCTGATAGACTAAGGTAATTGTCACCTAAAATAGCTAGGGTTTATTCAGTGTTTAACTACATGGATAAACCCTTTTTTTGAACAATAAACGATGAAATACAAACTTGTTTTGCCAATATTCAAACCTTTAACGATAGTATTCAAACTTCGTGGAGCGAATGTCTGCTTAAGTTTGTGACGTAATAGAATGAACATACGAAACTATATCATGAAAAGAAATAAATATTTGCACTTGTTATTTTTCTCGCTCACATTGTTTTCGTGCAGCGCGGCCGTTGTTGTTGATGAACCAATAATTGTTGAAGAGCAAGACACTATTCCCAAGGAATACCATAAAGTGATGGCTAGGAAGAATGCTACCGACCCTACTTGGGATACTTATACTGCAAAAACAATCGATCGGTTGCCGGGATTCGAGTATACCGATGATCCTAAAACTGGAACTTACGGTGGATATACCAGCACGAAATACAACGCTACCGGTTTTTTTAGAGTAGAGAAATTGGGCGATCGCTGGTGGATTATCGATCCCGAAGGTTACCCTTTTATTCACAAAGGTGTTGCCGTATATAAACCCGGCTCATCGGACAATCAAAAGGCCGCTCTGACAAAAAAATATGGATCGAACGACAGTTGGGTTAAAACGGAAAGTAATTATTTGCGTTCAAAGGGATTTAACGGAACGGGTGCATGGTCTGATGTCGATTTGATCAGAAAAAACAATGTTCAATTGGTGTATACTGTTATTGTTAGTCCAATGGGCAGCTACAAATCAGACCACATCAAAAAGTATGGCGGGAAATACGAAATGGCCGGATGGCAGGGATATCGTTACGACTTAGCGATGGTATTCGACCCTGAGTTCGACGCTTATGTTGAAAAAGCCATAGCCCCAATCGTAAAATATGCCAGCGATAAAAATTTGTTGGGCTACTTCACCGACAATGAACTTCCCTGGAAGAACGATGCACTCGATCGGCACATTAACTATTTGGGGAAAACAGAACCAGGTTACATCGCTGCTAAAAAATGGCTCGACGAACGAAAGGGGAAAGATGCTACACTGGCCGACATTACTGACGCCGATCGTCTGGCATTTTCTGGATTCTATTTCGAAACATACCTGAAGAAGGTTTCGGCAGCCATTCGTAAGTACGATCCCAACCATTTGTATTTGGGGTGCCGCTTTAATCAGGAGTCAGAGGAATTGAACAATTCAGCAATTTTTGAAGTTGCCGGAAAATACTGCGACATCATCTCTATCAACCATTACCGAAAATGGGAACCCGTTCAGTCGATTATGGCCAACTGGGCCAACTGGTCGGGGAAGCCGTTCATTATAACCGAATGGTATACAAAGGGTGAAGACTCGGGGTTGCCGAACAAATCGGGTGCCGGTTGGAATGTGCCCACTCAGGCCGACCGGGGTTATTTCTACCAGAATTTTACGATTGAATTACTGAAGAGCAAAGCTTGTGTGGGTTGGCACTGGTTCACCTATCAGGATAACGATCCGCTAAATTTGAACACCGATCCGTCGAACCGTGATTCAAATAAAGGAGTTGTGAACAGTAATTATGAACCGTATGATTCGCTGCTAATCAACATGAAAGAGTTAAACGATCATGTGTATGAACTCATTGAATATCTGAATAAACAGTAACTATTTCGTGTCTAAAGTGAACTAAAGTTTAAAGTGCCTTAAGTTGAAAAATAAACAGTTGTTGATCTATTAGATTCAATAGTAAGGGTCATTTTTAAGGTAAAAGGAAATGGTTCATTAACAAAATCGCAAATAAATTCAAGAATTGCATTCTGACTTTAGGAACTCAAAATTTTAGACACAGAATCGTTAAAATAAACAATAAACCAATAAAAATTTATCAAGATGAATTTGGGAAAAATAACTCCACTTTGTTTGCTGTTTTTCGTCTCTATCTTTGGAAATGAATCAAATGCACAAGTGAGTGGAACAAAAATTGGGTCGTTCGATGCGTTAAGCGATATCGGATCTCCGGCAATTGCTGGTACAGCAAGTTATAGTGAGCCATCGCAAACCTATCAGGTTATGGGTTCAGGAGCTAACATCTGGTTTAAAAGCGATAACTTTTCCTACTTATGGAAAAAGATGGATGGTGATTTTATTCTGCAAACCCAAATTCGATTTTTGGGCGAAGGGCATGAACCACATCGTAAAACCGGTATCATGTTCCGAAGTAACAAAGCAAGCGACTCGCCAATGGTGGCTTGTACCGTTCATGGTGGCGATGGTTTAACTTCGCTGCAATACCGTGCCGAAGCGGGTACCGATATTAAAGAAATCAAGTTTCAAACCATCGGCCCCGATGTGCTGCAACTTGAAAGGAGAGGGAATACCTTCATTATGTCGGTAGCTCATTTTGGCGAAGTGTATCAGGTTGCACAAATTGAAAACATCGATTTGGGCAGCGAAGTTATGGCTGGATTATTTGTTTGCTCACACAACAACCTGTTTTCTGAAACGGTTGAATTCTCGAATACTCGCATTTTTAAACCGGCACCCGAAACGTTGGTTCAATACAAGGAATACATAGGAAGTTTGCTCGAAGTGGTTGATGTTGAAAAAGGAACCCGTCAGGTTTTGGCTCACAACGAAGGCTCGTGGCAGGCTCCAAACTGGGCGCCCGATGGAAAAACATTGATGTACAACTGCGATGGGTTGCTTTACAACTTCGACCTTACAACATTGGGGTCGGTACAAATCAACACCGATTTTGCGGTGAAGAACAACAACGACCATGTGCTCTCTTTCGATGGAAAACTTTTGGGAATAAGCCATCACACGGCTGAAGAAAATGGACGATCGAATGTTTATACACTTCCTGCAACTGGTGGTGTGCCTAAAAAGTTGACCGTTAAAAGCCCTTCTTATTTGCACGGCTGGTCGCCCGACAATCAGTTTCTGATTTACACTGCCGAACGAAACGGTGATTACAATATTTTCAAAATACCTGCAGTAGGAGGCGCTGAAGTTCAGTTGACCGATGCAAAAGGGTTAGATGATGGATCGGAATATTCGCCCGATGGCAAGTACATCTATTTTTGCTCAACCCGCACCGGGACCATGCAGGTTTGGCGTATGGATGCTGACGGCAAAAACCAAACGCAGTTAACATTCGGTGAACTTAACAACTGGTTTCCTCACGTTTCGCCCGACAACAAATGGCTGGTGTTTATCTCCTTTCCGAAAGAGGTTCCGGCCGATAAGCACCCGTTTTATCAACACGTGTATTTGCGTGTAATTCCAATCGGAGGGGGCGAACCCAAAGTAATTAGTTACCTATACGGCGGACAAGGCAGCATGAATGTTCCAAGTTGGTCGCCCGACAGTAAAAAAGTGGCATTTGTTGCTAACGGAATTTTTAAATAGAAAGAAAACAATTACTTAGCTGTCCATAGTTTTTGTAATAGTTATAGGGGGATTTGGTTTGAAAAAGCCATTTCTCCCTTTTTTATGTCAGTTTTCAAACAATTCGTGTTAGTTTTTGAACCACTGTCAGCCCCCAATGGCTCTACTTTTATGGTGTAACAAGTAAAACTTAAAAACTTATATCTTATGAAAAGAAAATTACTTTTTAGCCTGGGAGTACTATTGATTTCCTCACTTATTTCAACTGCACAAACAATAAGTATTTATAGTGAAGATACCGAAATTGAAGCATCACCATCTTTAGTTACAGTTGGAATGTACCAATTAACAGCCGAAGAAGTTTTTGATGCTGAAAACGTTTACGAGGGAGCTGCAGCTACCCATATTTTCAACACCGATTTTACAACTGGGAAAATTTATTGGAGTGTTCCTACTGGAGAAGAAACCGATCTTACTTCCTATATAGAAACAGGATACTTGAATTTTGCCATTAAAACAGCAACTGCGATTCCGTTTACAATTGAATTTAAGCAGGGCACCCTTAAAGCACCTTTGATTTTTGATGAAACAACCGATGCCAATTACGGTATAATCAGAGACGATGCCTGGCATTTTGTTAGCATCCCACTCATCGATTTTGCTTTGTCAGCAAGTTTCCCGGCCGACTGGAACTGGGCGTTGGTGAAAGAGTTGTTTACATTAAGGATGCATCAGGACCCAGCAGGAGAAGAGTTCTCTATGTTTGTTGATAATATCTACATCTCGATGGAAATGCCAGAAGTTGTGGTTCCTACAGGTATCTTTAATAACCTTGCCAACCAACTTTCAATCTACCCAAATCCAGTTCAAAATAAGATCAGCATTCAATCAGATGTTGAAATGATCGGAGATATTTATAGCGTAACCGGACAAAAAGTAAAATCGTTTAGTCAGGTAGGAAAATCGTTAGATGTTTCGGAGTTGGAAAATGGAGTTTATATTCTATCCATCAAATCGGGAAAGAAACAGTACCATCAACGATTTATAAAAGCAAATTAATTCATAGTTTAATTTAGGTTTCAGATTTTGGTGAAGGGTTATCATCCTTTGCCAAAATTTTGAGATCGAAAAATCCCAACGATACTTTTCGAAGTCGTATTCCTGATCAACACAGAAATTCTAAACCAGTTTGTTCTGTTTCTCCCACATCTATTAATAGTAAAAATGATGAGTCATTCATTCTCTGTTTTTGTATGTATAGTTCAAAACGATTGTGAATAATAGGTAGATATGAGTTTATAAAAGTCTGTTTTTAAACTTTAAATGTTAGTTATTAAACCTGCCATCCCTCTCTGTGCATCTAAATTTGACAGGGTGAAATCTTAATAAATGAATCAACTACGATGAAACTGGCCGCGAGTGATAAGCTCACAAACAGTAGGAAGTTTATCAATGGTGGGTTTCATGGGGCAACTAAAAAACAAATTAAATCATATGAAGATATACTATTTGCAATTTCTCGGAATAGGTCTATTTGTGTCAACAATTCCAAAACCTAAATTCAAATGAAGAATAATTTATCCAAAGAATTTTTGCCTGACTTCATAATGCAAAAGATCGAAGTTAGTGGCTATCACAACGTTTTAGCAATACGAAATGTATTGGCTCTATTCGTTCTGTTGAGTCTTATTTTTCCAACGAAGAATTTGTATGCACAACAGAACAATGCAGAAAAAGTAATCAGCGGAGTTGTATCCGATAAGGTTGGTGATCCGATACCCGGAACCACAGTGGTTGCAAAAGGAAGTAATGCCGGTACTATTACCGACATTAACGGCAACTATACGTTGAAAATTCCTTCAAATGCAACTACGTTGGTTTTTTCCTTTATTGGAATGAAAAAGCAGGAAATAGCCATTGCCAATTCCCGCGTCATTAATGTAGTTCTGGCGAGTGATGAATTAGGATTGGACGAAGTGGTGGTAGTTGGTTATGGAACTCAGAAGAAGGAGACATCAACCGGTGCCATTTCAACTGTAAAAGCTGAAGACATTATGCACACGCCCGTTTCAAACGTAGGGAATGCTCTGGTGGGGCTTGTTCCCGGAATTTCGTCGGTGCAATTTGGTGGTGAACCTGGAAGCAACGATGCTACAATACGGGTTAGAGGGGTATCGACCCTAAACGGTGCGGGACAAGATGCATTGGTGGTTATCGATGGTCTTCAGCAAGATATTAGTGTGTTGAACAATTTAAATCCAAGTGATATTTCAAGCGTTAGTGTTTTAAAAGATGCTTCTGCTACATCAATTTACGGTATTCGTGGTGCCAACGGTGTAATAATCGTTACCACAAAACGAGGGCTTATTGGCAAACCAACCATTAGCTTAAGCAGCAATTATGGATTTACCGAGGCCCGTACATTGTTCAAGCCGCTCGATTCTTATGAATATGCCCTCTTCAGAAATGAGGCCATTGCAAATGATGGGATTACCGATGGTAAACTTTTTTTTACCGACGATGAACTCTGGAAATTTCAGAACAATCGCGATTATACCGATGCTGAACTGGAAGCAATGAACCTCACACCTGAGCAATTTGCTGCAGCACAAGCCAGTCCGGCACTTTATTATGGCAGTCACGATTATTTTCAAGACCAATACGGCGGAAAAGCACCACAATCGCAAATTAACCTGAATGTTTCGGGTGGAAACGAAAAGGTGACCTATTTTACATCGGTTGGCTATTTTAAACAAGATGGTATTATTAATTACGATTATTACGATACCGATCTCAATTCACATTACAACCGCTATAACTTTCGTTCGAATGTCGACATTAAGTCGATAAAAAACTTACTGATCTCTCTCAATATTTCTGCAGGGTTTAGTACCGCAAGTGGTGTAGGTGTTAACTCTCAAGATAATGAAGATCGTTATTGGAGCCTTAACCAGTGGATTATGGAGGCATCTCCTTTCAAAGGCCCCGGAATTGTTGACGGTAAATTGGTCGACGGATTTGTTTCAACCCAAAACCCTATTTCGGCTGCGAAGGGTGCAAGTGGTAGTGCTCCGCTGAATACCATATTTGGTAGTTCGGTTGGAAGCAAATCGACCAGCAATGTGATTACAACCCTCAATTTAAAATACGATCTGAATTTTATTACCAAAGGATTATCGATCGGAAGCGTACTGTCGTATGACGATACTTACACTAAAGGTAGAAAAACTGGTACGCCGGTTCCAAGGTACACCGCAATGCGCAATCCCGAGAATCCTGCCGAAATACTATTCTTTGGCGGATCGGTGGGAACCATTCCCGTGGAAGACAATGTGAGCAATTACAAAAAGAGAAAATATTACGTAGAAGGTCGAATCAACTACGACAGAACATTTGGCGACCATAATGTAACCGCCGTATTATTGGGAAATGCTCAGAAAATGACCCATCCCGATTTGCAATATCATGTTCCCGAAGGCCTGATGGGCTTGGCTGCCCGTGCTACTTACAATTACAAAGAAAAGTACCTGGCTGAAATTAACATGGCCTACAACGGATCGGAAAATTTCCCCGAAGATAATCGCTTTGGATTTTTCCCATCGGTATCAGCTGGTTGGGTAATCTCAAATGAGTCTTTCCTTAAGGATAACGATTTCCTTACCTGGCTTAAAATTCGTGGCTCATACGGTATTGTTGGAAACGATAAAATTGGCGGTCAACGCTTCTTGTACCTTCCAAGTACTTGGGCTAATTATGGCAATGCTAGTGAAATTCTTCAAGGGTATTTCTTTGGACAAACCAACGGGTCGGCTGCTAGTCCGTATTACCCTGGTTCGTACGAAGACAAGCTTGGAAACCCTGTGGTTACCTGGGAAAGGGCCATAAAGAGAAATGTATCGTTGGAAACTCGTTTCATCAAAGATAAACTCTCGCTTTCGTTAGAGCTTTATAACGAAAACAGAACCAATATTTTATGGCAACTTGGAAACGTACCCGAAATTGTTGGAGCAACATTTCCCGCAGCAAATATTGGCGAGGTTTATAACAAAGGTTACGAAGTTGAAGCAGGCTGGAGAAGCAATATTGGCGAGTTCAATTATTTTATCAAAGGATATTTGGCGTATGCTAAAAACAAAATCATTTACAAAGATGAAGCTCCTTACGAATACGATTGGATGAATGAAACCGGTTATTCTATCGGTCAATATAAAGGTTATCAGAATAGTGGCTTTTTTAATAACGACGACGAAGTAAACAATCGTCCCTATACAAGTGTCGATGGCAACAAAATTCAACCCGGAGACTTGCGCTATGTCGATGTCGATGGTGATGGTATCATTAATGCAACCGACAGGGTGCCAATTGGCTATTCAAATTTACCACTCTATTCCTTTAGCTCAACCGTTGGTTTTTCCTATAAGGGGTTTGATGTGAATGCATTATTTACAGGTTCGGCTAAAGGTTCAATTACGTTTAACAGCGAAAACCTAACAACTCCATTCTTCAAGGATAACGGAGTTGCAATGCAATGGCAGTACGACGGACGCTGGACTCCCGAAAAGGTTGAGGCCGGAATTACACCTACTTTCCCTCGTGCCGGGTTTAATAACAATACCAAGAACAATGGAGCAAGTTTGAGCGACTTCTGGTTAAGATCGAACGATTATATCAAACTTAAAAACCTTGAAATGGGCTACTCATTTAAACAGTTGGCCACAAGGTTGAACGTTAGTAAAATCAGAATTTCTCTAAGTGCCAATAATGTGTGGTTAATCAAAACATCGTTAATCGATGGTATTGATCCAGAACAGCTTGAAGCAGGATTTTCTAAGAGAGGATTTATTTTTCCAATGACAAGTGCCTATACGGCTGGTATTAACATAGAATTTTAAAACTGAGCTATGATGAAGAAAATAGTTAATCAATTATATCTGGTTTCCATTTGCTGTGTGTTGCTGGTCGCTACATCGTGCGAAAAGGAATTCCTTGAAAAACCAACAGGAAGCGATTTAACCGTCGATTCAATTTTTGCCTCCAAACGTACCTCTTTTGGTCCCATTGCCGAAGCCTACTCTAAAGGGTTGGCGGTTGGTTTCCCATTTTACAAGTGGATATTGCAAATAAAGGAACAAGCGAATGATGAGTACGGTATGTTACACGGAATAATTGGTAACCTGGCCGACGAATCGTATTACAATCAGAACTGGGCTTACGATTATAAAATTATTTCAGGTGGGATGACCGCCGATAACGGAACCGGCGCTCCATTAACCGAAGATGGTTATGTGTGGAACTGGACGGCTATCAGGGCTTGTTATTTGACGATGGAAAATATCGACAAGGTAGCCGATATGACGGTTTCAGAAAAAGAGATGGTGAAAGCCGAAATGAAAACGTTAATTGCCTACCGTTATCAGGAAATGCTCAAACGATATGGCGGAGTGCCAATTGTGTCCAAAGCGCTAACTGTTGCCGATGATATTATGATTCCACGCAGTTCGGTTGAAGAGGTAGTCAATTTTATTGCCACACTTTGCGACGAGGCGGCTGCTGTTTTACCAAATAGCTATACCCCCGATATGGTGGGCCGTGTTACAAAAGGGGTTGCCCTTTCGGTAAAAGCCGAGGCGTTTATGTTTGCAGCCCGTCCGCTGTTCAATTCAGCCACACCTTATTTATCACTTGGTGCTGACGACAATAAGTTAATCTGTTATGGAAATTACGATGTGGCCCGCTGGGAAAAAGCAATTCAAGCGAATAAAGCGGTACTCGATTGGGCTGCAGCAAATGGTTGTCAATTAATCAACACCGGTAATGCTATTGCTGACTATGGTGTAGCCACCTCTGAACCTGGAAACCCTGAAATAATTCTGGCCTATAAACTCGACATGCAGAGCTGGAACACAGGACTTTATTTCTGGTTTAACCCTCATGCCGATTATGGACGAGATATTCCGGTGAGTTTTAGAATGTTGGAACAGTATTGTAAGGCCGA